>ERZ833963.215-NODE-215-length-91389-cov-108.114952_pt1 | contig 91389 bp, 77 predicted proteins | sample MGYA00519693_ERZ833963 | MGnify/ENA primary metagenome ERZ833963 (study PRJEB31850, sample SAMEA3708748) | human gut metagenome | biome: human gut; feature: human-associated habitat; material: faeces | place: China | collected 2014 ...
TGGGCGTTTATACCTACAGTCACATTTCTTTAAACGTTTTACTTTGCGACATATTGTCATCTATGCCTCCTTAAATGAAAGAACCCTAGTTGAACATGGCATAAGAACTGCTGAATTGTGGCAAAAATCGGATCATCAGGAAAACATATTTTATTTTCGTTTTAAATGTTTTGCAGTATGAGAAAAAACTCGTAACTTTACACCTTGAAAGATCATCCAAACGGCTTAAAACGCAAATAAAGGCCGTTAAACGGAATTTAAACAACAAAAAGATAACATGGACGAGAATCGGACAATTGACCAGGACCGCATTATGAAGATCAATATAGAAGAGGAGATGAAATCCTCCTATATTGATTACTCTATGTCAGTGATCGTGGCCCGTGCCCTTCCGGATGTCAGAGACGGATTCAAGCCGGTGCACCGGCGTATCCTCTATGGTATGCTTGGACTGGGTAACACTAGTGATAAACCTTACAAGAAATGCGCGCGTGTTGTGGGTGAGGTGTTGGGTAAGTACCATCCTCATGGCGACAGTTCAGTATATGGCGCCCTTGTGCGCATGGGCCAGGACTGGAACATGCGCTATCAGCTTGTAGACGGACAAGGTAACTTTGGTAGTGTTGACGGCGACTCTCCGGCAGCCATGCGTTATACCGAGTGCCGTCTTTCCAAGATGGGCGAGCATATCATGGACGATATCGATAAGAATACTGTCGATATGGTCAACAACTTCGACGATACGCTGCAAGAGCCCTCAGTGATGCCTACTAAGGTGCCCAACCTGCTGGTCAATGGCGGAAATGGTATTGCTGTGGGTATGGCTACCAATATTCCTACTCACAACCTGAGCGAGGTGATCAATGGCTGCTGCGCTTATATCGACAATCCTGACATCGACACGGAGGGATTGATGAAGTACATCCCGGCTCCTGACTTCCCGACAGGCGCTTATATCTATGGTCTCAAGGGTGTCAAAGAAGCTTATGAGACGGGTAAGGGACGTATCATCATGCGTGCCAAGGCTGAGATCGAGAGCGATGACAACCACGACCGCATCGTAGTCACTGAGATTCCTTATGGTGTCAACAAGCAGCAACTCATCGAGTATATCGCTGACCTCGTGAAGGAAGGCAAGTTGGAGGGTATCTCCAATGTCAATGATGAGACCGGTCGTCAGGGTATGCGTATCGTTGTCGACGTGAAGAAAGACGCCAACGCCAAGGTCATTCTCAACAAGCTCTTTAAGATGACGGCACTTCAGAGCTCTTTTGCTGTGAACTGCATTGCGCTGGTACCGAGTAAGCACGACCATCTGCAGCTTCGTCCGAAGTTGCTCTCTCTGAAAGAGTGCATCCGCTATTTCGTGGAGCACCGTCATGAGGTGACAATCCGTCGTACGCAGTTCGATCTGAACAAAGCCAAGGAGCGTGCTCATATCCTCGAAGGACTGATCATCGCCTGCGACAATATTGATGAGGTGGTGCATATCATCCGTGGCAGCAAGACACCGGCTGAGGCTCAGACCAACCTTGAGAAGCGCTTCAACCTCGACAATCTTCAGAGCAAAGCTATCGTGGACATGAGACTCTCTCAGCTCACCGGACTGAGAATGGATCAGTTGCACGCTGAATATGAGGAACTGGAGAAGCAGATTACTTATTTGCAGTCTATTCTCGATGATCCTGAGCTTTGCAAGAAGGTGATGAAAGACGATCTCAACGAGGTGAAGGAGAAATATGGTGATGACCGCCGTACACAGATCATTCCCGACGAGCATGAGTTCAATGCCGAGGACTTCTATCCCAATGATCCTGTGGTGATCACGGTGAGCCATCTCGGTTATATCAAGCGCACACCACTGAGCGACTTCCGTGAGCAGGCGCGCGGTGGTGTCGGCTCTAAGGGTGCCCATACACGTGAGAAGGACTTCACAGAGTATATCTATCCTGCCACGATGCACCAGACGATGCTCTTCTTCACAAAGAAGGGTCGTTGCTACTGGCTCCACTGCTACGACATCCCGGAGGGCGACAAGACTTCCAAGGGACGTGCTATCCAGAATCTGCTCAATATCGATCCCGACGATGCTGTGAACGTATCTCTGCGTCTCCGTGGACGTGGTTTGGAGGATGAGGAATTCGTCAACAGCCACTATGTCGTCTTTGCCACAAAGAATGGTATTGTCAAGAAGACTTCTCTGAAAGAATACTCGCGCCCGCGTGCCAATGGGGTGCAGGCTATCAACATCCTCGACGGTGATGAAGTGGTCGACGTGCGCCTGACCAATGGTCATAACGAACTGATCATGGCCGACCGCAATGGCAAGGCTGTCTATTTCGACGAGAATGATGTACGATGCATGGGCCGTGTGTCTACCGGTGTACGTGGTATGCGCCTCGATGGAGATGATGATGCTGTGGTAGGTATGATTGTCGTCAAAGACGCAAAAAACGATACGGTGATGGTCGTCAGCGAGAACGGCTACGGCAAGCGGTCGATGGTAAAAGACTACCGCAAGACCAACCGTGGCGGCAAGGGTGTCAAGACCATGGCGGTCACTGAGAAGACCGGTCGTTTGGTGGCTATCAAGAATGTCACCGACGACAACGATCTGATGATTATCAACAAGAGTGGCATCGTCATCCGGCTGGCCGTGAAGGAGGTACGTGTCATGGGTCGTGCTACTCAGGGCGTGCGTCTGATCAACCTCGCTAAGAAGAATGACATCATCGCCAGCGTCTGCAAGGTGATGAGCTCTGAACTGGAGGCTACCGTAGAGGAAGAAAGCCACCAGAAGATGCTGGAGAAAAACGAGCAGTTCGACGAGTCGACAGCAGGAGAGCAGCCTGCGGCTGAGACTCCGGCAGAAGACACGACGCCCGACGATCCCGGGACTCAGGCTTAAAGAGTAATAAATAGATAACAACCGTATAATTTTATCTTAACGTCTATGAAGAAAATGATGATTGCAGCCATGTTGGTGCTGGGCGCCTCGGCTGCGTTCGCCGGTGATAGCGATGCCTTGAAGGCTATCACAAAGGAGAAAGACTATGCCAAGGCCGTGGAGCTGGTGAAGTCCAGTCTCGGTCAGCTGGCTAACTCTGGCGAGAAAGCTAAAGCCTATGAGCATCTGACTCGTCTGGCTTTGCAGAAGTTTGATAAGGAGAATGCGATCCAGGCTGCCAACATGCAGGCTCAGATTACCAAGCAGAAGGTGGAGCCTTACGACACATTGGGCTTCTATCAGGCAGCTTACGATGCTACCCAGAATGCTTTGGAGTGCTTCAAGTATGATGCTGAGCCCAACGAAAAGGGTAAGGTGAAGCCACGATTCACCGAGGCTTTGACTCCTCTGATAGCCAATGCTCGTATGCAGCTTGTCACTGCCGGCAACTACTATGCTCAGCTCAACGATCAGGACAATGTGCTGAAGTATTGGGGCTCATTCCTCGACTCCGACAATCTGCCTTACTTCCAGTCTACAAAGGAGCAGGAGAAGCAGTTCTTGGGTCAGGTAGCTTACTATACAGCTCAGTATGCTAATCAGGCAAAGAAATATGATCTCGCTGAGAAGTACGCAGACATCGCTACTCAGGACACAGCTGTTGCTAAGCAAGCTCAGGCTTTCAAACTGGCTATGGCTCAGCGCAATCTGAAGACAAAGGCAGACTCTGTGGCTTATGTTCAGAAACTGGCTGCTATGTACGAGAAAGAGCCTGACAATGAGATGATCTTCGGACAGCTCAGCAACTTCTACAGTCTCATGGGTATGACGAAGGAGTTTGATGCTCTTGTCGATGCAAAGATCGCCAAGAATCCTAACGACTTCACAGCTTGGGCATTGAAAGGCCAGGCACTGATGAACCGCAACTCTACAGCGACAAATCCTGATTGGAAGGGCTGCGTGGAGGCTTTCAAGAAGGCTGTTTCCATCGATCAGACCAACCCTGTGGTGTATACCTACCTGGGCTTCTCTATGAATGCCATGGCATCTGCGATCAATGGTGACCGTGCTCAGCAGCTGGCTCTCTACAAGGAGTCCATGGGCTACCTCGACAAGGCTAAGGAGCTGGATCCTAACCGTGAGAAGGCCAACTGGGCATATCCTCTGTATCAGTGCTACTACTCTGTCTATGGTGCCAACGATCCTAAGACAAAGGAGTTGGAAGGCATGCTGAAGCAGTAAGATAAAGCTAAATTGATCGTTCGTCTTCTTGCTCTGAGGAGACGAACATCCATAAAAAAGGCCGACACATTTGTGTCGGCCTTTTTTATGGATGTTCGTGGATATGGGGCTAATCTGTTTTTATTGTTGCAGGTATTGTGCAGCCATCTCGGCGCAGCGCTCACCGTCGATGGCGGCGGAGACGATGCCACCGGCATAACCGGCTCCTTCACCACAGGGGAAGAGGCCTTGGAGACGGATGTGCTGCAAGGTAAGGTCATCGCGGAGAATGCGTACCGGACTGGAGGTGCGGGTCTCTGTGGCAATGAGTGTAGCTTCGTTGGTCAGAAAACCGTGACGCTGGCGGCCAAAGACTTTGAAACCTTCTTGCAGACGATGGGCAATGAACGAAGGCATCCAGAAGTGCAGCGGGCTGCTGACCAGTCCCGGGGCATAGCTGCTGTCAGGGAGATCGTAGCTCAGGTGACCATTGACAAAGTCGGCCATGCGCTGGGCCGGCGCCGTCTGCTTTCTGTTGCCCTGCTGCCAGCAGTCTTTCTCCAACCGCTCCAGGAAGTGCATCATGCAGAGCGGATCTGATCCTTGCTGACCGTCATTGTCATTGATGTCCGCGGCAGCGTTGCCGCCCCGCTCTATCTCGGCGATGTCTTCGGGATGCACCTCCACGACCATGCCGCTGTTTGACCAGCGTGTGCCGCGGTTGCTGGGCGACATGCCGTTGACGACGATCTGCTCAGGGCCCGTGGCTGCCGGAATGATGAAGCCGCCGGGACACATGCAGAACGAGTAAACGCCACGGCCTTCCACCTGCGTGACAAACGAATACTCGGCAGCAGGCAGATACTTGCCGCGGCCGTTGCGACTGTGGTATTGTATCTGGTCGATCAGCTCGGCCGGATGTTCCAATCTTACACCCACGGCAATGCCTTTAGCTGCAATCTCTATATGCTGGTCATTGAGATAGCGATAGACATCGCGTGCGCTGTGACCGGTAGCCAAGATCACCGGTCCGTGCAGCTCCATCTCTTTGTCGTCGGTATGGTTTACGGCCCGGATGCCCACTACCTGCTCGTTTTCCATGAGCAGTTCCGTCATCTTGGTATTGAAATACACCTGTCCGCCCGACGCGATAATCTGTTTGCGCATGTTCTCAATGACACGTGGCAACTTGTCCGTGCCGATATGGGGATGGGCATCACAGAGTATCGACGTGGAGGCACCGTGTTGGCAGAAGACGTTGAGGATCTTCTCCACGCTGCCCCGCTTCTTGCTGCGTGTGTAGAGCTTGCCGTCGGAGTAAGCACCGGCGCCGCCCTCTCCAAAACAATAGTTGCTTTCGGGGTCGACGCGCTGGTTGCGCGAGATAGCCGCCATGTCCTTCTTGCGCTCTCTGACATCCTTGCCGCGCTCCACGATTACCGGGCGGTAGCCCAACTCGATCAAGTGCAGGGCAGCGAACAGGCCACCGGGACCGGCTCCCACGACGATCACCTGAGGGGCATCAGAAACGTCGGGATATTCCACCCGCTGGTATTCGTCGTCTTGTGGCAACTCATTGATATATACACTCACTTTGAGGTTGACCATTACCTGTCGTTGCCGTGCGTCAATGCTGCGCCGTAATATTCTGACGCGGTTGATCGTGCGGATGTCGATCCCTTTCTCCTTTGAGAGATAGGAGGCAAGGTTTTGCTCATTGTATGCGATTTGCGGTTGTACGCGTATTTGATATTCCTGAATCATATTTGCTGGAATGTATATATTAAATAAGGTGTAGTGGGGTGGGGAGGTCTTCTATCAGCTGTTTGACATAGTCCCGGCTCCAATCGTCTTCATGGTAATGCTTACGGTCGAAGCTCAGGATGTCGATGTCTATTCTGACGATATTGCCTTTCCGCTCCTCTCTGCTTGAATGCATCAGCCGCTCTATGGCTTTGGTCTTGTCATGCAGACTCGAAAGACTGTCCTCGATGGTCATCGTTGCCAGGCAGTTGAGATAGGGTGGGGACATGACGCCTACAGGTTCCGTCCAAATGGAAGGCGTGAAGGCTATCGACGCATATTCAGTGCGAAGCAGCTGTTGCACGTGCCGCATATTTTCCTGTTGATGGATATTGGAACCTAAACATAAAATGACAGAATGCCTTTCCTTCATATACTGAGATTTTATTGAAGCTGACAGGATGGGCTAAAAACGAAAAGTGCAGTGCCGCCGTAACCGTCAACACTGCCCTTTCCATAGCCCACTTTCCCTTACGAAACGGGTTTAGCCTAAATACTTGATTAAGAGTTTGGCATAGCCGCTCTCACGCAGCTTGACAATGCTCTTCTCGCGGATCTGACGCACGCGCTCACGTGTCAGTCCGAGCTGATCGCCGATCTCCTCCAGTCCTTTTTCGTGGCACCCGATGCCGAAGCATTCGCGCACGATGGTGATCTCACGGTCCTTGAGCACGTTGCGGAGCACCACGTCGAGCTCTTTTGCCATGCTCTCGTAGTCGACCTGCTTGTCAGCGCGGCTGTCATCGCCGGATGCGAGTACGTCAGCCATGCTGTTGTCGTCATCCTCCTGGAAAGGGGCATCAATGCTCATGTGGTGGTTGTCAGCCTTGATGGTCTGGTCGATCTTCGCCTCCTCGATGTTTGTCAGATTGGACAGCTCCTGCACGGAAGGGCGGCGCTGGTTCTTCTGCTCAAACTTTGAGATCTCTGAGTTGATCTTCGACAGCGCACCTACCTGATTGAGCGGCAGACGCACGATGCGACTCTGCTCAGCGATTGCCTGCAGGATGCTCTGGCGGATCCACCATACAGCATAAGAGATGAATTTGAATCCACGAGTCTCGTCAAACTTTTCAGCGGCTTTCACCAGTCCGATGTTGCCTTCATCGATCAAGTCCGTGAGCCCCAAACCTTGGTGCTGATATTGCTTGGCGACAGAGACCACGAAGCGCAGATTGGCTTTCACCAATTTGTCCTTGGCACGTTCTCCTTCACGTCCTCCGCGACGAATTGCCTGAGCAAGCTCAATCTCTTCATCGACGGAAATCATTGGGACACGACCAATCTCTACCAAGTATTTATCCAATGCTTCACTGGAACGGTTGGTGATGCTTTTCTGAATCTTAAGTTGACGCATGATGTTATATTTGACCTTTGAATAAACAAACTAATACCTTGATTGATTACATACGAAAAAAGTGTCTTTTTGAGAGACACTTGATGTATATCCAAGTAGCGTACAAAGGTATGAATATTTTTTGGAACTCGCAAAAGATATTAAGCGAATTTTGGATAATTAAAGCTTTGTTATAAGACAGGTCCTATCCCGGAGCAGACCGGAATAGGACTTGTATCGTTGTGCTGTTGGTCTGTTTCTACCTTGAGAAACAGACTGTGAAGTCGTTTACTTCTTGTTCAGCAGCAGGTCAGTCTGTACGGCAACAGCCACGGAAGCACCCACCATGGGGTTGTTACCCATGCCCAGATAGCCCATCATCTCCACGTGTGCGGGGACAGAGGAAGAACCAGCGAACTGAGCGTCACTGTGCATACGGCCCATGGTATCGGTCATGCCGTAAGAAGCAGGACCTGCAGCCATGTTGTCCGGGTGCAGTGTACGACCCGTACCGCCACCGGAAGCAACAGAGAAGTAAGGCTTGCCGGCGGCAACGCGCTCTTTCTTATAGGTACCGGCAACGGGGTGCTGGAAACGTGTCGGGTTGGTGGAGTTACCAGTGATGGAGACATCCACGTTCTCGTGCCAAAGGATAGCAACGCCCTCGCGGACATCGTCAGCGCCATAGCACTTTACCTTCAGACGGGCGGGATTGTTGCCGTAAGGAATCTCCTCGACAATGTTCAGCTTGCTGGTGTAGTAGTCGAACTTTGTCTTGACGTATGTGAAGCCATTGACGCGGCTGATGATCTGTGCGGCGTCTTTGCCCAGACCGTTCAGGATCACGCGCAGCGGTTTCTGCCGTACCTTGTTAGCCATCTCAGCGATCTTGATGGCACCCTCAGCAGCGGCGAAAGACTCGTGGCCGGCTAGGAAGGCGAAGCACTCAGTCTCTTCGCGGAGCAGACGGGCTGCCAGGTTGCCGTGGCCCAGACCTACCTTACGGTCGTCAGCGACACTTCCGGGGATGCAGAAAGCCTGCAGCCCGATACCGATAGCCTCAGCGCACTCAGCAGCGTTTTTGCAGCCCTTCTTGATAGCGATAGCAGCACCGGCAACATAAGCCCACTTTGCATTCTCAAAGCAGATGCGCTGTGTGTCCTCGCAAATCTGATAAGGATCGATGCCCAGCTTGTCGCAAATTTCGTTTGCCTCTTCGAGGTTCTTGATGCCATTGGCCTGGAGGGCAGCGTTGACCTGTGCCTCACGACGCTCCTGGCTTTCGTATTGAACTTTTCTAATCATACTGTGGTTCCTCCTTACTTATTCTTTACGTGGGTCGATAGATTTAACAATGCCCTGGTCAGCGGTTGTGCGGCCGTAGCGTCCTGTGAACTTCTTCACAGCCTCGTTGGCGTCCATGCCGTTCTTGATGGCTTCCATCATCTTGCCCAGGTGTACATACTCATAGCCACAAACAAGGTCGTCCTTGTCGAGGAACATCTTGGTGATGTAGCCCTCGGTGAGCTCGAGGTAGCGTGTGCCCTTTGCCATGGTGCCATAGAGGGTACCGGTCTGAGAGCGGAGGCCCTTGCCCAGATCCTCAAGGCCGGCGCCGACAGCGAGACCGTTCTCGGAGAATGCGCTCTGTGAGCGGCCGTAGACGATCTGCAGGAACAGCTCGCGCATGGCGGTGTTGATGGCATCGCAAACCAAGTCGGTATTCAGAGCTTCCAAGATGGTCTTGCCCGGCAGGATCTCAGAAGCCATAGCTGCGGAGTGCGTCATACCGGTGCAACCGATTGTCTCGATGAGGCACTCTACGATGACGCCCTCCTTGATGTTCAGAGAGAGTTTGCAGGCACCCTGCTGAGGTGCGCACCAACCCACACCGTGGGTATAGCCAGAAATGTCCTTGATTTCCTTGGCCTGAATCCACTTACCCTCTTCAGGGATTGGAGCTGGGCCGTGGTAGGCACCCTTTTTGACAACGCACATGTTGTCAACTTCCTTAGAATAAATAATCATGTTCGCTACAAATTAAATATGTAAATGTGTATTAGCTTGTGTAATTGGTAATTGCTATAATGTATTGCAAAAATACAAAAAGATAGTGGAATACCTATAAGGCTCTTTCTTTTTTTTAACTTTTTTAAGTGCCTTCTTGTGGCTTTAGTGATGCCCGATGAAGCCGAGCAGGAACTCCACCGCACCGTTGACACCATATCCGCCTACGTCAAGACAGAGGTCGTAGTTGCGGGCGTCGTAGCGCTCGCAGCCCGTATAGGTCTTGGTGTAGAGCTCGCGGGTGTAGTCGTTGTCCTCGATAAGTATTCGTGCTTTATGCTCGTCGACATGATAGAGTTTCATGATTCTCTCCACGCGTTGCGGCATCGGGGCGTGCAGAAAGATGCTGAGCTTGTTGGGGTGGTCTTTGAAAACATGGAAGCCGCAGCGTCCGACGATGACACACGACTCCTGTTCGGCTACTTCTCTCATCGCCTTGGCCTGGGCGTAGAAGAGCTGACGGGAGGTGATGTCGTTGGTCGTGGGGGTATATTCGCTGATGCTGACAAAGTTCTGATAGAACTTGGTGAAGTCTTCCCACCACGACGGTCTTTTCTTCTCCAGGCTGACGGCTTCCTCTTCGGTGAGGTTGAATTTCTGTGCGACGGCTTTCAGTATCTGCTTGTCGATGAGCTTGACGTTGAGGCGTCGGGCCAGCTCGGCACCGATCTCGTGTCCGCCGGTACCGAACTGGCGGTTGATGGTGATGATGTATTGGTCGTTGAGGTTCATAGTGTAGGGCTTTAAAGTGAACATAAAGAGTGGGCGAGTGGTGATGGGGGAAATCATCGTACGCTCATTGCAAAAATAGCCAAAAAAACAATATGCTCCAAATGTTTCAATAGAAAAATTGTTTGATGGGCAAAAGAAGATGTCTTCGGAAGTATAGAAAAGTAAAAAAGCAGTGATACGGATATCACTGCTTCTCTGAGGTGCCTGGCGGAGTCGAACCGCCTTGAACGGTTTTGCAGACCGTTACCTAACCGTTCGGACAAGGCACCAGTGTCCTGCTTTATTTAAGCGGTTGCAAAGGTAATAACATTTTTTGGAATGACCAAACTTTTCCTCTACTTTTTTGTTTGCGTTCATAAAATAGTTATTCCTTATCCTCTGCTTCTTTCACTTTGAAGTAGCCCAGTCTGTGGCTTACGCCTTTGTTGCCGAGCGACCGCAGCTGGTAATAGCCTGGAGGCAAATTGCGGACATCAGCTTGTCGGCTCTTGTAAGGAAGCTCCATCATCTGCTGTCCCATCAGATTGTCGATGACGAGCCATTGCGCGTCGAGCACCTTGCTCTTGGCGGGAAGGGACAGGCGGCCGCCGCAGCAGGGAAGCAGCCCAAAGACGGTAGGGCTTTGCTTGGCGTGACTTTGCAGGGGCAGGCTCTCGTTGCCATAGCGGTCAATGGCCGTCACGGCAAAGTAGCGGCCAGCCGTAGGTACAGAAACTGTAGTGGTATTCAGACGGACTGCCACCAGGTTACGGGCATCGTTGATGTCCACGGGCCATGTCCGGCTGCTGTATATATTATAATAAAGTGTAGTGCCCTGCCACGAGAGCGTGTTGTCGGTGAGCTGCATGTGTGTGGGTGCGGCAGGCAGTGCCTTGCTTTCCCATGTCATAGCCGGAACCAAAGCCGGTGAGCCGTCGAAGGTCTGCGCGAACCGGTAGATACCCTGGATGTCGTCGGTGAAGAACTTCCCACGGAAATAGGTGTGGCCGAGATGGTATTTCCTGAGCAGATACATCTCGCGGGTGATGTCTTCCAACTGCCACTTGCCCTCTTTGGGATCAAGGAAGTACACGCCCAGTCCTGGTGCCACAATCTTGCCGTAGCTCTGTTCCGCCCAGTCGATGGCAAACGGGAAGAACAGTTCGTTGCGGAAATACATCATCGGAAAGAGCTCGTCCATCAGTCCGTCTTTGAGCCAGCCTTGCGCGTCCTGGCACACCTTGTCGTAAGCATTCCAACCATGGCTCCAGTAGCGCGAGAGATCGTTGAACTTACCGATTGGCGAGCAACTCATCTTCACCCAGGGCTTGATGGCCTTGACACTGTCGTGGATCGCTTTGACGATGCGCGTGATGTTGCTGCGTCCTTGCTCCTTACTGACCTTCATCTTCCACGTCTCGGGATAGCGGATGTAGTCGAGATGAATGCCATCGATATCATAGTTCTGCGTGATCTCCTTACAGATGTCGGCTAAGTAGCGTGCTGTCGTGGGGTCTTCAGGATTCATATATCCGTCGGCATCTATCTTGCGGATGAGTCCCGGAAACTGTTGGCGCAGCCGCGAGCAGCCGAGCTTGTTCCATTTACCCACGGGGAGGGTGACGACCCAAGCCTGCAGCTCCATTCCTCTTTTGTGGCACTCGTCGATGGCGAACTTCAAGGCGTCATAGCCCGGCGACTTACCGGGGAAGCCACTCAGGCAGCCGTCATAAGGTTCGTATTTCGAAGGGTAGATGACCGTGCCGCGGACGCGTGTCTGGATGAGCACCGTGTTGATACCTGCTTTCTGATATTGGTCCAAGAGCGAGCATAGTTCCTGCTGCTGAATCTCAGCACTGTGCGCGCTTTGTGCATAGTGGTGAGGCCAGTCGAGTCCTCCGATGGTAGTCAGCCACACCGCTCTCACTTCATGTTTGGGAGAGTCGAACAGGGAAGAGGATGTCTGAGCTTTTATATTAGCACAAAATATGAGAGAAATCAGCAAACAGAATAAAGTACTTTTCTGCATCGTTACAATTATTTTCCACAAAGGTACAGATATTTTTTTGTTTTTCAAAAATAAACATTACTTTTGCAATATAATTCGTCAGTTTTCATCTATTATGATATCATTTACGATTGCGTTGCTGGCATTACTTGCCGGCTATTTACTTTACAGTAAGTTCATCGAACGCATCTTTGGTCCCGACGAACGTCCTACTCCGGCGGTAGCCCATTCCGATGGTGTGGACTTCGTGACGCTGCCGAGTTGGAAGGTGTTTATGATTCAATTTCTGAACATCGCGGGCACTGGTCCTATCTTCGGAGCCATCATGGGAGCATGGTATGGTCCTGTGGCTTATCTGTGGATTATCTTTGGATGTATCTTTGCCGGTGCTGTCCACGACTATCTGAGTGGCATGCTCAGCGTGCGTCACAACGGAGCCAACCTGCCTTTCCTGGTTGGCCGCTATTTAGGCGGCAAGGCCCGTGCCGTGATGCTCATTTTCTCGGTGTTTCTGTTGATGATGGTCGGTGTGGTCTTTGTCTACAGTCCGGCTCTGTTGCTGAAGGATTTTGCAGGTTCTACGACTTTATGGGTGATCGTGATCTTTGCCTATTATATTCTGGCCACGATGCTGCCTATCGACAAGATCATTGGCAAGTTCTATCCGATCTTCGCCTTTGCCCTGCTGTTTATGGCTGTGGCGTTGATGGTCTGTCTCTTTGTGAAGATGCCGGAGCTGCCCGAGCTCTGGAGCAATCTCGACGACTGCAACCGCAATACCAACACCGCTTGGTTGGGTACGACGGGCTACATGGCGAAGAATCCATTGTTCCCCTGTCTGTTCCTGACGATAGCCTGTGGAGCCATCAGTGGTTTCCATGCTACCCAAAGCCCGTTGATGGCACGCTGCATCAAGTCGGAGAAGATGGGTCGTCCCATCTTCTATGGCGCTATGATCACCGAAGGCGTTGTCGCACTGATCTGGGCTACCGTGTCGATGTATTTCTTTTATTATGGTGGTTGGCGTGAGTGTGTTGACGCTCAGACGGCCAATGAGTTCATCGCGCAATTCCAGGGCGGCAACGGCAAGACGCTTATCCAGTTCTTTGCCGCGCCGAGTGTCGTGGAGAAGGTCTGCACCGGATGGCTGGGACTGTTTGGTGGCATCCTTGCCGTCTTTGGTGTCGTGGCAGCTCCTATCACCAGTGGCGATACTGCGTTCCGCAGTGCCCGACTGATCATTGCAGAGGCTTTGCATCTCGATCAGCGTAGTATGGCGAAGCGTTTCTATATTGCTATCCCCATGTTTGTCGCTGCCGTGGCTCTGCTTCTGTGGCAGATGGAGAATCCCGACGGCTTCAATACCGTGTGGCAGTGGTTCGGCTGGTCCAACCAGACGCTTGCCGTCTTTACGCTTTGGACGATCACCGTCTATCTCGTTCAGAAGCGCAAGCTGTTTGTTGTGACACTCATCCCAGCGTTGTTCATGACTGTGGTGTGTGCCACCTTCCTGTTGGTATCGCCTATGGCTGCCGGTATTGACACTTCTGTTGGATACTGGGGTTCGAGCGCAGTGCTTCTCATCGCCATAGCATGGTTTTTTGTATGGTATAAGAAACAAGCAAAACATAATTATTATTAATACTTAAGCGAATATGAAAAAGATTTTATTGCTTCTTTTTGTTTTCTCTTTGAGCGTTGTCAGCGCAAGTGCCCAGTTTGAAGAAGGGAAGAAATATGCTGGTGCCTCTTTGTCCGGCCTTGACATGAACTACAGTGGCAACGGCAAGTTCTCTTTAGGCGTTCAGGGCAAGGTTGGTTACTTCTTCAGTGACAATCTTATGTTGTTGGGTGAAGCAGGCTATGACCATCAGGGCAACCGGGACAATGGCGACGTTCTCCATGTCGGTGTGGGCGGACGTTACTACATCACGCAAAATGGCATTTTCTTAGGGGCCAACTGCAAACTGATGCACTTCGACCACAGCTTCAATGATTTCATGCCTGGTGTGGAAGTTGGCTATGCCTTCTTCATCAGCCACACTGTTACCATCGAGCCCTCGATTTACTATCAGCAGAGCTTTAAGAACCATTCTGATTATTCCACGGTCGGCTTTAAGGTGGGATTTGGCATTTATCTTTGATGCAGCAATATCCCTCAGTATTGTTACAGCGGGCGGTTGACGAGTTCAGCCGCCTGCCGGGTATTGGCAGTAAGACTGCTTTGAGGTTGGTTTTGAATCTGCTCAAGCAGCCGGAGGAGTCTGTGGAGCATTTTACGTCAGCGATCTCCCACCTGCGGAAGGATATCAAGTACTGTTCAGTCTGTCATAATATTAGCGACACTGATGTCTGCTCTATCTGTTCCGACAGTCATCGCGACCATGGATTGGTGTGTGTCGTGGAGAATGTTCAGGATGTCATGGCGATTGAGAACACGCAGCAATACGATGGTCTCTATCATGTCTTGGGCGGTATCATCTCTCCGATGGAAGGCGTGGGTCCCAGTGACTTGCAGATCGCGTCGTTGGTAGAGCGCGTGGCCAAAGGAGAAATTCGGGAAGTGATTTTGGCTCTCAGTTCTACGATGGAAGGCGACACGACGAGTTTCTATATCTCTCGCCAGTTGAAACCTTATCCTGTGAAGTTGTCGGTCATCTCCCGTGGTATCTCGGTGGGCAATGAGTTGGAATATACCGACGAGGTGACTTTAGGTCGCTCGATCATCAGCCGGACGCCGTTGGACAAATCTTAGTATCATGAAAAGCGTATTGAATATCCTTCGACTTGAAGCAGGCTTGTCAGTGTTGGTCAGCTTGTGCATTGTCGTCTTATATGAGAATGACATTCTGCTTGTCGGACAGTGGGGAGCGGATCGCATCGCTGATTATTACTGGGCTATCTTCATGGAGGTGGTTACGATCTGCCTGATCCCTCTGAGTCTGCGACTGTTCAAGTGGAAACATGTGTCGTCAGCCATTCATCGTGATGGCGACAAGGCCATGCTTCGTTGGGGCACCGTACGATTGGCGATGCTCTGCGTGCCGATGGTGCTCAACACCTGGCTCTATTATCAGTTTATGAATGTCGCCTTTGGTTATATGGGCATCATCGGGTTGCTGAGCCTGGCCTTTGTTTATCCCACCCGTACAAGATATATCCAGGAGAAGAAATGAAACTCTCGGTAGTGATTGTCAATTACAATGTCAAGTACTATGTAGAACAGTGCTTGAAGTCGCTTCAGCGTTCATTGGCTACAGTGGACGCTGAGGTGTTTGTGATGGATAACCATTCCCGTGATGGATCTGTCGACTATCTCGCATCCCGCTTTCCTTGGGTGAAGCTCGTCAGACTGAATCATAATCTCGGTTTTGCCAAAGCCAACAACAAAGCCATCATGATGAGTCATGGAGAGTACGTCCTATTGCTCAATCCCGATACCTTGCTGAGTGAGACGCTCATACCGAGTGTCCTGTCGTTTATGGATGCCCACTCCCGTGTGGGGGCGTCGGGCGTATGGATGATGGATGCCTCGGGCGAGAGTGCCAAAGAGAGTCGCCGTGGGATGCCGACGCCGATGACCTCTTTTTATAAGCTTTCCGGTCTCTGTTCCTGTTTCCCTCATCATCCCCGCATCGGTAGATATTATATGTGTGGCCACTCTTGGGACCAGGCCGAGCAGATTGAGATTGTCAGTGGCGCCTTCTGCATGCTTCGCCACAAGGCGTTGGAGGATGTGGGGCTTTTGGATGAAGACTTCTTCATGTATGGCGAGGACATCGATCTCAGCTACCGTATCCTCAAGGCAGGGTGGGAGAACTGGTATCTGCCCTATAAGATGCTTCATTATAAAGGAGAGAGTACGGAGAAATCTAGCTTCCGGTATGTTCATGTCTTCTATGAGGCCATGCTCATCTTCTATCGCAAGCATTACCGCCACTTCAATGTTTTGATCAGTATACCCGTTCAGACTGCCATCTATATGAAGGCCTTGCATACATTGATTGGCATGCAGTTGCACAAGATGCGTAAGAGTTTAGGCTTTGTCTCCAAGTCTTCCCGGCGAGATCCTCTTTATGTGGTCTTTGCGTCTGCTTCGTCGCGATCTGTTTGTGAGGATGTCATCACTTTCAATGGATTAAACGCTGAACTTCATGTGGTCTCGCAGTGGAATGAGGTTCTAAATATTGCTTCTGAGGTGCTTCAGCGTCATCTTCCGCAGCCCTACATGGTCTTTGATACCACCTTGTTTTCTTATCAGAAGATCTTCGATCTGCTCAACAGTCACCCAAGGCAGAGTCTGGTGGGCTGGCTCGATCCTGACGCTCGGCTTATCATCACGCCGAAAGATGTATTTACGTCAGAGTCTGCTCATAAATAATACATATATCATATGTAGTCATGGAAAGGAATCCTTCAATTTCCTCATTTTGTTCCCATCGCCGCCCATTTGTACTGTTGCGTGCGATGGAACCCGAAGACTTAGAGCTGCTTTATAGTATTGAGAACGATTACGACCTGTGGCAAGTGAGCAGTACCAATGTCCCTTATTCCCGCTATGTCCTCCACGACTATATTGCCAACACCACGGGCGACATCTTCACCGATAAGCAACTACGTCTGATCATCACCGATGACAGTGGAGCAAATGTCATAGGCATCGCCGACTTGGTGAATTTCAATCCTCAGCACCTGCGGGCAGAAGTGGGACTGGTCATCCAAAGAGCCTACCGTGGACAGGGGTATGGCAAGGCTGCCATGGATGAGTTGATCACTTATGCCCATGAAGTACTACATCTGCACCAACTCTATTCTTTGGTTGCACAGGACAACACTGATTGTCTGAGACTCTTTAAAACTGTTGGTTTTCAAGAAAATGCACAGCTCAAGGACTGGCTCTATGATGGAAATGAGTATCATGATGTAGAGGTCTTGCAATTTTTTTTGTAAAAAAGTCGCCCAATTATTTGGTAGTATCAGGATAAACAAGTACCTTTGCACTCGCAATTCAGAAATGAAGCGCAAAGACACAAAATGGTGCGTTAGTTCAGTTGGTTAGAATGCCTGCCTGTCACGCAGGAGGTCACGAGTTCGAATCTCGTACGCACCGCTTAGGCGGTCAATATTTTTAGGGTGCGTTAGTTCAGTTGGTTAGAATGCCTGCCTGTCACGCAGGAGGTCACGAGTTCGAATCTCGTACGCACCGCTGGAGTAGGGGTTCTCGTTGAGGGAGCCTCTTTTTTTATGTCCTTTCGCTTTACACTTGCTCTATTGAGATTAGATTCTGTAAAGCTGACTTTTCCATGGTTACGCTTTTCGTCTTTTTTCTATGATTACATTGATAAAAAGGTGCTGTTTCGTTTTTTTTCTGTATCTTTGCAAATATAATTAATCATAGAATAGAACTAACATTATGTTTGAGAATTTAAGTGACCGTCTTGAGCGGTCGTTCAAGATATTGAAAGGTGAAGGCAAGATCACCGAGATCAATGTCGCAGAGACGCTCAAGGACGTACGGCGCGCATTGCTGGATGCCGATGTCAACTATAAAGTCGCAAAGACATTTACTGACACGGTAAAGAAAAAAGCTTTCGGTCAGAACGTGCTCACGGCCGTGAAGCCGGGACAGATGATGGTCAAAATTGTGCACGATGAGCTGGCCAGTCTCATGGGAGGCGAAGCCGCCGAGTTGCATTTGGTTCAGAAGCCGGCCGTGATTCTGATGTCCGGTCTGCAAGGTTCCGGTAAAACTACGTTCAGTGGTAAGCTTGCCAATATGCTGAAAACCAAGCAGCACCGCAATCCGCTGTTGGTGGCTTGCGACGTTTATCGTCCCGCTGCTATCGAGCAGTTGAAGGTTGTGGGCGGTCAGATCGACGTTCCTGTCTATACAGAGCCTGAGAACAAAAACGTCAATGAGATTGCGCTTCACGCTATTCAGGAGGCCAAGGCCAAAGGCTATGACACGGTCATCGTCGATACCGCCGGTCGTTTGGCTGTTGACGAGCAGATGATGAATGAGATTGCCTCTCTCAAGGAGACCGTCAAACCCGATGAGACGCTTTTCGTCGTCGACTCCATGACAGGTCAAGATGCTGTCAACACAGCAAAGGAATTCAACGACCGTCTCGACTTCGACGGCGTTGTCCTCACTAAGCTCGACGGCGATACCCGTGGTGGTGCCGCTCTCTCTATCCGTACTGTAGTCACTAAGCCGATTAAGTTCATCGGTACCGGTGAGAAGATGGAAGCCATCGACATGTTCCATCCCGACCGTATGGCTGACCGTATCCTCGGCATGGGTGATGTCGTCTCTCTTGTGGAGCGTGCCCAGGAGCAGTTCGACGAGGAAGAGGCACGTAAACTGCAGAAGAAGATTCAGAAAAACAAGTTTGACTTCAACGACTTTCTCAATCAGATCGAGCAGATCAAGAAAATGGGTAACTTGAAGGAGTTGGCCTCGATGATCCCGGGTGTGGGCAAAGCCATCAAGGACATTGACATCGACGACAATGCTTTCAACGGCATTGAGGCGATCATCCGCAGTATGACGCCACAGGAGCGCACACATCCCGAGGTGCTCAACGTGAGCCGTCGTCAGCGCATTGCCAAAGGTTCCGGTACGTCGATTCAGGAAGTCAACCGGCTCATCAAGCAGTTTGACCAGACCCGTAAGATGATGAAGATGGTCACTGGCAACCAGATGAAATCCATGATGGCGAATATGGCGCGCATGAAAGGTGCAATGAACCAATAAATATAAGCTATGTACACGTTGATAGATGGAAAGGCCACTGCTGCTGCCGTCAAGCAGCAGATTGCCGAAGAAGTGAAGGAAATGGTGGCCAAGGGTGCCAAGCGCCCTTGTCTGGCTGCCGTGTTGGTGGGACATGATGGCGGTTCCGAGACCTATGTCAAAAACAAGGTTCTCGCCTGCGAGCAGTGTGGTTTCGAATCCCGTCTGATCCGCTATGAGGATGATGTCACGGAGGAAGAACTTCTCACCTGTGTGGCCAAGCTCAACGACGATCCCAATGTAGATGGTTTTATCGTGCAGCTGCCTCTGCCGAAACATATCGATGAACAGAAGATCATCATGGCCATCGACTATCGCAAGGATGTCGACGGCTTCCATCCTATCAACGTGGGCCGTATGGCTATTGGTCTGCCTTGCTTTGTGTCGGCAACACCGCTGGGCATCATGACGCTCTTGCAGCACTACCATATCGTGACATCCGGAAAGAAGTGCGTGGTGCTGGGACGCAGCAACATTGTCGGCAAACCAATGGCACAACTGATGATGCAGAAGCAATACGGCGACGCCACAGTGACGGTCTGCCATTCCCACACAAAGGACATCAAGGAAGAGTGCCGTGAGGCCGACATCATTATTGCGGCTATCGGTCGTCCCGACTTTGTCACTGCCGACATGGTGAAGGAAGGTGCTGTCATCATCGATGTCGGTACCACACGTGTGCCCGATGCTATGAAGAAGAAAGGCTTCCGCCTCAATGGTGACGTGAAGTTCGATGAGGTGGCTCCGAAGTGCTCGTTTATCACACCGGTCCCCGGTGGTGTAGGTCCCATGACGATCTGTTCTTTGATGAAGAACACGCTGGCCGCTGCCAAGAAGGAATACTACAAGTAAGCACTAGGCCCCCATCATGGGGACCACTGCTTTTGCTCTATTAAGCCTCTGCTTTTCATTTCAAAATTTCTACCGATGAACACCAAACTATTACTCTTCTCTACATCGCTTTTCATTGCAGCCTCACTGCCGTCGGCAGTTTGGGGACAGCGCCAGCAGGCTTCCTACGAGATTGCCGGACGCGACACTACGTGTCAACTATTTCTCTATTCTCCCGGATCGACCAAAGGATTGCATGTTGCCTACTTCACCGATCACGACCAGTGGCAGGACTTGGGACAGCTCTGCAGTTCTGATTATGGTGCATGGGGCAGTGAGAAGAAAATGTATTCGCCTTATGTCATTCAGGCTCAGGACGGTACATGGCGATTGCTTTTTTCCGTCAATAACTATGCACCTTGCTTTGCAGCTGCCTACAGTGAGGACTTGGTAACGTGGCGCCCACAGGACTATCCGCGTGTCAAAGAGAAAGGTGTGTTGGAGCCGATCATGTTCCAGATGGATCCCGACAACATCGACATCTATTTCAAGGCTAAAGACGGTACCCGTCATTATGTCCAGGCATCTAATGACTTCCGCCAATTCACGGAATCCGCTGAGGCAAGCACGATAGAAGATGCAGCCTGGATGCGTGATACAGCAACCGTCGCCGGTACTACCTTTCAGGGCAATGCCTTCGACGTGCCTAAGCTGCAGTTGGATTATCTCTTCCAGTATTTCGATGCCATGGCCAATGATGCCCGCATGAGTGCTGAGACGATGAGTGGTGACGCGCAGCGCTTTGCGTCTCTCACTTCACCACTAAAGACGACCCTGACTATTGACCCGTCGAAGCAGAAGGCGATCAGTGATCGGCTGATGGGCGTTTTCTTCGAGGACATCAGCTATGCGGCCGACGGTGGCCTCTATGCCGAACTGATTCAGAACCGCGATTTCGAATATACGTCCGACGACCACCGGGGGTGGGATGCTACGACAGCATGGAAGAGCAATCATCCGATTCGCATCAGCACGGCTGAGCCGCTGAGCACCAACAATCCTCACTATGTGCTCCTGGCCAAACAAGACACACTCTATAATACGGGGTGGGGAAGTGTGATGGCCGAGCCACTCCGGCAGTTCGACTTCTCTGTCTTTGCCTGCTGCAAGAATGGACGCAGGAGTCAGTTGTTGGTGTGCCTTGTCGACGACAAGGGTGTAATGCTCGCAAAAGAGAAGATAAAGGTCGAGGGTGAGGGGTGGCAGCGCTATGCCCTGCCTCTGATCATTGACAAGAAAGCCGTGAAGAGTCAGGTCAGACTCATGCTGACACCCCTGAAAGAAGACAGCGTCGCCGTTGACATGGTAAGCCTCTTCCCCCATGATACCTTTAAGGGACACGGGCTTCGCAAAGACCTGGCTGAGGCCATCGCTGCCCTTCATCCTCGGTTCGTACGCTTCCCTGGTGGCTGCATGAGCCATGGTCAGGGACTCGACAACATTTATCACTGGAATGAGAGCGTCGGCCCCTGGCAAGACCGCAAGCCCGCGAAGAACATCTGGGGTTATCATCAGACACGTGGCTTAGGCTTCTATGAGTATTTCCAGTTCTGTGAGGACATCGGCGCGGAGCCGCTTCCTGTGTTGGCTGCTGGCGTCCCTTGTCAGAATTCTGTTGCTGATAAGGATGGCTACGGCGGTCAGCAAGGTGGTATCCCAATGGCCGACATGCCGGCTTATTGTCAGGAGATCCTCCATATGATCGAGTGGGCCAATGGTGATCCGGTCACTTCGAAATGGGCCAAAATGCGCGCCGACGCAGGTCATCCGGCACCGTTCCACCTTAAATATATAGGTATAGGCAACGAAGATCTCGTGTCCACTACCTTTGAGGAGCGCTATGAGATGATCTGCAAAGCCATCAAACAGAAGTATCCCGACATCATCGTCTGTGGTACGGTGGGTCCCTTCCATAATCCTTCGGCCGACTACATTGAGGGCTGGCGCTTCGCCAAAGCCCATCACGATCTGATCGACATGGTGGACGAGCATTACTACGAGTCGCCGGGATGGTTCTTGCATCATCAGGACTACTACGACGACTATGACCGAAAGGGGCCAAAGGTCTATCTCGGCGAATGGGCTTCCCGTGATCGCCGTGTGGAGAATGCGTTGGTCGAGGCCATCCATCTGTGCAATGTCGAGCGCAATGGCGATATCGTCAGCATGGCAAGTTATGCTCCCTTGCTCTGCAATGAGGCTCATCAGAACTGGAATCCCGACATGATCTACTTCAATTCCGACAGCATCACGGCGCTCACTCCCAGCTACTACACTCAGAAGTTGTGGGGCAACAGTGCCGGTGACCGCTATCTTGCTTCCCGTTTCTCTTTGCCCGAGAGTATTCGCTATCGTGTGGCATCAAGTGTCGTTCGAGACCAGAAGACGGGTACCACGTGGGTGAAACTCGTCAACGCCTTGCCACAATCCTTGACAGTGGAGGTAAAGGGAATGGCGATTCCCTCGGAAGCTGAAGTTGTCGGTTTCAGCGGACAACCCAACGATAAGAATGTAAAGGTCAAGATTACTCGTGTCAGTGGTTCCATGATCACGCTCAAGCCCTATTCTGTGGAAGTGATCACCATACCTCGGAAATAGGGCAGGGGACTCGCTGATAAACGACTTCGTCGATTGACATATAGGCAGGTGACAGTGACTTTCTGTCATCTGCCTTTTTCTGTAGATGATTGTTCGTTTCTTCCTATTTTATAGCCTTCAATACTCTGAATCCTGTTAATTATTGTTTTATTGGTTTCAAACTATTAAAATTATTTGGAGGTTTAAAAATAAATCCTTTACTTTGCACATAGTTTGTATGCAGTATAACAGAAATATATATATTAATTAAATTAAGACGAATAAATTATGAAAAAGTTATTTACCTTGATGGCTGCAGCTTTGGTAGCTGCTGGCGCATCTGCACAGACTGTGCAGGAAAGCAAGACATTCGACAACATCTATGTTGGCGTGAATGGCGGTGTGGCTACAAAGACAACTGGCCATGCTTGGATGAAGGGTCTCGATCCTAACTTTGGCATTCGTGTGGGCCGTTGGTTCACTCCTGTCTTTGGTCTCGCTGCTGAGAGCAACGCATATTTCTCAAATAAGCCCGCCAACTCTTTCGGTACCACTGTCCGTGCTATGAACACGAGCCTGTTGGCTACTGTCAACCTCAGCAACTGGTTTGGTGGCTATCTGGGTGAGCCTCGCTCATTCGAGGTCGTGCCTGTCTTCGGTTTCGGCTGGTATCACAGTTTCGGCAACAGCGCAGTTGCTAACCGCACTTGGAACGCTCTCCAGATCGCTCAGGCCAATCCCGATGACGTTGCTGCAACCTATTTTGCAAAGAGAAATGCCCTGACTTCTAAGGCTGGCATCGACTTCGCTTTCAACCTCGGTGAGGCTAAGGCATGGCAGGTATACGTTGAACCTTCTATCACATGGGTTCTCAATGGCTTCGACGGTGAGCAGAAGGTTGCTTACGATATCAACAAGAGCTTCGTACAGCTCAACGCTGGTGTTGTTTACAAGTTCAATAACAGCAATGGCACACATAACTTCAAGATTGTGAAGCCTTACGACCAGGCAGAGATCGATCAGCTCAACAGCACGATCAACGACCTGCGCAACGAGTTGGCTAAGAAGCCTAAAGAGGTTGTCAAAGAGGTTGTGAAAGAGGCTCCTGTTCCTCAGGTGGTGAAGGTTGAGAACCTTGTCTTCGTTACATTCGCTCAGGGCAAGAGCAATCTTACCAAGGATGCTAAGAAAGCTCTTGACGGTGTGAAGAGCGGCAAGCACGTTCAGATCGTTGGTACTGCTTCTCCAGAGGGTAGCAAAGAGATCAACGACAAGCTGTCTCAGGCTCGTGCCGATGAGGTTGCTAAGTATCTCCAGAACAATGGTGTCGTAGTCGATGAGGCTGCAGGTAAGGGTGTTCAAGGTAATACATCCAACCGTCTGGCTGTTGTTTACGTGAAGTAATCGTTTCACAAACATATCCATTTGCTCCCTGCTCGTAGTTACGATGGGCAGGGAGTTTTTTTGTCCCATACCTCAACCTTTCGGAATTGATATGCCCTATACGCTTTTTTATATCTTGTCCGGTTGTTGAATAAACTGACAAAAAAGTGGGTCTGAGAATGCGATTCTCAGAATCAAAGCGTCTCTTGCTCTGATTTTCGCAATTTTTGAGAGTTTTTTATAACTCATTGACTAATAGTTAGATACGAATAGGTCCATTATTGTAGCATTATGAAAGAGGTACTTTGACGAAAAATTCTCTAGAGAATTTTTCGTCAAAGTACCTTTCTGATGTTGTCATCTCGGTTATTTCTACTGGTCATCTCGGTTATTTCACCCGGTCATCTCGCCTTTTTCATCCTATCATCTCACCTTTTTGATCCTATCATCCCGCTTATTTTTCATTTTGATCTTCCTTTTTTCGAGTTTTCAGCTCGGATGCTTCTCTATAATGTGTTAAAAGGTTGACAGACTTTTGTCAATAAGTTTGTTTTTCGAAAGGTCATGCTGAAAGGGACATGTCACAATAGTTGTTAGGTACTTTCAGCCGCCTCTGTCGCTATCTCTGGAAACGAGTATAAGGAAACTTATATTGGCTTTTAAGTGAAACACTCCGCTATGCGGAATAAAGAATATAACCGGATATAGAGAATATAAAAATGACCGAATATCAAGAATATAAATAGTTTATAAGAACGCTGATGGTTTAAAGTAAGTTACAATAAATGTGTAAATAGGGATTGAAAAGGAAAAAACATCATATAAAGTTGGAGAGTTCACGGAAAAATCCTATTTTTGCAAAAAGCTAAACGAAAGGAATAAGTTATGAATGCAATGTCAATGAGCAATTTATGGACTTATCTGCAAGGATTGTCTTTGACTGCTGACAATTGGCAATGGTTGGCGGAAAAGACATCCATGATGTCTATGTCGGTCGACTCTGCTAATAAAGGAATTGCTGGTAAAAAGAAATACCGACTGTCTCCGAGAATGAAGAAGCTGATGGGCAGTGTAAAAATCAATCCGCAAGATGTGGAAGGTGATGATAGACTAAAATGCATTTTAAGCAAGTAATGAGAAAAATATTTCTTGATACCAATGTGATGCTCGACTCTGTATTGGATTGAGTAATTTAGGCCAACAACATTTTAGATACTTAGGTACAGTAAAGCTCACGGCAGTTTTAATCATTGGGCGAGAGTTCAGCTGCAATTAGTGATGTCTCTTCTATCGTTTTGTAATGCTTTGCATGGTTTTCGAGAAAAATGCGGTTGAGGGTGAAGGCAAGGCTCTTCAGTGTCTGTTCTTTTTTTTGTTTTTTGAGCTGACATTCCCAAACGGTGATGCAATGCCAGCCCATCTTTGCTAACTGCTGTTGCTCTTCTCTGTCACGCTCTTTATTCCGGCTTATCTTCTTTTGCCAAAAATCAGTGTTGGTCTGAGGCAGTTTGAAGTCTTTGCATCCTTCGTGTCCATGCCAAAAGCAGCCGTTGACAAAGATGCATGTGCGGTATTTCCTCAGCACCAAGTCGGGATGCCCGGGCAGTCTTGGGTCGTTGAGACGATAGCGGAAGCCACGCCGCCAAAGCCAGTGCCGCACAATCAGCTCGGGACGTGTGTCTTTGCTTCGTACGGCTGCCATATTCCGATGTCGCTCAGCGGGCGTGTGGTTGTCCATCATCTAATTGCTATACTATCAGATGCTTCAGTCTGCTTTCGCTTTCTTTTTCTCTGACAAAACCGATGAACTGCCTGAGATCGATGATAGAGGATCTGTATTCTTGGGGATAGTTCTTGATATATGTGCCGGGCACGACAAGATGGACTTTTTCATCTGCCATTTCTTTCAGCTGGTTTTTTGAGATTGTTGGCTGTAGCGTGAACAGATGCTTTTCCGGAATACGGTTTGCCTCATTGATGACTTGGCGCCAACGATCCTTGCAGGTGGTTTTAGCTGCAAGCGAAACAAGTAAGGCTTCGGGGAAATTGAAATTATGGTAGCATTGTCCATCCGGAAATATGAAATCAGGACGCTTCTTCTCCTCTGTTACCACCTGCTCTTCATAAATGATGTTGCTTGCTTCAAAAACAGAAGCAAGATGATGCTCAAGCGACTTCCCGGCTCTTGACTTGCGGCGATTCAGAACCTTATTGGCAAAATCAACAAACGACGAGACGTCTTTGAATGTATTCCCGATAATTGGCATGTAAAGTTTATGTTCCACCATTCTGAAAAGCGTATATTCGGTATTAACCCATTTCAGTAAGACTTCATCAGGCTTAGCAGCTATTTTATTATCATTCAGTTTGAGGGCTTGGTTATAGCAGTCACGAGCCGTTTGGGCCATAACCGTAGTCTCCGGAAATGATTTAATATGCTCGACGAAATAAGAAAGCATATTGTCTAGCTCAGAATCGGGTAGCTGCCCATCAACCTTTTGTATAATCTTGTTAGCGTCTTCCGGTGACAAATTGTAGTAACTGAGAAAGCCATCAATGTCTTCTTCTGTTGACAAAACCCAAGCTTCGTAGTTCTCTATGTCTTGCTGAGCTAATACCAGCAAATCCCCTACATGTTCATCACGAAGCCATTCAAAACCTCTGCCAAAACGAGTGATGCGGCTTTCATTACGCGTACCAACACCATAGTAAACAATACGGCTGTTCGTTATATAGCCATCCTGCCATTTTATTTTGATAAAAATATCGGCGTTGCACCCTATCTTGGCTTTATCACCCAAAATAATACCTTGCGCATCTTTCGGCAGATAGAAGCCTGATTGATGGGATCCGGTCTTGCCCGCATCGTTTGGGGTTATGTAATGGCAAAAGGCACAATGAGAATTCTGAACACTCTCAATGGCTTGGATTAGCAATTCGGTCATAGGTTATTTTATTTTTAATGTCTTGATAATCTGTTCTGCTACTGCTGTAATTAGAGGCACGACGACTGAGTTTCCGCATTGTCGGTAGGCTTGAACGTCGCTGACAGCATTAATGATATAATTGTCGGGATAGCCCATGAGTCGGGCACATTCACGTGGTGTCAGCTTTCTTGGATTCATACCCTCCTGCGGAATCAATATTTCGGAGCCATCCTTATAATATCTTGCGCTCAAAGTACGAGTGATCCCATCAAGATCAACCATGCCAAAACCAAAGCCGTTGCCTTTTGCTTTCTGTCTTATGGCATAGTTTTGAAGGTAATTCCAAAGCTTGTCAGAAAGCGTGTATTTGGAATCGACATCTTCTTGAAGAATATCTCTTACTGTCGTTGTAGCTTCTTTTTGTTCCGGGAAAGAGAATTCCTCCTTGCCTCCATATCTTTTGCGGTCAAAGCCCACGATCATGATACGCTCTCTATGCTGAGGAACATACGTTTTACCATCCATCACGAGATAATGAACAGAATAGTCAAGCTCCTCAAGCACCTCACGAATCACTTTGAATGTGTTGCCCTTGTCATGGGATACAAGATTCTTTACGTTCTCAAGAAAGAAGGCTTTGGGGCGATAACGCTTTAGAATTTCTGCAACATCGAAAAAGAGTGTCCCTTGCGTCTTGTCCTCAAATCCAGTGGGGCGCCCTAAACTATTTTTCTTTGCTACGCCAGCAATGGAAAACGGCTGGCATGGAAAACCTGCGCAAAGTATATCAAAGCCCTTCGGGATGAAACTTTTGGTGTTTTTTTTTGTTATGTCGCCAAAAGGCATTTCACCGAAATTTGCTAAGTATGTCTTTTGTGAGAATTTATTCCATTCTGATGAAAACACGCATTTGCCCCCATTTGCCTGCATCGCTAATCTGAATCCGCCAATTCCCGCAAACAAGTCTATGAATGTGAACTTTGGATGCTCGGGAGTTGGGAAGGGTACTTTGAAGAAGTTGGCAAAAAGGTCGGACTGCATGGGTTCGGCAACAGCATCAACTATGTCCTCGTGATCATATTCGATTGTATTGTCCTTGCTTTTCTTAGCTTCCAGCCAATCTTCAGCTAACTGGACAATCTCATCACGGGTGTTGTAGTCTGCATTTTCAGAGTTGTGGGCATAGTGAGTCAATACGGCCAGGCAGTTGTCCAAGCTTGTCTGTCCGTAAACTATGAGTCCGTCTTCTGTGATTTCTTCCGGATATTTTGTGATTTCATTTTTCATTGGATAATTCTTTCAGCATGCAAATATACAAACTTTTTCCGACTTATCCAACTCCTTATATCTGTTTGTTGTTTTACTGCTCTTTGCTATTATAGTCAACACGCTTGTTTTTCTTTTAACGTGTCATCCTTGATGGCATCAAAAAGATTAACGAATATCGAGAATATATTTTCTTAATATTCGGTTATATTCTTTATTCCGCAGAGCGGAGCGTTAGTTTGCACAACTATCTTTAGTATTCTTGTGTCGGCCTCACACTCTTGTTACTTCCAAAAACTTTGAAGTCGGTCTCTTTTTTTCTTTATAGTTCTATAGCTTTCTTCTGCCAAAGAAGTATTGTCCTTTATGCTTGGTTCTGTTACCAAACTCAATGGCGTGGTGCGGGCAATGATGATAGCAGGCAAAGCAAGTCATGCATTGACCATTGTGAATCCAGCGAGGCTCTTTGCCAAGTCCGCCGTCGATGTCGTGGACGGGACAGACCGAGGCACAGATACCGCATCTCACACAACGGTCTGAAACGACACGGAAAGGCTTGTCGGTGATCAGCCAGTGGCAGAAGGCTGCACCGAGAATGCGGCTGTTGATGCGTGGCCAATGGCCGATGGTCAGACGCTCTACGTGCTTTTGATGTTGTTCGATCAGTTGGGCAAACTCTTTCAGGTCTTCCGCAGCCTTGTCCTGCTTGGCTTTCTCACGTTCTTTCTTGTCCACATCCATGAAGGGCAGGCCGACATACGACTCCGGCATCAGCAACGAGAAGGCTGCATCGAGCGTGATGCCTTTCTCTGACAACTCGTGACGGAAGATGTCCATAGCTTCACCTACCGTGTCACCGGCAGTGCAGAGCGCATAGACATAGTGCCCGGTGGCATCGATTACGAGTTGCTTGACAAAGTCAGCGACGATGCGCGGAGGACGCCAGCCATGGATCGGGAAGCAAAATCCAATATCTTCGCCCGGTTCTAACTGAGCGATGAAAGGCTCGGCGCTGTTCTTGGCGATGTTGATGAGCCGGTCGCTGGTGTAGAAGCCCAACTGTTTGGCGGTCCAGGCGGTATTACCCGTTGCGGAGAAGAAAAAGATCATGAGCGTTGCAACTTAGTTAACCTTGCATGAGGAAATAAGCAGTCACCACTACTCCAAGGGCGACAGCAGCAATGATGAGCTTGAGGAGACAACTCGCAATCTTGCGTATGATGAAGATGCTGACGACAAAGGCCAGAATCAGAATGACGTAGAAGGTGAAGTGGGTGTCCATGGATAGAGCTGTTGTATGTAAATGTTTCTAATGATGCCCTTATGGATGATTACTGGTTCCGAAGAGCCGGCGGAAGATCACGGGGATAGGCGTGCTGAACTCCATCGGCTTGTGGGTAACCGGGTGATAGAAGCAAAGCACGTAGGCATGGAGACAGAGGCGTCCGATCGGATCATCGCCATTGCCGTATTTGATGTCGCCGCAGACAGGATGCCCCATGTCGGCGGAGTGCACACGTATCTGGTTCTTGCGTCCTGTCTCCAGTTTGAACTCCACGAGCGAATGGTCTCTGCTGCGGTCGAGCGTATAGAAGTGGGTGATAGCCAACTTGCCATCACCCTCCCGTTGACTGCTGTAGGTAACATAAGCCCGGTTCTCTTTGAGCCAACTGGTGATGGTGCCCTGGTCTTGCTCCATCACGCCGGAGAGCACTGCCACGTAGCGACGGTCATAAACCGTGTGGTGCCAGTTCTCTTCCAGTTTCAGTTCTGTTTTCTTATCCTTGGCATAGATCATCAGTCCGCTGGTGTCTCGGTCGAGGCGGTGCACCACGTGGGCGGTGCAATGCTGTCGGGTCTGCTCGAAGTATTCGTCCAGCACCGATTTGACATTCAGCGTGCTGTGACCAGCGGCCATAGAGAGAATACCCACGTTTTTCTCGACCACGACGAGATAAGGATCCTCATAGACGATCTTCACGTAATGGTTTTTAAGAGTGAGGTTGCGTTTGGTCTTGCTGACCGCAATCTTCATCCCTGCCTTGAGCGGATAGTCATATCGTGTGATGGTTTTGCCATTGACCTGTATGCCTCGCCCTTGCAGTGTGGCTTTAATTCTGGAATGGCTGCCATCGAGATGGGTGAGCAGCCAGTCCAGTAGTTGGGCATCAGCCTCAACCGTGTAGTGATCGAACTGTTTCATGCCTGAATCGTTGTGTCGGGGGTTATTCTTTTCTCTTCCAGATGGAGACGATCTTATGTCTGATGGCGATGATGTTGCAGATGCTCACTAAGGCAAAGAGACAGAGTCCGAGGATGATAGCCGGCAGCATCGTGCTGCTGTCGATGTCGGGGAAGAGTGTCTCGATGACGCCCATGTAGTAGTCCCGAACGAAGTAGAGCGTAGTCCAGGCGATGAGCAGCACACCGATGTTGAGGCCGATAGTGAGCAGCTGGTAGGGTCGTGCGACATTGTTGGGGCTATAGCCGATAAGCAGCAGGTTTTCAAGTTTCGACGAGTTCTTCTGTACGAGCAGATAGATACTCAGCATGAGAATGTAGAAACTCAGGATGGAGATGACCAAACCGACAACCATGACCATGGTGACTATCATTCTCAGGAAGTATGTAGTCTTTTCGGCTTGCAGCTTGTCGTCCTCCACCTCGTAGCCTTTCTGGTCGATATATTTTGTCACCTTCTCGTTGGCAGGATTATCGACCTGCATGATCAGTCGGGTAGGATCGGAGTGGCTGCCCGGCGCGAAGTAGTTGTTGCTCCAGTCCATGAAGGCCTGTGGCACGAGGATCGTGTTGAGTCGTGATGAGAAGCCGATGACCTTACCTTTGAAGCGGTCGGCGTGTCCGTTGCCGTGGATGAAGATGTCGAAGTTGATCATCCCCACGAGACCGTCGCTGATCTTAGGCAGGGAACGGCTTTGGGCAAAGCCGAAATTATACATGGTGATATAGGCGCGCGGCAGGATGATGGGTACGACATGGTTGCCCGGCGTGTATATCCAACTGCCCTTGGGCGCGTCAACGAAATGATCGGGGATACTCTCAAAGAAGAGTTCGGAGTTGAGCACATTGACGCCATTGACGCCCATGCTGGCTTCCACCTTATACTCTGTGGAGGTGAAGGTGCCCACACTGGAGGCAAACGGTTGATTCTCTACTTCGTTGACCTCAGCGGGAGAGAAAGTGTTGGTGCGGCCGGAGATAGTGTTGCCCATACCAATCTTCTTGCTGACGATGATGTAGTCGGACTTCATGAAAGAGTCCTCAGAGGTGAAGACGGGCATCACGTCGCGATAGAACTGATAGCCCAGCAACACGATGAGCATGCCAAAGAGGTTGGCAAAGAAAAATCCCACAAACTGGGGTATGCTGATATGCTGACGAAGCAGCTTCCAAACTAAGTTCATAGCAATAATGTCTTTTCGTAGTTTAAGTCCATGTGTTTACCGATGCTGGTCACGATGACTCCGGCTCCCTGTGCCTTGGCCTCGGTCATCATGATGTCGGCCATGATGCGTGAGTTGTTGTCGTCGAGGTGGGAGATCGGCTCATCGGCGAGCAGGAAGTCAAATGGCTGAACGAGGGCGCGGATCATTGCCACGCGCTGCTGCTGTCCAAAGGACATGCGCCCAATCTTGGCGTCGAGTTTGTCACTGATGCCGAGCATCTCGAACCATTGGCGAATGGTCGTGTCACCTTTGAAGTTGGTCAGCTTGTTTTTGATCTGAACGTTTTCCCACGCGGTGAGTTCCGGGAACAGTCTCAACTCCTGAAACAGATGGCTGATATGCTGCTGGCGCATCTCCACCCAGTCCTTGACCTTGAAAGTCTTGGCGTCGAGGTCGTCGAACATCACGGTACCACTATAGTCGTGGCGATAGCCAACTATGTAGCTGCAAAAAGTACTCTTTCCTTTTCCTGAGTCAGCCTCTACAAGATAGAAGTGTCCTTTCTCGAATTTCACATCTTGCTTCCAGATCTCTGACTTCAGATCCTTGTTTTGCTGGAACACTTGAGGCAGCACGGAAGACAAATTAATGGTTTCCATATCTCTGATTGAATATAAAGTCCCGCTTCTCTCTTGAGGGGAGAAAGGCGGGTTGTATCTTATTGAAGTGTATATATGATCGCGTTGAGTTTACCGAAGAGTGGAGCGAGCATGCCGGTGACGGCCTGAGCTTTGCTGCCCTTGACGGCGGCGAGGTTGATGACCAGTACGAGCTTTTGTCCCTTGATGTCCTGTTGCAATGTGGCGTCGATAGGATCAGCGGTGGCTTTGATGCTTTGTAAAGCCTTCTCCTTGGAACTGCCACTCATGTATTGCCAGTCTTGCGTGACACCGAAGAAGTAGGTGGTCTTTGAATCAGTATAGTAGTAGCAGTCTCTTCCCCAGTCACCGATATGTCCTCCCTGCGGTACGCTCTGTTTCCAATAGTCCACATCGCCGAGCCAATCAGCGTTTTTGAGCTGTGCCGCCATGGTCATCTGGAAATTGTCTGAGCCAAGGGAAGGAGCGATGATGGTCATGTCGCCATTGACACCTTTGATGATGTTGTCCATGTCAATGGCAGAGTTGATGCCGGTCAGGAGAGCCTGGATGCCTCTGTTCTGTTGCATGAGCTTGATGAACTTTGTGCCGTCGACATTGAGGAATATGCCGATCATGTCGTTCTTGGCCATCGACTTCACATATTTGCCTTTGATGGGGCGGTAGATGGCATGGGCCTGCTGCAAAGCCTGTTCGATATTGCGCTTGAAAGAGAAAGTCTGTCCATTGATATGAAGTCGTCCGTTGGCCACTTTCATCTCGGCGGCTATATAGATGTCGGAGGGATTGGCATCTCGGGGAGCGCCCAGGGTGAACGGAGCGACAAACTGGTCGGGTAGGGCGCTGGTCTGACAGACGAGTGACATCGGTGCGTTGATGGAGTCAATCTTGTCGTAGATAGGTGTTGCCTTGATGCCGTCGTCCTCGTCTTCACCAAGATATTTGGCCATGAGCGGCATCATCTCGGCTTGGGCAGCCGGTACGACAGGACCCATCAGCAACGCGGCCCGCTTTGACCAGCCGAGAATCCAGTTGTTGGGCAGAGCCGCAAAATTGAAGTCGCGCTTATGGTGAACGTCGCATTTCAGACGTTTGGCCGTCTTCTCCAAATCGTCTTCGTCTTTGACTTTGGCGCACAGTCCGAAATTGCCCTGGGCGTCTTCAAAGAAGAAGACATCCTCAGAGAGGTCGAGGCCGGCATTGTCGAGGTTGCTCACATGAAGCATTGTCTTGAGCATGGTGGGACTGCCGACACCACTGAGCTTGGCTGGCTTCATGGAGATCAGCAGCGTGCTGTTGCCTGGGATGGCGTTGATATAGTCGTTGTTGGAACATGAGCAGAGGGACAATGCCAGTGCCATGAATAGTGAAAGTACAAATGATATTCTTTTCATTGTCGTGTTACCCGTTATTGATCATCTATTGAGATTTCTTCCTTATACCTATATATAATAATGTGTTTGTCAACTGTCGCCTTAGACTTTCCTGTTACTTTAGACTCTCCGTTTGGACAGCTGAGCCATAGCGACGGCCATCAGTCCGGCGGTTTCAGTGCGCAGTCGGCTGCTGCCAAGCGTGATGGACTCATAACCTTGGCTGATGGCTTCCTTCACTTCTTCGATAGAGAAGTCACCTTCCGGACCGATGAGTATGGTTACGTCCTGCTCCTTTGGTGTCTGTTGCAAGGCCTGGAAGAGATCGGCACGGTCGATTTCATCATAACAATGGGCGATGAATTTCCGTCCCTGCCGTGGCGCATGGATGAAGTCGCTGAACTTTATCAATTCCTTGACCGTCGGCTTCCATGCCTTGCGACTTTGCTTGACGGCTCCGACAACAATCTTTTCGATGCGGTCGGTGCGGATCGTCGTGCGCCCAGAGAACTGACATCTCAGAAACGAGAGCTCGTCAAAGCCGATCTCTGTGCATTTCTCTGTCATCCATTCCATCCGGTCCATCATCTTCGTAGGGGCAATGGCGAGATGGATCCGGCCGTACCACGTTGTCTCTTGAGACTGTGCTTTCCGGATGTTGTAGAGACAATGCTTGGTGTTGGCGGCTGAAATCTCAGCTTGATAGAAGGTGCCGCAGCCGTCCGTGAGAAACATCTCATCGCCGACTTGCATGCGTAGCACTCTTAGGGCGTGTTGTGCTTCTTCTTTCGGCAACTCATTTTGATGGCCGGCATCAGGCACATAGAAATATCTTTCTTCCTTCATGGCTGTGGGCTGTTATTGGGCATCCTCTGCTTCGTCTTTGCTTTCTTGGCTGCGCCTCTTGTCTTCTTCCTCCCTTTTCTTCAATTCATCTCTCAGTTCAGAGGCGATTTCGTAGCGCTCGGCCTTCACGGCATTGTCGAGAAGATCGTGAAGCATTGGTTCGCTGATGATGTTGAGGGGCAGCTGCAATCCTTTGGCATTGGGCTGATAGACAGAACTCTGTCTGCGAAACAACGCGGCATCCATGTAGATAGGGATCTCGTTGTGACTGACAAAAGAGAGCAGGATAGCGGTATCGGCTTTGATGGGAAGACTGAACTGATTCTCTTCATTGATGAGCAATGCCTTGTATACGCCATCCTCCAATGTATTGATATGGATGGACAGCTCCAGCGTGGTTTGCCAATGGATCATCTCCCAAAGTATCTTGACAATGTCATCGTTGTTGTTGGTGTCATTGTTCTTACTCTCTGTGATCTCTTGGAGGATCTTTCTGCTGCACGTAATCACGAGTTGGCGTTGCTGCTCCTGGTCAGAGAGCAGCAATAGACCATCTTGTTCTTTGCCGTTGACTTCGGCAGCAGTTTGGAATCTAAGCTGTATATTTGCCATTGCCTGATAAAGATTATTTTGTAGCTTTTTTCTTCTTGGGGCGGAAGACCAGTGCGAAGGCAATGCCTACGATGAGGGCATAACTTGCAAAGATATACCAGCACGACTGCCATTGCGTGACACCGCCGACGGTATGGAGGTCTACAACTTCCTGTGCTGCCAGTGAACCGATTGTGGCGCCTAAGCCGTTGGTCATCAGCATGAAGAGACCCTGTGCGGAAGAACGCAGACAAGGATCGGTGGCCTTGTCGACAAACAGCGAGCCGGAAATATTAAAGAAATCGAAGGCGACGCCATAGATGATCATGGAGGCCACAAACATCCATACCTTGCTGCCCGGATCACCGGCACCGAGAAGGCCAAAGCGGAGAACCCATGCAAACATAGCGATGAGCATAACGTTCTTGATGCCGAAATGCTTCATGAAGAAAGGTATCATCAGAATGCACAGCGTCTCACTGATTTGGGAGATCGAATAGAGAATGACAGAGTGCTTCACACCAAAGGTATCGGCGAACTCAGGTATCTTGGCGAAGCTCTCAATAAACGGGGTTGCAAAGCCATTGGTGATCTGCAGGCTGACACCCAGCAGCATGGAGAAGATGAAGAAGATAGCCATCTTCTTTTGACGGAACAGCGTGAAGGCACGCAGACCGAAAGCGTCGACCAGACTCTTATGCTTGTCGTCATGGCTGACAGGACAGGCTGGCAGGGTGAACGTATAGAGGAAGAGAAGAATACTCAGCACGCCGCTGACGACAAACTGTAACTCATTAGCCTTGAAGCCCATGATATCGACGAACCACATGCTACAGATGAAACCGACCGTACCAAAGACACGGATGGGCGGGAAGTCCTTCACGGTGTCCATGTCGGCTTGGGTGAGTGCACAGTAAGCTACGGAATTGCTGAGTGCCAAAGTGGGCATGTAGAATGCTACGCTGACGGAGTAGAGGGTGAATAAAGTGGCAAAGGTCACGTTAGAGCCTGCATAATAGCCATAAGCCGCAGCACCCATCATAAAGGAACCGGCCAGCAGGTGGCAGAGGCCAAGCAAACGCTGGGCTGGTATCCAACGGTCTGCTACAATGCCCATGAGTGCGGGCATGAAAATAGAGACAATGCCTTGCATGGCAAAAAACGCACCGATATGAGTGGACATCCCGGCATTGGTGAGATAAATGCCCATACAGGTTAGGTAAGCACCCCATACAGCAAACTGCAGGAAGTTCATGAATGCCAAACGCACTTTTAAGTTCATAGTCGTGTCTTTTTAGGATTGGTCTTGGGTATTATGACTTTTTTCATTGATTGACGTACTTCCCATTGCTCCACTTCAATCGAAGCGGCACAAGGATAGCAGCAACTTTGTCCTTATCCTCTTTGGAGAGCAGCGGAAGAGAGAGTTGAAGGGCCAAGTTATGGTCTTCTGCACTGAGAGATGCTTTGACCATGACCGGATCGATCATAGACTTCAGTTTTCCGTATTCTGCCGTACTGAGATGATCCGGACGTGAGGTCAGACGGTCAGCGAGTTCCTGTAAGGAAGATACTCCAAGGAAGCGCTGTACAGGAAGTGGCTGCCACTGGGGAGTGAAAAACAATATCTGGCTCTCACCTGTGTCACCGCTTGTCCAGGTCTTCAAAAGGCAGACAACAGTGTCGCGACGCTCTGTTGGCAACAACTTCAGTTGCAGAGTGGTTGCCTCATTGAGTTTGACTTCTGTGAAATCTGTTGTCAGTGTGTCCATTCTACTTTTCCCTCCTAACTGGTTGTCGATGGTGCCATCTACATGCATGGAAGTATAGCTGGGCATATCTACTCTTTGGTTGTGGTCGAGATATGGGAGGATACTGTCGGGCATAGCTTTCCATATCTCTGTCAGGGATTGTGCGTGAAGAGGTGTGCCACACGCAAGAAAGAGACAAGCCGACATCAAACAGTGACTGTAGCGCCGCCGGATGGGGTGGAAGAGATTGTTGGATAAGAATGGAATCATGTGTGGAAAACGTCGATAATCGATTAGTGCTTCAATTCAAAGGGACCGTAACGAAGCTGAGTCGTCCAATGTCCTGATCTTGGTGAAACGAAGATGGTGAACAGATGGCCGAAACCGTCGGGAGACTTGCCGCCGGCGTAGAAAGGAGTGCCGTCGTCCTCATAGTCTTCAGTCATCACATTGTCTTTGCCCAACATATTGTAGACGCTCTTAGCCTGTACTTTTGCAGCGACTTTGTTCTTAACGGTCATATAGAAACGGGCTTCGTTGAGTTTTCCATCCTTAAAAAAAAAGTGGATCTCATTCCATTTAAAGCCATTGAAGACCTTGTTAGTGTAGCAGAGCTCCTCTTCGCTTTCCTTTGACGGAGTGCCCAACTGCGTAGTGATTTCTGTCTTAGCTTCAGATAGAAGGGTGCCAAATTGAACTTTACCAATGTTTTGTGCTTTTATCATCATGGAGAACATGAGCAGAGCCGCTAAACAAATCTTTCTCATTTTTCTGCTTTTATATTTGCTTTTATCATTTTACAGAATACAAAGTTAAGAAAAAAGACTGAATTGAGCGCGCTTTTCATATAAAAAATGAGTGTTTGCTCAGTTTGGCTCGTGTTTATCTCTTGTCATTTCATCTTTTCTTTTCCATCTTTGTCTGCTTAACGTCTTTTGTACCCGCTGTTTCCTTACTTTGTGATATTTGCTTTTTTCTATGCCACAACTCTTTCCAATTGTCGAAATCGTGCTTGATCACAAAGCCAACACCTTGTGTGTTCAGGGCATTGCGGGTGAAGTATCGGTCATTGGTCTGATTGTAGATGCGTACACTCAGATTGCCGTTGGGTACAATGAGGTAGCGGATGTCGAAGTCGCCGATAAACGATTGGTTAGCCGTAGTCGCATTGTCGCGGTAGCCGAACTGTCCGTTGAAGAGAAGACGGTTGTTGAGGAGACTGCCGCTGAGAACACCCTCGTACTCGGCGTTGTTCCAGCCCTCAGTACCTGTAGAGATGTTGGCACCGAGGTTCCAGTTCTTGTTCTTAACGACCGAGCCGAGCACGTTGTTGATCTGTTGGCTCAGCTGTCCGCTGAGGATGCTCTGCATGGCGAGTGTCGTCTTACTCTCCTTGGCTTCTACATCCTGGGCGTTGTTTTCGGTCTTATTATAGAATCGGCCTACGGCAAGCAGATATAGCACCTGTTGCTTCATCTCGTCCTCGCTGTTGATGATGCTGTAGATCATCTGCTTCACGTCGGCGCTGACAGTTGGCATGTCCATGTCGAAGTCGACCTTGGGATCAGACGGTGTCCCTGTGACTTTCATCAGACAGTTGACACGGATGTTGTTGCCAGAGAATCTACGACCCAACTGCAGGTCTGCAAGATTCACGGAATTGAGCATATATTGTGCTTCGAGGTTGAGGTTGGCATAGCTTGGATCACCGCCAAAAGTGATGGTACTGCCTTGCTTGAAGGTGAAGTCACGCTTGATGATGTTCTGGATGGTCAGTTTATAGATGCCACGATCTACAACGTAGTTACCATAGAGTTTCACGCCACCTTTATTATAATAGGTGGCGCGAATGATGCCTGTACCGTTCAGGTCGATATAGTCTCCGCTTGTCTTGTCCATGATGATCTTCAGCGTAGCGTCGGGTGTGGCATGGATGAGGAAGTTGATATGTATGTCGGTAGGCACATCTTCCGGTTTTGCGTCGTTGTCAGAGGGAGGCGGAGTGTTGACCAGTTGAGCTTGGAGAGAGTCTCTGGATACCCATTGGATAAACTCTTGTGTGCCAATCGCTTCCGGACTGGTGATGTCGTAACACATCACGGACCTATGGGAAGGAGTAGCGTCTACTTTGATATTTACTTCCCCAGGCTTACCGTTGATGTCGACGGAGCCTGTTCCGGCAATAGTTCCATAGACCGTATTGCCATCGTCCGGACCAAGATCATAACCAATCAGGTTGTTGGCTTTGACATGGAGGGCGTAGCTCAGGTGTGAGAGATGGGTATGGTAAAGGGCTCCGGAGAGAAGTCCACGGTTGCCGAGTCGGTCACGGATAGTATCACCGGCAAACCGAATTTCATTTACCAGAAAGCGGACAGAGTCGTCAGATAGGTAATATCTTGTATTAATAGGTGTGATTGTGGTGGCTCCCGATACCTTGGCACCACCCGTGAGGTTGAGTTTCTTCAAGTCTCCCCAAAGATTGAGCTTGCCATTTACGGAAAGGTCTATGTCGCTCATGAAATTGGAACAAAAGCCTTTGAGGAACTCGCCTCTGGCGTTCTCGGCGTTAAAGGTGAGGTTGATGTCGTTGCGCTTGGGTGAGACATATCCATTGATGACAGTCCGTCGGTCTTGAAAGCCCCTATCAGTATGCATCGTGTCCAAGGCGATCGCATCGATGTCGATCTGTTTTTTCTCGTTGTTCCATCTGACATTGGCATTGAGCGTTCCCATATTGCCTTCTTCAAACTGGAAGTCAGAGACTACAATGTTTCCTTTGGCCTTCGGCGTGCCGAAGAGTGAGGATAGATAAGCCTTACCGATGACATTGCCGGAGAAGTCTACGGAATGGAAGTTGACAAGGTCGAGAATATACTCAACATTGACATTGTTGAGATCCACAATGATGGAGTCATCACGATTGGGCGATGCCTGGCCGTTGATTCGGATGGACTGTGAGTTGCTGGCAATATTGAGATTGTCGATGGTGAGGTGCTTCTTGCTGTAAGTGAGTTGGTCGGCATGGATGGTATACACTGAATCGCCAACGAACAGATGGGATTTCTTAACATCAATAGACGCAACCACTTGGTTTTTCTCATTGGTGAGGAATGCCATGTCGGCATTGAGTTGCCCTCTCAGACGTTGCTTCTTGGCATGATTGTCCATGGACAGGCTTGTGCGCAAGGTGTTGCCGACTGCGGTAGCTTGGACCTGATAATCAGTGCCAGGCCTATTGTCATCTGTCTTGGTGAGCGATCCCCGACAGTTGAGTTGGTTGTTGGGTGATGTGGCAATGATGTTGACATTCTGATAGTGTCCTCCATTGTAGGTAAGATCCGGTGCAACGACATGGCAGTCGATGCCCTCGGTCTTGCTGTCCAAACTGCAAGTGAGGGAGAGAGGCTGCAGAAGGTTCAGATCCACACCCGTGAAGAAGCGCAGCCAGTCGTCACGTAGGATGGTGGCTGTCAGAGCGAAGTTATTGGAGTGGGAAGGACGATATCTGAAAGATGTAAGTGTCTGAATGCCGGGAAGTTGATGAATAAAGACGTTTTGGATGCTTTGCAATAGCGTAGCGTAATCAAACTGTCCTGTCACCTCGATATGCCCGAAATCACTGAGCATCGTAACGAAATGATCATGATTGCTCTTTCCTGCTTTGATCTGCAAGGATTGCAACTCGTATCTTTCATCACCTCTCTGGGCTCGGAAATTAGTGACCTTGAGAAGACCGTTGAGGTTGTTGAGGCTTGAGCCAGAGAGATTGGCCGATAAGTTGACCGCATAGTTGGTGTCGCCAAGTTTGCCTTTGAGTAGATTGACGGCAGAAGGATGTAAGTGGGAAATCTCCGCATCAAGAACGTAATGATGCCGTGACAGCGATATTCCGTCCTTGCTCTCTATAGTAGCAACGATGTTGGGGTCGTTGATGGAGCAATGGCCTGAGAATGTCTCATTTCTGAAAGCGCCATTGATATTAATATGCTGATAGGGATAGCCTTTGAAGTCGATTCTGTCAATGCGCCCATCCGCGAGGAACATCTTCTGACGAAGATTTCCTGCCACTTTGATGCTGGCAGCCAATTCACCCAAATCTTTGTTAGCAGTGATCTGTTGGAGATTGAAGCGTTGTGTCTCAAGATAACCGGCAAGCGTCTGGTGATCTATTTTGAAATTCACCTTAGCATTTCCTGCGTCTGAGAGTAGGGAACCACTGACATGGATTTGTCTCGTGCCTTTTCCACGTCCACTGCCTGTGAAAGCAAGATGGTCAAGACGGTCGGCAACTGCCGGGAGATCAACGTTGAATATGTTTTTACCCTCTTGGTTGATATAGAGGCTGTGGCAGATGATGCTCCAGTCGGGCTGGTGGTCACAGAGTGTCGTACGGATGTCGCCGCCAAAATGGAGGATAGACGATTTTCGGGCACTTCCCGGAAAGACATCAAAAAGGATGTTTTCAATTGCGATATGATGTTTAGTGCCGTGGAACCTTGTGCTGAGCTGAATGTTGTGTCGTGATCTTTTAATCTTGTCAGTGAGGCAACTGATATCGTATGTGCTGATAAGTGAAGGTTTAATGCTTCCGGCGTAAGACATTGTGTTCCAGTCTATCATATCCCCCTTGCGCTTGAAGTTGGCTGCGATTTCTTTCAAGAAAACCCTCGATGTAGGTGTACGAAGAAAGAGATGGTCTAAAGCGATCTTATGGTTTGACAAAGATGCCTTGGCGGTGAGTTCTTTTATGTCCAAGCCACACTGCTCTGAGAGGCTGAGTTTTTTGATGTTGATGCTGCCGGCTTTCTTTGTTAGATCCGACAACAAGATATGTGTACTGATGTTCTTGATATTGAGATGATGAAAATCTAAGGTATGCTTCCTCAGCATATCGAATTGGTCATAGCAGAGAGCACCGCGTCGGATGACCAGACTGTGAATCTGAAAGTTGAGTTTGGAATGCACTGTAGTGTCTTTGGAAGCCAATGAATCCACAACGAACTGATAATTGGGGCGGGCACTCGCCGAGGCACGGTTGATGTGGATGTCAGCACCGAAGAGCTGGGCGGAGGTGATACAGATCTCGTTGTAAGGCAGTCGGAGCAAATCAAGCTTGGCGGAGATACGGCCGGCACGCAGCAAAGGGTGGCGCTGATGGTCGAGCATTGTCACATCGTCGATGATGATACGATTGAACAGACCAACGTCAATACGTCCTACACATACCTTCGTGCCAAATTTTTCAGACAATGCGGAGGATACTTCGCATCCGAAATATTTTTGTACAGCAGGTATGTTCACAGAGATGGTAAGAGTGATGTAAAATGTCAATAAAACCCATACCACAGTATTGATAGTGTGCCTAAGCCATTTCATTTTATGCGCAAAAATATAAAATTAAACTCGAAAATGAAATAAAATAGCCATCTTTATCATTTTTAATCTAAATTTTCAGTATATTTGCAACGTCAAAGATTGCTTCACCGTGAAAAGGGAAAACCGCAGTCGTGCGTTTTAGGACACAATGAGACATTTCAGCATCATATCATAAGAAGTATTACTTATTATTTTTTCTATGACAAATGTAGTTAAGATACGAAAAGGCTTAGACATCCATTTAAAGGGAAAGGCTTCGACGGACAAACGTGTGGAAGTGATTTCGTCTGGGGAGTTTGCCCTTGTACCAAGTAGTTTCGTAGGTTTAAAGCCAAAAGTAGTTGTCAAGAAGGGAGATCATGTTCTTGCCGGAGATCCCTTGTTTGTGGACAAGTTATCTCAGGAGGTGCGGTGTGCTTCTCCAGTGAGTGGCACTGTGGAGCAAGTGCTTCGTGGTGAACGGCGTAAAGTGCTCTATGTGAAAGTAAAGGTTGATCAGGAGCAGAGCTTCCATGATTATGGCAAACACGATGTCGCGTCGTTGGACGGAAATGCAGTGAAATCATTGCTGTTGGAATCCGGGCTGTTTGCTTATATCAATCAATTGCCCTACGCTGTTGTGGCTTCCCCCGCTTCGTCTCCTAAGGCTATCTTTGTTTCCGCCTTGCGTGACATGCCGTTGGCTGCTGACTTTGAAGTAGAACTTAAAGGCAATGAAGCTGCTTTTCAGGCTGGTCTTACTGCGTTGTCGAAGATGGCACCCGTATCTTTAGGTATCGGTGCTGCACAGCAATCTGCAGCACTCACGCAGGCTAAGGATGTAGAGATTACCGTGTTCGATGGTCCTTGCCCTGCCGGTAATGTGGGGGTGCAAGTCAATCATCTCAATCCTGTCAACCGCGGTGAGGTGGTTTGGACCGTTGATCCGTCAGCCGTCATCTTCATCGGTCGTCTGATATTGACCGGCAAGGTGGATCTTCACCGTGTCATCGCTATCGCTGGCAGTCAGGTAAAGGAGCCGTCATACGCCAATGTGCTGGTGGGAACGAAGATGTCTGACATTCTGAAGGACCGCTTAGCAACAGATCAGCATGTGCGTATTCTCAACGGCAATCCCCTGACGGGTGAGAAGGGTGGCTTGGATGATTATCTGGGTGCTCATACGTCAGAGGTGACGGTTATTCCTGAAGGTGATGACCGCGACGAGGTGCTGGGTTGGATCGCTCTTCGCACCAAAGACTTCTCAGTTTCTCATAGCTATTTCTCTTGGCTTCAGGGCAAGCGTCACGAGTTTGATCTTGATGCAAGAGTAAAAGGTGGAGAGCGCCATATGATTATGAGTGGCGAATATGACAGGGTATTGCCGATGGATATCTACGGTGAGTACCTCATCAAGGCGCTCATAGCTGGTGATATCGACCGCCAGGAGCAGTTAGGTATCTACGAGGTGTCGCCCGAGGACTTCGCTTTGGCTGAGTTCGTGGACTCCTCAAAGCTGCCTTTACAAAAGATTGTGCGTCAGGGACTTGATATCCTGCGCAAGGAGAATGCTTAATGTAAATTAGCACAGAAACAATAATATAAAACTATGAATGGTTTAAAAAAATACTTTGACCGCATTCGACCTAATTTCCAAGAAGGCGGGAAACTTCATGCCTTCAATAGCATCTATGAAGGCTTTGAGAGTTTTCTGTTCGTTCCCAATACTACGTCGAATTCCGGTGCCAGTATTCACGATGCCTTAGACTCGAAGCGTATCATGAGCATCGTCGTCATCGCTCTGCTCCCTGCGCTGTTCTTCGGCATGTACAATGTAGGCTGTCAGAATGCTACGGCTGCCGGCAAGTTGGCCGAGACTGGTTTTTGGTCGCTCTTCTTCTATGGTTTCCTGGCTGTGTTGCCCAATTTGCTGGTTAGCTACATTGTTGGTCTGGGCATTGAGTTTGCTTGGGCTCAGTGGAAAGGTGAGGAAATCCAGGAGGGCTATCTGGTTTCCGGTATCATTATTCCGCTGATCATCCCCGTGACTACACCTTTGTGGATGTTGGCCATTGCCGTTGCCTTTGCTGTCATCTTCGCCAAGGAGATCTTTGGTGGCACGGGTATGAACATCTTCAATGTGGCTATCGCAGCCCGCATGTTCCTGTTCTTCTCTTATCCTAACAAGATGACGGGTGATTCAGTGTGGGTAAGCACTGATTCCATCTGTGGCCTCGGCTATCAGTTGCCCGATGGTTTCACGGCCGCTACGCCGTTGGGCCAGATTGCTCAGGGTATTACTCCACAGTCAAGTCTGGCCGACATGATCCTCGGCTTCATCCCCGGCTCTGTGGGTGAGACTTCGGTTATTGCCATCGCCATTGGTGCCGTCATTCTGCTGTGGACAGGCATTGCCAGTTGGAAGACCATGCTGAGTGTCTTCGTCGGCGGCATTGCTATGGCATTGATATTTGCCGTGACGGGCACGACACCTATTCCTTGGTATGAGCACATCGTGCTGGGAGGCTTCTGCTTTGGTGCCGTGTTCATGGCTACCGACCCTGTTACCTCAGCACGTACCGAGACCGGCAAGTATATCTATGGTCTTCTCATCGGTATCATGGCTGTGGTGGTGCGCGTGCTGAACCCGGGTTATCCTGAGGGTATGATGCTCGCGATCTTCTTCGGCAACATGTTTGCACCGCTGATTGACTACTGTGTTGTTCAGCCCAACATCTCGAAGCGTGCCAAACGTTCTTCTAACTAATCAAGCAGATGACATTATATAAAAGGTATGAAAACAAATTCCAATTCTTATACGATTGTCTATGCTGCCGTTCTTGTGGTGATCGTTGCCTTCTTGCTGGCCTTTGTCTTTCAGGCACTGCGCCCGGCACAGGAAGCTAATGTGGCACTTGACAAGCAGAAGCAGATACTCTATTCTCTCAACATCCGTGGCTTGCAGGATCAGGCTGCTGCCGCTAAATATAAAGAGGTGGTCACTGCCGACGAGGTTATTGATGCCAACGGCAATGTTGTTGACAAAGGCTCAAAAGGTGGCACCACTGCCGCCTTTAAGCTCAACTCCGGTGATTTCAAGGCTGGTAAGTTGGCTGTGTATGTCTGCTCCGTCAATGGACAGACCAAATATGTGATTCCTGTCTATGGCATGGGATTGTGGGGACCGATCAGTGGCTATATCGCTTTGAATGACGACAAGTCCACAATTTACGGTGCTTACTTCAACCATGAGAGTGAGACAGCCGGACTGGGTGCCGAGATCAAGGACAACCAGAAGTGGCAAGAGCAGTTCCAGGGCAAGAAACTCTTCAAGGGTGCTGACCGCAATGCCATCGCTATCTCGGTGTTGAAGAAGCGTGACAGCAATGATCCCAACTCTGTGGATGCTGTCACTGGCGCAACGCTGACATCCAATGGTGTCACGGATATGCTTCACGATTGTCTGGGACAGTATATTAAATTTCTGAATGCTAAATAATAAAGACGAATTATGAGTTTATTCAGTAAGCAAAATAAAGAGGTGCTGGGTGGTCCGTTGAATATCAACAATCCTATCCTCGTTCAGATTCTCGGTATCTGCTCTGCACTGGCCGTGACATCTCAGCTCAAGCCGGCCATTGTTATGGGATTGGCTGTGACAGTGATTACGGCTTTTTCTAATGTGATCATTGCACTCATCCGCAAGACTATCCCAGTGCGTATCCGCATCATCGTGCAGTTGGTCGTCGTCGCTGCCTTGGTGACTATCGTCAGTCAGATTCTGAAGGCTGTGGCCTACGACGTGAGTGTTCAGCTCTCGGTGTATGTAGGATTGATCATCACCAACTGTATCCTCATGGGTCGTCTGGAGGCTTTCGCCATGATGAACAGGCCTTGGCCGAGCTTCCTCGACGGTATCGGCAACGGTCTCGGCTATGCGATGATTCTGGTTATCGTCGGTGCTTTTCGTGAGTTCTTCGGCCGCGGTTCACTCCTTGGCTTCAAGATCATCCCGCAGAGCTTCTACGACGCGGGCTATGTCAACAACGGTATGATGACCATGCCAGCCATGGCTCTTATTCTATTGGGATGTGTCATCTGGGTTCACCGCGCCTATTTCTATAAGGAGGACAAGAAGTAAGGTTTGTCGGTATTGATCATTATTAAAGCGATATTTCTATTATGGAACATTTCTTTGGATTATTTTTCAGGTCGATCTTTGTCGACAACATGATATTCGCCTTCTTCCTCGGCATGTGCTCTTTCCTGGCTGTGTCGAAGAATGTGAAGACATCATTTGGATTGGGTATGGCCGTGACCTTCGTGTTATTGGTCACCGTGCCCGTTGACTATCTGCTTCAGGTGCATGTCCTGGGTCCGGACTGCCTCGTCAAGGGCGTTGACCTGAGCTATCTGAGTTTCATCTTGTTCATTGCTATTATTGCCGGTATCACGCAGTTGGTGGAGATGGCTGTGGAGAAGTATAGCCCTTCACTCTATTCGGCATTAGGCATCTTCCTGCCTCTGATTGCCGTGAACTGCTGTATCATGGGTGCCTCGCTGTTCATGCAGCAGCGCATCAACATGGATCCGTCGAGCGCTCAGTACATTGGCTCCGTGTGGGACAGCATCGGTTACGCACTCGGTAGCGGACTGGGGTGGACGTTGTCCATCGTGTCCATGGGTGCCATTCGCGAGAAGATGGAGTATAGCGATGTGCCAAAGCCATTGCAGGGTATGGGTATCACCTTCATCACTGTTGGCCTCATGGCCATGGCCATGATGTGCTTCTCGGGTATTAAATTTTAAGGAGAAGAAAACATAGATTATGGGACAGTTTATATCAGTAAGTATTGCAGTCTTCCTTGCTGCGATTCTCCTTTTGGTCATCATCCTGCTCATCGCGAAGAAATATCTCTCGCCCAGCGGTAATGTGACCATCACAATCAATGGCGACAAGAAACTCACGGTGCCTCAGGGCGACAGCCTGATGTCTACGCTCAATGCCAATGGCATCTTCCTGCCCTCTGCCTGCGGTGGAAAGGCCAGTTGCGGACAGTGCAAGGTACAGGTGCTCAGCGGTGGCGGTGAGATCCTCGATTCAGAGCGTCCGCACTTCACGCGTAAGCAGATCAAGGAGCATTGGCGTCTGGGATGCCAGACGAAGGTCAAGGGCGATTTCGACATTAAGATTCCGGAGTCTATCCTTGGTGTGAAAGAGTGGGAGTGTACCGTCATCTCCAACAAAAACGTTTCAAGCTTCATCAAGGAGTTTAAGGTAGCGTTGCCGCCGGGTGAGCACATGGACTTCATCCCTGGCTCCTATGCTCAGATCAAGATTCCGGCTTATGACTGCATCGACTATGATAAGGACTTCGACAAAAGTATGATTGGCGATGACTATATCGGAGCTTGGAAAAAGTTCAATATCTTCTCGCTGAAAGCCCATAACCCAGAGCCTACCGTGAGAGCTTATTCCATGGCCAACTATCCTGCCGAGGGCGATATCATCACGCTGACCGTGCGTATCGCTTCCACGCCGTTCTTACCAAGACCGCAGGTGGGCTTCCAGAATGTGCCGACAGGTATCGGCTCGTCTTACATCTTCAGTCTCAAGCCTGGTGACAAGGTGATGATGAGTGGTCCTTATGGTGACTTCCATCCTCGCTTTGACACTGGCAAGGAGATGATTTGGATTGGCGGCGGTGCCGGTATGGCTCCTCTGCGTTCTCAGATCATGCACATGACCAAGACGCTGCACTGCACCGACCGTGAGATGCATTTCTTCTATGGTGCCCGTTCGCTGACAGAGGCTTTCTTCTTGGAGGACTTCTGGGAACTGGAGAAGGAATTCCCCAACTTCCACTTCCATCTCTCTCTCGACCGTCCTGATCCCAAGGCCGATGCAGCCGGTGTGAAGTATTATGCCGGCTTTGCGGTGAACTGCATCCGCGACACCTATCTCAAGAATCACGATGCGCCGGAAGACTGCGAGTACTACCTCTGCGGTCCTCCAATGCTGATCAAGACCGTGACCGACTACCTTGATTCTCTTGGCGTGGAGCCTGAGAATATTATGTACGACAACTTCGGGTAATGATTCCGATGTTCAATGAAAAGCGCCGGAGAATGCTGAGTATTTGCATTCTCCGGCGCTTTTTTTTGTATGGTCATTCGCACATGTAGCAGCAGTAGCGGCTGAAATGTGCCTCGAAGATGTCATACATTCTGTGTCTTCTATTATAGTGTTGTCTCTTTCTTATACATTGTTCGCTTTTCTGACAAAAAACGACCTCTGAGAATCGATTCTTTTCCACGAAGACCTACTTTTCTCTGATTTTCGCGAAAATTTGCGTGTTTTTATAAATGTCTGATAATTAGGATGTTATAAATATATGCACTTTCTGTGCGTATCAAATAGGCTTCCTCTTACAAAATTCTCTAGAGAATTTTTAGTCAGAAAGGCTTTCTGACCTTGTCAGAAAGGTACTTTGACCTGGTCATCTAAGTACTTTGACACTGTCATTCAAGCGTGATGACAGCATCAAAGTACCTTTCTATACTCCTCGCAATGCAAAAATTGAAGAGAGAAGTCAATTTTGTCTGAGTTTAAGGATAGAACGGTGATCCTGCTTTCTCTAGATTGTGAGTGAAAGTGGAAGGTGTTTTGTAAAGAACTATCATATTCGTCATTAAGCCCTGTAGCGGAGACATTAAAGCAGGTCTTGCGGTAAAACAGCTCACCGTCCCTATAGTTTGCGACGTGCGCCCTCTATTAGTTAATATGCTATAATATCATTAAAGTTAGTTAGTTTGTTTGTATGCTAAGAAAACAATTGTTACTTTTGTGGCGCTTTCTTGATAAAAGTGTAATGTGTGTTGCCGGTATCCGTGTGCATGTAAATCCAGTTATGAATTTTGGGGAAGCTTATTATGGTTCATAACAAAAGTAACATATGAAGAATTTTTTTGTTTCAGCGCTGGCAGCAGTGATGACATTGAATGTATCGGCTGCCAAGAAGCCAACTGCACGATTGCAGTTTGAGGCTTTAAAGGGCGTGGCGGGGTCTGTAGAAATGCCGAGGGGCAGAGTAAACTATACTGCTTTTACTAAACTCTATTATGTGACCAACGTTGAGGACACCACGTATCAGTACATGAATGTCTTCGTGCCGGAGGGTGCTTCCCAGCAGTCGCCCATCATCCTAAAGACCAACGTGGGCGGTTATATGCCGTCGGCGGCAGGCAATCCGTCGGTCGGCGACATCACGGGCATGGCCTTGCAGCGTGGCTATGTGGTGGCCATCGTGGGCTCGCGCGGCCGGACTTCTTATGTCACTAAGGGCAAGAAGAAAATCTACAATGGCAAGGCTCCGGCTGCCATCCTCGACCTTAAGGCGGCCATTCGCTATCTGCGCCACTTTGACAAACAGATGCCGGGCGACGCAGAGAAGATTATCACTGACGGCACTTCAGCCGGTGGTGCTATGTCGGCGTTGATGGGAGCTGCGGGCAATAACTCCGCCTATGAGAAATACCTCAAGGCGATGGGTGCTGCCGATGAACGTGACGATGTCTTTGCCAGCATTTGCTATTGTCCTATCACTGACCTCAGTCATGCCGATATGGCCTATGAGTGGCTTTACGGCAACACCGACTCGCGCAAAGCCAATGACACAGCCCATCGGCAGGTGTCGCAGGAACTGGCCGCTCTATTCCCTGCCTATATCAATTCGCTCGGACTGAAGAAGAAAGACGGTACATTGCTCACAGCCAACAACTATCTCGGCTATATCAAGGAGGAACTCATCCGCTCGGCACAGATTGCCAAAGATGCGGGTGCTGAGATTCCCGACAGTATAGGCTTCACCTTCAACAGTGACGCGGGTACCTTTGCACCAGTCAATGGTGGTATGCCTGATCTTGGTAAACTGCCAAGGGATATGGCCAAGAACCTCAAGAGAGACGGCATGCCCGGAGGTATGGGGAAACGTGTGGGAGAGTATATCACCGATCTCGACATGACAAAGTATCTGAACTATGTGGCCAACAAAACTCCGCTGAAAACGGCTCCTGCTTTCGATGCCCTTGGCGTGTCAGGCAATGAGGCCAGTGGGGAGAATGATGAGTTCGGCGATGTCAACAACACACCGGCTAACTTCACCGACTATTCAGCCGGGAAGAATGGTACTACCGTCTCTGCCAAAGTCAAGGAGGAGGAATATCTGCTCAATCCGATGGAGCAGATAGGCCAAGAGGGCATCACCGTTGCTCCGCACTGGTATATCCGTCATGGTTCCATCGACCGCGACACAGCCTTTCCTGTTGCTCTTAATCTTGCAACGAAGTTGGAGAACACCGGCAAGGATGTCAACTTTCTCTTGGCATGGAACCGTCCCCATAGCGGTGACTATGCGCTCAACGAACTCTTCAATTGGATAGCGGAGATAACCAAATAAGAATCAGATGGACAATCGAATCATTATTGTAGCATTATTGCTGGCTTTAATCTTCGTCAGTTATAAGTTAGTGAGAATGTCTTCTGTAAAGCCCGCCGTAGTTTCACCGGAAGATGCCGTGTATGAGAACATCCTTACACGTGCAAGCGTCCGGATCTATCTCGATAAACTTTTTGATAGCACGAAGATAGTTTCTCTGCTTTTCATTGACGAGTAAAATTACCTATTAATAACGTACCATCATTATGAAGCATTTCAATATTCTTGCAGCCATCCTGCTGTTCCTCGTTAGTGGCCAAAAAATGTGCGCACAGACGGAACACGGATTCAAGGAAATGGATATAGCCAATGACTTTGCCGATAATCCTTTTACCTTTTTTGCTAACACTCCTATTCTCGCAGCTGCTGACTCTACAGGCAATGGTTACAACGCCATGACCATAGGCTGGGGTGATGCCGGTACATTGTGGGGCAAGCCTATCATGACCGTCTATGTGGCACAGAAACGCTACACCCATGAGTTCATGGAGCGTGCCCGCTATTTCACTGTGATGACCTTTGACGACATGAAGGTGGCCGGCTATATGGGATATCATAGTGGACGCGACGGCGACAAGACGAAGGCTCTCGGCCTGCATGTGGCCTACACCAAGCACGGCGCACCTTACTTCACTGAGGCTACCGCTGTCTATGAGTGCGAGATCATGTATGGCCAACAGCTCAGCCCCTCAGCCTTCCGCAACAACTTGCCGCGCAAGCTCTACAGCAACTTCCCCGCCGGCATCCACTCCATGTATATAGGAGAGGTTGTCGGGGCGTGGAAGAAATAGAGTTTTGGGCTATTGCTGCTATTCGATCTCTTTCGGTGGCAAACTTTGATAGTGGCGGGTGGTATAGACCTGAAAAAGGAAGACGATACAGAACATGATACCAATCTTGTAGCCGCCCGCCCCATCCTGCTCGCCAAAAAGCCATCGTGACAGCGGCGTGACGATGATGGGAGAGAGGAATTGTCCCGTATACAACGCGGCGGAGAGCAAAGGCATGACTGTGGTGGCTGAGTTGCGACTGCCCTTAATCGACGCGATAGTGTTGAGATAAGGCACACCCACACCATTGGCAATGCCTGTGAATACTGCCCCAATAAGCAAGGGCAGGAGGGAATGGGCAGCAGTAAAGAACAAGTAGCCGACAAGGAAGAACATCGGAGTCAGATATTTCATTGGCTCACGGAAGATGTTCATCAGTTGGCCGAACACCATTCCGACGAGGAATGCCACAAGGTCCAGCCCCATCATGATGAACGTGGTGGCGGTCAGACCCAGTCCTGCCTGCTTCTCGGCAGTGATGGCAAAGTTGGTGGGATAGATGAAGAAGATCGTCATCAGCAGAAGCATGCCGTTGACCGACGGATGAAATTTCAGCAGCTGCCGTGGCTGGAAAGGAATGCCACGTTTGTTGGCCGAGCCTATGTGGTCGTCGGGCAGATAGACAGCCACCATAAATACGGCGATTAGTCCCAAGAGATAGACGAGAAACGCCCACCGCCAACTGATCGACGACAGCAGTCCCGCCAACAGGGTGGCCACGACACCGCCCATTTGGTTCATAGCTGCTGAGAGCCCCATGAGACGCGCTTGTTGCTCGGGAGGATAGTAGTAAGCTAACAGACCGGTGGACAGCGGCATGATGAGACCAACACTCACGCCGAGCAATGCCCGCAGGACAAGGAGCGCATAGATGTTACCGACGAGGAAGCATCCAGATCCTGCTGCTACATAGAGCATCAGCCCGACGAGGGCGATAGCCCGGGTGCCGTAATGCCGGCTGATGTCGAGGAAGAAGAAATTGGTGATGATGATAAATAGTGCCGGGATGCTGACGATAAACTGGACGAGCAGTTCCGGAGCTTCTGCAAAGTGAGCCTTGATAACGCCCAAGGCCGGTGCGATAGCGGCCCCTGCCATAACGGTCAGGAGCGACATAGACAGAATGGTGTCTGTCAACTTCTTGTTTTCTACACTCATGATTTTATTGTTATGAACTGATAATAAAGCACCTGTAAGAGTTCATAACTAGACTTACGCGTAACGTCCTTTCGGAATACACTACATGTTATCTCGCCTTGACAGGTTGCATGGCAAAGGTACAAGATTTTGCCCACATGGCAAAATCTTTTGTGATTTCCAGCTTTCAAAAAAATTGATGAGAGGAGTTTTCTCTTGTGCTCAAAGCACATCAGTTTCTCTCGAATGGCGAGAACAAAAACCTTTGCAACTATGTCAATACATAGCAATGTGCAATGAAAAAGCACTTCATCCTTACCATCAGGCGAGAATAATTGGAAAATAATTGCTTGATAATTTTGCACTTTTGAAAGAAATCGCTAATTTTGTGACTTGTTAATTCATTAACTAATATATTATGAAGGTACACGAATATCAGGCAAAGGAGTTCTTTGCTCAGTATGGTTTGCCTGTAGACAGTCCTATTTTGTGTCGTAGCGTTGATGAATGTGTTGACGCTTACCATCAATTAGGATCCGGGCGAGTAGTAGTCAAGGCGCAAGTGCACACCGGCGGACGCGGAAAGGCCGGTGGCGTGAAGCTCGCTGCTTCAGAAGAAGAGGTGCGCAAGGTGGCATCTGGTATCCTTGGGATGACCATCAAAGGCTGTGTTGTTGACCGCGTGCTCGTCACTGAGGCGGTGAACATCGACAAAGAGTATTACGTCAGCATTCTGATTGACCGTAAGAGCAAGTCTCCTTTGATGATGCTGTCTCGTGCCGGAGGTATGGACATCGAGCAGGTTGCTAAGGAAACACCGGGGAAGATCGAGAAGATAGTGATCGATCCGCTTATCGGCATGGCCGATTTCCAGGCTCGCGCTGCCGCTTACAAGTTGTTTGATGATAAGGCTGTGGTGAAGCAGGCCATACCACTTTTCAAGAATCTCTATCGTCTCTTTATGGAGAAGGATGCTTCGTTGGCTGAGATCAATCCACTCGTGTTGACAAAAGAGGGACAGTTGAAAGCCATTGACGCCAAGATGACTTTCGACAATAATGCGCTTTATCGTCATCCTGATGTGGCTGAACTCAATGAGCCAACGGAGGATGAGAAGAAAGAGCTCTATGCCAAGTCCAAAGGTTTCAGCTATGTCAACTTAGGCGGTAATATCGGTTGCATGGTCAACGGTGCCGGATTGGCTATGGCTACCATGGACATGATCAAACTCTATGGAGGCAATCCTGCCAACTTCCTGGACATCGGTGGCAGTTCTAACCCCGAGAAGATTGTAGACGCCATGAATCTGTTGATGAGCGACCAGCATGTGAAGGTGATTTTGATCAACATCTTCGGAGGTATCACCCGTTGCGATGATGTGGCAAAAGGACTTTTGGAGGCTTTTAAGAGTATCAAGACCGATATGCCGATCGTCATCCGTCTGACAGGTACCAATGCTGAGGAGGGATGTCGCCTGTTGCAGAATTCCCATTTCATCGTGGCAACGACCATGGCCGATGCAGGTCATAAGGCTGTAGAGGCAATGAACAATCTTTAATCTTTTAAAGCTATTATCATGAGTATTTTGATCAATAAAGATACGCGCCTGATCGTTCAGGGCATCACAGGCCGCGACGGCAGTTTTCATGCTGCCAAGATGAAGGAATACGGGACAAACGTTGTTGGCGGCACTTCACCCGGAAAGGGTGGGCAAGAAGTGGATGGCATTCCTGTGTTCAACACGGTTCGCGAAGCTGTAGAGGCTGCAAAGGCCGACACGTCGATCATCTTCGTCCCAGCTCCATTTGCCAAGGACGCTATGCTGGAAGCTGCTGATGCCGGCATCAAGCTCATCATTTGCATCACAGAGGGTATCCCCGTAGCGGATGCTGTCATTGCCCAGCGCTATATCCAGGTGAAGGGTGCTCATCTGATTGGATCGAACTGTCCGGGATTGATATCGCCAGAACTGAGTATGGTGGGCATCATGCCATCCAATATCTTTAAGAAGGGACACACCGGCGTCATCAGTCGCTCGGGTACACTGACTTACGAAGTCGTCGATAACCTCACAAAGGCAGGTATGGGACAGAGTACTGCAATAGGTGTTGGTGGCGATCCTGTGGCGGGTCTTTACTTTGAGGATCTGTTGCAGATGTTCCAAGATGATCCGGACACCGACTCCGTTGCCTTGATTGGTGAGATTGGTGGTGATGCTGAGGAGCATGCTGCTGCCTATATCAAGGAGCATATCACTAAGCCTGTTGTTGCTTTCATCGATGGACGTACAGCTCCTCCGGGCAAGCAGATGGGTCATGCCGGAGCTATCATCTCCAGCAGTTCTGGTTCCGCTGCTGACAAGATTGCCGCTTTCAAGTCTGCAGGCGTACCTGTGGCTATGGAGAGCTGCGAGATCCCTGGCCTTTTGAAAGAGCTGATGGGGAAAGCAGAGTAAAGTAGAAATACCGTTGTTGAAGATAGATGTCGGAGTTTTAATGATATGACTTGATCTCTGTCCGACAGTACGTAAAACAGAAATGAGTGTCAAGTCAGATCCCTGAACCTCTATATATAAGAATAGGAGAGCAGAACAATTCCGCTCTCCTTATTTGATTTATAATCGTATTTATAGTGTTCCTTTCGTAGATGGCAGCACCAAGTGGTGGATGTCTCTTCTTACTGCCATCTTTAAGCTACGCGCCAGTGCCTTGAAGATGCCTTCTATCTTGTGGTGCTCATTTTCGCCCTCTGCCTTAATGTTCAGGTTGATGCGTGCAGCGTCGCTGAAACTTTTAAAGAAGTGCATGAACATTTCCGTTGGCATCTCTCCGATTTTCTCTCTGTGGAACTCAGCATCCCAAACGAGCCATGGACGTCCGCCAAAGTCGATAGCCACCTGACACAGACAATCGTCCATTGGCAGGCAGAATCCATAACGCTCGACGCCACGCTTGTCGCCTAATGCTTTGAGGATACACTCTCCCAAAGCAATGCCAGTGTCTTCAATGGTATGGTGCTCATCGACCCGGAGATCTCCTTTAGTGTGTACGGTGAGGTCTGTCATACCGTGTTTGCCGATTTGCTCCAGCATGTGGTCAAAGAATCCAAGTCCTGTGTCAATGTCAGTCTTGCCCGATCCGTCGAGGTTGACACGTACGAGAATGTCTGTCTCCTTGGTGGTACGCCTCACTTCAGCTGTGCGTTCCCCGGCAATCAACAGTTCGGCTGCTTTTTCCCAAGTCATACCGTCGCGTCCGAGAATGATGGCTTTGCATCCCAGGTTCTTAGCTAACTGTTCGTCGCTTTCTCTATCACCGATGACATAGCTTCCGGAGATGTCGTAAGCCGGATTATTGATGTATTTTTTCAGCATGGCAGTGCCAGGCTTGCGCTCCGGTGAATTGTCTTCAGGGAAGTGCCGGTCAATGAGTTGGTCGTCAAAGGTGATGCCTTCGCTTTCCAGCGCTTGAAGCATCAATCGGTGCACGGGCCAAAATGTCTCCTCGGGAAACGAGGGCGTGCCGAGTCCGTCTTGATTGGTGACCATCACAAAGCGGAATCCCATCCGTTTGTGGATATATCCCAGGTTGCTGAATACACCGGGCATGAAGCGCAACTTCTCAAAAGAGTCGATCTGCTCGTCAGCAGGTTCTTCGATAAGTGTGCCGTCTCGGTCGATAAAAAGAATGCGTTGTTTTTCCATCTCTCCTTCTAATAAATATGATTCTTATTGAATATCTTCTATGTCGAGTCTGCTGCCAGAATCTTTTTCTGTTTCCAGTTTTAAGCGCTCGTCCAGGGCCTCAAAGTTGTTATTGTTTGCACTCTTGCTTGTGGTTACAGAGACAACATCCTTTTTTGCTTTTTCTTTAGCTTCGATGCTGCCATAGACATAGTAATATACAAAGTTCATCCAGCAATAGATATAACACCAAATGAAGTAGCACAGGATAGTGACGAAAAACTGTAACACCGTGAAAGAAGCTGTCAGCCCATTGCTGTCGCCCATGATCATTCCAATGTGATTGGCTTTTTTAGCAGTCTCAAGGATGATCTCCGGAACACCGGTGATGACGAAGAGAATACTGATGATGATACCTCCGAGTAGGGCAGTCAAGAAGAGAAAGCCCCAGCGTTGCAGTCCTGTTATATATGGCTTTCCGACAATGCTTATCAGTTTTTGTTGAGGCTCCACGAGATATTTCATGGAAGAATAGCCGATGGGCAGGGTAAAGACAAGTGCTGAGACAAGTATGATGCCTGCTACTAAAGGTGAGACTATAGTAGGATGGCCCCAAGAAGCTTTACCGCCAAACATAGGCAGCATATAGCCCACAGATACGAAAACGCCCACGATTATATATAGTCCGAGCAATGCCAACAACAAGTAAAGTATGCGTCGGATATTGTCTTTCACCTTGCGACCTGTCAGAAGGCTGATCACAGAGGCTTCCCACCATGATGCTATTGCGATGTAAGCGATGAGTAAGATAACACTGAGAATCAGAAGAGGTGAATTTACTGTAGTAGCTCCTGTTGTAGTAGGTTGCTGGGACTCAAAGAGGGAAGGCAGCAAGAAACTTAAGCCCGCGACGATACTTAGCACTAAAGTTGGCAGCCATGTACGGCGAAGAATAGTCAGTGGGTTACTGATCATCATGTCAGTGGCCGACTTGATGCAGGCTCTGACACTCTTTACTTTATAAAGTTCATTCTCAATATGTTCTGTATTCATGATTTCAGTCCGTTTATACTGTTTATTCTATTCTTCTTCTAAACTCTGCGCACACGATGGCGGTGGCTATTGCTACATTCAGACTTTCTGCTGTGTCTCTGCCTTTAGGATAGTTGGGGATCAGCAGTCTGTGGTTGACGCGTTGTCTGACTTCAGCCGTTAGTCCTTTTCCTTCGTTGCCCATGACAATAAGTCCATAGTCACTCAACTCTTGCTGATATAGGTTGCCTCCGTCAAGCAGAGTGCCATAGACCGGACAGCTCTCGGGGAGATGGTCGATGAGTGATGCTAAATCGGCGTAGTGTATGTCCACTCTTGCCAGACTGCCCATCGTAGCTTGCACCACCTTGGGATTGTAAACATCAGCAGTCTCGTGAGAACAATAGATCTGTGTGATGCCAAACCAGTCGGCCACCCGGATGATTGTTCCCACATTGCCGGGATCCTGCACCCCGTCGAGGGCAAGACAGAGCTGTTGACTTGGCAGCTTCGTATCAGCAGTTTCTGTGTGGGGTAGGGGGAAGACAGCGAGCACTTGCTGCGGGTGCTGCAAGAATGAGAGCTTCTTCAACTCTTCCTCGCTGACGGTTTCGTCGGTCTCCACTCCGGCTGTCCTACCTTGAGGAGCGTGCCAGTCAGCCGTGTGGAAAAGCATCTTGGGCTGAAAACGTGCCATCAGGTCGCCGACAACCTTGGGGCCTTCGGCGACGAAGAGCTGTTCGCGTATGCGTGCCTTCTTCTGTTCAAGTGTATGAACAAATTTTATTCTTGCCTTGCTTATCATATTGCAAAGTTAGCGATTAATGTTGTAACCGATAAAAATAATGTGTTATTTTTATGTAATCTGTCAATAAAATACATTACCTTTGTACCAAAAATATAGCAGTTGAAATCAAAAGTCACATATTTCTACGTTTTCCTTGTCCTGGCAATATGCCTTTTATCGGCATGCAGCACTTCCAAGTATGTGCCTCAGGGAAGTTATCTGCTCACCTCTGTGGAGATCAGATCTGATGAGAGATCGTTCGATGCTTCACAGCTTTTTCCCTATATTCGTCAGAAAGCCAACTCGAAGTGGTTTTCACTTTTCAAGATACCTATGGGTACCTATACCCTTGCCGGTAAGGATAGTACGAAATGGATCAACCGTACCCTCAAGCGTATTGGTGAGCGCCCAGTGGTCTTTGACACGCTTACGGCACGGCTGACAATGGACGATTTGCGTCAGGCTTTGATCAATCAGGGCTATCTCCATGCCAGCGTTACGCTCGACACTGTTATTAGGGGACATTCCCTCAAAGCTGTCTATATGCTCCATCCGCGGGCACAATATCATTTTGGACATATCAGTTATGACATTCAGGATCCTGCTATTCGGCAATTGTTGGATGGCGACGACAGTATATCGCGGCGACAGCATAAGAAATCGGCATCTATTCTGCGCGAAGGGGCTCCTTTCACGATCAAAGCATTGGAGGCGGAGCGTGACCGGCTGACCGCATTGCTTCAGAATTCTGGCTATTACAAGTTTCATAAGGATTTTATCTCTTTCACGGCCGATTCCTCTTCCGACAGCCGTTCGGTAGGTATCGTGCTCCATCTAAAAAAATATCAGGCCAACAGTGATGCCCGGGCTACAGACCATCCCCGTTATGTCATCCGCTCTGTTCAGTATTCCGACGGTGACTTAGGCAAAGCACGACTGCGTAAGAGTGTGTTGGAAAACAACACGGCGATCACTGCCGGTCGCCCTTTTAGCAACACAGATCTACAGAAGACCTATGCCAATTTTAGTCGGCTTCAGGCTGTGAAATATACCAATATTCTGTTTAACGAGGTTCCGGACTCCAATCTCTTGGACTGCCGTATCCAGGTGAGCATGAACAAAAAGTCTACGATTGCGTTTCAACCAGAAGGTACCAACACGGCGGGAGACTTGGGTGCTGCTGCGTCTCTCATCTATGAGAATAGGAACTTGCTACGTGGTTCGGAACTGCTGAGTGTGCAGTTGCGTGGCGCTTTTGAGGCTATTACGGGATTGGAGGGTTACAATGATGAAGACTATATAGAATATGGTGTGCAGGGAAAACTTCAGTTTCCGGAGTTCTTGGCTCCTTTTCTCTCGCGGAGCTTCCGGCGTCAAAGCAATGCCACTTCAGAGTTGTCTTTAGCCTGGGACATGCAAAACCGGCCAGAGTTCCATCGTCGTGTCTTGTCTGCGGGGTGGCGCTATCGCTGGGCTGATCCGGGGCACAACACTCACTACCGCTTCGATCTTTTGGATCTGAACTACGTCTACATGCCATGGATCAGTGCTACCTTTAAGGAAGACTATCTTGACGATGTCTCTAATAGAAATGCCATCCTGCGCTATAACTATGAGAATCTCTTTATCCTAAGAATGGGAGTAGGTCTCAGCTATAATAATGGCATCAATGCTTTAAAGTTGAATTTTGAGTCGGGTGGAGGATTGTTAAGAGCACTCTCCCCTTTGATGGGACTGAAGAAGAATGAGAATGGGCAGTATACGCTCTTCAATCATATACCGTATGCCCAGTATTTGAAATTTGATTTTGACTATACGCGTATCCAGCAGTTCGATACTCGCAATATGCTGGCTTTCCATGCTGCCTTTGGCTTGGCCTATCCTTATGCCAACAGCACTGTGCTGCTATTTGAAAAACGCTATTTCTCTGGTGGTGCCAACAGTGTGAGAGGCTGGTCTGTGCGAGAACTTGGCCCGGGCAGCTATCGGGGCAAAGACGGTCGCATCGACTTCATCAACCAAACTGGTGACATGAAACTGGACCTTAGCGCGGAGTATCGTACCTTCCTCTTTTGGAAATTCAATGGTGCTGCCTTTATCGATGCCGGTAACATTTGGACGCTTCGCAACTATGCTGATCAGCCAGGAGGACAGTTTCGCTTTGATGAATTCTATAAGCAGATCGCTGTCTCTTATGGATTAGGCTTGCGCATCAACTTCGGCTATTTCATCCTTCGTTTCGATGGGGGCATGAAAGCTATTAATCCGGCTTGGGCAACTCAACAAGAGCATTGGGCAATCTTTCATCCGAAGTTTTCTCGTGATTTCACGTTCCACTTCGCAGTGGGTATGCCTTTCTAATGGACGTATAATTTAAGGAGAACACTGATTATTTCAAACCAAAAACGCCCGTAGGCAGTTTTCTATGAAGTGCATTCAGCGTGAAGTCTGCTCCGGGATCATTGCCGGCTACGATGCCGCTGGCCCTAAGTACTTGCTTGACCGTTTTCTCGGCTAACTCAGGTTGGTTGTTGGTGTCGCTCAGATGACAGAGCCATACACCCTTGAGCGCTGGCGTGGCATAGTGGGCAAGCACTTGACCGCAATCGAAATTGCTTGTATGCCCCAATGAACTTTGTATTCTTCGCTTCAATTCTTCGGGGTAGGGACCGGCCTCAAGCATGGCTTTCTCATAGTCAGCTTCTATTACGAGATAATTGGCGCGTCCAACATACTCCAGCATTTCGTCTGTGAAATGACCGATATCCGTCATCAACACAAATGTGACGCCTTCAGCCTCAATGCAGTAGCCGACATTGTCTTTGCTGTCATGTGGTACTTCGAAAGCTGTGATCGTAAATCCGCCCACATGAAACGGTCGTCCTTTCTCTGCGACCAATGACATGTCTTGGGGTATTTTGGTCCTCACACACCAATTTTCCTCTATGCCTTCGTGCACTTTTCGCGTGGCATATACGGGGATGTGATAATCCTTGCTCACACTACCCACTGACTTCACATGATCGGCATGATCGTGTGTGACCAGTATAGACCTAATATTGGAAATGTTTAGGCCGTAGTTTTTCAAGTGTTTTTTCAAAATACGGACACCGATGCCAGCGTCAATGAGTAGTCCTTCTTTCTCGCTAAATATCAGACTACAGTTGCCGCTGCTGCCGCTGCCGAATGAGATAAAATGCAGCATTGCGTTATAATTTTCTACAAAGGTATATATTTCTCTTCAATTATCACTTTTCTTGCAATGCAAAAAAACTTAATGGTGTGAAAAAGCCCATTTCTTGGTCTTTATTTTGGCTAAGGTAAAGTAGAGAGAATAGAGAATTGAAAAATAAAAAAATAGTTAATAGTGAAGATTCGCTCGCTAATTATTTGCTAATCAGAAAAAAGATCGCTAACTTTGCACTCTGTTTGGAATAAGTATCAAAAATCGAATCAAAAACAAAGAATAGCGATGTCTAAGATTTGTCAGATTACAGGCAAGAAGGCACAGAGAGGTTGCAATGTGTCTCACTCAAAGCACCACACGAAGCGCAGCTTTGACGTTAATCTCTTCAGCAAGAAGTTCTTCTATGTAGAGGAGAACTGCTGGATTTCGCTCAAGATTAGTGCCGCTGGTCTTCGTCTCATCAATAAGGTTGGACTGGACGCAGCTCTGAAGCAGGCTGTCTCTAAAGGCTACTGCGATTGGAAGGACATTAAAGTATTAGGAGAATAATCATCATGGCAAAGAAGTCGAAAGGAAATAGAGTTCAGGTGATCTTGGAATGCACAGAGATGAAAAACTCTGGCCTGCCAGGCACTAGCCGTTACGTTACGACAAAGAACCGCAAGAATACTCCCGAGCGTCTGGAGCTTATGAAGTACAATCCCATCTTGAAGAAGATGACCCTTCACAAGGAGATTAAGTAATCTCTCCAGAGTTCTCGTTTTACGTTAATAGTTAAAAGACACATATAGACTATGGCAAAGAAAGCGGTCGCTACCCTCCATGAAGGTTCTACGGATGGTCGCGCATATTCAAAGGTTATTAAGATGGTAAAGAGCCCAAAGACGGGTGCTTACATCTTCGATGAGCAGATGGTTCCCAATGAGGCCGTCAAGGATTTCTTTAAGAAGTAATCTCGGATTTTGATACTTTAAAGATAAATGTTACAAGAGGTTGGACTGTTTTGGTTCAACCTCTTGTTTTTTTTGTGGCAGTGCCAATTTCCCAATATGATGTTCATGGAAAATAGCAATTATAGCTTATCAAGCAGCATCGTGAAAAGCTATGATTTCCAGTTTTGCTATACTTGATAAGCTATATCTGTGGGCTTCTTCTGCTCTTCTTTTTTGCTTGTTTCCTATTAGCTTAGATCGTGATTTCGCCGGCAATACTTCTTGCCATCAGGTTGCGGATGGTATTCGGATCGTTGTATCGCGCTTGGAGATACATGAGTTTGGTGACCGCAGCCTCTACGGTAGAGTCGTGCCCGGAGATGACGCCGATGTCTTTGAGTTGGTATCCGGTGTCATAGCGGCTCATCTCCACAGTTCCGGCAACACACTGACTGATGTTCACGATGACAATACCCCTTAGCGTCGCCTCTTTGAGCAGATGCATGAGCCATGAGCTCTTCATAGCGTTGCCACTGCCGAAACTGCGCATGACAATGCCTCTGAGACTTTGTAGTTGCAGTACTTGTCTGAGGATTCCTTCCTGAATACCGGGAAAGAGACTGAAAACGACCACGTTAGTGTCCATTGTCAGATGAGCCTGCATCCGTTTGGTGAAGTCGGGCTTCAGTATATGATGGTTGTGAAATGTAAAGCTTACACCAGCTTCGCAGAGGTGAGGATAGTTAAATGAGTCGAAAGCATTGAATCCGTCGGCATTGATCTTTGTCGAGCGGTTGCCTCTAAGCAGTACACCGCTAAAATAGATACATACTTCCGGTACTCGGGCATGCCCGTTGTCATCCTTTAAAGCGGCAAGCTCAATACTTGTCACAAGGTTTTCCTTACCGTCGGTCCTCAACTGGCCAATGGGCAACTGGGATCCGGTGAGAATTACAGGCTTGGTCAGTCCTTCGAGCATAAAAGAGAGAGCAGAAGCTGTATATGCCATCGTATCCGTACCATGTAGCACCACAAATCCATCGTAGTCGTCATAGTTACGGTTAATGATTCTCACAAGCTGTGCCCATTTGTTGGGTGACATCTCACTGGAGTCAATAGGCGGAGTAAACTGATAAACGTCAATGTCGGTCTTGATCAGTTGGAATTCCGGCATCGACTCCACGAGGTGGTTGAAATCCAGTGGCTCCAATGCGCCTGTTACTGGATTTTGTCCCATGCCGATAGTGCCTCCAGTGTAGATAAGTAGAACCCTGTTCATCGCTAATTTTAGTTTTTTCTGCAAAAGTAATTTAAATTAGCCGATATTCCAAATAAATAGTGTACATTTGCGTTGGTGACTTTAGTTAAACGATCAACCACTTACAATTATTAATCAATCCATCATAAAAAGAAACAATTATGAAGAAATTCATGGATGAGGACTTCCTCTTAGAGACAGATATTGCCAAAGACTTGTATCATAATCATGCCGCAAAGATGCCCATCATCGACTATCATTGCCATCTCGATCCAAAGATGGTAGCCGAGGATCATCGTTTTCAGAGTATCACTGAGCTTTGGTTGGGAGGTGATCATTATAAGTGGAGAGCCATGCGTACCAACGGTGTTGATGAGCGCTATTGCACGGGTACAGACTCTTCTGATTGGGAAAAGTTTGAGAAATGGGCCGAGACCGTGCCTTACTGTTTTCGCAATCCTTTGTATCACTGGACTCATCTTGAACTCAAGACAGCGTTTGAAATCGATAAGCTACTTTCACCGTCTACGGCACGTGAAATCTACGATATCTGCAACGAAAAGCTCCGACAGCCCGAGTTTAGTGCCCGTGGGCTCATGCGTCACTATCATGTGGAGTGCGTCTGCACCACTGATGATCCTGTCGATGACTTGCACTGGCATAAGGTGACACGGGATAGCGGTTTCGAGATAAATATGCTTCCAGCTTGGCGGCCTGACAAGGCGATGAATATTGAACATCCCGATTTCTCTGCCTACATGGAGCAGCTTTCTGAAGTAAGTGGCATTGAGATTGACAGCTATCAGCATCTTGTTGATGCCTTGCAACGCCGTCATGACTTTTTCCATGAGAACGGGTGCCGTCTCTCCGATCATGGTGTCGAGGAATTCTATAGTGATCCTTATACTTCCTCTCAGATTGAGACCATTTTCAGCAGGGCATTACGTGGTCTGAGGCTTTCTAAGCAGGAAGTTCACCAATATAAACATGCATTCTTGAAAGACTGCGGGGAGATGGACTATAATGCAGGGTGGACACAGCAGTATCACTATGGTGCTATCCGCAACAATAATACTTGTATGTATGAGCAACTTGGACCGGACACCGGCTTCGACTCTATCGGGGAGTTTAGCACCGCCAAGGCTTTGAGTTGTTTTCTGGATGAGCTCAATACAGAGCATAAGCTTACCCGCACCATTCTCTATTGTCTCAATCCTTCTGCCAACGAGATGATCGCGACTATGCTCGGTAATTTCCAAGATGGTTCGGAACCCGGAAAGATCCAGTTTGGCTCCGGCTGGTGGTTCAATGACCAACTCGATGGCATGACCAAGCAAATTAATGCGCTCTCTGCGTTGGGGTTGCTTTCTCGTTTTGTGGGTATGCTCACCGACAGCCGTTCGTTCCTGAGTTATCCCCGGCATGAATACTTCCGCCGTCTGTTGTGCAATATACTTGGCAATGATGTAGAGTGTGGCCTGCTTCCTGACAGTCGCGAAGACCTTGTGCGCATGGTAGAAGACATCTCTTATTATAATGCACGACGTTATTTTCACTTCTACGAATAGGTGAGAAGGCAAGTGAGTTTTATTTTTTAGTAGAATTTCTTTGTCTTTTGGAAATAAAATAGTAATTTTGCAAAGTTATAAAACATATTTTTAATTCAACCTTTGAGCACAGATATGAAGAAATTGCTTTTTCCTCTCGTCATGATGTTACTGATCATGCTTATGGGGGCATGTGCAAGCAGTAAGAAAGTTGCTTATTTCCAAAACATTGACTCTATCAGTTTGGCTGCCTCCCGGGGATTGTACGATGCGAAGATTATGCCTAAAGACATGCTGACCATCACGGTCATCACATCCAACCCAGAAGCTTCTGCACCATTCAACCTTTCTGTAAGTAACACTGTCGGCACGAGCGGACAGCTCTCAGCTAACACCGGTTCGCTGCAAGGTTATCTTGTCGACAACGATGGTAACATTAATTTCCCTATTGTGGGTAAGATCCATGTTGAGGGATTGACAAAGACTCAATGCGAGGAAATTATCCGTGCTAAGGTGAAACCTTATCTCAATGAACGTGAGAATCCTATCGTCACCGTTAGAATGTCCAGCTATCGTGTCACTGTCATCGGTGAGGTCGGCCATTCTGCTGTTATTCCAGTCACAACAGAGAAAATGAGCGTTGTGGAGGCTTTGGCAAGTGCCGGTGACCTGTCCATCTATGGACGCCGTGACAACGTGTTGCTCATCCGTGAGGATTCTACAGGAGAGAAGCATGCTCATCGTCTCAACCTCAACGATGCGCACATTTTTAATTCTCCTTATTATTATCTCCAGCAAAACGACATTGTCTATGTTCAGCCTAACTCGGTCAAGTCTCAGAACTCTGGTATCGGTAGTAGTACATCGTTGTGGTTCTCGTTCATTGGCATTGTCACCTCTGTCGCTTCATTGTTAGTTAATATCTTAAGGAACTAAGTTTAGTCACTTAATAATATGAACAGAAAGATTGAAATTAGTCGTTGGTTTCCGAAAGGAAAGGCCAAGGATGATTTCAATCTTTTTCGTATATGCTTACTTACTAATTCAATATAAGGTTTTATTGTTGATGGAATACAGCATTCATGAGGATTGTGGAGTAGCTTTGGTGCGACTTCTTAAACCTCTTAGTTACTATCAGAAGAAATACGGTACGTGGAGATACGGTTTGGGTAAGCTCTATCTGATGATGGAGAAACAGCACAACCGTGGACAGGAAGGCGCTGGTATCGCTTCCGTCAAGCTCAACCCACAGCCGGGAAACGAATATATGTTCCGTGAGCGCGCGGAAGGTCCTAATGCCATTACTGAGATCTTTGGCACTGCCAATTGTCAAATCAATCAGGTAGTCAAGGAAAATAGCGTCTTTGACGAGTCTTGTCTTCAGGAGATACCTTTTGCGGGCGAACTCTATATGGGTCATCTCCGTTACTCCACTACAGGCAAGAGCGGATTGAAATATGTCCACCCTTTCCTCCGTCGTAACAATTGGAGAGCCAAGAACCTCTGTCTCTGCGGCAATTACAATATGACCAATGTGGAGGAGGTGTTTGAAGAGCTTACCCGCCAAGGACAGTGTCCACGCATCTACAGCGACAGCTATATCATGCTCGAACTTATGGGGCACCGTCTCGACCGCGAGGTAGAGCGTAACTTCCGCGAAGCGAAGAAGTTGGGATTGGTTGATCAGGATATCACACACTACATCGACGGACACGTGAAGATGGAGAATGTGCTCAAGACCACTATGAAGCATTTCGATGGTGGTTATGTGGTGACGGGCCTCACCGGCAGTGGTGAAATGTTTGCCATGCGCGACCCCCATGGCATCCGCCCCGCTTTCTACTATAAGAATGATGAGGTCGTCGTGCTTGCCTCAGAGCGCCCCGTCCTTCAGACCACATTCGATATCGAGTACGACGACGTTCAGGAACTCAAGCCTGGCATGGCGCTTATCGTGCGCAGCAGTGGTGAGACAGTGGTTGAAAAAATCCTGGCGCCTCTCAATAATGCGGCATGCTCCTTCGAACGCATCTATTTCTCACGCGGTTCGGATCAGGATATTTACCGTGAGCGTAAGAAACTGGGTGAGCAACTTATGCCTGCCATTCTGAAATCCATCAATGGTGACATACGTCACTCCGTATTTTCCTTTATCCCCAATACGGCTGAGGCTGCCTTCTATGGCTTGATAGACGGCTTTAAAAAATATGTCATCAATCAGAAAATCGACCGCATCGAGCAGCTTGGACATACGCCGACACACGACGAGCTTTTGCAAATCCTGAACGAATACGTGCACTGTGAGAAAGTCGCATGGAAGGATATCAAACTTCGAACTTTCATCACCGAGGGAAGTGCCCGTAATGACCTTGCGGCACATGTATACGATATTACCTACGGATCCCTTGTACCGAATATCGATAATCTCGTCATCATCGACGACAGCATTGTTCGCGGTACCACACTTAAGGAAAGCATTCTCCATATTCTCGACCGTCTTCATCCTAACAAGATCGTCATGGTCAGCTCGGCGCCGCAGATCCGCTACCCCGACTACTATGGCATCGACATGCCACGTCTGGAGGAATTCTGTGTCTTCCGTGCTACTGTTGCCCTGCTCAAGGGACGTGGTATGGAAAACGTGCTTGAGAAGGTCTATAACGAGTGCCTTGCTGAACTGGCAAAGCCCCGTGAAGAGATGCAGAATGCTGTGCGTGACATCTATGCACCGTTCACAGTCGACGAGATCAACCATAAGATCGTGGAGATGCTTCGTCCCGAGGGCATGACGACTCCGATCGACATTGTGTATCAGAGTCTCGACGGTCTGCATCAGGCTATCCCCAACCATCCGGGTGATTGGTATTTCTCCGGACACTATCCCACGCCTGGTGGCACCCGTCAGTGCAACCAGGCTTATGTGAATTATTATGAGAAGGTGTACAAGCCTTTCGCATCACAATCAATAGACCATAATAACGCGAAATGATGAAGAATGTAACCTTGGTGTTGTCTGATGGGACAAAGTTCCATGGCAAGTCGTTTGGCTACGACCAACCCGTAGCCGGCGAAGTGGTGTTCAATACAGCTATGATGGGTTATCCCGAATCCCTCACCGACCCCTCCTATGCCGGACAGCTGATGACACTGACCTTTCCTTTAGTAGGCAACTACGGCGTGCCGCCGTTTACTTTGGAAAAGAACGGACTGCCCACCTTTATGGAGAGTGACAAGATCTACGCTTCTGCCATCATCGTATCTGGCTATAGTGAAGAGTACAGCCACTGGAATGCCGTAGAAAGCCTTGCTTCATGGCTTAAGCGCGAGCATGTGCCCGGTATCACGGGCATCGACACGCGGCAGCTTACAAAGGTGTTGCGTGAGCATGGTGTGATGATGGGAAAGATTATTTTCGACGATGATCCCGATAATCAGCCTAAGGCTGAGTACGAGGGTGTGAACTTTGTTGAGAAGGTCTCCTGCAAGGAGATTATCCACTACAACGAGGGTGCCGGCAAGAAAGTAGTTCTCGTCGACTGTGGCGTGAAGGCCAATATCATCCGTTGTCTCATCAATCGTGGTGTTGAGGTCATCCGGGTGCCATGGAACTATGACTATACCGACATGGACTTCGATGGCCTTTTCCTTGCCAATGGTCCTGGGGATCCTGACACTTGCCAGGCTGCTGTTGACATCATACGTAAGCAGATGAGCCGTTCGCGTAAGCCGATCTGCGGCATCTGCATGGGTAACCAACTCCTTGGCGAAGCTTCAGGTGCGACCATCTATAAGTTGAAATATGGTCACCGCTCCCACAATCAGCCTGTGCAGATGGTGGGGACACCCAATTGCTATATTACTTCTCAGAACCATGGCTATGCCGTTGATGGTAAGACACTTGGCGCTGATTGGGAAGAACTCTTCGTCAACATGAACGACGGTTCCAATGAGGGCATCCGCCACAAGACCAATCCTTGGTTCTCTTCTCAGTTCCACCCTGAGGCTTGTGCAGGTCCGCTCGACACAATGTTCATGTTCGACAAGTTTGTTGAGAGTCTGAAGTAATAGAGATGTCATCTTTTTCGTTTCATTAATTCTAAATTGCAAACGCTATGCGTGATTCAAGTATAAAGAAAGTGCTCTTGCTCGGCTCGGGAGCATTGAAGATTGGAGAGGCCGGCGAGTTTGACTATTCTGGTTCTCAGGCTCTGAAAGCTCTTCGCGAAGAGGGCATCTCTACGGTGCTGATCAACCCAAATATCGCCACTGTGCAGACTTCCGAGGGCGTTGCCGACCAAATCTATTTCCTGCCGGTACAGCCTTATTTCGTGGAGCGCGTCATCAAGAAGGAGCGTCCCGATGGCATTCTTTTGAGTTTTGGCGGACAAACAGCATTGAACTGTGGCGTGAAACTCTATGAGAGCGGTGTGCTGGAGAAATACGGTGTGAGGGTCTTGGGTACGCCTGTTCAGGCTATCATGGACACGGAGGATCGTGAGCGCTTTGTTGAGAAACTCGATCAGATCCATGTTAGGACGATCAAGAGTGAGGCTTGCGAGACCATGGATCAAGCTTTGAAAGCTGCTTCTGATTTGGGATATCCGGTCATTGTGCGTGCTGCTTATGCTTTGGGCGGACTGGGGTCAGGTTTTGCCGACAACGACGATGAGCTGCGTCGCATCTGTGAGAAAGCCTTCTCTTTCTCGCCACAGGTGCTCGTGGAGAAGAGCTTGAAAGGATGGAAAGAAATCGAGTATGAGGTGGTGCGCGATAAATATGACAACTGCATCACGGTGTGTAACATGGAGAATTTCGACCCGCTGGGCATCCACACGGGTGAGTCTATTGTCATCGCACCGTCGCAGACACTCTCCAACTCAGAATATCATAAGCTTCGTGCACTGAGCATCAAGATTGTGCGCCATGTAGGTATCGTAGGTGAGTGCAATGTGCAGTATGCCTTTGATCCAAATTCCGAGGACTATCGTGTCATCGAGGTTAACGCCCGTCTGAGCCGTTCTTCGGCTTTGGCATCGAAGGCTACTGGTTATCCTTTGGCTTTTGTGGCTGCTAAGCTTGGTATGGGCTACGGCCTCTTTGAGTTGAAAAACTCTGTGACCAAGACGACGAGTGCATTCTTTGAGCCGGCTTTGGACTATGTGGTCTGCAAGATTCCACGTTGGGATTTGTCAAAGTTCCGTGGCGTTGACCGTGAGTTGGGCTCCAGCATGAAGAGTGTCGGTGAGGTGATGGCGATTGGCCGTAACTTCGAGGAAGCTATTCAGAAGGGCTTGCGCATGATCGGCCAGGGCATGCATGGCTATGTTGAGAATAAAGAGTTGAAAATCGATGATATCGATGAGGCGCTTCGTGAACCTACTGACAAGCGTGTTTTCGTCATCTCTAAGGCTATGCATAAGGGCTACACCATCGATCAGATTCATGACTTGACAAAGATTGATAAGTGGTTCCTCTATAAACTGAAACACATTATCGACATCGATGAGCGACTGAAACATTGCAATATCAACACGCTTGACCGTGAATTGCTTCGTGAGGCAAAGGTCTATGGTTTCACTGATTTCCAGATTGCCCGTGCGGTAGGATTGGAGCAGGAGCTTGGCAACATGCACAAGGCTTTGCTCGTCGTGCGCCGTCTGCGCAAGAGCTACGACATCCTGCCGGTTGTTAAGCAGATCGATACCTTGGCAGCAGAGTATCCGGCTCAGACTAACTACCTCTACGTGACTTATGATGGTGTGGCCAGTGACATCAGCTTCTCCAACGATAAGCGCTCGGTCATTGTTCTCGGATCAGGTGCTTACCGCATCGGCAGTTCTGTGGAGTTTGACTGGTGTGGTGTACAGGCTCTGAATACCATCCGCAAGAGTGGCTACCGCAGTATCATGATCAACTATAACCCGGAGACAGTGTCTACGGACTACGACATGTGCGACCGCCTCTATTTCGATGAGTTGACCTTTGAGCGCGTCATGGACATCATTGATATGGAGAATCCTTATGGTGTTATCGTTTCTACGGGTGGTCAGATTCCTAACAACCTGGCCATGTATCTCGATGCTGAGAATGTCAACATCCTCGGTACAGCAGCTAAAGACATTGACAATGCAGAGGATCGTGCGAAGTTCTCGGAGATGCTTTCCCGCAATGGCATCAACCAACCAGAGTGGAGCGCACTGACGTCGATGGATGACATCGATAAGTTTGTTGACCGCGTCGGCTTCCCGGTTCTGGTCCGTCCGAGCTATGTGCTTTCCGGAGCAGCCATGAATGTCTGTTCCAACCGCGAAGAGCTGGAGCGCTTCCTGAAACTGGCTGCTAACGTCAGTGAGGATCACCCCGTGGTGGTCAGCAAGTTCATTGAGCATGCCAAGGAGATCGACTTCGACGGTGTGGCTAAGCAAGGAGAAGTCATGGCTTATGCCATCAGTGAACATATCGAGTTTGCTGGTGTCCACTCAGGGGATGCCACCTTGCAGTTGCCTCCGCAGAAGCTCTATGTCGAGACAGTGCGCCGCATCAAGCGCGTCAGCCGTAAGATTGCACAGGAGCTGCACATCTCCGGTCCGTTCAACATTCAGTTCATGGCCCGCGAAAACGACATCATGGTTATCGAGTGTAACCTCCGCGCCAGCCGCTCCTTCCCCTTCGTGAGCAAGGTGCTGAAGATCAACTTCATCGATCTGGCTACTAAGGTGATGCTCGGAGAGCCTGTTGAGAAACCCAATAAGAACCTCTTTGACCTTGACTACGTCGGTATTAAGGCCAGCCAGTTCTCGTTCAACCGTCTGCAAAAGGCAGATCCAGTGCTCGGTGTGGATATGAGTTCTACTGGTGAAGTGGGCTGCTTGGGCGACGACACCAATCAGGCATTACTCAAGAGTATGCTTTCCGTGGGTCAGCGCATTCCTAAGCATACCGTATTGCTTTCAACCGGTGGTGCCAAGCAGAAGGCAGAGATGCTCGATGCTGCCAAGCAACTCTTGGCTCATGGCTATCAGCTTTACGCAACCGGTGGTACTTCGCGCTATCTCACTGAGAATGGAGTGTACAACACGCTCGTTTACTGGCCGTCTGAGGAAGGCCGGCCTCAGGCGCTTGATCTCTTACATGAGAAGAAGATAGATATGGTGGTGAACATTCCTAAGGATCTCACCTCGCGCGAGTTGACCAATGGTTACAAGATTCGTCGTGCTGCCATTGACCTCAATGTGCCTTTGATCACCAACAGCCGATTGGCCTGTGCCTTCATTAATGCATTCTGTACCTTGAAGCCAGGTGATATAGATATCAAGGCTTGGGGAGAATATTAATATGATACATGAGTGGAGACTTTCCCGATTCTCATGCACTATAATGCTCTTTCTATGGCTGGAGTGAGTGACATTTAGTTTTACCTTTGAGTGAGAAAGTCCCTTGCCCATAGTTCTTTTATTCTCCATTGGTTCTTCTATTTAGATGAGCTGATGGGGAATATTTTTTTACCTGTAAGAAAGAAAGTTGCCTAATTGTTATATTCTCATTGGTCTGTGTTGGACGCTATTGCCGTCTACTTGAACATGAAAATGATAATATTCATTTGCGTTGTTATCGTCATATAATTGTAGAACAATCGTTATGTATTAGTAAAACAGCCTTTGCATAGTTGGTCAAACGATCGTCGTACGTTTGGTCAAACGAACGTTATACATAAAGTCAAACGAACGTTGTCCATATGACTGACAATTGTTTGACCATCTCAACAAAAGGCTTTTTGCATTTATGATAAGGCTGGAAGCTGTTAGATTTAATGGGCTCTTAGTTTGGCAGGCCCTCAAGAGCAATTTTCCATGTGCCTTGCCGCTCGATAGCATGAAGGTGAAAAGTCTTCTCTGCTATGGCCTGTGGAGCGAGTCCGATAGTGTCCATGGCGAGAAAGTTGCTCACAACTACCTTGACTGTAGCTGTGGAGTCATCTTTGAAATCTATATTATCGATTTTGTAGTTGGCACCTTCCTGTTTGTTGCGTAGAGCCTCAACATCGCTTTTGTTGACCTGACTGGCTGCAAATACCAGATATTGTCGTGATTGTGGCGTGCAATATTTTAGAGCCGCAGGGAAACGCCAATTGAAATAAGCTGTAGAAAAAGAGTCTACAGTGCTTTCCAGTTGATCCTTGTTGTCACCACTGCAGGCCGAGTTGCCCATCAGCATCGCAAGGGCAGCACAGCAGGCGAAGAGGGGACTAAGCAACGTTTTACGAATTTTCATCATATAAAACTTGAAGTCTTGATAAACCTTTATCTCATGCAAAGATAGCGGTTTTGTTTCAGATAAATCGATATTTTTCATTATTAATGTGTATTTTTTAGTGATTTCTCTCTTACTACACTAAATTTTCGTATCTTTGCATGTTAAAAGTAAGATTTAGAACAATGGTACAAGTGCACATAGATGATGCCGTGTTGCGCCAGGCTGCAACAGCGGGCATGGATAACTTTCTGGAGGCTTTTGCCGGAGCGATCCGGGAGGCTATCGGTGGAGAGCTGAATGCCGACAACATGGGTGAGCTCAATTCCGATCAAATCACGCTGCTGGGCTATCTGATGCTTCGCGACAGCGTGATGGACGGTGGCTTCATCGAGCTGATCCACAACGGGCTGGGAGAGTTCATCTTTTTCAACCCATTTGGTAAGGCTGTCAGAGAGTGGGGCCTGCGCGACTTGTATAAGTTATTGGATAAATGTAGCCGCTATTTCAAGAAATATCGTCTCGAGATCGAGCATGACTGCACCCAAGAGGAGTTCGATGCCCTCTATGAGCGCTATCCCGAATTCGACGATTTCGATGACTATTTCGTCGAACATGAGGAGGAGTTCACCGAAGCCGTGGCGCAGTATGTCGATGACCATATCAATGATTTTGCAGTTATCGACAAGTAGCGGTTGAGAAAAGAAAGATGGAAAGATGAACAAGGAACAACAAGAACTTCGCAAGAAAAGTCCTGTACAAATAAAGAACAAGAAGGCGTCGTTTGAATATATTTTCGTAGACACCTACACAGCAGGTATTGTGCTTACTGGTACTGAGATTAAATCCGTGAGACTGGGCAAAGCTTCGCTTGTGGATGCCTTTTGCTATATCAACAATGGTGAAGTATGGGTTAAGGGAATGAATATATCTCCTTATTTCTACGGATCTTATTCCAATCATGAGGCCAAACGTGACCGAAAACTGCTGCTTACCAAACGCGAGATACGCCGACTGGCTGAGGATAGTAAGACACCGGGCTATACTATCGTGCCTACGCTGATGTTTATTGACGGACACGGCAGGGCAAAGGTGGACATAGCACTGGCAAGAGGTAAGAAAGAGTTTGATAAGCGACAGACGCTCAAAGAGAAAGAGGACCGGCGCGAGATGGACCGTGCCATCAAGCATTTCTAAAGGATGACGACGGTCGGAGCCTGCTTTCTGCCATGATACAGACCGCGACAGAGGATAGGGCAACAACAGACAACCGAAATACACATATATGCTAGAAGAGATTGTAAAAGAGAGACTTGTGGTGCTGGACGGTGCCATGGGAACCATGATTCAGAGGTATGGGCTCCACGAGTCCAATTTCCGTGGTAGCCGCTATGCTGGTGTTGACGTGCATATGGAGGGTAACAACGATATGCTGAATATTACCAAGCCTGAGGTGATCATGGACATCCACCGGCAATATCTGGCCGCAGGAGCCGACATCATCACCACCAACACTTTCTCCTCGCAGCGTATATCGCAGGCCGACTATCATCTCGAGGCTGACTGCGCAGAGATGGCTTATGAGGGTGCGCGCATTGCCAGACAGTGCGCTGAGGAATATACCACTCCCGAACATCCTCGTTTTGTGTGCGGTTCTGTAGGACCTACCAACAAGACCTGCTCCATGAGCCCCGATGTCAGTGACCCGTCAGCGCGTGACCTTCACTACGACGAGCTCTTCGGCGCCTATTGCGAAGAGGTGGAGGCGCTGATCCGCGGAGGTGTCGACGCCATCATCATCGAGACAGTCTTTGACACGCTCAACTGTAAGGCAGCTATCGATGCTTCGGTGCAATCCATGGAGAAAGCCAGACGTAAGCTGCCCATTATGGTCAGCGTGACCATCAGTGACCTTGCCGGACGCACGCTGAGTGGACAGACCCTTGAGGCTTTCTTGGCCAGTATCGCTGATTATCCCATCTTCTCGGTGGGACTCAACTGTTCGTTTGGTGCGCCGCAGATGCTGCCTTATCTCAGGACTTTGGCTGCACGTGCTCCTTTCTTTATCAGCGTCTATCCCAATGCCGGACTCCCCAACGCCATGGGACAATACGACGAGACGGCCGAGCAGATGGCCGGAGAGATGGAAGTGTTTATGAAGGAGGGACTCGTCAATATCGTCGGAGGTTGTTGCGGTACCACGCCTGAGTTTATCCAGGCTTTTGCAGAGAAAGCCAAAAACTATCAGCCCCATCGGATCGTGCCACGCTCAGAAACCCTTTGGCTGTCGGGACTGGAATTGCTCGACGTCACGCCGGAGGTGCGCTTCGTCAATGTTGGCGAGCGCTGCAATGTGGCCGGTAGTCGCAAATTTCTGAGACTCATCGAACAAAAACAATATACTGAAGCTTTGGAGATCGCCCGCAAGCAGGTCGAAGACGGAGCCCTCGTGATTGACATCAACATGGACGATGGTCTGCTCGATGCCAAGACCGAGATGGTGAAGTTTCTCAATCTCATCGCCAGTGACCCCGACATCGCCCGTGTGCCCGTGATGATCGACTCTTCCGACTGGGAGGTGATCATGGCCGGACTGAAATGTATGCAGGGCAAGTGTATCGTCAACTCCATCTCACTGAAAGAGGGAGAGAGCGCTTTCATCAGCCATGCCAAGGACGTGAAGCGTTTTGGAGCTGCCGTTGTAGTGATGTGCTTTGACGAGCAAGGACAGGCCACCTCCTACGAGCGGAAAATAGAAATTGCAGAGCGCGCTTATCATATATTGGTTGAGCAAGTGGGGATGGATCCGTTGAACATCATCTTCGATCCTAACATCCTGTCTGTGGCTACCGGTATTGCCGAGCACGACAGCTATGCCATGGACTTCATCCGGGCCACAGGGTGGATCCGCAAGCATCTCAAAGGAGTACACGTGAGTGGTGGCGTGAGCAACCTTAGCTTCTCATTCCGTGGTATCAACTACATCCGTGAAGCGATGCACGCTGTGTTCCTCTATCATGCTATTGAGCAGGGTATGGACTTTGGTATCGTCAATCCGGCTACTAAGGTGACCTACGCTGATATACCTTCCGACGAACTGACCATCATCGAAGATGTCATCCTCAACCGTCGGCAGGGTGCTTCTGAGGACTTGGTGGAGCTGGCTGAAAGGAAACGTTCCGAGCAGGAGGCCGCCAAACTTGCAGCCTCACAAGGTGGTAAAACTGTAGCTGTCTCAGACGAGGCTTGGCGCAAGGAGAGTGTGGAGAGCCGCCTGGGCTATGCCTTGAGAAAAGGTATTGGAAAATATATGGATGCTGACCTCCACGGGGCACTTGAGAAATATCCCCATGCTGTTGACATCATCGAAGGACCGCTGATGGACGGCATGAACGAGGTTGGTACGCTGTTCGGAGCCGGTAAGATGTTTCTCCCACAGGTGGTGAAGACCGCGCGCACGATGAAGCAAGCCGTCGCTATCCTTCAGCCTTATATCGAGGCAGAGAAGAAGGAGGGTGCAGCTACAGCCGGGCGTGTGTTGTTAGCTACTGTTAAGGGTGATGTCCACGACATCGGAAAGAATATCGTCGGCGTAGTCTTCTCGTGCAACAATTACGAAGTCATCGACCTCGGCGTGATGGTACCTGCTGAGCAAATTGTGGCCAAGGCCCGTCAGCTCCATGTCGACTTCATCGGACTGAGCGGTCTCATTACTCCCTCACTTGGTGAGATGGTGCATGTGGCCGAAGAGTTGCAAAAGGCGGGTATGCACATCCCATTGCTTATCGGCGGAGCCACGACGAGCGAGTTGCATGTGGCTCTGAAGATCGCACCTGTCTATGATGCTCCCGTGATATGGACCAAAGATGCCAGTCAGCCGCCGATCATCGCTGCCCGTCTCATGGATCCCAAGCAGAGAAAGAACTACGTGGATGAGCTCGCCACACGCTATGAGCAGCTCAGACAGCAATATCAGGAAAAGCAGGCTAAGCTCATGTCGCTGGACCAAGCCCGTGACAACAAGCTCAACCTGTTTGATGAGTAAAGAATAGAGTATTAGAATCTTATAAAATTAAAAAGATATGTTTAAGAAGAAAAGACGTTGGCATTGCCTTCCCGGTCAAGAGCCCACAGAGTTGGACAAGAAGGTGATGTACTGGGAAAACAAAGGCAAGGAAGTGCCTACACGTGATATGGTGCGTACGCCCGAACAGATAGAGGGTATTCGTATTGCAGGAAAACTCAACTCACAGTGCCTTGATGCTGTGGCTGAGGCCATCCATCCCGGAATGAACACGCAGGAGATCGATGACATCTGCATGAAGTTCTGTGAGGATCATGGCTGTCATCCCTCTTGCCTCAACTTCGAGGGTTATCCCAAGAGCGTGTGCACCAGTATTAATGAAGTCGTCTGCCATGGTATCCCTAAGGAAGAAGATATGCTGCAGGAGGGCGACATCGTGAATGTGGACATGACGCTCGACTATAACGGCTACTACGGTGACGCTTCCCGCATGTTTATCATAGGCGGAAAGACTACACCCGAGAAGGAGCAGCTCGTCAGAGTGACCAAGGAGTGCCTTGAGATTGGTGCTGAGGCTGCTAAACCCTATTGCTTCGTGGGTGACATCGGCCATGCCATACAAAAACATGCCGAGAAATATCATTACGGTGTTGTCCGCGACCTCTGCGGTCATGGAGTGGGGCTTCAGATGCATGAGGAGCCTGATATCCTGCATTATGGTCACAGAGGCACTGGCATGCTGCTCGTGCCCGGCATGACGTTTACCATAGAGCCGATGATCAACATGGGTACATGGAAAGTATTTATCGACGAGGACGATCCCTATGGATGGGAAGTAATCTCCGGTGACGAACTGCCTTCGGCACAGTGGGAGCACACCTTCCTCATGACAGAGCACGGAGTGGAGGTGCTGTCGGAGTGACAGAGACCACGATGGTGGTATTCTGCTTTTACGAGAAATAAGATGAAAAATATGGAAACAGCAAATAATGATGTCTATTTCTTAGGCATAGAATCATCGTGTGACGATACCTCGGCAGCAGTGCTTCGCAATGGTGTGCTGCTGAGTAATGTGACGGCCTCGCAGGAGGTGCATCGTGCCTACGGCGGTGTGGTTCCAGAATTGGCTAGCCGCGCACATCAGCAAAATGTGGTACCCGTGGTGGATCAGGCCATCAAACGCGCGGGTATCACCAAAGAACAATTGTCGGCCATCGCCTTCACCCGTGGACCGGGACTCATGGGCTCGCTGCTTGTGGGCGTGAGCTTTGCCAAAGGACTGGCGCGTAGCTTGGAAATTCCTCTCATCGATGTCAACCATCTGCAGGGGCATGTCATGGCTCACTTCATCAAAGAGAGCGACGACGACAACCACATGCCTCCTTATCCTTTTATCTGCCTGCTGGTATCTGGCGGCAACTCTCAGATCGTGAAGGTCAACGCCTACAACGACATGGAGGTACTGGGGCAGACCATTGACGACGCTGCCGGGGAGGCTATCGACAAATGTTCCAAGGTGATGGGGCTCGGCTATCCCGGTGGCCCGATCATCGACCGGCTTGCACGTCAGGGCAATCCAATGGCTTATAAGTTCGCAGAGCCGCATATTCCGGGGATGGACTACTCTTTTTCGGGCTTGAAGACTTCTTTCCTCTACAACCTCCGGAAATGGGTCGAGGAAGATCCGGACTTCGTGGAGCATCACAAGCAGGACTTGGCCGCAAGCCTTGAGCACACCATCGTGGACATACTGATGAAGAAGTTGAAATTGGCCGTGAAGACGACGGGCATCAAGCATGTGGCTGTCGCAGGTGGTGTCTCGGCCAACAACGGACTGAGAGCGGCCTTCCGCGACCACGCTCAGCGCTATGGCTGGACCATCTACATTCCTAAGTTCAGCTACACCACGGACAATGCGGCGATGATCGGTATCGTAGGATATTATAAGTATCTCGACAAGGATTTCTGCTCTGTCGATGCTCCTGCCTTCTCCAAGATTACATTCAAGTAAACGTGTAATAATCGTTGTATAACACAATATATATCAGATAATTGAACGACAATTATGGAATTTGAAACCAAAGTGTTGAGCCGTCAGATTCAGGAGGCTCTCTACAATTATAATGAGACATTGGGTACGGCAGAGAGCTGCACAGGCGGGCGCATTGCCGAGGCGATTATCTCAGTACCCGGCGCTTCCCAGTATTTCAAGGGTGGGGTAGTCTCCTACACCAATGAGGTGAAGGAGAACCTGCTTCATGTCTCTGCTCAGGTGTTGGCCGAGCAGACTGCTGTCTGTGAGGAGGTGGCCCGTGAGATGGTCATCGGTGCCTGCGATGCGCTGAACTGTGACTATGCCATCTCAGCTACGGGCGTTGCCGGTCCCGGTGTTGGTACTGCGGAGATCCCTGTGGGTACGATTTGGCTCGGCTATGGTGCTAAGGATGATGTGCGGACGTTTAAACTCACAGAAGATTTTGGACGCGACATCAACTTGGAGATTGCAACCAACAAGGCACTGCGCCTCTTCCTTGAGTATGTCAACGCTAAGCATGCTGAAGACGGAAGCCAGGAAGAAGAGAAGTAAACTACTTCCCGGATAATAACAACAACGGCGGCTTCCAAGAAGTTTTCTTGGAAGCCGCCGTTGGCGTCTTATTTCGTCAGATGATTATTTCTGATATTTCTTGATGAGGCCTTCTGCTCTGCTGTCGCCCAACTGCTGGGCACTCTGCAAAGCGGCAATGCCTTCTTCTTTCTTTTTCAATTCACAAAGAGCGATGCCCTTGATGATATAGAGGTCGCTATACTGCTGTGTCAATTGTAGGGCCAAGTCACAGGTCTTTACCGCATCGTCGTATTTCCCGACTTTCAGCTGAAGGCTGGCCATCTCGGCATAGTAGGTGGGCGCTGTGCGGTTCAATACGATGGCGTGGGCGATGTCGTTGAGAGCCAGTTGATATTGGCGAAGTTTCATCTCGCATTTAAACTTCGCATAGTAGAAGTCGTCAGTGCCCTGATAGTTGACCAGTGAGTCGTAGGTCAGATAGTCGTTGAAGGCTTTGCGGTAGTCACCAGTGACATCGTAGACTCTTGCACGGGCCAGGACATAGGGAGCAGAGGTAGTGCCGGACTGTACGCTGACAGCTTTGTCGAGCAGCGCGAGCACCTCAGCTTTTGGTGCCTTGAGCTGTGTCTTACATTGGGCGGCTTCAAAAAACACTTCTCCGTTTTTGCCTAAGTCGGTGCTCTGCAATGCGGTGAAGGTTTCAAGCGCTTTATCGTAATTGCCGGTGGCATAAAGTATTTGTGCTTGCAGATGCTTGTAGATTGGCAGCGGATTAAGTTTCTCGGCTTGCTGGGCCAATTCTGTGGCGTACTGGAAAGTCCAAGCGGGATAGAGGGTGTCGATACGGGCTATGGCAGCCTGATAAACGGTTTTGGCATAGTCGTAGTAAGCCTCATCCTTCTTAGCGGCCTTCTGTGTCTCAGTCTTCAACGTGGCATCGGCAAGACTGAATTTATTATAACGCTCATACCAGTTGGCCAGTGTCAGATAGCCGATGGTAGCCGTGGGAAAGCGTGTGATGTATTCGTGGATATAGGTCTCGTAGTTGGCGCTGTCGGTTTGCTCGGCGGCAAGAACAAGCATCAGTGTGGCCTGCTGCTCCTCAATGGGGAGAGCCGGACGGATGGCGGTAGCCTTGAGCGTAGGGTCGGAGAGTGAGAGACCGTTGGTCGCGAAGGTTGTGGTCAGGCGGGCGTCAGCGGAGAAAGCCTGGCCGCCACCCTGCGGGCGCTGCATGAGGCCAAGCAGTTGACCGGCACCGTTGACAATGGGGCAGCCAAGATCCGTGGAGGATACATCGACATCGTTGAACACATAATAGTTATAGGTGGTCATGAACTTCTCTGTGCGCAGTGGCTTTACCTTGTGGCTGTCAACCTTCTTAGTTGAGAAGCTCACGAGTGTGACGGGAGCGACAGGAGCATCCACTGTGTTGAGGCTCAAGCCGACCGGCAAATGGTTGCCTTTCACACGGAAGCGGCAGAGGTCATAAATCTCAGAAGCACCGATAATCGCGTCGACATTGTGCTGCAGCCCTTTATTGTCGATAACTGTGGCACGGGTTGCTCCTACAAAGACATGCCATGGAGCAATGGCTTCACCTTGTGGCCCTGCAAAGACTCCATGGGTGGAGCCGTGGATGGAGCCGTCGGCGTTAAAGGTTGTCAGCGTGAAGATATTGGATGCAACCTTCGCCATGCTGGCACCTTGGGCCAACATCTTAATAGGTAGCAGCATGGCGAAGAGAAGGAGAAAGTTTGATATTGTTTTTCTCATATTATATTATAGTTCCTGATCTTTGGATTATTTCTTTGAAATTTGAGTATTTTCTTTTGTTCAGAGCTATTTCTGAGCATTCAGCAAAGCCTGAGCATTATCGATCGCAGCCTGCGAGATGTCGCTGCCGCTAAGCATCTGTGCGATTTCGCGTACACGCTCATCGTCAGAGAGTTCACGCATCGTGCTGACGGTGCCCTCGGATGTCTCCTCTTTGCTCACTTTGTAGTGAGAGGTGCCGCCGGCTGCAATCTGCGGGAGGTGGGTGATGGCGATCACCTGACGATGCTGTTGTGCCATCTCGCGCATGGTCTCGGCCATCTTTTCGGCTACACGTCCGCTGACGCCCGTGTCGATCTCGTCGAAGATAATAGTGGGGAGTCTTACGGCACCGCTGATCATTGCTTTCAGTGAGAGCATCACGCGGGCAATCTCACCACCGGAGGCTACCTGAGCCACGGGTTGGAGTGGAGTGCTGCTGTTGGCACTGAAGAGGAAAGAGATCTTGTCGAGTCCCATCGGCTGACAGTCGGTGTGCTGGATGTCAATAGAAAAGCGGACTTTGGGGATGCCCAGTGGCACCAGACGCTGATGCATCTCTGCCTCAATCTTTTTGGCAGCTTGCTGTCGGGCTTCGCTCAGTCGCTGTCCCACTTTGACGCAGTCTTCGTGTGCGACGCTCATCGCTTTCTCCAAATCGGCAAGGATGTCGTCGCTGCAATCGATGTTGGCGATCTCCTGTTTGAGTTGGTCGCGTTGAACGATGAGCTCGTTGACGCCACTAACGTGGAATTTCTTCTCCAATGAGTAGAGTTCGTCCAGCCGGTCGTTCATCTGTTGGAGTTGTATAGGATCGAAATCTATGTTTTCCAATTTGTGGTCAACTTCTTCGGCGATATCCTTCAACTCGATGCCAGCCGATTCAAGTCGCTGCGCAGCGTCCTGAATCTCAGGATAGACATCGACAAGGTTTTGCAACGAGTCGGCCGCATTCTTCACGAGGTTGACAGCACCATTGTCATCGTTGCTGAGCAGGGAAGTCGTTTGAAACAGAGCGCTCTTGATGTCTTCGATATGGCTTAACGTCTGTACTTGGCTTTCCAGACTCTCCTGTTCGTCGGCTTGAAGATTGGCTTTGTCAAGTTCATTGTATTGAAAGCGGAGAAACTCCTCATTATCACGATTCTGTGCGATGAGTTTTTTCTGCTCCTCGTATTTACGCACAGCTTGGAGATAGTCGGCGTAGTGATGCTTGTAGTCGTTAAGGAGCGGTTTGTCGTCGGCGATGATGTCCACGACACTCATTTGGAAGTCCTCTTTCTGCAAGAGCAGATTTTGATGTTGGCTGTGAATGTCCACCAACAGCTCACCACACTCGCGCATCAAGGTCAAGGACACGGGGGTGTCGTTGATAAATGCGCGGCTCTTGCCACTGCTACTCACTTCTCGCCGGAGGATGCAGTCAGAGGCATCGTAGTCGATGTTGTTTTTCTGAAAGAAGTCTTCGAGATGGTAAGTACTCAAATCGAAATGCGCCTCAACGATGCATTTGTTTCTTCCTTCCTTGATTTGTCGGGTGTCCGCTCGCTGTCCCAAGAGCAGATGGATGGCCCCGAGGATGATGCTTTTACCAGCTCCCGTCTCACCGGTGATGACAGAGAATCCCGGATGGAAATCAATGTTGAGCTCATCGATGAGCGTGAAATTCTTGATATATAACTGTTTGAGCATGATGTCATTGTTTTATTTTGTCCCAAGCATTGTTCTGAGAGGCGTTGATCGAGAAGAGTATGTCGTAGATGGCTTCTTTCTCTTTCGGAGTACCTTTGCCCTGATAGATATTTGCCAACTCATCGCGTTTGTAGTCGGTCCAAATCTGTGGGAGCATACTCGTGGGCCTATTCTCGTGGGCTGTCTTTAAGTCGTTTTCGATAGCATTGGTGATTTGAGCCCTTCCACGCTCGCTGTTTTCGGCCATTTGGTCGAGTCCAAGCCGATAATAGTCGTATTGCAGTTGGCGGAAAGGCTTCATGCTGCCATCAAGATAGTCGTTGATGACGGCGAAGCGGTTTCGGTCGTTGTCGAAAGCTTTCCATCCCGTCACGTCCAAGTTTTGAGCATTATTGGCCAGGTTCATGCAAAGCTGCAGCACATCTTCACCGCCCATAGGTGAGAAACTGTCCAGATCCAGGCCAATGATGAGATAAGCGTAGTAAGCCAGTACCGCAGTGAGCGCATTGTCAACCATCTCGTCTTTAAACTCCAGTTGGTCGAACTGAGCGTATTTGAAGTTAAAGTCCTTGTCGTTGTTGTTGTAGAGCGTAGTCGTATACGATGCGTTGAACACCGGACGGTTGGCTTGGATCAGTGCTTTGCAGGTGAACATGTTTGTGGCGGGATCATATTTACTTACGGTGATGGTCAGGCTGCAATTGATTTTCTCATTTTTACGAAACTGCATGTGGGTCCATTGTCTGTCGTTAACGAAAGTGGTAATTGCCTGTTGCAGATTGTCGAAAACGGAGGCATCAGTACCCTGAATCTGACTGTGGTTGACGGTCACTTTCATGTTCAGCTCCTGCGATGCTCCTTTTGCAGGGAAGAGAAGCATCAAGAGCAAAGAGAGGCAAAGGAGAAATGCTGGTTTCATCATGATCATCTTGTATGGGCAGCCGCTTGCATATTGAGTTTAGCCTCGCGCAAGCGGATGCGTGTGAGCACTTGCTTGGTGTTGAGTGTGAAGTCGGCTCCGAGCATCCAGCTGAAGAAGCCGGGGTCGCGATGGAGCACGTCGGTGACAACCCATCCACGGTATTTGCCGAAGTTGAAGACTTCTTGGCGGCGTGGTTTTCCGTTCTCGTCGAGGATAGGATGTCCTTGGGCGTTTTTCATCTCTTTCCACACGATGCGGCCTGCAAAGTCGACATTGTCGTTCATGGCAGAGAACTCAGCCAAAGCATCCATATCGTTGGGTAATGCGCGCTTCGGATCTTCAGCTTTCTCCGGGTCATACATGTCCAGCTCACCTTGTAGCACTCTGTAGGTGGCTTCAGCGTCTTGGTCAGCGCGGTGAGCCTTCAAGTCGTCTTCCATACTGTGGCCCGTGTAGAATTTATAGGCAGCGGACAGGTTGCGGGGCTCCATCTTGAAGAAGATGCTTTGGGCATCGATGAGATGGCAACGCGAGAAGTCAAAGTCGATGCCGGCACGGAGAAACTCCTCGGCCAGCAGGGGAATGTCGAAGCGATTGGAATTGTAGCCGGCAAAGTCACAACCGGAGAAACTGTCAGCCAGTTGCTTGGCCAACTGCTTGAAAGTGGGAGCGTCTTTGACATCATCATCGGTGATGCCGGTGAGTTCTTGCACTTCGTGGGGAATCGGCTTTCCGGGATTGACAAAAATGTTTTTCCGCTCCTCATCGCCATTGGGTGAGACTTTCACGTAAGAGATTTGTATGATTCGGTCATTGACGAGGTCTAAACCTGTTGATTCCAAGTCAAAGATGACCAGAGGCTTTTTAAGATTCAGTTTCATGAAAAATATATTCCACCAAATATGCCACTACGAGTCTTGAAGAGAATGTCGAACGATTCGGTTTTCAAGACTCGTAGAGCGAAGATATCATCTTATGATAGTTGACAATTACTCATTCAGAATTAATGGCATGATCAGCATCAGCACGTCCTCATGCTCATCCTGTACACTTGGCAGCACTATGCCTGGACGGCTGGGATCGCCCAGCATCACCTTCACGTCGTCGCTGTCAAGCGAGGAGAGGACTTCGCAGAAATAGTCACCGCGGAAGCCGATCTGCAAGGGCTGGCCATTGTACTCACACACTAAGGTCTCTTTAGCGCTTGTCGCGAAATCGATGTCCTCTGCAGAGAGTTGCAGAGAGCCCATTGACAGTCTGAAGCGAATCAGCTGACTGCTGATGCTGGCGAAAGGCAGTACGCGGCGGATGCTGTCCATGAGCGCTTTGCGGTCGATAAGCAACTCATTGGGGTTGTCGGTAGGAATAGCAGCGTTGTAGTTGGGGAAGGTGCCCTCGATCAGCTGGCAGCGCAGCGTGCCGTCGGCAAATGACAATTCAGCTGCATTGTTGTTGAACTTGATGACTACGTCGCCACTGGTTGGGTCAAGTCCGTTTTTCAAGAGATTGGCAGGCTTCTTAGGAAGAATGAAAGAGGCAGGAGTCTCTGACTTGATGTCGTAGTTGCGGCAGCGCACCAACTTGTGGCCGTCGCTGGCAACGATAGCCAGATGCTCGGGCGTCAAATCGAAGTATACACCATTCATCACGGGGCGTATCTCGTTGTTGTCCGTAGCAAAGAGTGTGCGTGAGAGATTGTTTACCAAAACGCCGGCGTCAATTGTCAGCGTATGGATGTCGCCCTCCATAGGCTGCACCTGAGGATACTCCTCAGCGTTTTGTGCCACGAGCTGATACTGACCGTTTTGATATTCAACGGTCACCTGAAAAGAATCCAAGTTGACATCGAAGGCGAGGGGCTGCTCAGGAAGCAGTTTCACTGCATCGAGAATCAGATGGCTGGAAATAGCAAAAGAGCCTTCGCTGTCGCATTCGCTCAAGCTGACCAAAGAAGTCATGCGGTTCTCGCCATCGCTGGCTGTAATGCGAAGTTGTCCTTGGCTGACATCAAACACGAAGCATTCCAAGATGGGCATGGAATTTTTGGAGTTGATGACCTTGGCCAATGTTTGCAGTCGAGTGCTCAATGCGGAGCTTGAAAGACTAAATCTCATATAAAATAATGGTTTTATTTGTTTTCTTCTATACAAAGATAATAAGAAAATAACAGAATCGGAAAGCTATGGCGTATTATTTTTTATTTTTTGTTTTTTTTCAATTGAATTGCTTGATATTTCCGTCTTTATCATTATCTTTGCAGTATAACAAAAATAGTTCAACTAAAAAACTCTCATAAATGGCATTACAAGGAATAGAAGTAGAAGGGGTGATTATCAAGGAGTACCCTGCTAAAGAGGGCGTTTCTCAGCGCACTGGTAACGCTTGGAAATCTCAGGAATTTGTGATTCAGACGAAAGACCAATATCCTCGCGCTTGCTTGTTCCGCGTCTTCGGCGCTGACAAGCTCGAGCAATTCAATATTCATCAGGGTGATACAGTGCATGTGTGGCTGGATATTAACGCACGTCCATGGCAAGACCGCTATTTCAATGATATCAATGCTTTCCGCGTTGACCATGTAGATCCTAACGCCGTCGGCGGTGCTTCTGTGGCTACTCCTACAAGTCAGTTGGGTGGTCAGGCTCCTGCTGCTCCAGCAGATGCTCCGACAACTGCGGCAGCTTCGGCAGCACCAGCGCAAGACAGCGGCGATGCCGCTGATGATCTTCCCTTCTAAATAATGCTTTTGCAGGGTAACCTTCGCTAAAGGAATCTACTTCTTTAGCATTTGGGGGCTATCCTGCAAAATCATTTTTGCTTTTCTCTCAGTATAACCTTCAGCGAAGTAGGATTATACTCAATTCTTTTTCCGTTTATTTTCTCTTTTTGATTTGAAGCTTGGGGATCTTGACGGTTTCTCCTGCCTTAAAGTTAGTTTTACCACCGTTAACGGCTTGTACATAGCACTCCATACCGGGTCCAAGATTGGCACGGCTGATGGAATAGAGCGTTTGTCCACCCCGTACTTTCACCGTATGGCTGATGCCTACAATGCGATAGGCACCCGTGCGGATCCTAACGTCTTTGTTGTAGGCAGCCTGCTCTTTGTCAGCCTTTTGCTTTGACAAAGCGATTTCAGACGGCTTCTGCTTTGTATTGTTGGCATTTGACGACTTCAATGCATTGCGTTGGCCATTTTCTGACTGATTACTACTGTTTGCTACAGCGCCTGAGGGCAGTGAAGTGCTATTGTTGGTTGTACGTTTACTCTCAGTCTTTGCTTTTCTCTCAGTATTGTCTTTAGCCAGGGCCTCGTTAGTCTGCTTGCTTTGGTTCTGTTGGCTTGCTGCTGATGGTATTGCATAGAGCGTAGAGTCGTTGTCGGGGTGAGTATTTATGCCATTTTTATTGCGGTAGGCTAATATTTCCAGCATCTCAATGCGGTGATCGCGCTTCTTCAATTGATTGAGCAGAGAATAACCACCACCCAAACATAGCAAAACGACAACCACAAAAACTGAAATGACTCCCTTCATCATCCGATATTGATGGCGGAAATTATTTCGTAGCTCTTCATTCGCTACTTGTAGTTGATGATTCTCGTCCTCGAACTTCCGGCTGCTGTTGACAGTTGCCTCATGCACTTCCTCCTCAATACCAACGGCTTGTATTTCCGACTTAGTATCTTTAGTCTCTTGCCCTATGTCTTCAGCTTTCAGTCCGTTTCCTTCCGATGTCTGTTCGGGGGTATTTGGCTCTTGCGTCAGCATTTCCTGCTTAGCTTCTTCCTCGTCTTTTGGTTCTTCACTTTCTTGGTTATTGGCAATTTCAATCGTAGATGGAGCTTCTTGTGCGAGAGTTTCCTCTTGCTTATCTTCAACCGAATCTTTCTGCTGTTGATCCTCAACCGAATCTTCTTGCTGATTTGCAATTGAATCCTCTTGTTGATTTGCAGTCGATTCTTCTTGTTTATCTTCAACCGCATCCTCCGATGTTTCTTCTTTTTCCTCTTCCTCGAATTTCTTGTCGATAAGGCTAAAGTCGGTGCCATCGTTGACGGCTACCGTCTCAAATTGAGAGAAGGGACGGTTGACAAAGTCACGCATATCGCTGTCAGGAGTGAAGCTGATCTTATCTCTACCGTCGATAAGAATCGGTTCACCCGTGTTGACGTCGATGCTCTTTCTCGATTGCACGCTGATGACTTTGAAAGTACCCAATCCCTTGATCTTCACAATCTTCTCGTCTTGAAGACCTTCTTGCAAGACACTGAACATCTTCTCGACAAAGCTGTTGGCTTGCTTCTTGTCAAGTTCAAATTTGTCTACTATTTCTTGTGATAAGTCTTTGATGAACTGTTTATTCATGATTTTCCTTTCAAAGTTTCTTTGATTGCGGAGGTAGGCTTGAAGCTGAGTACGAGTTTTGGCGGTACCAGCATCCGCTGTCCGTTGCCGGGGTTGACGACAATGCGCTCGAGCCTTTTCTTCACCTCAAACGAGCCAAAGTTAGTGATCTGCACACTGTCGCCGTCTTCAAAGGCTTTTTTCATCGCCTCGATGACAGTGTTGACCATTTTCTGTGTGTCGGCCTGCGTGTAGCCGGTGTCGGCGGCTAAGGTGCTGATGAATTCCTTGTTGTTCATACTTGTCCATATAAATCAAACTCGTCGCTGCCTGTCATCTTCACCTGATAGAAGTTGCCGACGCGCAAGTGCTTGTCTTTCACGGGGATGAGTACCTCCGGATCTACTTCTGGAGAGCAGAATTCGGTGCGACCAACATAATAGTTGCCCTCTTTTCTATCGATGATCACGGGGAAAGTCTTACCCACTTTCTCAGCTTCTATCTCTTCGCTGATCTGCTGTTGCAGAGCCATGAGCTTGTCGAGACGCTGTTGTTTCACCTCTTCCGGAACGTCATCGTCATAGTGAAGGGCGGAGTAGGTGCTCTCTTCCTCAGAGTAGGCAAAGGCTCCCATACGCTCAAAGCGCTGCTCACACACGAAGTCGAGCAACTCATTAAAGTCTTCCTCTGTCTCACCGGGGAATCCCACCATCAGCGTGGTTCTGATGTGGATGCCCGGAACCCGCTCACGAATCGTACGGAGGAGATTGATGGTATCTTCCTTGGTGACGTGGCGATGCATTCTCTCGAGCATATGGTCAGAAATATGTTGCAGAGCAATGTCGAGATAGCGGCAGACGTTTGGCTTCTCGCGCATCACGTCGAGCAACTCCAGGGGAAACTGGTTAGGGTAGGCATAGTGCAACCTAATCCACTTCACTCCGGGGATGTCCGCCATCCGGCTGATGAGCTCCGTAATCATCGGCTTGTGGTAGAGGTCTATGCCATAATAGGTAAGTTCCTGTTCGATAATCTGAAACTCTTTCACGCCCTCTTTGACCAGTTCCTGCACCTCGTTAAGAATGTCGTCTATCGTCCGAGAGACATGTTTTCCGGTGATTAACGGTATGGCGCAGTAAGCACAGTGGCGGTCGCATCCCTCTGCTATCTTGATGTAAGCATAGTGATGAGGTGTCGTCAGCTTACGGCGGCTGTTGGCATCGACACGCGATTGGTTGAAGGTTTTATTTACTTGGGCTGCTTGTTGCTGATCAGTAGACGCATCAGCGTCAGAGGCTTCGACTTCTGCCGGTCCAAGATCCTGCAGCAACTGTCGGTAGTCAAACTTACCATAGAATTTATCGACTTCGGGGATCGATTCCTCCAACTCCTTGCGGTAACGCTGTGAGAGGCAGCCCATGACAAAGAGTTTCTTGAGCTTTCCATGCTGCTTGGCATCTACGAACTCCAAGATCGTGTTGATGCTTTCCTCTTTGGCTGCTTCTATAAATCCACACGTATTGATGACAGCGATGTCTCCGGCAGGGCGCTTGGGGTCGTGCACACAGTGATAGCCCTCCTGCTCGAAGCGTCGCATGAGTTGTTCAGAGTCTACGAGGTTTTTTGAGCACCCCATAGTGATAAAGTCTATTCTATTCTTCATTTTATATTTTGCTGTTGCTGTCTGTCAAGCGGTCACAGCTGATGGGTCGTTTAAAAGAGTGAGTCAACAAATTCCTTTCTGTTAAAGAGCTGGAGGTCTTCCACCTTCTCTCCGAGGCCGATGTATTTCACGGGTACCTTCAGCTGGTCGGAGATGCCGATGACAACGCCACCCTTGGCGGTACCGTCGAGTTTGGTGATAGCCAGAGAAGTGATGGAGGTGACCGCAGAGAACTGCTTGGCCTGTTCAAAGGCATTCTGTCCTGTACTGCCATCGAGCACTAAGAGCACCTCGTCGGGAGCGGTAGGCACCACTTTCTTCATGACATCCTTGATCTTCTTCAACTCATTCATCAGACCAACTTTGTTGTGCAGACGGCCGGCGGTATCGATGAGCACGACATCAGCGCCGTTGGCTTTTGCGCTTTGCAGTGTGTCGAAAGCGACGCTGGCAGGGTCGGCTCCCATCTGCTGCTTGATGACGGGCACGCCCACGCGGTCGCCCCAGATTTGTATCTGCTCTACGGCAGCAGCCCTAAAGGTGTCGGCGGCACCGAGATATACTTTCTTTCCGGCTTGTTTGAACTGATAAGCCAGTTTGCCTATGGTTGTGGTTTTGCCGACACCGTTGACACCCACTACCAGTATCACATAAGGCTTGTGGTCGCTGGGCAGGTCCCAGTTGCTGCTGTCTTTCGTGTTGTTTTCGGTGAGCAGTGAGGCTATCTCTTCTTTCAGGATGGTGTTGAGCTCAGAAGTGGACACATATTTGTCTCTTGTCACTCTCTCTTCGATGCGGTGGATGATCTTCAAGGTGGTATCCACACCCACGTCGGAGGTGATCAGTGCTTCCTCAAGGTTGTCGAGCACATCATCGTCAACCTTGGACTTACCCGCGATGGCACGCGTGATCTTACTGAAGACACTCTGCTTAGTCTTTTCCAGTCCTGCATCAAGCGTCTCTTTTTTCTTCTTATTAAAAAGTCCGAATATTCCCATCGTTTTTATTGCTTATTTCTATTGCAAAGATAGTGTTTTATTTGCAAACTACAAAATATGGCACATTCAAAATAGGGGATGGAGAGGGTTATGAAAATAAAAAAAAGCTGAATCTCGAAAGATTCAGCCTTTGTGCGCCCTTAGGGACTCGAACCCTAGACCCACTGATTAAGAGTCAGTTGCTCTACCAGCTGAGCTAAGGGCGCATTCTCAGGTAAAAGAAGTGCGCCCTTAGGGACTCGAACCCTAGACCCACTGATTAAGAGTCAGTTGCTCTACCAGCTGAGCTAAGGGCGCATTCT
>ERZ833963.226-NODE-226-length-90047-cov-9.170260_pt1 | contig 90047 bp, 73 predicted proteins | sample MGYA00519693_ERZ833963 | MGnify/ENA primary metagenome ERZ833963 (study PRJEB31850, sample SAMEA3708748) | human gut metagenome | biome: human gut; feature: human-associated habitat; material: faeces | place: China | collected 2014 ...
TGATCACGCCGATGGTACTGCGTAACAGTGGGAGAGTAGGTAGTCGCCGTTTTTTGAATCCCCCTTTCGTCAAGATGATTGATGGAAGGGGGATTCTTTTGTTGGTGGTATTTACCACTGAGTTTCACAGAGGAATAAGCCGTATTCTTATTTATCCTGTTTATGAAGGATAATCAATACTCTGTGTTTCTCTGTGAAACTCGGTGGTGAAAGTTTCTGTGCCCCTGTGAAACTCGGTGCCAATCTGTGGGGAACCAACGTAAACACCGCCTGGAGAACTTCCCAGTGTGGGAAGTACAAGGAATCAATGGTTTTAATATGCATTAATCTGTGTTTATCTGCATTTTGTTGATAATGGTATCACAAGATATTAAATTATCGCTTGAATCAATTTAAGGCGTTTTCTGGTGTTTATGTTCTATTTGTGATACTATAAAGAAAACACTGAAAACAATTCACAGAAATTCTGAAAATCAAGAAGTAATATTGTATAAAACTCTATATTGAAACGCTATTAACTATTTATTATATCCTCCCTAAACGAGCTACTTTTAGAAGGAAACTTGATATATAATCAAGCTCTTTTTCGTGTAGATCACATATTTATTTAAAAGAAAGATTCTTTTAGTTAAAACAAAATTAAACTGAATTATGTTATTACTGTAGAGTTGGGATTCTTGATAATTAAAAGATGTAAATTATAGGCTTTATATCTGATTAGTTATTATTTTTGCGGCATATTTCAATTCATGATTTGAAACCTTTTTATAAAGTGTACAATGAAAACGTCTGTTAAATATCTACTAATGTTTATTCTGCTGCTATCATTTAGCATGCGGGGTAATGCATTGAGTATAGACGATTCTTCTGTTGCTACCTGTCAGGTTTCAGAATCTGCAAAGAATGCTGTTTCCGCTTCTTTAGACAGTGATGATGTCGCTTTCTACAATAGACTACATGCATTATCGATTTCGGATGTAGAGTTGGGTTTTAAACCAATTTCCGAGTCACATACTTCCTCCCATAATCAGCGTATGCGTCGCAGCATGGAAATCTTCGATTCTTTGAAGGATATTATGCATAAGCTGTGTCTAAGAGAGAATTTATTAGTACTTGACAAAAGTAAATCCTACCATTCTGATAAGGATCCTTATTACGCTCAATCCAGCAGCGAATATTACATCTTCGCGCTAAGACGCATCCTTATTTAATTCCTTTTTATTTATTCTGCACGTTTGCTATGCGGCTTAGAATGTGATTCTTTGTCGTAGAGCCCGGGTGCGTTGCGCTCAATTGTACCTCTGAATTTTAAATTCAATCAAATTAATAAATTCTTTAAAACAAAAAAACTGATTATGGAAACTACTCAAAAAAAATCCTCGTTTAAAGGTATCAAATCTGCTGGATGGGTTATTGTATGCTGTTTTATACTGGCTATCTGCATTTATGAATTCTTGCTCGGAAACCCTGGAAACTTTGTGAACAACGACCCCAACAATCATCCATTGCCTGGAAACTTCTTAGGAACAATTTACAAAGGTGGTATTATCGTACCGGTTATTCAAACTTTATTACTGACAGTGCTTGCTCTTAGTGTAGAACGTTATTTTGCACTTCGTTCGGCTTTCGGTAAAGGAACTCTGGTGAAATTTGTAGAAAACATTAAAGGAGCACTTTCTGCAGGTGATTTGCAAAAGGCACAGGAAATCTGTGACAAACAACGTGGTTCTGTAGCTAACGTAGTTACTGCTACTCTGAAAAAGTATGATGAAATGGAAAAAGACAATACATTGTCTAAAGACCAGAAGTTGTTGGCTATTCAGAAAGAATTGGAAGAAGCTACTGCTCTCGAATTGCCTATGATGGAACAAAACCTTCCGATTATCGGTACTATTACTACCTTAGGTACTTTGATGGGACTACTCGGTACAGTTATCGGTATGATCCGTTCATTTGCTGCTTTGGCTGCTGGTGGTAGTGCTGACTCTATGGCTTTGTCACAAGGTATTTCTGAGGCTTTGATCAATACAGCTTTTGGTATTCTTACTGGTGCATTGGCTGTTATTTCTTACAACTACTACACTAATAAGATTGATAAACTGACTTATAGCCTTGACGAAGTCGGATTTTCTATTGTGCAGACATTTGCTGCAACTCATAAATAAGCGTGCGAACCCTTTAAAAAATAAAAATCATGGGTAGAGCAAAAATTAAAAAGAAAAGTACGTTCATTGATATGACGGCGATGAGTGACGTTACTGTGTTGCTGCTTACTTTTTTTATGTTGACATCTACATTCGTAAAAAAGGAGCCGGTACAAGTAACAACTCCAGCCTCAGTTTCCGAAATTAAAATTCCGGAAAGCAATATCCTTTCGATATTGGTCGATCCGGACGGAAAGATATTTATGAGTCTGGACAAACAATCGGATATGAGAGAAGTCCTGGAAAATATGGGAAAGGAGTATGGAGTAACATTTACACCGGAGCAGGAACAGAAGTTTGCTATCTCTTCCACCTTTGGTGTACCAATGAAAAGTATGAAAACTTTCCTGGATTTACCAACGGATCAACAAGATGCTGTATTGAAGAATGAAGGAATTCCTTGTGATAGTATCGATAATCAGTTTAAGGCATGGGTACGTAATGCACGTGCAGTGAATTCAGATTTGCGTATTGCTATTAAGGCAGACCAGAATACTCCATATGCTGTGATTAAGAATGTTATGAACTCGCTTCAGGATCTCAGAGAAAACAGATACAATCTGATAACTTCTCTGAAAACTACTTCTGAAAACTAAAAACGAATAAAACTATGAGTGCTGAAGTACAAGAAAGCGGTAAAAAGAAAAAAGGTAGCAAACAGAAAAAGATGGCTGTGCGCGTAGACTTTACGCCGATGGTCGATATGAATATGCTGCTGATTACGTTCTTTATGCTTTGTACCTCTCTGAGCAAACCTCAGACGATGGAGATAAGCATGCCGAGCAATGATAAAAATATCACAGAAGAGCAACAGAGTAAGGTGAAGGCTTCACAGGCTATTACATTGTTGCTGGGAAGTGATAATAAATTATACTATTATGAAGGTGAACCTAACTATAAGGACTATACATCGTTGAAAGAGACGAGTTATAAGCCGGATGGACTAAGGGCCATACTTCTGAAAAAGAATGCGGCTGCTGTGCGTAAAGTGAATGAACTGAAACAACAGAAGCTTGAACTAAAGATATCAGAGGACGAATTTACAAAGCAACTTTCTGAGATAAAAGGTGGAAAGGATACTCCGACAGTGATTATTAAAGCTACGGATGATGCTTCGTATATGAATCTGATTGACGCTCTCGATGAAATGCAAATTTGCAATATTGGTAAGTATGTGATAACGAACATTGCCGAAGCAGACGAATTCCTGATTAAGAATTACGACTCTAAAGGTGAGCTCTCACAAAATATTGCCGAATAATTAAGTAACACCTAAAAGAAAAAGAACAATGGCAAAAATAGATTTGACCTCTTCAGCATGGTGTGATCTGATATTTAATGGCAAGAACAAGGCATATGGTGCCTATAAGATGCGTGAAGATTCACCCAAAAGACACAATATAGCGATGCTGTTTGTAGTAGTCGTTGCATTGATTGGATTTAGCATTCCGGCACTTATCAAGCTTGCTACGCCTAAACAAAAAGAGGTAATGACTGAGGTAACTACCCTGTCACAACTGGAAGAACCGGAAGTGAAACAGGATGAAATGAAGAAAGTGGAGCCGGTAGCTCCTCCGCCTCCTGCTTTAAAGAGCTCTATCAAATTTACGGCACCTGTCATCAAGAAAGATGAAGAGGTACACGAGGATGATGAGATTAAGAGCCAGCAGGAATTGACGGAAACAAAAGTTACTATCTCCATTGCCGATGTAAAGGGTAACGATGAAGCAAATGGTAAAGATATTGCTGACTTGAAGCAGGTGGTAACACAGGCTGAGCCAGAACCCGAAAAAATCTTTGATATGGTGGAACAGATGCCTACATTCCCTGGAGGAAATGCAGAGCTGATGTCTTTCCTTGCAAAGAATATTAAATATCCTACCATTGCACAGGAGAATGGAACACAGGGACGTGTAATAGTACAGTTTGTTGTAGAGAAAGATGGTTCTATTGCAGATGCACGCGTGGCACGTGGAGTAGACCCTTATCTGGACAAAGAGGCACTCCGTGTGATAAAATCCATGCCTCATTGGATTCCCGGAAAGCAAAATGGTAAGCCGGTGAGGGTGAAATATACTGTTCCGGTTATGTTTAAATTACAATAATGTGATGATGAAGAGACAATTCTGGTTAATTAGTTTTTGTGTTTTGGTTGCATTGACTTCATGTAACCGTAAACCTAAGGACGGATTTACAGATACATATACGTCAGGTGTTATCTCTATTGCTGCAGATGAAAGTTTTCAGCCTATTGTGCAGGAAGAGATAGATGTGTTTGAGGGAATATATCCTTTGGCCGGAATTGTCCCTCGTTATACTACTGAGGTTGATGCTGTCAATCTTCTTCTGAAAGATAGTGTGCGTCTGGCGATAACCACCCGTACATTGACCAAAGAAGAGATGAACTCATTTCATAGCCGTAAGTTTTTCCCTAGGGAGATTAAACTGGCTACGGATGGACTGGCTCTGATTGTAAATCGGCAAAATCGGGATTCACTGATTAGTGTACGGGATATTCGTCGGATACTAACCGGTGAGGTAACAAGTTGGAAGGATATTTATCCGGATTCACGTTTGAAGGATATCAGTGTGGTATTTGATAATCCTAATTCAAGTACAGTGCGTTTTGCAACTGATTCTATTTGTGGTGGAAAATCGCTTTCTACGACGAATGTAAAAGCTTTGCGAACCAATCGGCAAGTTATCAATTATGTGGCTCAAACACCGGATGCTATTGGAGTAATTGGTGTGAACTGGTTAGGTAACCGAAGCGATACAACTAATCTTTCTTTCCGTGATGAAGTCAGGGTGATGTCTGTCAGTGCTGAGGATATAGCTACACCGGAAAATAGTTACAAGCCTTATCAGGCCTATTTATATTATGGAGACTATCCATTGGCACGACCGATTTATATTTTATTGAACGATCCTCGTAGTACTTTGCCCTGGGGATTTGCTTCATTTTTGACTTCCGACAGAGGGCAGCGGATTATATTAAAGTCCGGATTAGTTCCGGCCACTCAACCAGTACGTATAGTGAGTGTAAAAGACGAATAATAACTAAAATTGATTACAATGAAACGATTTCAATTATTTTTAGCAGGGGCATTTATAGCAACCGGTTCTCTTTTTGCACAATCGGGAGATACCGAATGGCAAGCTGGATTTGCCAAAATGAAAACTCTTATTCAGACCGATCTGAACCAGGCTTCGGAACAGGCTGATCAATTATTGAAAGGAAAAAATAAAAAGAATCCGGAATTAGTGATAGCTGTGGCACATGCATTTCTGGATGCTGGAAAACTGCCTGAAGCAGAAGAATATCTGACTTTGGCAAAGAAAATAGATAGAAAATCTGCTGATATTTCTGTTCTGGAGGGAGACATTGCTTTTGCCCGGAAAGATGCCGGTACTGCTTGCCAGATGTATGAACAAGCTATCTATTTTAATCCGAAGAGTGAACAGGCCTATCTGAAACTGGCCGATATATACAAAGGAGCTAATCCACAACAGGCTATTGAGAAACTGGAACAGCTGAAAGCGGTTGATCCTTCAAGTGTACAGGCTGACAAAAAGCTGGCTGAAGTATACTATATGAACAATCGCTTTGATAAAGCTGCTGAAGCATATGCCCGTTTTATAGATACTCCTGAAGCCACGGAGAATGATTTAGTGAAATATGCATTTGCTCTTTTCCTGAATCATAAATTTGATAAGTCTTTGGAGATAGCCAATAAGGGATTGCAACGGAATGCCCGTCATGCTGCTTTCAATCGCCTGGCGATGTATAATTACACAGATATGAAACGTTATGACGAAGCTAAGAAAGCAGCCGATGCCTTCTTCGGTGCTTCTGATAATGCTGATTATTCTTATTTGGACTATATGTATTACGGACATCTGCTCAATGCTATAAAAATGTATGATGAAGCTGTCATACAATATCAGAAAGCTATTGAACTGGATGCAACGAAAACTGATTTATGGCGTGAGATTTCTAACGCTTATGAGCAGAAGAACGATTATACGAAGGCTATTGATGCCTATCAGAAGTACTATAAGTCATTGTCTGCTGATAAACAGACCTCTGATTTGCAGTTCCAGATAGGAAAACTTTATTACGGAAAAGGTACACAAGGTGATACCCTGACCGTTAGTCTTGATGAACGCAAGGCTGCTCTTGCTTCAGCTGATTCTGTTTTTGCAGTGATAGCTCAGGCTGCTCCGGATAGTTATTTAGGTAACTTCTGGCGTGCACGTGCTAATTCTGCGTTAGACCCGGAAACAACGCAAGGTCTGGCTAAACCTTATTATGAAGAGGTGGCTACATTGCTGGAAAGCAAAAATGACTCGCATTACAATTCCGCGCTTATCGAGTGTTACAGTTATCTGGGGTATTATTATCTGGTGGCTAATAAGCTGCCTGAATCCAAAGATTACTGGAACAAAATTCTGGCTATAGACCCCGCTAATGCTACTGCAAAAAGGGCATTGGATGGCATCAAATAGTAATAATTTTAGTTGTTTGTCGTGTGGGAGGAGTGGAGAGTGATCTTAGCTCCTCTCTTTTATTAACTACATCCTGTTTGTAAATGTAGTTGATGTTATTTTTAGTGAGTTTGTTTTATATTGGTCAAAAACAATCTCTATATCGACTTTTCGTTCAATCAATCTATCAATGAATTAATTTTTTTTCTCTCTATCTATTGCAATATTAAAAAGAATATCTACTTTTGCAGTGTACTATTATACTAATACACTTATACATTATATTAAAAGACAAAAGGTATGATTGCAGTAGAACATCTTTCATTCGTTTACCGTAAGTCAAAGCGTGCCGTGTTGCACGACTTCTCCCTTTCGCTGAAGCAGGGGAGAGTTTACGGATTGCTTGGCAAAAATGGTGCGGGTAAATCCACACTTCTCTATTTGATGACTGGTCTGCTTACTCCTAAAAGCGGGCGGGTTTTATATCATGATACAGACGTTCGCCGCCGTCTGCCGGTGACTTTACAAGACATGTTTCTTGTTCCCGAAGAGTTTGAATTACCGGCAGTCTCTTTGGTTAGTTATGTTGAACTGAACAGTCCGTTTTACCCTCGTTTCAGTAAGGAGGATATGGTGAAATACCTTCATTACTTTGACATGGACATGGATATCAATTTAGGGGCTCTTTCTATGGGGCAGAAAAAGAAAGTGTTCATGAGCTTTGCTCTTGCTACAAATACCTCTTTATTACTGATGGATGAACCGACCAATGGACTCGATATTCCAGGGAAGAGCCAGTTCCGTAAATTTATAGCTTCAGGTATGACGGATGATAAAACAATTATTATTTCCACACATCAGGTACGCGACATTGATAAAATTCTCGATCATGTTTTGATTATGGATAATAGCCGTGTATTGCTTGATGAGTCTACGGCAAACATCTGCGAGAAATTGTTATTTCTGGAGAGCGATAATCGTGAGTTGGCAGAAATGGCTCTATTTGCTTCACCCTCCATACAGGGCAATGTGATGATATTGCCTAACACAGAGGGAGAAGAGTCTGATATAAATCTCGAGTTGCTTTTTAATGCTACTTTATCTGTGCCACAGGAGATTGCAAAATTGTTTCATACAAAAACGAATGAGTTATGATAAAAGATACTTTTTTCAGTATGCCCCGCTTTGTGAATCTTTGCCGTAAAGATATGGTAGAGAATTGGAGATCAAATGTGCTTCGTATTGTGTTGATGTACGGAGTGATGGCGCTTATTATGATTTGGAACGGTTACTTTCAGTATCGGGGTGGAGGCTATGGAGACACTGATCCTGCCTGGAGATTTCTTCTGCCTCTTTTGATGTGGGGACTTTGGACGTTTGGCTGCCTGAGCGCTTCCTTTACCATGGAAAAGATGAAAACAAAGACAAGCCGCCTTTCTGTATTGATGACTCCTGCCACTCCTTTTGAAAAGTATATTTCACGTTGGCTGGTTTCTACTGTTGTCTTTTTGGTTGTCTTTCTTATTGCTTATAAATTGGCCGATTATACCAGAGTATTGGTTTACACACTGAAATATCCGGATATAGATACTATTGCACCGGTTCCGTTGTCACATTGTGTCGGAGGAAACGTTCCCTATTATACATTGACCCGTACGTTGAAAGATTTTATGTTGGTTATTGGAGGATATTTCTTTTTCCAGTCCTGTTTTGTGTTGGGTAGTTCTATCTGGCCCAAGAATGCTTTCTTAAAAACCTTTGTAGCCGGAGTGATCATAACCATTTTCTATGTATTAGTCACTATGGGAGTGGCCAATCTAATTCTTGAAAAGGATGGCGATTACTCTGGTATTTACAGAACGGAACGTACAGAGTATTTCATATTATCAGCTATAATAGTCTTCTTTACACTGATGAACTGGACACTTGCCTATTTCCGTTTTAAAGAGGCTGAAATTATTAATAGAATGTAACAAACTCCTAACTTATGAATTTTAAAGAAGCTAAAGCAATTTATCTACAGATAGCAGATAGAATCTGTGACGAGATACTTCTCGGACAGTACAAAGAGGAGGAACGTATTCCTTCCGTCAGAGAATATGCCGCTATTGTGGAGGTAAATGCCAATACGGCCATGCGTTCATTTGATTATCTCCAGTCACAGGAGGTGATTTACAATAAACGTGGTATTGGCTATTTTGTCTCTGTAGGTGCAAAGAAGAAGATTCTCTCTCTTCGGCGAAAGACATTTTTGAAAGAGGAGCTGGATTATTTCTTCAAACAACTTTATACACTTGGTATTTCGGCAGATGAGATAGCAGAAATGTACCGGGAGTACAGTAAACAACAATAAAAATAAAATCTGATTTATGAAACGTACAACTTATATACTTATAGGAATATTAGTATTGGGGCTGCTGGTATTATTAGCCTTTGTCTTTTATGCCTCAGTAGCCGGCAATAAGCCAAAGGAGGACAAAGAACTTTTCCCGGAATCCGTGTCGATGGATGCGACAGGCGTTCACACCGTAAAGTTTAGACTCGATAAGGAGAATGTGTACATCCCATTGTTGGGCAGATTGTGGGTAAAACCTGGACAGGGGGAGACTAAGACGTTCTCTTATCCCAAAGGAGCTTCCAAATACTTTACGGTTGAACGTGAAAAGGACACCTTGTTCGTCTCTTTCCGTTACGATGAAAAACTGTTTTCAGATAAAAAGGGCGAATATGAATTGCCCACCCGTGGATTGAAATTTAATCTGGAAGCAGATTCAACCTTGAAACTCATTTACAATCATGTGGGCGGATTGGGCGTTGCCCTCTCCAATTTAACATTGGACAGCCTTTCTGTCCGGACCATGTTTCAATCATTTTTAGTTGATTCCTGTAGATTTCGTGCATTGAATACAGAGGTCTTTTCAGGATCCTTCGATGTATACCGGAGTACAATTCGGGATCTGCACATTAATCTGAATGGGATGAAAAATTGGAGAGTAGAGAAGAGTGATATTGATACGGAATACCTGAGCGGCGACTATAAGCATCGGTGTGAACTTCCCCGGGGAGAGTGTCGTCAGATGTTTTGGATTCCCCGAAATAAAGATGCAGAATTGAGAGTCACTTTAAAAACTGGAGCCCGTGTCTTGCTTCAGGAGTAATTAGGATAACATTGTATTTATTTTCTAAAAAGATGAGGCTGGTCCGAAAAAAAACGGATCAGCCTCATCTTTATATCGCTTCCGGGAAGTGATTCTCGGGTATAAAAAAAGAGAAGCAATTGCTTCTCTTTCTGTAAGTTGCGGAGATCCGACTCGAACGAATGACCTTTGGGTTATGAGCCCAACGAGCTACCAACTGCTCCACTCCGCGATGTTTTCTGAGTGCAAAGGTACGGCTTTTGATTGAATAAGCAAATTATTTCTGAATTATTTTTCTAAAAAAAAATCCAATACACGTTTATTATATTGATAATGAACAAGGTATATGAGAGATTTTTTCTTGGCATATATTAATATACAAATGTTAATAATCTCGTATTTTTCTTGTAGGGTAGAAAGAAAAGAATTACTTTTGCTCAAATTATTCAGCAATGTGCAATTATAACCTATGACCGTATCAAAAACGAAAGCCAGATTAGTAGACGTCGCCCGTCAGCTTTTTGCGAAGATGGGAGTGGAGAATACCACAATGAATGATATTGCCCTCGCTTCAAAAAAAGGCAGGAGAACCCTCTATACCTATTTTAAAAGTAAGGATGAAATTTATTTGGCTGTTGTTGAGTCTGAGTTGGATATACTCTCGGATATGATGAAACGTGTGGCAGAGAAGAATATTTCACCTGACAAGAAAATTATTGAGATGATTTATACACGGTTGGATGCGGTAAAAGAGGTGGTATATCGTAATGGAACACTGCGTGCAAACTTCTTTCGGGATATATGGAGAGTTGAAAAAGTGCGTAAGAAGTTTGATACAAAGGAGATGGTACTTTTCAAGGGGGTATTGCAGGAAGGTAAAGATAAAGGAGTTTTTCATATCGATGATGTTGATATGACTGCTTCATTGGTGCATTATTGTGTGAAAGGGATAGAAGTCCCTTATATCCGTGGGCATATAGGAGCCAATCTGGATATGGAAACCCGGAAAAAATACGTAGCCAACATTGTGTTTGGCGCACTTCATAGAACAGAAATTTAATTAAAATCAATTTAGTATGGGATTATTAGATGGAAAGACAGCCATTGTAACGGGTGCTGCTCGTGGTATTGGTAAGGCTATCGCTTTAAAATTCGCTTCAGAAGGAGCAAATATTGCATTCACTGATCTTGTGATTGACGAAAATGCTGAAAATACGGCCAAAGAAATAGAAGCAATGGGTGTGAAAGTTAAAGGATATGCTTCAAATGCTGCTAATTTTGAAGATACCGCCAAGGTAGTAGCAGATATTCATAAGGATTTCGGACGTATTGATATTCTGGTAAATAATGCAGGTATCACACGTGACGGTTTGATGATGCGTATGAGCGAACAGCAGTGGGATATGGTTATCAATGTCAATTTGAAATCTGCATTCAACTTTATCCATGCCTGTACACCGATTATGATGCGTCAGAAAGCTGGTAGCATTATCAATATGGCTTCTGTAGTGGGTGTTCACGGAAATGCAGGACAGGCTAACTATTCTGCTTCAAAAGCAGGTATGATTGGTTTGGCTAAGTCTATTGCACAGGAATTGGGCTCTCGCGGTATCCGTGCCAATGCCATTGCTCCGGGCTTTATTATTACAGACATGACTGCTGCTTTGTCTGAAGAGGTAAAGACAGAATGGGCAAAGAAGATTCCTTTGCGCCGTGGTGGTACGCCCGAAGATGTGGCTAACATTGCTACATTCCTGGCTTCTGATATGTCTGCTTATGTATCTGGTCAGGTGATCCAGGTAGATGGTGGTATGAATATGTAATTCTTCGGTATGACCGTCATATACGAAGACAATCACATTATAGTAGTCAATAAGGCCGCTTCCGAGATCGTTCAGGGAGATAAAACGGGTGATACGCCTCTTTCCGAAACTGTAAAGCAGTATTTGAAAGAGAAATATGCAAAGCCTGGCAATGTCTTCATCGGTGTTACTCACCGGCTGGACCGCCCCGTAAGCGGTCTTGTTATTTTCGCCAAGACCAGTAAGGCACTTCCTCGTTTGAATGAAATGTTCAAAAACAGTGAAGTGAAGAAAACTTATTGGGCTATTGTGAAAGATGCTCCGAAGGAAGCGGAAGGCGAATTAGTTCATTACCTGGTGCGTAATGAGAAGCAGAATAAGAGCTACGCCTATGAGAAGGAAGTACCTAATAGTAAGAAGGCGATTCTTCACTATCGGCTTATAGGCCGGTCACAGAATTATTTCCTTCTGGAGGTTGATCTTAAAACCGGACGTCATCATCAGATTCGTTGCCAGCTTGCTAAGATGGGGTGCCCCATAAAGGGGGATTTGAAATATGGTTCGCCACGTTCCAATCCCGATGGTAGTATTTGTCTGCATGCACGGCATGTGCAATTTATACATCCTGTGTCTAAGGAATTGATAGAGTTGGATGCTCCTGTTCCTGCAGGAAGTTTGTGGAATGGGTTTGAGATGTTCTGATAATCGTTTGTACGAATCCCTTCAATAGATTGCTACCTTTATCTTATTATTAACAGTACACTTTCGGGTAGCAAAGTAATAGCTTTCAACCAGAGATAATTCAAGGGTTTAATAGTAAAAACATCCCCATGTTCTTGCTGAAAACACCCGGATGTTTTGATGTAGAACATCCGGGTGTTTTCTGTCAGAACATCCGGGTGTTTTTGTAGCAGATATAGGGCTTTATGATGTGTATAATGATGATATACAGTATCCTAAGCAAGTATACTTTGGTGTATAAAGAGTGTATACTTTGGGTATACAAAAAAGCCACCCCCGGAATAGACGAAGCAGGGATGGCTTTTTATGGTAGTGTGCTTACTATTATTCAGCAGACTGAGCAGGAGTTTCTGTTGAAGCGGGGGCGTCAGTAGCCGGAGCATTTTGGGCCGGTTCTTCTGCTTTAGGCTCTTCTGCTTTAGGTTCTTCCTTTGCAGGCTCAGAAGTTGTTGTTTCCTCTGTGCTTTCTGTTTTTTCAGTTGCAGGCTGGGTCTTAACAGGATCCTGGGCCAATGCAAAGGCTGAACCACCACAAACAAACATAAACATTGCTACTACTAATACAAACTTTTTCATAATTTCTTTGCTTTAAAGAGATGATCTTTAATTAATTTCAATTCTCTCGTGTTAAGGTAGGTTAGGTTTTATATCTTATTCAGCAGCAGGAGCTTCTGTTGCCGGAGCATCCTGTGCAGGAGTTTCCGTGGCAGGTACATCTGTTTTGGGCTCTTCAGCTTTGGGTTCTTCCTTTGCAGGCTCGGAAGTTGTTGTTTCCTCTGTGCTTTCTGTTTTTTCAGTTACGGGCTGAGTCTTAACAGGATCCTGAGCCATTGCAAAGATTGAACCACCACAAACAAACATAAACATTGCTACTACTAATACTAATTTTTTCATGACTATATATTTTTAAGTTATTTATATCGTTGGACTTTGTTATTGAACGCTTACGGTTATATAAGTTCAAAGGATGTGCCAAAAATATATATGTTCTTGTAAATGTCTTGTATATAGGAGTTTATTTATTTATTCCGCCTTTTGACGTGTGTAGAGAAGTGTGGAAATGTGTGGAGGGTGTAGAAAAAAGGTGTGGAAATAATCCACACCTTTTTGTTATAAATCGATCCCGTAAAGTTTTAGTTTATTATAGAGTGTTTTTCTGTCAATGTCCAGCAATTGTGCTGCTTTACTTTTGTTATTACCTGTCTGTCTTAGTGCTTCGAGGATATGTTCTTTTTCTGTTTCTTCATTCTTTAAAGAAATATTAGACGGAGTAGAAGGCGTTTCAAGTAAATCTGCACCTAACTCAACAGGAGTAATGAAACTACCTTGTGCAAGTAAAGTTGCTCGCTTGATAATATTTTTCATCTGCCGTAAATTACCCGGCCAATGATAATCGAGTAACATGCGTGAGGCTTTGGCATCGAATCCGATCAGTTGTTTATCTAACTCCCGGTTGGCCTGATCGAGAAAGAAATTGGCGAATAATAAAATATCTTCTCCACGTTCTTTAAGAGTTGGCATTCGTAACGTAAACTCATTGATACGATGGTATAGGTCCTGGCGGAAAGTTCCTTTTTCTATCGCTGATTCCAGATTTTCATTGGTGGCAGAAACGAGGCGGATATCTACTGTAACTTCCTGTGTAGATCCTAATGGGCGTATTCTGCGTTCCTGAAGAGCACGAAGCAACTGTATCTGTACCTCGTAGCTGAGGTTTCCTATCTCATCAAGGAAAATTGTACCGCCATTGGCGGCTACGAAAGCACCGGTCTTGTCTGTTAGTGCACCGGTAAAAGAACCTTTTATATGACCAAAAAACTCCGAAGCCGCCAGTTCTTTGGGAATGGAGCCGCAGTCAATGGCTATAAAAGGTTTATCAGCTCGTTTACTGAGTTGATGGATACGATGGGCTATATACTCCTTTCCCGTTCCGCTGGCACCATTAATAAGGACAGACATATTGGTTGGTGCCACCAGTCCCACATAATTATATAATTGTTTGGCGGCATCACTTTCACCTTCCAGGTAAGCATGCCTTTTGTCAGAAGTAACTGAGTGCTGTTTTTGAGCAGATGGTTGTTTGTCGGATACCGGTTTTCCGTTTTCTTTGCCTTGTAAGGCTTCGGACATTTTTTTGAGAAGTTCTTCCGGGTTTACCGGTTTGGCTATATAGTCTCGTGCACCCAGTTTGATGGCCTGGACTGCCGACTGTATATCTGCATATCCGGTCATGATAATCAATGGGATATCCATATGCTGTTCATTCATCCATTTTAATAAATGGATGCCGTCCTGATCGGGAAGACGGAGATCGGAGAGAATTAAGTCGGGCATTTGTGCTTCGATACATCTCTTTGCCCGGGCAATGTTACTTGCCGAGTCCACCTCAAATCCTTTTTTCCCTAACCAGGTTTTCAGCATCATGCCGAAGGTTATATCATCTTCAACTATTAATATGGATTTCATGATATTATCTTTAGCCATTTTGTGAGTTACAAAGGTAAGAGGTTTTATACGAAAATCGTATATTTGCAAACTTAAATTAATTGAAAGCGTTATGAAAAGGAATTTATTGATACTATTAACAATATTGGTTTGTGGAGCTGTAGCTTCTTGTAAACCAGGTCAAAAGAAAAATGTAGATATGGAAAATCAGAAAGAAACAATGTTGAAGATTGAAACTTCGCTTGGAGATATTAAGGTGAAACTTTACAATGAGACTCCGAAACACAGAGATAATTTTATTAAACTGGCTAAAGAAGGTATGTACAACGGTACACTGTTTCACCGTGTGATCAAAGATTTTATGGTGCAGGCCGGTGATCCGGATTCAAAGAATGCTCCGAAAGGTAAAATGCTGGGTGCCGGTGATGTTGGGTATACCATTCCGGCTGAGTTTGTTTATCCGAAATATTTCCATAAGAAAGGTGCTTTATCAGCAGCTCGTCAAGGGGACAATGTAAATCCGAATAAGGAGTCGTCCGGTTGTCAGTTCTATATTGTAACCGGAAAGGTTTACAATGATTCTACTTTACTGGGTATGGAGCAACAGATGAACGAAAACAAACTGACTAATATTTTTAATGCATTGGCGCAGAAACATATGAAAGAGATTTATAAGATGCGTAAAGCCAATGATGAGGATGGATTGTATGATTTGCAGGAAAAACTGTTTGCACAGGCTCAGGAAGAAGCTGCTAAGCAGCCGGAATTTCATTTTACTAAAGAACAGATAGAAGCTTATACTACTGTAGGTGGTACTCCTCATCTGGATGGTGAATACACTGTGTTTGGTGAAGTCGTTGACGGTATGGATATTGTAGACAAGATACAGAATGTGAAGACTGATCGTAGTGACCGTCCGGAAGATGATGTGAAAATAATTAAAGTATCTGTATTAGATTAAGATGTTAAAGATAAACAGGCATATTTTAGCCAATGGGCTGAGGCTGGTGCATTCACAGGATGATAGTACCCAGATGGTAGCTCTTAATATATTATATAATGTAGGAGCAAGGGACGAACATCCCGAACATACAGGGTTTGCTCATCTTTTTGAGCATCTTATGTTTGGTGGTTCAGTGAATATCCCCGATTATGATGCTCCGCTTCAACTTGCCGGCGGAGAAAATAATGCCTGGACAAATAATGACATCACTAATTATTATCTTACCGTTCCCCGCCAGAATGTAGAAATAGGTTTCTGGTTGGAATCTGACCGCATGTTGAGTCTTGATTTCAATGAACGTAGTCTGGAAGTTCAGCGGGGAGTGGTAATGGAGGAATTTAAACAACGTTGTCTCAATCAGCCTTACGGCGATGTGGGGCATCTGTTGCGTCCTCTTGCCTATAAAGAGCATCCTTATCAATGGCCTACTATCGGTAAAGAGTTGTCGCACATAGCTAATGCTACATTGGATGAGGTGAAAGATTTCTTTTTCCGATTCTATGCGCCTAATAATGCAGTGCTTGCCGTTACCGGGAATATCTCCTTTGAAGAGGCAGTGGCCCTTACAGAGAAGTGGTTTGGAACTATTCCGCGTAGGGATGTTCCGGTACGCCGATTGCCGCAGGAACCTGTACAAACAGAAGAGCGCCGTTTAACAGTAGAACGCAATGTTCCCCTCGATGCACTCTTTATGGCATTTCATATGTGTGAGCGCGCTCATCCTGACTATTATGCATTTGATATATTGTCGGATATTCTGAGTAATGGCCGTTCCAGTCGTCTGAATCAACATCTGGTACAGGAGAAGCAGTTGTTTTCTAGTATTGACGCATCTATTTCGGGCTCGATAGATGCCGGATTGTTTCACATATCCGGTAAACCTTCGGCGGGTGTGTCATTGGAAGAGGCAGAAGCTGCTGTGCGTGAAGAGTTAAAGATCTTACAGAATGAAGCGATCGCTGCACAAGAGCTGGAAAAGGTAAAGAATAAATTTGAGTCTACTCAGATATTCGGTAATATCAATTATCTGAATGTCGCTACTAATCTTGCCTGGTTCGAGCTGAATGGAGCGGCTGAAGATATGGAAAAAGAGGTAGAGCGTTATCGGGCTGTGACTGCCGGACAATTACAAACTGTAGCACAAACAGCTTTTGACAAGGCTAATGGAGTGGTATTAAAAATTGTAAGTAGTGAGTAGTGAGTTAGTGATAAGTGAGTAGTGATGAGTGATTAGCGGGCTGCGCTATAGGTTCCTTTAATATCCATACTTTTTTCTACTCACTTATCACTCATCACTCATCACTAACTACTTATCACTCATCACTAACTACTCATCACTCATCACTAACTACTCATCACTTATCACTAATCACTACTTTCATGAGATTAAGAAACTTCTATGAAACCTACAAGGGGCATTACAAAGCGTTGTTTCTCTTGGGATTGCCTATCGTTATCGGACAGCTGGGAGTTATTATCCTTGGATTTGCTGACACGCTGATGATCGGTCATCATAGCACCAGCGAATTGGGAGCTGCCTCTTTTGTAAATAATGTATTTAACCTGGCTATTATTTTCAGTACAGGTTTTTCCTATGGATTGACCCCCATTGTGGGAAGTCTATATGGAAATAAGAAATTCGCACCTGTTGGTCAGGCTTTACGCTGTAGCCTGCTGGCAAATCTGCTTGTTGGCTTGTTGCTGACACTGATAATGGGGATTTTGTTTTTGAATGTAGAACGGTTGGGGCAGCCGGAAGAATTACTTCCACTGATTAAGCCCTATTACATAGTATTGCTCATTTCTCTTGTATTTGTATTGCTATTCAATGGCTTTAAGCAGTTTACGGATGGTATTACCGATACTAAAACCGCGATGTGGATATTGTTGGGTGGTAATGTTCTGAATATTATCGGGAACTATATCCTGATTAACGGGTTGATAGGTTTCCCGGAATTAGGATTATTAGGGGCAGGTATCAGCACTTTGTTTTCCCGTATTGTCATGGTGATTGTATTTGCTGTGATATTTTTCAATAGTCGTCGTTTCCTGCGCTATAAAGTAGGGTTCTTCCGTTTAGGGTGGTCACGGCCAATGTTTATCCGTCTCAATGCTTTGGGGTGGCCTGTTGCTTTTCAAATGGGAATGGAGACAGCCTCTTTTAGTTTAAGTGCGGTGATGATAGGTTGGCTGGGCACCATTGCGTTGGCTTCACATCAGATAATGTGTGCTATTTCTCAATTTACGTTTATGATGTTCTACGGCATGGGAGCTGCTGTTGCGGTACGTGTCAGCAATTTTAAGGGACAGGATGATATTGTTAATGTGCGTCGTTCTGCTTATGCCGGTTTTCAGTTGATTATGGTAATGGCGGTGGTATTGGGAAGCATTGTATTTCTATGCCGCAATTATCTGGGAGGATGGTTCACAGACAATGAAGAGGTGTCTGCTATGGTAGTAATGCTGATTATTCCAATGCTGGTTTATCAGCTTGGTGATGGCATGCAGATAAACTTTGCCAATGCTTTGCGTGGTATTTCGGATGTGAAACCGATGATGCTCATAGCTTTTATTGCCTATTTTGTGATATCTTTGCCGGTGGGTTATTTCTGTGGATTCGTTCTTAACTGGGGGATTACCGGGGTGTGGATGGCTTTTCCTTTTGGATTGACCAGTGCGGGTATCATGCTGTGGTGGCGATTCTACTATAAAACGAAAGAAAAGTTGTAAAGTTATAGGGTTATAAGGTTATAATGCTATAATGTTATATTTTGCGAGCTTGATAACCTAATCTAATAACATCGTATCCCTATACTCCATAACCTTATAACCCTATAACTTTACAACTCTATAACCTTATAACATTTTGCCTATGACTCCTTCACGTTTTACCAAAGTAAAGATTGCCATTGGATACTCTCTTCTGTTGGCGATATTACTCTTTTCTCTTGTGTTTGTTCACCGGGAGATGGAGACTCTTTCGGCTTCGGACGATCAACAAAGTCTGATGACAGATAGTTTGTTGGTGCTGTTGCGTGAAAAAGATCAGAATACGATCCGGATGCTTCGTGTGTTGAGTGAGGCTAATGATAGTCTTCTGTCCGCCAGGGAGATTGAAGAAATCATCGCTGAACAGGATTCGGTTGTTATTCAACAGCGTGTACAACATCGCGTAATTACCACCCGTGATTCTCTTATTACAAAACCTAAGAAGAAAGGTTTTTTTAAGAGGCTGGCCGAGGCTTTTGTTCCCTCCAAACAAGATACTGCTGTATTGGTAAACACCTCACAAGAGTTTGCTACCGATACGATTCTTGAAGCTTATAATCCTGCTGATTCATTGCATCAGAAGATTCGTACCGCCAGCGAGCAGAAGCGGGCAAAGAAGAAAACTACTATCCGGCGGAGAAATGTGCAATTCCGACGTCTTGATACACAACTGACGGCCCGTATTGATAGTCTGGTGAAAGAGTATGAACAAAATGTTGTGTTACGTGCACAACTCAATGCCCAGAAGGAGCAGGATATTCGTCAGCGTTCTGCCCGTACCATTGGAGGAATTGCTGTAGGTGCCGTGTTACTTTCTGCCTTTTTTCTTATATTGATCTGGAGAGATATAACTCGAAGTAATCGTTATCGGGCGGAGTTGGAAGACGCGAACCGTCGTGCCGAAGATCTGCTGGAGGCCCGTGAAAAATTAATGCTTGCTATTACCCACGACTTTAAGGCACCTCTTGGATCTATCATAGGCTATACTGATTTGCTGGTTCGTCTTACGGAAGATGAACGTCAGCGCTTCTATTTGGATAATATGAAGAGCTCTTCACAACATCTGTTGAAACTGGTCAGTGACTTGCTCGATTTCCATCGTCTCGACTTGAATAAAGCGGAAGTCAACCGCGTTACTTTCAATCCCTCACAGCTTTTTGAAGAAATTCGCATTAGCTTTGAACCTCTTACTGCAGCCAAAGGGCTTGTGCTTCGTTGTAAGATAGCTCCGGAACTTGATGAGCATTTTATCAGTGATCCGCTTCGCATTCGTCAGATTGTGAACAACCTGCTTTCCAATGCTGTGAAGTTTACTTCCAAAGGAGAGATCACGCTTTCGGTAAGTTATTCTTCGTCTCGTTTGCACATTGATGTAACGGATACCGGTAAGGGGATGGCTGCCAAAGACCGGGAACGTATTTTTCAGGAGTTTACCCGACTGCCCGGTGCTCAAGGTGAAGAAGGTTTTGGACTTGGACTTTCTATTGTGCACAAATTGGTTACTTTGCTTGAAGGTACAATTGATGTGCGGAGTGTAGTAGGTGAGGGGAGCACATTTACAGTGATTTTGCCATTATACCCGGTAGGTAAAGCTGTATCAGACTATAAAGACCAAAAGCAATCTGTAATAAATAATACGAATACTGTTCCTGCTGCCGAAGAGGATGAAGGAACACAGCTTCCGGTTCCTGTGGCAAATATTCTTCTTATCGATGATGATAAAATACAGTTGACACTCACTGCTGCCATGCTTGAGCAGCAGGGCATTCATGCTACTTGTTGCGAGCAACTTGACGAGTTGACAGAGCAACTTCGTGAGAATCATTTTGATGTATTGCTTACAGATGTCCAGATGCCTGCTATTAACGGTTTTGATCTGTTGAAACTACTTCGTGCTTCCAATATTCCCCAAGCAAAAACAATTCCGATTATAGCCGTTACGGCCCGCAGCGATATGAATAAAGCCGAGTTTCTGGAACATGGTTTTGCCGGCTGTCTGCATAAACCATTTACGGTGAAAGAGCTTATTCAATTGACAGTTGACAGTGGACAATTGACAGTTGAGAGTGGACAGTTGAGAGTTGACAGTGAACAATTGACAGTGAAGGAGGAGCCATTAGTATGCAGTACAGGAACGCAGCCCACTGTCAATTGTCAATTGTCAACTGTCAATTCTCTAACTGTCAATTCTCTGAATTTCAAAGCTCTTGCCGCCTTTACTGAATACGAACCGGAGGCTACACGTTCTATTATCTCTTCCTTTATAGAAGAAACAGAGAAAAATATTGGTCGGATGGAGAAGGCATTGGATGATGAAGATATGGCTGGTATTGCTGGTATGTCGCATAAATTGCTTCCGTTGCTGACTTTGATAGGGGCAGGAAATATACTGCCGTTATTGTCCTGGCTGGAAGCTCGGCGCGATGATAACATTTCTGATGAAGTGAAACAAAAAACAGAGGCTGTATTGCCTTTACTACGGTTGGTTGTAGAGGAAGCAAGGAAGTATTTATTGAACTCCTAAATCTTTTTCACGGATTTATTTGTTTACTTTGTATCTCTTTAAAGTATTGAAACACGCTTGATGAAACGAAAATGGATAAAATGGGTGAGTTGGGTTATACTCACTCCTATACTACTTTTTGTAGTACTAATGATACTGCTTTATGTGCCTCCCGTACAGAATTTTCTACGGAAGCAGGCCACTGCATATGCATCTCAGGTTACCGGTATGCAAATCAATGTCGGACGTATTGATCTCCGTTTCCCATTAAACTTGTTAGTACGGGATGTAGAAGTCATACAAGTTCCGGACACGTTACTCACATTGGCCAGTCTTAATGTGCATGTGCAGGCTATGCCTTTGTTCAAAGGAAAAATAGAAGTGGATGATATCACTATTCAGCGCGTAGCTGTCAATTCGGCTAATCTGATAGAAGGTATGCAGATTCGTGGTGTATTGGGGCGCTTCTTTCTCGAAAGCCATGGGGTAGATCTTGGCAATGAGTTAGCTGTTATAAATCGTGCAGAGCTTTCCGATACCCATATCGGACTTATTCTTACAGATACCACTACTACGGAGAAGCCGGACACCGCTTCGGCTCCTGTCAACTGGAAAGTAAATCTTCATGCACTTAATCTGAAGAATGTCTCTTTCAGCATGCAACTTCCTGCTGATTCCATGCGTATGGCTGCCCATGTGGGTGAGGCAACTGTCAATGATGTGTCTGCCGACCTTAAACAGCAGTTTTATGGTTTGCGGTCCTTTCTGCTGACAGGAGCTTCGGTCAATTATGATACGGGGAATGCTTTGCCTGCCGAGGGGTTTGACCCTTCACACATTGCCCTGCGTGATATCCGTATCGGGATTGACTCTGTTCTCTATCAGGGACGTAATATGAACGCAGTCATTCGTGAATTCTCCATGAATGAGCGTTCCGGACTCAGTGTAACTTCTCTTACGGGACGCGTCTTTGCTGATAGTACACTGATCCGTGTGCCTTATTTCCGCTTACTTACTCCCCATTCGGAAATGAACCTGACTGCCCAGACATATTGGGAGCTGGTAAATATTCCTACTACAGGACGTCTGACTGCGCGTTTCAATGCTCTTATTGGTAAACAAGATGTGCTTTTGTTTGCCGGTGAACTTCCTGATGCATTCAAAGACGCCTATCCCTTCCGGCCCCTTGTTGTTCAGGCGGGCACAGAGGGAAACCTGAAATCAATGCAGATTTCCCGTTTTAAGATTGACCTGCCCGGTGCTTTCTCTCTGGATGGTGGTGGAGAGTTGTATAATTTGATGGATAGTGTCACTCGTTCTGCTGCTATTGATCTGAAGATGCGAACCGGAAACCTTAACTTCCTGACAGCACTGGCAGACATGAAGCCCGGAGCACCTTTGGTTATTCCGGACAGTATGTTACTTGATGCCCGCTTAGGCATGGAGGGACCTAAATACGATGCCCGTTTGCAACTGAAAGAAAAAGAAGGCAGGTTGAATCTTACCGCCAATCTTAATACAAATACCGAAGTATACAGTGCCGATTTGAAGATTGAAGATCTGCAGGTGAATCATTTCCTTCCGCATGATTCTATTTATGAACTGACCACTTCCCTCTCTGCCCGTGGGCGTGGGCTCGACTTTACCTCTTATCGTTCGGTTGCTACAGTCAATGCATCTATTGATAAACTGCATTATGCCGATTATCGGATTTCCGGTATTGAACTTTCGGGAGCAGTTAAGAATGCAGTTGCTACGGCACAGTTGACCAGTGACAATGCCTTGTTGAAGATGAAAGCCGATGCGGAATATCATCTTGCCCACCGTTATCCGGATGGAAAAGTAGAACTGGATGTTACTTCGCTCGACACTGAAAAACTGGTGGGCGTCAGTTTAGGGAAGGAGAAAGTACTGGCTTTCCAGTTTACCGGAGAAGTTCGTAAAGAGCGTGTATTTACCCATCTTACTTCCGGCGACTTGAAGCTGAACCTTAGTGCCCGTGCCGGATTAGAACCTTTGATCCGCCAGTCTACTCACTTTGCCGATATACTGATGAGGCAACTGGATAATAAAGAACTGAATCATGCAGAGTTGCGTAAAGCATTGCCTACCGCGATCTTTTCTTTCTCGGCAGGACGCAATAATCCGATGGCATGGTATCTTGCCACACAGAAAATATCGTACCAGGATGCTTCTGTCAAAATAGGCTGTGCGCCCGATTGGGGAATTAATGGCAAGGCTTCTCTTCATGCACTCAAGATAGATACTTTGCAGCTTGATACTATTTTCCTCACTTTGAAGCAAGACACAAGCCGCATCAGTCTGCATGGTGGAGTAATCAATGGGCCAAAGAATCCGCAGATCTCTTTTAAATCGATTCTTACAGGAGAAATCCGTGATAAGGATGCCGAATTGACTGCACAGTATATTAATGATAAGGGAAAAACCGGATTACTTTTTGGAGTCAACGCCAAGCCTCTTTATGGTGGTCGTGGTAAGGGGAATGGAATTGCCCTGACCCTGATACCGGAGGAGCCTGTCATTGCTTTCCATAAGTTTCGCTTTGAGGAGCATCACAACTGGATTTATCTGCACAATAATATGCGTGTTTATGCCAATGTAGATATGCAGGATAATGAAGGGATGGGAATCCGGATGCAGTCTCTGCCAAGTGATACGGTTTCGTTGCAGAATATGGATGTCGAGTTGCGCCGTATCCGGTTGGATGAACTGTTTAGTATCTTGCCCTATATGCCCGATATTACCGGACTGCTTTCTGCCGAAGCCCACTATATACAAACGGAAAACTCTCTGGAGCTCTCTGCTGAAGCCAGCATTGATGAGCTGACTTACGAGCGCCAACGTATCGGTGATGTTTCTCTGGGAGCTACCTGGCTTCCGGGTGAGGCTGGCAAACAGTATGTGAATACGTACCTGACACATGAAGGTACGGAGATTATGGTTGCTGACGGAGCGTTGTATCCTACGATTTCCGGGAAAGACAGTATTGTGGTGAATTCCACGCTTGAGCATTTCCCGCTTACGATTGCCAATGTGTTTGTACCCGATCAGGTGGTAACTCTCTCCGGTGATATGGATGGTGATTTGCATATTACAGGATATACTGACACTCCGTTGATAAACGGCGGATTGTCACTGGATAGTGTTTCTGTCTATGCACGTCAGGCAGATGCCCGGTTTACATTTGATAACCGTCCGATACAAGTACAGAATAATCGCATCGTGTTTGATAAATTTGCTATTTATACCACCAGTAAAAATCCGTTCAGTATTGACGGTTATGTTGACTTTCGCGATATGAGTCGTCCGATGGCAAACCTGAAACTGTTTGCTGAGAACTATACATTGCTCAATGCCAAACGGACGAAGGAAAGTATGGTCTATGGTAAGGTCTTTGTTGACCTTGATGCCACGGTCCGCGGCCCGTTGGAAGCACTAATGATGCGTGGTAATGTGAATTTGCTGGGCAATACGGATGTTACCTATGTACTTACTGACTCTCCGCTCACCGTACAGGACCGGTTGAGTGATCTGGTGACTTTCACCTCGTTTGCAGATACCACTTCTTTAAATAAAGAAGAGGTGCCGACTCTTTCTTTGGGTGGACTGGATATGATTATGACTGTACACATCGATCCGGCTGTCCGCTTGAAGGCCGATTTGAGTGCAGACCGTAGCAGCCGTGTTGAGCTGGAAGGTGGAGGTGATTTGTCTTTGCAATATACACCACAAGGAGATCTGACCCTTACCGGGCGTTATACCCTTACTGGGGGAATGATGAAATATGCTCTCCCGGTTATTCCGTTGAAAGAGTTCCAGATACAGAACGGAAGCTATGTGGACTGGACGGGTAATCCGATGGATCCTTTACTGAACTTCCGGGCTACGGAGCGTATGCGGGCTTCTGTATCGCAGGAGGATGGTACGTCGCGAATGGTGAACTTTGACATTTCTATTGTTGTGAAGAATCGCCTTGACAATCTTTCATTGGCTTTTGAGATTGATGCACCCGATGATGCTTCGGTACAAAATCAATTGGCGGGAATGGGACCGGACGAACGTAGTAAACAGGCCGTGGCAATGTTGGCTACAGGTATATTCCTTGCCGATTCGGGTAGTGGCGGTGGTATGAACCTGAATATGGGAGCTGCCCTGAACTCGGTACTTGCCAGCCAGATTAATGCTCTTACCGGAAATATGAAGAATGCCAGTCTGTCGTTCGGTGTCGAAGACCATGATGATTCGGATGCGGGCGGTAAGCGGACGGATTATAGTTTCCGTTACTCACAACGTCTCTTTAACGATCGTTTCCAGATTGTGCTGGGAGGTAAAGTCTCTACCGGAGCCAATGCTACCAATGATGTAGAATCGTTTATTGACAACATCTCTTTAGAGTATCGCCTGGATCAGTCGGGGACACGTTATATCCGTCTGTTCCACAACAAGAACTATGAAAGTGTCTTTGAAGGTGAGATTACTGAGACTGGCGTTGGCCTTGTGCTTCGTAAGAAGATGGACCGTCTGAGTGAATTGTTTATTTTTAAAAAGAAGAAAAAATGAAAATAGTAAGAATAACCGGCAAACGAGGAATATCTCTATTTTTTATTGGCATATTGGCATATTTCCTTATTGGCACATTATTCAGCTGTTCCACTACAAAACATTTGCCCGAAGGCGAAGTGCTGTATACGGGAAATAAAAATATCTTTAAAGATGCTTCTACCACTCCTGTGGGTGAAACGGCTATCAGTGAGGTTACGGCTGCATTGGATAAAAGTCCGTCAACGAAGTTATTTGGTATTTTGCCTATCCCCTTCGGCATGTGGGTGTATAATGACTTTGTGAAGTACGAGAAGGGTTTTGGTAAATGGATATTCAATCGTTTTGCGGCAAAACCGGTATTTATCTCTACTGTGAACCCGGATATTCGTGTTAAGGTAGCTACCAATTTGCTGCATGATTATGGCTATTTCAATGGGAAAGTGACGCAACAAACCATTGTCAATCCGAAGGATAGCCTCAAAGCAAGAGTGGAGTATACGGTGGAGATGCGTGATCCTTATTTTATTGATACGGTATATTATGGTCGCTTCACATCACAGACCCTTCGTATTATGGAGCGGGGGCGCCGCCGTTCATTACTTACTCCGGGTGAGCAGTTTAATGTAAGCGATCTGGACGAAGAGCGCAATCGTATCAGTACTTTGTTGCGTAATCTGGGATATTTCTATTTCCGTCCTGATTATATGACTTATCAGGCAGATACTACACTTGTGCCCGGGGGGCATGTCAGTTTACGGCTTATTCCTGTACCGGGTCTGCCTGCAGCTGCACAACGTCCGTATTATGTAGGAAATAAAACCGTCTACCTGATAGGCAAAAATGGGGAACAACCGAATGACAGTATGGACTACCGGGGCATGAAGATACATTATTATAAGAAGATGCAGGTACGTCCCAATATGCTTTACCGGTGGCTGAATTATCAGGCTTATGTGAAGAATGATTCTTTGCGCAAATTGCAGCGTAGCCGCCTTTACAGTCAGTACCGGCAGCAACGTGTACAAGAAAAACTGGCCCAGTTGGGAATTTTCCGCTACATGGATATACAATATACACCACGAGATACAACGGCGGCTTGTGATACACTGGATGTCAATCTGCAAGCTACGTTTGACAAACCGCTGGATGCGGAATTGGAACTGAATGTTACTACAAAGAGTAATGATCAGACAGGCCCGGGAGCTTCTTTTTCCGTCACCCGTAACAATGTGTTTGGGGGTGGTGAAACCTGGAATGTAAAATTGAAAGGTGCCTATGAATGGCAAACCGGAGGAGGCAAAGGTTCTTCTTTATTGAACAGCTGGGAGATGGGAGCTTCAACTTCCCTTATGTTTCCGCGTGTAGTGTTCCCCCGGTTTGGCGGTCGTGAGTATGACTTCCCGGCTTCTACTACCTTTAAGTTGTATGCCGATCAGATGAATCGGGCGAAGTATTACAAGTTACTCTCTTTTGGTGGAAATGCGACGTATGATTTTCAACCGACACCTACCAACCGGCATTCGTTGACTCCTTTCCGCCTGACGTTTAATGTGTTGCAACACCGTACTGCGGCTTTTGAGGAAGTTGCAGAAAAGAATAAGGCATTGTTACTCAGTTTGCAGGATCAGTTTGTTCCGGCTATGGAGTACACCTACACATATGATAACTCTTCGGTTCGCAGTGTACGCAACCCTGTCTGGTGGCAGACCACTTTTACTTCTGCCGGTAATATTACCTCTGGTATCTATCGTATATTCGGCCAGCCGTTTAGTGAGAAGAATAAGAAGCTGTTAGGTGCACCGTTTGCCCAGTTTCTTAAACTGAATACAGACTATCGTTATCTCTGGAAGTTAGACCGTAATAATGCCATTGCTGCCCGCATAGCCGGAGGGGTTCTCTGGACTTATGGTAACTCAACAGTAGCTCCTTATAATGAACAGTTCTATGTGGGTGGTGCCAATAGTATCCGTGCCTTTACCGTGCGTAGCATCGGTCCTGGTGGTTATCATCCTGAGAAGAGTGAATTCTCTTATCTTGACCAGACCGGAGATATACGTCTTGAAGCAAATATCGAATATCGCTTCCGCATTTATAAAGACCTGCATGGTGCTGTCTTTTTGGATGCCGGAAATGTGTGGCTGATGCGTTATGACCCTGAACGACCTGATGCACAACTTCGTCTCAAAACATTTCCGAAGCAGGTAGCTCTCGGCACAGGTGCCGGATTGCGTTATGACCTTGATTTTCTGATCTTCCGCCTTGATTGCGGAGTTCCTTTGCATGATCCGTATGATACCGGGAAATCCGGATATTACAATGTCAGAGGTGCATTCTGGAAACAGTTGGGGCTGCACTTTGCTATCGGATACCCGTTTTAGAAGGGAGAGGGGAGAATGGAGAGGGGAGAAGTACTGTGCAGCGTGATAGCGCAGTCAACTGTCAACTGTCAATTGTCAACTAAATAAGCTTTCAATTTTCAATTTTCAACTAAAAAAGTCTTACCTTTGCACCGTTATCACAACATTGACATTACTAACCTTTAATATTACACAGTTATGAAACCAACTTTATTTGTACTCGCTGCCGGTATGGGTAGTCGTTATGGGGGATTGAAACAACTTGACGGACTGGGTCCTAACGGCGAAACTATTATGGATTATTCTATCTACGATGCTATCCGTGGTGGATTTGGCAAGGTTGTTTTCGTCATCCGCAAAGATTTCGAAAAAGACTTCCGCGATAAAATTCTGAGTAAATATGAGAACCATATTCCGGTAGAACTGGTATTCCAGGCACTGGACAATCTGCCCGAGGGCTTTACTTGCCCTGCCGATCGTGTGAAACCATGGGGAACAAACCATGCCGTACTGATGGGTAAAGATGTGATCAAGGAGCCATTTGCCGTTATCAATGCTGACGATTTCTACGGTCGTGACAGCTTTGCTGTACTGGGTGCTGCACTGAGCGAGATGGACGGAAAGAAAGATGACTATTGCATGGTAGGCTATCGTGTAGGTAATACGCTGAGTGAAAGTGGTTCTGTTGCTCGTGGTGTATGCGAGACAAATGCAGACGGTTACCTGACTACGGTAGTTGAACGTACTGCTATCGAGCGTATAGATGGCAAAGTATCTTTCAAAGATGAAAACGGTGTGATGCAAACGATTGCCGACAATACTCCGGTTTCTATGAACATGTGGGGCTTCACTCCCGATTATTTTGAATATTCTGAAGAGTTCTTCAAAGATTTCCTCAAAGAGAATATGGGCAACCTGAAGTCGGAATACTTTATTCCGTTGATGGTGAATAAGCTGATTAACGATGGAACTGCACGTGTGAAAGTATTGGACACTACCAGTAAATGGTTTGGTGTGACATATGCTGACGACCGTCAGGGTGTTGTAGACAAAATTCAGGCTTTGGTAGATGCCGGCGAATATCCTGCAAAACTATTCTAATCGATAGAAAATAACAGAAATAGGAAAGGGGAGAGCAGTAGCTTTCCCTTTTTTTGTACCTTTGCCCCTTGTACATTCCAAACTAAAAGAAAGGTAGTTATGATTAAGTTTTCCGCATATTGCCGGGTGTGTCTGTTGCTGGGGCTCCTGTGCGCGCTCTCTTCTTGTGAAAAGGATGATGATAAAAGCGATAAAGCTGTCAATCAATGGATCGACGCCACTATGCGTAGCTGGTATCTTTGGTATAGTGATATCCCCGATAAAAAGCAGCTGAATTTTAATGCTGAGCCGGAAACATTCTTTCGTTCTCTTTTGTCAAAAGAAGATGGGAAGAATAATCCGCAGGTATCTGGCGGGCATTATTACTATTCTACGATAAAAAAGAAAACCGCTTCCACAGCGACACGGTCGTATATGGGCGGGGAACCTGCTTTGGGCTTTGAGTTTCAGAATTGGCAATTAGACAATACAGGCACAAAGTTTGCCGCCAATGTACTTTATGTATTACCTGGTTCTCCGGCAGAGAAAAAGGGATTGAAACGTGGTGACTGGATACATAAGATAAACGGAACGTGGACTAATAATAGTAACATATATGATTTGCTGGGTGATAAAACGGTTGTTCTGGCTGTTTCTGATGGTTGGAATAATCCGGTGACGCATTCTATGGAACTGGTTCCGGCCCTGATAGAAGACAATCCGGTTTTGCTGACAGAGGTTTATCAGGATGAGTCTACCGGAAATAAGAAAGTGGGGTATATGGTATACAATCATTTTACATCCGGACCCGATGGCGATAAAGATACAACCTATGACAAACAACTTCGTCAGCGGTTTGCAGAGTTTAAGGCAGAGGGAGTGGAAGAGTTTATTCTTGATCTTCGTTACAATGGTGGTGGTTTGGTGACGTCTGCCCAACTGTTGGCCGAATTACTTGCTCCAAAGTCTGCTTTGGGAGAAATATTCTGTAACCTGAAGTATAACGATAAGCAGGATAAAACGGTTACTTACCGATTGGACAAGACGGATGAAAATCTGGACTTGCCCCGTCTGTTTATACTTACCGGTAGTAGAACCGCCTCCGCTTCCGAAGCTGTGATTAACGGGCTTCGTCCTTTCTATAAAGTATATTTGCTGGGAGAGCAGACTGAGGGTAAGAATGTGGGATCTATTACGTTGACAAGTGATAAGTATGACTATGAGCTGCATCCCATTGTTTGTAAAATATCTAACGCAGAGGGAAATTCGGAATATAAAGATGGTTTTATTCCTGACTGGAAACTGGAGGGTAATGACCGTATGATACTTGGGCATATTGAGTTGGGAGATAAAGACAATGATAAGTTACTGAATGTTGCTGTCGGCATGATTTCGGGACGGGCTACCACGATGAACAAAGATATCCGTTCATCATCAGTATCGTTCAATGCCATCCCCGGTTATAGTTCTTTGGATAGAAAGGCGATGAATGGAGTGCAAATTCCCTTCACATCAGAGGATGTGGAGTGGTAGTGTGATAGCTCAAATGAACCGAAAGAGTGAAGATGATCGTTTTCTGGGTGGAACTGACAGATGTCAGCAATTTACGGCCTAAACCCTTATTGGTTAAGGGATAATTTTCTATCTTTGTAGCCCAATATCAATTATTCATTAACAAAGTGATATCAGTAGAAGGACTTACCGTAGAATTTAATGCCACGCCCTTGTTTTCGGACGTGTCCTATGTTATAAATAAAAAGGACCGTATAGCCCTGGTGGGTAAGAACGGTGCCGGCAAATCGACCATGCTTAAGATTCTGGCTGGTTTACAAAGCCCTACATCGGGTGTAATTGCCATTCCTAAAGAAGTTACGATCGGCTATCTGCCTCAGGTGATGATACTTTCTGACAAGCATACTGTAATGGAAGAAGCTGAACAGGCTTTTGAACATATTTTTCAGTTGCAGGCAGACCTGGAACGGATGAATCAGGAGCTGGCAGACCGCACGGACTATGAATCAGAAGAATATCATAAGCTGATAGACCGGTTTACGCATGAGAATGACCGCTTTCTGATGATGGGCGGAACGAACTTTCGTGCCGAGATAGAGCGTACACTGTTGGGACTTGGTTTCTGCCGGGAAGATTTTGACCGTTCCACATCGGAGTTTTCCGGAGGTTGGCGTATGCGTATCGAGTTGGCCAAACTTCTGCTTCGTCGTCCGGATGTATTGCTATTGGATGAGCCAACCAACCACCTTGATATCGAGAGTATCCAATGGCTGGAAAACTTCCTGTCTACACGTGCCAATGCCGTAGTGCTGGTCAGCCACGACCGGGCTTTCCTCAATAATGTCACTACCCGTACCATTGAGATCACCTGCGGACAGATCTACGATTACAGAGTAAAATACGACGAGTTTGTCGTATTGCGTAAAGAACGCCGTGAGCAGCAGCTCCGTGCCTATGAGAATCAACAGAAACAAATACAGGACACTGAGGATTTTATCGAACGTTTCCGCTATAAAGCAACTAAAGCCGTACAGGTACAGAGCCGTATCAAGCAGCTGGAGAAAATAGAGCGCATTGAGGTAGATGAAGAAGATAATTCCGCCCTCCGTCTCAAATTTGTCTGTTCCAGCCGTAGTGGTAATTATCCCGTGATCTGTGAGGATGTCGGGAAAGCATACGGTTCTCATGTTGTTTTTCACGATGTCAACCTCACCATCAATCGGGGGGAGAAGGTAGCATTCGTAGGAAAGAATGGTGAAGGAAAATCTACCCTGGTAAAGTGTATTATGGGAGTAATTACCGATTATGAAGGTAAACTTACCATCGGACATAATGTGCAGATCGGTTATTTTGCTCAGAACCAGGCACAGATGTTGGATGAGAATCTGACGGTATTCGATACGATAGACCGTGTGGCAACCGGAGATATTCGCCTTAAAATCCGCGATATTCTCGGCGCCTTTATGTTTGGCGGCGAAGCTTCGGACAAGAAGGTGAAAGTGCTTTCGGGTGGTGAACGTACGCGTCTTGCCATGATCAAGCTATTGCTTGAACCGGTAAACTTCCTGATCCTCGATGAGCCGACGAACCATCTGGATATGCGTTCAAAGGATGTGTTGAAAGAAGCGATTCGTGAGTTTGATGGTACGGTGATACTTGTCAGCCATGACCGTGACTTTTTAGATGGACTGGCAACTAAAGTCTATGAGTTTGGAGGTGGCCTTGTAAAAGAGCATATCGGAGGTATTTACGACTTCTTGCAGAAGAAAAAGATGGAAAGCCTGAATGAGCTGCAAAAGGGGCCGGCACTTTCAACGTCGCCTACCGGCGTAAAAGGAGATAGCATTTCCGAAGAAGAATCACCTTCGGACAATAAACTCTCTTATGAGGCTCAGAAGGAACTGAATAAAAAGATAAAGAAGCTCGAACGTCGGGTAGCTGATTGTGAAGAGACGATAGAACAAATGGAGGCTGCCATTGCTATTCTTGAAGAGAAGATGGCTACACCGGAAGGGGCTGCAAATATGGCTCTTTATGAACAACATCAGAAGCTTAAACAACAACTTGACCGTACAGTGGAAGAGTGGGAGAAAGTTTCGATGGAACTGGAAGAGGTTATAAAGTTATAATAAGATGATGATGTACGATATATGATTCCTACCCATTCTATAATTTCTACCTCCAATCCCATCACTCTTAATCCTATAACTCTATAACCCTATAACCCTATAACATTATATATAATATGAGAGTAAAGTATTTACCAATTCTTGCAATCTGCATGATGACTACAGGATGCAACAGCAGTAAGCAACAGGCCGCCCTTACGTCCGGCATAGATCTTGCCAACCTTGACACGATGGCTCTTCCGGGAACCGACTTTTATCAGTATGCCTGCGGCGGTTGGATGAAAAATCATCCGCTTACAGACGAGTATTCACGTTTTGGCTCATTTGATATGCTTGCCGAGAACAATCGCAAGCAACTTCATGAGGTTATTGAGGAACTGGCGTCTGCTCAGCACGAGGCAGGTAGTATCGCTCAGAAAGTAGGGGACCTTTACAACATTGCCATGGACAGTGTAAAACTGAACCGTGAAGGGGCTGCTCCTATTAAAGCAGAGCTGGAAAAGATAGCTGCTCTGAAAGATAAATCGGAGATTTATCCGATGATAGCAGAAATGCATAGAAATGGCATTCATCCTTACTTCATTGTTTATGTGAGTGCTGATGATATGAACAGCTCAATGAACATGGTACAGACCTATCAGGGTGGTTTAGGTATGGGGGAACGCGACTATTATCTTGAAAATGATGATAAGACTAAAGAGATACGCGATGCCTATCAGAAGCATATCGTTAAGATGTTCCGGTTGGCTGGATCTGATGAAGCTGCTGCACAGAAAGCGATGAAAGCTGTTATGAACATCGAAACCCGTCTGGCTAAATCAGCACGCTCTATGGTAGAGTTGCGTGATCCGCACGCCAACTATAACAAGAAAACGATGGCTGATGTGAAGAAGGAATATGCTCCTTTTGCATGGGATGTATTCTTTTCTACTCTTGGGGTGAATAACCTGGAAGAGGTGAACATTGGCCAGCCCGCTTCACTGAAAGAAGTAAATGACATCATTGATACGGTTGCGTTGGAAGATCAGATTGCCTATTTACAATGGAATCTTATAAACAGTGCTGCCAACTACCTGAGCGATGATTTTGTAGCACAGAACTTTGATTTCTACGGAAAGACGATGTCTGGTAGAAAAGAGATGAAGCCACGTTGGAAATCTGCTGTAAGTGCGGTTGACGGTTCTTTAGGTGAGGCAGTGGGACAGATGTATGTAGAGAAATATTTCCCTGCTGCAGCCAAAGAACGTATGGTAGGGCTGGTGAAAAACTTGCAGACTTCTTTGGGTGAACGTATCAAAGAGCTTACCTGGATGAGTGATGAGACCAAAGAAAAAGCACTGGAAAAACTGGCTACCTTCCATGTAAAGATCGGCTACCCGGACAAATGGAAAGATTATTCTTCTCTTGAAATTAAAGACGATTCCTATTGGGCTAACATAGAACGTGCCAACCAGTGGGAGCATGCAGAGATGATAGCTAAAGCCGGTAAGCCGGTGGATAAAGATGAGTGGCTGATGACTCCGCAAACGGTAAATGCCTATTATAATCCAACTACCAACGAGATTTGCTTTCCGGCGGGTATCCTTCAATATCCTTTCTTTGATATGAATGCCGATGATGCTTTCAACTATGGTGCTATCGGCGTAGTGATCGGTCATGAGATGACACATGGATTTGACGACCAGGGCCGGCAGTATGACAAAGAGGGTAACCTGAAAGATTGGTGGACTGAAGAAGATGCCAAAAATTTTGAAGAGCGTGCACAGGTGATGGTTAACTTTTTTGACAGTATAGAGGTTGCTCCGGGTGTGTATGCCAACGGACAATTGACATTGGGTGAGAATATCGCTGACCATGGCGGTTTGCAGGTGTCTTTCCAGGCATTTAAGAATGCAACAGCCCAAACACCTCTGAAAGATGAAAACGGTTTTACACCCGAACAACGCTTCTTCCTTGCCTATGCCAATGTGTGGGCCGGTAATATCCGCCCTGAAGAAATTCTTCGTCTGACCAAACTGGATGTGCATTCATTAGGCAAATGGCGTGTGAATGGTGCATTGCCTCAGATAGGTGCATGGTACGATGCATTCGGTATAACAGAGGAAAATCCGATGTTCCTTTCGGTTGACAAAAGGGCCTCTATTTGGTAATAGATTTGTATAAACAATAGCATATACAACAAAGCGCTGACTTCTAATCTTTTAAGTCGGCGCTTTTTTATTATTAATTCACACCTTGTTTATTACGCGCGATAAACAATATTTCGTAACTTTGCGCATCAAATACTTAATAAGTAAACCATGTCTGAGTCAAAAAGAATAAAAACCGCATTGGTATCGGTTTATCATAAGGAAGGTTTGGATGAAATTATCACCAAACTGTATGAAGAGGGAGTAGAGTTTCTGTCAACAGGTGGAACTCGTCAGTTTATCGAATCATTGGGATATCCTTGTAAGGCTGTAGAAGATCTTACTTCTTATCCTTCTATCCTCGGAGGCCGTGTGAAGACACTTCACCCGAAAATCTTCGGAGGAATCCTTTGCCGTCGTGGACTGGAACAAGATATCCAGCAGATTGAGAAATATGAAATACCGGAAATAGACCTCGTGATTGTAGATCTATATCCGTTTGAAGCAACCGTAGCATCGGGTGCTGATGAGGCTTCAATCATCGAAAAGATTGATATAGGTGGAATCTCACTGATTCGTGCCGCTGCTAAAAACTACAATGATGTAGTGATCGTTGCTTCTCAGGCGCAGTACAAACCATTGCTCGATATGTTGATGGAGCATGGGGCTACTTCTTCACTCGAAGAACGCCGCTGGATGGCCAAAGAGGCTTTTGCTGTTTCTTCACACTATGATTCGGCCATCTTCAATTACTTTGATGCAGAAGAAGGTTCGGCTTTCCGTCAGTCTGCCAATGATCAGAAGATGCTCCGTTATGGTGAAAACCCACATCAGAAGGGATATTTCTATGGAAACCTGGACGCTATGTTCGACCAGATTCACGGAAAGGAAATCTCTTATAACAATCTGTTGGATATCAATGCAGCTGTTGAACTGATTGATGAATTTGAAGATGTTACTTTTGCTATCTTGAAACATAATAATGCCTGCGGGTTAGCTTCACGTCCTACTGTGCTCGATGCATGGAAAGATGCATTGGCTGGTGATCCGGTTTCTGCCTTTGGCGGAGTCTTGATTACGAATGCTGTGATCGATAAAGAAACTGCAGAGGAGATTAACAAAATATTCTTTGAAGTAGTGATTGCCCCGGATTATGATGTAGATGCGCTTGAAATTCTGGGACAGAAGAAGAACCGTATTATTTTGGTTCGCAAGGAAGCTAAGTTGCCCAAGAAGCAGTTCCGCTCATTGCTGAACGGCGTGTTGGTACAGGAGAGAGACCTGAACATCGAAACCGTGGCCGACTTAAAGACCGTGACTGATAAAGCACCTGCTCCCGAAGAGGTAGAGGACATGCTGTTTGCTAATAAAATAGTGAAGAACAGCAAATCCAATGCTATCGTACTGGCTAAAAACAAACAGTTGCTGGCAAGTGGTGTAGGACAGACTTCACGCGTTGACGCTCTCAAACAAGCTATCGAGAAAGCTAAATCATTCGGATTCGATCTGAATGGGGCAGTGATGGCTTCGGATGCATTCTTTCCTTTCCCCGATTGTGTTGAAATTGCGGGTAATGAGGGAGTAACAGCAGTTATCCAGCCGGGTGGCTCTGTAAAAGATGAATTAACGTTCGAGTATTGCAATGAACATGGTATTGCAATGGTGACAACGGGAATTCGTCACTTTAAACACTAAAAAGATTTATGATTTGACGATTTACGATTTACAATTGAAGCTTGCTTCTTGTAAATCATAAATCTGAGAATTGTAATAAGGAGTAATATCAATCGTAAATTGTAAATAGTTAAATCGTAAATATACATGGGATTATTCTCTTTTACACAAGAAATAGCGATGGACCTGGGAACTGCCAATACCATCATCATTACCAATGGTAAGATTGTGGTGGACGAACCGTCAGTGGTAGCTTTGGACCGTCGTACTGATAAGATGATTGCCGTGGGTGAGAAGGCAAAGATGATGCATGAGAAAACTCACGAAAATATACGTACCATCCGTCCGCTCCGTGACGGTGTAATTGCTGATTTCTATGCTTGTGAACAGATGATGCGTGGCCTTATCAAACAGGTGAATACCCGTAGTCATTTGTTCTCTCCTTCTCTCCGTATGGTTATCGGAGTGCCTTCGGGTAGTACGGAGGTTGAGCTTCGTGCTGTTCGTGACTCTGCAGAGCATGCCGGAGGACGCGATGTCTATTTGGTATTCGAGCCTATGGCGGCAGCTATCGGTATTGGTATCGATGTAGAGGCGCCCGAAGGAAATATGATTGTTGATATAGGTGGTGGTTCTACTGAGATTGCTGTTATCTCATTGGGAGGTATTGTTTCTAATAATTCTATCCGCATTGCCGGTGATGATCTTACTGCTGATATTCAGGAATACATGAGCCGCCAGCATAACGTGAAGGTGAGTGAGCGTATGGCAGAACGTATTAAGATTAATGTAGGTGCTGCCCTTACTGAATTGGGTGATGATGCTCCTGAAGATTATATCGTTCACGGACCGAATCGTATTACAGCACTTCCGATGGAGGTACCTGTATGCTATCAGGAAGTGGCTCACTGTCTGGAGAAATCAATCTCTAAGATTGAAACTGCCGTGTTGAGCGCATTGGAAAATACACCTCCCGAATTGTATGCCGATATTGTTCACAACGGAATCTATCTGGCAGGTGGTGGTGCATTGCTCCGTGGCCTTGACAAACGTCTGACAGACAAAATCAATATTCCTTTCCACATAGCCGAAGATCCTCTTCATGCAGTGGCAAAAGGAACAGGAGTGGCGTTGAAGAATATTGACCGCTTCTCGTTCTTAATGAGATAAATAATGTAATAATGTGCCAATATGCCAATGTGCCAATTACCATGCGGTATTATAGCGCAACCAATTGGCACATTGGCATATTAGCATATTGACACATTATTAATAATTATGCGGAATTTACTGAACTTCCTTCTTAAGTACAATTACTGGTTTCTCTTCATTTTGCTGGAGGTGATCTGTTTTGTTCTATTATTTCGCTTTAATAACTATCAGCAGAGTGTTTACTTCACTTCTGCCAATGTTGTTACCGGCAAGGTTTATGAGGTTTCCGGAAGTGTCTCTTCTTATTTTCATTTGAAGTCAGTAAACGAAGATTTGCTTGATCGTAATATGTTGCTTGAGCAGCAGATAGCCAATCTGGAGAATGCATTGAGAGAGCGCCAGGTAGATTCGGTTATTGTAAACAGTATCCGGAATCTTGATAATAAGGACTATCAGATATTCAAAGCACATGTCATTCGGAATAGTTTGAATCAGGCAGATAACTACATTACATTGGATAAAGGTTCCTCTTCCGGTATTCGACCCGAGATGGGAGTGGTGGATGGAAACGGGGTTGTAGGTATTGTATATAAGACATCTCCCAACTATTCACTTGTTATTTCTGTATTGAACAGTAAATCGAGTATAAGTTGTAAAATTGTAGGTAGTGAGTATTTCGGTTATCTGAAATGGGAGCATGGTGACTCACGTTACGCCTATTTGAAAGATCTGCCCCGTCATGCCGAATTTAATTTAGGAGATACGGTAGTGACCAGCGGGTATTCCACTGTTTTTCCGGCAGGTGTTATGGTAGGTACAGTAGACGATATGTCCGATTCCAATGACGGACTTTCTTATTTACTAAAGATTAAACTGGCTACGGACTTCGGAAAACTGGGTGATGTGAGAGTGATTGCCCGGACCGGGCAAATGGAACAGCAGGAACTTGAAAATATGAGTACGAAGCAATGATGATACACTATATACACAGGATGGGATGGTTTGTAGGATTAGTCCTTCTTCAGGTACTGATTCTAAATAATGTTCATATTGCAGGCTATGCCACTCCTTTCTTATATGTCTATTTCATCTTGAAATTTGCTTCCGGCACTTCCCGGAACGAATTGATGTTATGGGCTTTCTTCTTAGGACTAACCATAGATATATTTTCCAATACTCCGGGGATGAATGCGGCGGCAACTGTATTTCTGGCTTTTGTGCGTCCTACATTTCTGCGATTGTTTACTCCGCGTGATACATTAGACAGCATCATACCTTCTATACGGACGATGGGGGTTGCTTCTTTTCTGAAATTTACGGTGACAAGTGTTTTTGTGCATCATCTGATCCTGCTCACTATCGAGTTCTTTTCATTTTCCAGCATACCGCTGTTGTTGCTAAGGGTAGTCGCATGTACCCTGCTGACTGTTACGTGTATTATGGCTGTTGAAGGGATAAGGAGATAGGCATGGCAAAAGATTATGTATTAGAGAAACGAAAATTTGTTATCGCAGGAACTGCTATTTGTATTGTGTTTATCTATATAGTACGGCTTTTCTTTTTGCAGATATCCACCGATGATTATAAAAAGAATGCTGATAGTAATGCTTTTCTGAATAAGATACAGTATCCTTCGCGTGGGGCAATGTATGATCGTAACGGTAAATTGCTTGTTTTCAATCAGCCGGCATATGACATAACGATTGTTCCCAAAGAAATTGAAAATCTGGATACACTTGATCTATGCCGGACATTGAATATCACGCGGGAGCAGTTTCTGAAAATAATGTCCGACATGAAAGACCGCCGGAGAAATCCGGGCTATTCAAGATATACCAATCAAGTATTCATGTCCCAGTTATCTGCCGAAGAATGTGGTGTATTCCAAGAAAAGCTGTTTAAGTTTCAGGGATTTTATATACAGCGGCGTACCATCCGGCAGTATACCTATAATTCTGCTGCTCATGCTTTGGGAGATATTGGCGAGGTATCAATGCGTGATATTGAAAATGACGATTATTACATTCGTGGAGATTATATTGGTAAGCAGGGAGTAGAAAAGTCCTATGAGAAATATCTTCGTGGCGAGAAAGGGGTTGAAGTATTGCTTCGCGATGCTCACGGACGTATTCAGGGGCATTATATGGATGGTCAGTTCGATCGTCCTTCTATACCGGGTAAGAATCTCACTTTAGGACTGGATATTGACCTGCAGATGCTGGGCGAACGCTTGCTGAAGAATAAAATCGGAAGTATTGTTGCCATTGAGCCCGAGACAGGAGAAATTCTATGTCTGGTTTCCTCCCCTGATTTCGATCCCCATCTGATGATTGGGCGCCAGCGGGGTAAGAATCACCTGATGCTGCAGCGGGACAAGCGTAAGCCTTTGTTGAATCGTGCTTTAATGGGAGCTTACCCTCCGGGATCAACTTTTAAGGCTGCTCAGGCATTGACTTTTTTACAAGAAGGGATTATTCAGGAAAATACTCCGGCATTCCCGTGCTATCATGGATTTATATATGGGAGCTTGAAAGTGGGATGCCATGCCCATGGCTCTCCATTACCACTGGTACCGGCGTTGGCCACTTCCTGTAACTCTTATTTCTGTTGGGGATTGTTTCGTATGTTTGGCGACCGTAAGTACGGTTCGCCGCAAAATGCTATAACTGTCTGGAAAGATCATATGGTATCTCAAGGCTTCGGCTATAAGTTGGGTGTGGATTTGCCCAGTGAAGGACGAGGGTTGATACCCAATGCTGCATTTTATGATAAACCTTACAAGGGGCGCTGGAACGGATTGACTGTGATCAGTATTGCTATCGGGCAGGGGGAGATTCTGGCCACTCCTTTGCAAATCGCAAATTTGAGTGCGACGATTGCCAACCGCGGACATTTTATCACTCCACATATTGTGAAAGAGATTCAGGATAATCAGCTTGACAGTATTTACCGGACTCCCCGTGTGCCCACCATTGACCGCATACATTATGAAGAGGTAGTAAAGGGAATGCGTGCCGCTGTAACGGGAGGAACCTGTAGAGTAGCCGGTTATATGTTTCCCGAAGGTGAGATATGCGGTAAAACGGGTACGGCACAGAATCGTGGGCATGACCACTCTGCCTTTATGGGATTTGCTCCGATGAATAATCCCAAGATAGCCATTGCAGTCTATGTGGAGAATGGAGGGTTTGGTGCAACCTATGGTGTACCTATTGGTACTTTGATGATAGAACAATATTTGAATGGAAAACTTTCTCCGGCCAGTGAAGCAAAGGCAGCAGAGTTTAGCGATAGAATTATAATGTATGGTGACGAGGAACGATAGTTTATGGAAAACGCTGGATTGGGTAACAATTGCTATTTACCTGCTCCTTATTATTGCCGGATGGTTCAGTGTTTGCGGAGCCAGTTATGACTATGGCGACCGGGACTTCCTTGATTTTTCTACCCGTGCCGGTAAGCAGTTTATGTGGATTATCTGCTCATTTGGTCTGGGATTTATCTTACTGATGCTCGAAGACAGGATGTACGATATGTTTTCCTACATTATATATATAGGAATGATGCTTCTGCTCGTGGCTACCATATTTATAGGTAGTGATATTAAAGGTTCCAATTCATGGATCAAACTTGGGCCTGTAAATCTTCAACCGGCAGAGTTTGCTAAGTTTGCCACTGCCCTGGTGTTAGCCAAATATATCAACTCCTATTCCTTTAATATCAGGAAAGGGAAGTGTTTTCTGGCACTGCTCGCCTTTATCATGCTTCCTATGATACTGATTATTCTGCAAAAGGAAACGGGATCTGCACTGGTATATCTGGCCTTTTTTCTGGTGCTTTATCGTGAAGGTATGCCGGGAGTCGTACTCTTTTCCGGTGTGTGTGCTGTAGTCTATTTTGTTGTTGGTATACGTTTTGATCAGGTATTTATAGCCGATACGCCTACTCCCATCGGAGAATTTTCAGTTCTGTCTATGGTGTTGTTGTTTGCCGGTGGCATGGTGTGGGTTTATAGAAAGAAGTGGAAGCCGATGCGGAATATCATTGCAGGTAGCTTGGTTGTGATGCTTCTTGCTTTCCTCATCTCGGAATATATTGTACCTTTTAATCTGGTATGGGTACAATGGGTACTTTGTGTTGCTGTGGTTGGGTATCTGATGTTTCTCTCTTTGAGTGAACGTCAGAAATCTTATATGCTCATCGGATTGTTTGCTATTGGATCTGTCGGTTTTCTCTATTCAAGCGATTATGTTTTCGATAATATCCTCGAGCCACATCAGCAGATTCGTATTAAAGTTGTACTGGGTATGGAAGAAGACCTGACCGGTGCCGGCTATAATGTAAATCAATCAAAAATTGCTATTGGTTCCGGTGGCCTTACAGGGAAAGGATTCCTGAATGGTACACAGACAAAGTTGAAGTATGTTCCCGAACAGGACACTGATTTTATCTTTTGTACGGTAGGTGAAGAGCAGGGCTTTGTTGGATCATCTATTGTGCTGCTGCTGTTTTTGGCACTGATATTACGGCTTATTGCAGTGTCTGAACGGCAACCTTCTGCTTTTGGGCGTGTATATGGGTATTCGGTAGTTAGTATATTCCTTTTCCATATCTTTATTAATATTGGTATGGTACTTGGATTGACACCTGTGATTGGCATTCCATTGCCTTTCTTTAGTTATGGAGGTTCTTCTCTGTGGGGATTTACAATTTTACTTTTTATTTTCCTGCGGATTGATGCAGGGCGCGGAAGGAGACTGTAAAGAAGGGAGAGGGGAGAATTGAGAAGGGAGAAGTACTATGCAGCGTGATAGCGCAGCCCACTTCTCCCTTCTCAATTCTCCCCTCTCCCTTCAATTTTGACCCCTACGTCATTGATACCTTTCAGTAGTTCATCCTGCATTCCGTGTGTTATTTTAAAGGTATAATTTCCCGGGTGCCGGACAATGGCAGAGCCGATAGGCAAAGTTGATTGAAATAAACTTCCCCAGCCGGTACCATTCCACTTGCCTTCTTTGTCTGCGAGGATAAGCAGTAATGTATCTGTTTTCCATACCGTACTGTTTTCAAGATTGTGACTAACAGTTAAGTAGATATTCCGGTAAGCGTAATTACTTTCATTACGTATTTCTGCAGATAGCTGGAGTAGGGCTAACGAATCTTTGATCGGGACATTGAAAAAGAGTGTATCACTCTTCTTCCATCCTTCTGTAGGTATGGATTGGTAAGAGTGATACACAGTGTTTTCGTTGCAAGCGGCTGTCAGACAGGTAGCTAACAGAATCCATATGCTATTCCTGAGTAGGTTTTTCATTTCTCTCTTTAGCTGGCTTCTCGTTGTTTTGTGGTCTTTCTCCATTCTGCGGTTTTTCTCCGTTTTGTGGCCTTTCTCCACGTCTGTCATTATTATTACGTGGACGATTGTTGTTTTTCGAACGATCGTTACGTGGACGTTGTTGCTCACCACCATTATTGGATTGTGGCGTTTGTTGCTGTCCTTCTGCATTATTCTGTTGCGGACGATTAGGGCGTGGTCCGTTTTCCCGTTGTACCGGTCGTTCCGGGCGAGTGTTGGCTTCCTGTTGTGAACGTCCCGGACGATTGCCATTATCTTGTTGTGGACGTCCTGTTCTTCCTTCAGCTTCTTGCTGCGGACGATTCGCATTGTTCTTTTTCTTCTTTCTGTTACGGTTTCCACCTTCGGCTCCTTCTTTTCCTTCCTTTCGGCGACGATCACGGTCAAAGCGAGTCAAACTTTCCTGTTCTACCAGATCAACCGGTTTTTTAGGTTCTTGTTTGTGCTCTTCTTCCAGTAAACTTTCCGGTTTAGCACCTCTTTTGTTCATTCCGATGACTTCAAAAGCCCTTTTACCACTAATAGTTACCAAATTAGCGGGGAAGTTTTTATCGGTAGAGTAGGAGATCTGATTACTTAAAATATCCGCTTTGAAGAAATAGAACGTTCCGTCTTTTGTTTCTAATTCAATTTCTTTAGAAGGCAGACGCTTCTGTGCCTCTACATAGCAATCTACTTCGTAGTTCAGGCAACATTTCAGCTTGGCACATTGTCCGGCAAGTTTCTGTGGGTTAAGGGAAATGTCCTGATAGCGGGCTGCACTTGTAGATACGGATACGAAACTGGTCATCCAGGTAGCACAGCATAACTCACGTCCACAAGGACCGATACCACCGATACGTCCGGCTTCCTGACGTGCACCAATCTGCTTCATTTCGATACGGACACGAAATGCTTCTGCCAGTACTTTGATCAATTGGCGGAAGTCTACCCGTTCGTCCGCAATATAGTAGAAAATGGCTTTATTACCATCTCCCTGATATTCAACGTCTCCTATTTTCATATCCAGATTCAGGCTGGACGCTATTTGGCGTGAGCGAATCATTGTTGCGTGCTCTTTAGCTTTTGCTTCATCAAACTTCTCCATATCTACCGGTTTGGCTTTGCGGTAGATACGTTTAATTTCTGCATCCGGCTTAATGTTTGCTTTTCGCATTTGCAACGGAACGAGGCGTCCCGTCAGTGTTACTACACCGATATCATGTCCGGGTGTTGCTTCGACAGCTACTACATCACCCTTTTCTAACTTAATTTTATTACTGTTTCGATAGTATCCTTTGCGGGTGTTCTTGAATTGAACCTCCACCATGTCACTCTCCTCAGCATTGCCTGGTATATCTGCCAGCCAATCGTAGGTGTTCAGTTTATTATCTTGTCGGGAGCAACTTTTGCAGCAAAGGCTGCCGCTCCCATTATGTAACTTAAAATCCATCTATATATTTACAATTTTACAATTTACAATTTACTGAATTAACTCTTCCTTCTCCCCTCTCCTTTTTTTTAGCTTTTCAACAGTACAATCATTTTCAACGAGAAGTCGAAGAACACCATTTTGGCATTCACATTCTGTTCGATATGTTGTTGCGCTTCACTCAACTCATCCATGATACCCATCACATTTCTCTCATTGACAAATGGTGCAAAGCGGGTTGAAAAATTCTGTTCATCGGGCGTCATATAGACTAATTCTTTCTGATGCAGGTTGTATATGAAGTTTTCTCTTATCATTCGCTGGCAGTAAGATAAGAAATTCTTCTGACGTTCGCGCCCCAGAGCAGCTACTTGTTCACTCCATAGTTTCATTTCCCGTATTTTCCGTTGGTAGGAGAGTCGCATCAGGTTGACAAAGAGCTCAAAGAATAACTGGCTCTCTTCATTCAGATGAATTGTTTCGAGGGCTTTAATAAAATTCCCGTTTGCCAGATGGGCGATAGTTGCACTGGTTGCCTGCTGTACACCATATTTCTGTTGAAGCACTTGCACTATGCTTGCTTCATCTATCTTGCGGATGTTGAAACGTTGTGTTCGGCTTAATATGGTTGGCAGAATAAGGTCCGGTGCCTCGGAAACCAAGAGGAAAACTGTTTTTTCGGGTGGCTCTTCTAAAAGCTTCAGTAGCTTGTTGGAGCAAGCTAATTGCATCTTCTCCGGCAGCCAGATTATTGTGATTTTAAATCCACCTTCGCTTGATTTCAAGCTGAGTTTCTTCATAATCTCATCACTTTCCTTGGTATAGATGACGGCTTGTGCATTTTCTGCATTAATCTCATTCAACCAATGATTGAGATTGAAATACGGATTATTTAATACCATCCGCCGCCATTCTACTATATAATCGTCACTTCGCCCGGATTTCACAACAGGAAATACAAAATGCACATCCGGGTGTACCAGCTTACTGAACTTCACGCATGACGGACAAACTCCACAAGCATCCGTTGCACCACGATTGGTACAGCTGATATAGCGTGCATATGCCAAAGCCAGAGGTAATTTACCCACTCCTTCCGGTCCACAAATAAGTTGTGCATGTGGAATACGACCTTCATTCACTTCCTGAATGAGTCGCTGCTTTGTTTCTTCTTGTCCGATTACGTCTTTAAAAAACACAATTCTATTTATTATTTAATCGTTCACAAATTATGAATCACAATTCATGATTCAATAAATCTCTTTAGCAACCTCTTTAATGCTGTCCACGGCACCAATAGAGTAGAAATGGATACTTGATACTCCATGTGCCATCAGTTCCCGGCATTGCTTAACACACCATTCTACACCTACTTGCTGTACCTCTGCCTCATTTTTACATTTCAGTGCTTCCTTCACCAGATCATCCGGAAGATCCACTTTGAAGGTTTTGGGTATCATACTTAGTTGCGAAGCTTTTTTGAAAGGTTTTATTCCCGGAATAATAGGAATATTGATACCTTCCTGTCTGGCTTTCTCTACAAAGTCGAAGTATTTCTGGTTGTCATAGAAAAGTTGGGTTACAGCATATTCTGCTCCGGCCTCTACTTTTTTCTTTAGCCAGTAGATGTCCGAATCCATGTTAGGAGCTTCTTCATGTTTCTCTGGATAGCAAGCCACACCATATGAAAATGGAGTATTGGTGACTTTCATTTCCGATCCGTCAACGAAGATACCTTTATTGAAATTATTGATCTGTTCCTGTAATTCGATAGCATGATAATAACCGTCTCCTTCGGGAGTAAACACCGATTCGTGTTTAGCCTTGTCTCCACGGAGTACCAATAAATCAGTTATGCCTAAAAATTGGAGATCAAGCAGTACATATTCTGTTTCTTCACGGGTAAAGCCACTACATAAAAGGTGTGGGACTACTGTGATATTGTATTTATTCTGAATGGCAGCGGCTACGGCTACTGTTCCCGGACGTCTTCTAAGTTTGTTACGTTGAAACAATCCGTTACCCAGATCTTTGTACACATATTCACTCCGGTGTGTTGTTATATTGATATATTTAGGGTCGAATTCACGCAATGTATCAATATCCCGGCATAATTTCTCAATCCCTGTTCCTTTCAGAGGAGGAAGGATTTCAAAAGAAAAAGCTGTTTTCTTGTTGCTATGTATAAGGTCTATTACTTTCATTTATTCAGTTATTCTTCTTGGCTTCTGCGTAGAAGCGTGCATATTGGGACAAAAATACGAAAAAAGAAAGATTTTCTTTCGTTTGAGCTGAAATAGTTTTGAATTAAATAGCTTTGCGTTTTCTATGGCACACAGACTACGCGGATTGGACAGATGAACACAGATTTTTTCTTTCTTAAAAATACTCTGTAGTCTTTGTTTAAGTTGATAACTTGACAAATTGACGAAAAAGCTTTTGCTCGCGAACATAGCGCAGCTCTTAACTCATTTTCCTTTTCTTTCTCCACCTCTGAAATCCCCTCATTAGCGTTTCTTCCGGGATCAGTTCCGTCATTCCGTATTTATCTACAAACTCCTCTAATGCTAATTTGTAGGTGATATGGCGTTTAAACCGGTTTTCAAGCATGTAGTCATAGAGTTCCATTTTCATTTGTAACTCTATTTTTTGTTCAATTTTGCGGATGCTTTCATAACCCAGATAGTTGTATTTTTCCGGGTTCTTGCCGTCTCTTGGATCGGGGAGTACGAAGACTATATTCCCGGTTTCCCGTTGGTAGGGGAGGTTGGTGGGATATGGTACTGTGAAGAAGTGAAGAGTATGGTAAAGAGGTTCGAGGGGGGAGAGACGGATAGGGGGAGGTGTGCCATAACGGGCATACATATAAGCCGCCAGATACGGCTTAATTTCAAAACGTACTGTAACCATTTGTATTAGATTTATTGATGAATAAAGAGTATTTCAATGCCCTGGCAGGCAGTAAAATTTCAAATGGTTACAAAAGGTACAGATTGGTTTTAAACCAAGAGTATATTGGTTTAAAACCAATCTGCTGTTGGTCGGTGAGGAGAGATACGTTGGTTTAGAACCAATGAGATTTGAATCTATTTCACCACAAAAAAATACCCTCTGCCACGCTTGACAGAGGGTATTTGACAGACTCCCGGATGGTCTAAATCATTGGAGTCCGACACAAACAAACAGTAGTCACAAGCGTTTCACAACGGTTCACAGTGACCGATAAATCACTTTGTTTAAAATTTATAACTTGTTCCTATCATTAGTCCTACAGTGCCTCGTATGGGCTCTTGTAAGTCTGCACGATAGGTTTTGTCTTTGAAAATATTAATCCTTGGTTCTATCCATAGTCCGGAATGTTCCGACAGGCGGATAAGTCCCTGTACTCCGAAACGTCCGTTCAGTATGATAGGGGCGGAGGATTTCGCGCCCGGGAAATAACTTCCGATACCTCCGGCGAAGATCAGGTCGAACACCCGGCTCTTGCGGTCGGCAAACAGCGTCGTGAGGTTACAGAGATAATCAGCGCAGAGGTTCACATTGAAGTCCTTGTCTGCTCCGCTGTCATCGTTGTCCAAAAATGCCGTACTGCTTCCCGCCGAGATGCGGATACCGTTGATATGCGACTTCCCGAGCCATTTGCCTAATGCAAATTCCGTGTTGAACAGCATATTGCCCGTGTTCCCTGTTCCGGCGGAGATCGAAGCGAAACCGTTCTGCAACAGCCATGACTGGCTGAATCCCGAAGGCTTGTAGGTGATACCCACCATTGCGGATGCAATCAGGTCATAGCGTCTCCATGAAAAGTGGTTGTCCAGACGGTCGGGGTACAGCCCCAATTGCGGCTCAATAAAGAGGTTGAAAGCGGGGGATATGTTGAACTTCCCCTGTAATCCTCCATGCAACCCGTAAGAATGGAGAGTTTCCACTCCCGGCATCAGGGTGGCCTGGTAGCTGATACCCATTACAGCCACTACCTCAAACACACGCCTTGGGTTATACCGTGCGGCAAACGAACTGAGGTTAATCAGGTAATCGGCACTTGCCCCTACGAGGTTGGTAGCCTTGTCTCCTCTCCACATGCTGTAATCCACCCCGCCACGGATACCGATTACCGGCGTTATCCAGTTACCCACATATAGCGATGCTCTCGGACCGTGGGCGGCGAATCCGCTTCCCATGTCGAACAGCCGCGTCATACCTGCCCCGGCTGAGAAGAACAGGTGCTCCGTTCCCTTCTTTGACGCGAACTTGTCCGCGCCCCGCCGTTTGGGTATCATGTATTCAGAAGCCTTGATGTTCTCTTTCCGCTGAACGGTGTCCTTCTTCTGACGGTTCTGCGCCATCACGCCCTCAGGCAGGCACATCAAAAGCAGTAGGACTATCAGCAGGTATCCTGTCTTATTTGGTTTCGTTTTCATTGTCGCCTTTCTTTTTATTACTATTTCCTTCTTCATACCCTTCCTTCTTACGTTTCATCTCCGCCCGGCTGGGTTCCGGCGTATGGGCGGCAGTGGCCTCATTTTCAACTTCCGTTTGAGCCGGTTCTTTGCTTTCCTTTGGTTTCCCGGCTTTCTTTTCTTTCCTGACCTTTTTCACCTTCTTGGCTTTTGACGTTTTTTTATCCGTTCCTGCGGCAGCTTCCGGCGTTTCTTCCGCCTTCTTATCCTTTATCTTTTCAGGTCTCTTTTCCTTCTCCTTCTTAGGTTTCTTTTCCTTGGGCATTTTCGCCTTCTTGACATTCCCTTTTATATCTGTTACAGTCATTTCCATATTCAGCAAAGTTTCGGATTCTTCCGTGCTTGCAGGCATAACCGGTTCTTCATTGCCTGTGTCTTCTTTTTCCTTCTTTTTCTCCTTCGCCATCTTTGCCTGTTCCGCTTTCTCCTTTTCTTCATCCTCCAACTGTTGCAGCAAGTCCGTCACGTCTCCGTCTATCCGTGCTATATCCTTCATCCCCGGATCAGCCGCAAACGCTTTCTTCAGGTTCGCGAAAGCGTCCGTTATTTTATCTAACCTGTTGGCGGCTATCGCCCGCAGATAATAAGTCAGTGCTTCGTCCGGCAATTCGTCCGTCTTGTCAAAAGCTTCCTCGTTACGTTTGAGAGCCAATAGGAGAACCACTTCGTTCGTTCCTCCACGGGAAGCGAAGCGGTCGTATGCTGCCTGGAAGTTACCGTTGAACGCTCCGGCAAGCGCCTTCACGTCAGCTGTTACCGGGCTGTCCATAAGCATTGACGCCACGGAGTCGGCGCGTACATAGTTTTTATCGTCTAACAGGGCGATAATGTGGTTGCAAAGCAGTTCTTGCGGCGCCTTGTCGGTAATGAATGGCTCTAACAGGGCGACGTCCGCCTCTTTACGGTCAATCAGTATTACTGCCAGTTCGTTGGCAAAGAGCATGAATTTGGGGTATACCTCCAATGCCTGCCGGCATATCTTTTCCCTTTCCGCATCCGTCTTGGCATTCACATACATGCGCCAGAACTCGTATTGCACAAGGTCTTTATAATCCTTCTCATACATCTGGCGGATTTCCTCGTCGTTCAGCAATCTCATCACTGAGTAGCTGAAGCTGTATTCCACCCGCCTGAGCCGGTTCAGGTAATTGTTGAAGATCACGCTCCGATAATTCGGCAAGCGTAAAATCTGTCGGTATTGAGCTTCCATATTGTTCGGATAGCGCTCTATGGCTTCCCTCACACCATCGGCAGAAACCGAATCCTTCTCCATGAGTGCTGCTACGCTTTCCCATGTATCCACCCGCGCGTCCAGCCTGATACTATCCTGCATGGCAAGCACAGTACCCGGATTGAGACATTTCAGAATGGTTTCTTTAGCAGTCGCCACACGTTTCCATGCCAGTTTGAGGTTGCTTTGGTACGGACCTTCCGGAGAGGATACGGCAGCAACGTTGAATGCCATAAACTCGGCATTCGGGTCATTGTCCACATGAATCAGTTTGCTCTGCATCTTTTCCAGTTCAACCGCGTTGTTCGGGTCCGAATCGTCTATCCTGGCAGAGCTGATAAGGAACGTTAGGTTCACCTGCCCCTTGTCTCCGCGTAGCTGCTTTTTCGGTCGGGGAATATATTTTTCATCCGTTATCTTCTGCGCCCCGATGTTGAAGTCGAAGAACCGCATCGGATTGATAGTACCTTTGGCGATGACCACCGTGTCCTGATAAGTTGTCCTGCGGTAATTCACCAAGTACATGAAGATGTCGCAACGGCATTCGTCATCGGGATTATCCAGATACAGTGAATCCGCATACGCGATCACTTCATTACCGTCTATCCGCTTGCTCTTTTCATAATACGGATGCAGAAGGTCCTGCGAGAGGTCAAATTCCATCATGCGTTCCAGGGTGATGGCATATTCTTTTCCTGTTACTACAGCGGGACGGAACAGCTTCTGTGTGCCTCTTGTTATATTTATTAGTATCGGTTGCACGATTACCCGGCTGTTGGGCTTGAACATTTCCTTAGGTATTTTCACTTTCGGGTGAATGATATACTGGTTGCCTATAATCTCAATATCGGTAGGCTCAGGTGCCAACTTGTTCGTGATTCGTTTGGCTGTTACCACCACCTCGTCCAACTGCTGAGTATCAAAGGACATCACCACGTTAATCTTCTGCTTTCCTTTCAACTTCACTATCTTCGGCGCATACGTCAGTCCCGAGAAGTGTAGGTTAGTGGTAGGGTCTGCCATGATTTTAAAGTTACCGTCATAGTCTGTAATGCCGTATACATCTCCATCCTCCGTCTTGTCCCGGATGACGATCGACATGGCGGGCAGTCCGTCATCATCCATTACCGTACCTGTTATTTCCATTTTCGGATTCTGCGCGTATAAACTCATGGCGGTGAACAAGCAAACTACCGTTAATACCGTTTTCTGTATCAGTTTCATCGTAGTCACTTTAATTGATTATTTGAGTATATATACAAAGGAAATTCCTAATTTGACGGGTGCTGCAGACCAGTCCGACTGATTGGGTTCACCATGGCCGGCGCCGGGCACATAGCGCACCGTACGGTGGCGGATGACACCTAAGCCGGTAGCCAGTTCCACGTTCCATCTCCGCGAAAGTATCCATTGATAGCCGTATGTTGCTCCAAAGGCGTAAGCGTCTCCGAAAGCGGCACGCTTTCCCATGCCTAAGTCGAAAGTAGAGAAAAAGGCGGTTGCGCCGACATAATGGCCCGCCATCAGCGTCCCGAACCAGTATTTAAGTTCGGGCTGTACATGCAGGTGCTTGAAGTACCATGTATCGAAAAGACGTACAGGGCTTGCTCCGGCGGTGCATTCCAGTGAAAATCTGTCGTTCAGTGCAAACTCCAGTCCGAGATTCGGTGAAGCGGTGCCCCATTGCACGAGGTTGGTCTTTACAGCCACACGTTGCGCTTGCAGATGATATGGGTTGAATAAAAGTAACAGTAAAAAGAGCGTCCCGGAAACGAGAAACCTGCCCTTGCCTTCCTGAAAGCGGAAAGCGTGTTGTTTAGAAAATATCTGCATAATGATAGTCCGCTTTAAAACAAAAGCGTCTGCCATTTGCTCCTATCGGCTGCAAATATAAATAAACTTTTTATAACTCTGCTTTAAGAGCCCGTTTAAATTTTCCTCAAAAGGTTTTTTCTTCAGCTTCTTTTGAGTTTATTTCCGGAAAAAAACAGGAATCGTTTTTCACCTCCGCCACCAGTTGCCCTAAATATGTCTTTAAATTATCGCTCTTCCTGAGTCCCAGTTTCTTGCGGATACGCGAACGGTTCGCCCTGACAGTAGATTCGTTCACATACAACAGCTTGCTTATTTCCAGAATAGATTTATCCTCCAGTATCAGTCCGCATAGCTGAATTTCATTTGCTGTCAGGCACAGTTCCTTTTTCTCATTTACCTTGCTCAGCAGTTCTTCGCTGACAAGTAATCGTTTAGCCCTTATCACCAACTGGCTGCTGATGGCTTCCTGCATCATTTTGAACAGCCGTTCTGTCTGTTCCCGCGGCGCCCGGGGAGCCTGCACCACATCTATCATCAGGTCCCATTGTTGCTCATTCATTCCCATGAAGCGGTAGAGCGCCTGCCTTTCTTTGGCAAGACGTTCCTTTTGTCTGAAAGCATCCCATAAATACATACGTATATGCGCGACAAAGACAGGTGGAGATATGTATGCCAGACATAGGCTGGGAAAGTTCTCTAACAACGAAACAGGTGAAGTAATTGCTAAAGTCGAAGCCAGTGAGGACAGCGGAAGAGTACAGAGAAAATGTACATATTTCTTTTTGAGTGTAAGTGCGGCGAGTATGCAAGCAAGGAATCCGATAAATAGGTCATGGTATATGGTAAAGTCACGCTTTTGCTCCGCTATGGTAAAATGGTAGAATATAGAAATGGAAACATTTAGTTGGACGATGAATAATAATGAGGCAAGTGTGTTGTATGTAGTGAGTTTCCCTTGTTGATATAGATATGCCGAAGTGATAAAGATTAGTAGCGAAACCGTGTTCATTGCTGCCATAAAGTAAAATTCAAAAACGATATAGCCTGCCGTGTCATAAGCCAATCCTATAAAAAAGAAAACCATCGTACAGATGTTAACATAAATTCTGGCTTTTTCTTCCGGAGTGTTTGCTTCCTGCAATTTCGAGGATAAATGGCTGTAACTGTTAGGAAAGTTTTTTTTGTAGCATTGACTAATGTTGGATAATTTCATTATTAATAGTGTTTTCTGATTAAAATAAAAAAGTAAAGATAGAAAATCAGAATACGTGTTTATAATGTTTCGATTAGTTTAATATATAATATAAAAATAGATTTAATTTATTTATATAAATTTATATAATACAGAATATCTTTTTCAAATCCTTTGTCTTTCCATATAGTGTAAATATAATTAAAGTAAGGTGAGAAAATGCAGTTTTTTAGGGATATATCCCGCCTGGATAATGGGAGTACCGATGAATGTAGTATGTAGCCTTTTGTAGCCAATGCTGATTATTAGCTGTTTAAAGCATGCAGCCTTTTGTAGCTTATATTAAAATGGGCAAAATGCAGCCTTTTGCAGCCGTGTTTTTTCTCCGGTAAAATTCGCGGTGCGGAAACCTATGGGTAATTTTGCTGAATAAAATTAAAATTTAACAAAAGACGGGGAATGTACCAAAGTGGGGAAAGACAAAGGAATGCCGATTGTTGTTATACTTTTTGCAAAAAAAGAATATTAACTTTTAAACAAAAGAAAAAGATGACAACAATCAAAGCAAGGCTTAACTGTTCGCGGTTAGGCAGTGACGGCACGTACCCGCTTGTCATTCGGATCATTCACGAACGGGTGAAGCGCGAGGTGTACACATCTTACCGCCTGCGGCCTGAAGAGTTTGAGGTTTGTTCCGAAAAGGCGATAACCAAAAGCCGCGTTAAAGAGAAGGTCTCTTATATCCGGGAGGTCAATGAATGTATTAATTATATAAAGGAGGAACTGAAAGGCATCAGGGATTCACTGGAATGCCGTGGCGAATACACTACGCCCGAAATTGTCCATGCTTATAAAAACCGGAATGACATGGGTTGCTTCTTTACTTACGCAGGGGGCCGGATTAACGAGCTCATGATTTTGGGAAGGGAAGGTACGGCGGCTAATTACCGCAGTGCTATAAATGCTTTTGAACATTATTTAGGGAACAGTGATCTATCCATGAACGATCTTACCCCAAAGATGATTGAGGCATTTATAGATAGCCAGACCCGGCAGGGCAACAGTCCTAACACGGCCGCCTTTTACGTGAAGCAGTTGCGTGCCATTTACAACAAGGCTTATGACGAAGGGTATATCCGTTCTGCGCATAACCCGTTCCACCGGATTAAACTCAAAGGATGCAAAACACCCAAGCGTGCCATCACAAAGAAAGAGATTAACCGGATATGCAGGGTAAATCTTGATGGCAGACACAGGCATCTGGAACTGTCGCGTGATTTGTTCATGTTCAGCCTTTATACCCGTGGCATGGCTTTCGTGGATATGTGCTACCTCAAGAAAGAAAATATACACGGCAATATGCTTGTTTACCGGAGACGCAAGACGGGGCAGTGGTTGCAGATCAGGATTGAAGCACCATTGAAGGAACTGCTGCGCAAATACTACAACGCAGAATCTCAATACCTGTTGCCCATGTTACGAGGCGGTGACAGCTACAAGGACTACCGTTATATCCAGCGTCGCCTGAACAAACGCATCCGGGAAATTGGCGACCTGCTTGAATTCAATTTTCCGCTGACCTTCTATGTGGCACGCCATACATGGGCTACGCTGGCGCATGAGAGTGGAGTTGCCATGTCGGTCATCAGCGAAGGTATGGGGCATGGCTCCGAGAAAACCACACGGATTTATTTGGCTGGGTTAAGCCATCAGGTCATTGACAAGGCGAACAGGGCGGTAATAAACAGTTGGAGATTGTAGCGATAAAAAGCATAAGTCGTAAATAATTATTCTGTTTTAAAATAAATAATATTTTATGCTCTTTCTTATTATAAAAGGGTACGTTAAATCACTTTCCCTACCATTTCTCATTCTTTTAATATTAAGGCTAACTTTCTTTTTATAAGGAATAATGCTGCAAAGGTATGCCGAATAAATTATAACTCCAAACAAAAATGCAAAAATATTATAATATACATATATTTTAATCGAAATTGAATGTATTTTTCTATCTATTTTGTGATTTTTTAAGCACGACTTCTCTACGCCGGAAATTTCTTTTTCCAATTCCGGCATTTCTATTTCCACAGGTTTTCCACAGTTTCTACAGATAGACATACAATCTTCCACACTTCCGGATTCCGTTTTCGGCCTGATATGTTTCTGCGCTCCCCTTACTTTATAGTAAGAAGAAGTTTGTCTCAGCCGTCATCCGCTAGTGGCATCCAATGCCTTAAAAGGCTGTAATTCAATGGTACTTTCATTCTAATCGTTATTTTTCTATTTATAATCTATGGTTGTCACCGCCACTTGAATCCCGTTTAAAAAGATTGTTTCTGCATTTGTTTCTGCAATTGGTGGAAGTAACAAGCTGTGAATTAATGATTTATAAATCAGCTTTTAATAATTGTTTCAACCAAAGCCATGTGTGGAAACATTTTTGTCAATTAGTTATTTGTAAATCATTAATAATCAATGTGTTAATTATTATTTTTATAACGTACCCTTTTATAATAAGAAAGAGTACATTCATATTGGTTGAAACAAATATAATAATGAAGAAGAAACTACTAATACGCCTTATCGCACTGCTTGCCGTATTTACTTATGTCACGAAGGCCGATGCCCAGCAATGGGCGGTGGGTACGAACGGCTTGTACTGGCTTACCGGCACCCCTAATGTGGGTATTGAGTATGGTTTTCATAAAAATATGAGTGTTACCCTAAGCGGTAACTATAATCCTTTTACTTACAAAGATAACCGCAAGATGAAGCATTGGCTTGCCCAGCTTGAATACCGTTACTGGCTGAGTGAAACCTTTAAAGGTCACTTTTTGGGAGTTCACGCCATGGCGGGCGATTACAATTTCGGCAATCTCCCTTTCGGCTCAATGAAAGACTACCGCTACGAAGGTAGCCTTTATGGCGGTGGTTTCAGTTACGGTTACCAGTGGATCGTGAGCAACCGGGTAAATATTGGTGCCGACATCGGGTTGGGTTACTGGAGTATGGATTATAACAAATACTATTGCCAGACGTGTGGCGAGCGTATAAACCACTACCGTAGCAATTACTTCGGTCCGACGAAAATCGCTGTGAGTGTCATCTATCTGCTTAAGTAAAAGAAGAATATAAGGTTTTAAAAAGGGGACAATGAAAAAAGTATATTGTTTATTCATAGTTTGTGTTTTAGGCGGACTGACGGGAGGGTTTCTTCAGGCGAAGGACCAGTCCGTACAGTTCATCCGCGCCTTGATTTACCGCATGGAGCGTGTGGATTCCTGTCTGGTACTGGACATGAATGTGAATCTTCGTGAGGTGAAACTTGCCCCTGACTGTACTGTCTACTTAATTCCCCGTATATTTTCAGGTAGTGATTCTCTGGACTTGCCGCCTATCATGCTCAATGGTCCTCAAAGCGATCTGATGTATCGCCGCCGTAAAGCATTGGGCAAGTTCATAGAACCTACTCCTTACGAGCCTTATGCCGTATTGCGTGAAAGCGGGCATGAACTGCCCGTAATTAATTATCGGAAAGACGATATGGAGTTTCAGCCGTGGATGGAAAAAGCTGGTATTAAGATATTCTATAAAAGCTATAATAACGACGACCGCCTGATTCCTATCGAGGCGAAGTTTGAGCGCGTTCCCCCCGTGATTGTGGTGAAAACGGACACTTTAATACTAAGAGATACCATCCGGATAGAAAAGAATATAGACCGCCCTGTGTACGTTCCGGCGGCTCCCGCCCCGGTTGTGGAGAAGAAAAAAGAAACGGTCATCGAACATGCCGGTTACCGTGCCGACATCTACTTCCCGGTGAGTGGGATGAAGATATTGCCCGAACATGATTTGAACAAAGAAGCATGGCACGTTTTTGTCAGCGAGCTCGACTCCCTGCGTTCGGGTGGCAGTAATACCGTGATGGGTATCACTGTTATCGGCTATTCCTCACCCGAAGGAAACTATGAAGCCAACGATCGCATTGCCAAGCGTCGTGCGGAAGCTTTGAAGAGTTTCCTCGAAACAAAATACAACTCTACACTGGTAGAGATACGTACCGAGTGGATTGCCGAAGACTGGGATCGCCTGGCGGAACTTGTCCGAGCCTCTAACATGGAAGATAAAGATAAAGTACTCGACATCATCGACAATGTGGACATCTTCAAAGGACGTGAAAATCGTTTGAAATCCCTCTCCGGTGGTAAAGCATGGGCATACATGCTCAAAGAGTATTTCCCGAAACTGCGTTGCGCTTCATGCCGTATCGGATATGTAAAACGAACTGAAAAATAAGGTAAAAAAAACAGCCATGAACAATAGACAAAAAAATATAAGGAGCACACTCATCAAAATCATCTCAATAATTTTGATCATTCTCCCGCTGTTCTCCTCCTGCCTGAAAGAAGTGGTGGATAGCCGGCAACGGTTGCCTGAACGTACTATCCTTTTCTATATGGCAGGGGATAACAGTTTGTCCGAAGAGACACAGGAGAAAGTGGATGCCTTAGCAGCTGCCTGGAACATCGCAGGCGAAAACCGCCTGCTTGTTTATCAGGACAGGGGCGGAGAAAACGCCCCCCGCCTGCTGGAAATAAAAGCAGGCTCCAACGGCAAGGGCATGATAAAATTACTGGAAGAATATAAAGACGAGAATTCTGCGACTACCAAAGTCTTTGCCCACGTGCTCAATGATATGGTTCGTTACTGCCCCAGTTCAGACTATGGTCTGGTTCTGTTTTCCCACAGTAGCGGATGGCTTCCCACGGGAGCTTTTGCGCAACCACGCTCGGTAGCCACCGACGGTGATACGGAATTCAGCCTGATGGACTTTGCCCGTACCATTCCCAATGGCCAATTCCGGTTCATCGTCTTCGAATCCTGCCTGATGGCGGGCGTCGAAGTAGCTTACGAACTGAAAGACAAGACAAGCCAGATCCTTGCCTCCAGTGCCGAAATCCTTTCGCCGGGATTCACGCCCCTGTATGGCAAAATGTTTGAATACCTCTATAAACTCACTCCCGATCTTACAGGTTTCGCCAATGAATATTATAATTATTGCAACGGGTTTTCCGACGACAGCCGCTCGGCTACCGTCAGCGTTATCAACACTGCCGGTCTGGCTCTGTTGAAGTCGCTCCTGGCTCGTTCCGAAAGCAATGTGGAACATTGGGAGTGGGTGGAGCGGGACGGCATCCAGCATTTCGACCGCCGGGAGAAAGATTACCTTTTCTATGACTTGGAAGGATACATCAGGACGATAGGCACACAGGAAGAGATCAACGAACTGGCAGGCATACTGGAAAGAAGTGTTCTCTACAAAGCAGCCACGGAAAAGTTTATGTCCGGCACCCCTTACGGTTTTCTTATAAAACAGCATTGCGGGCTGACGATATACATCCCTGTAGCAAAGTTCAGGGAACTCAACACGCAGCGCAAGCGCCTGCTGCTGTTTTCGGATAACCAATAATAAGCGAGGCAAAGAACAGTAAACATAAGTTTTTAATTAATTCGAGAAAAATAAACAATAGTCCAACAACGAAAAAATGTAAACTACAAAACAGACAGAAAGAAAAGATCTAAAGCAACAGGGCGATATTCGCTGTTTCCGTGAAGGTGTCCGCCTGCCTCATCCTCAACGGAATAAAAAAGAATTTAAACAATGGTAGGAGCAATATTTAGTATAATAACTTAATTTATTAAGAATGAAAACAAGACATTTATTTACGGTTGCATTAGCGGCATTGGCATTTGCGGCATGCAGCGATGACAATGACATTAACAATGGGGGCAACGAACCGATACCCGGCAAGGTAGGCGCATTGGTAGAGGGAATAAGTATTAACTTCGGCGAGTCTCAGGGTTCGCATACTCGTGCTTACTCCGGAAACCAGGTAGGTGAAGGTACCGAAGGTATGATTTATGAAGCATACATTTTTGCTAAAGAAGCTAATCCGACGCATCCCCGTTCACTGGTTGGTGACTGGACTGTGCTTCGTGTGACAGCTGACCAAGTTACCGGTACGATAGTAGCAGAAACCGGTGGCGTGGACACAGAAGGAACCCTTAAGAAAGATTTAAAGAAAGCCATCAACGAAGGTTCAAAAGCTGACGTAGAATGGTTGGTTAAAAACGTAGCTACCTTCAAAGGCGTACGCCAGGGCGATTATGTTTATGTGATTGCTAACGATCCGAACCTGACACTTGCACAAGCAGCCGCTTTGGCTCATAAAGGTGATGCATCAGAAGAAGGTATCAAAGGATATGTTGCCAGCATCAACAAGGACTACTTGAACGGATTGACTTATGCCGGAGATGCTAAGGATGAGTCTGGCCACAAAATTATTCCTACAGGAAAGTTAATTATGGGAGGCCGCGAAATGATTCCGGTTTCTCCGAATATTCCTTCAAATGGTGAGTTCTCGATGACCATCGGTCTTGATCGTGAATTGTCAAAGGTGAACTTCTCCGCAAGCATATCAACCAATGACGCTGATGTGGCAAAAGGTAAAGTTGCGTTTCTTGAAGACGATGGTATCGTTGTAGCACGTATTGCACGTAAGGCAAGCCCGTTTGCTGAACAGACTGGTGACTGGTATGTTCCGGCTAACAACTGCGTGGAAGACTGGCCTGTCAACAATCATGCTTTGGTTAACAATAAGTATACCGCACTTTGCGACGGTACATTCGACGGTTCTTTCATATTTGACGGTACATCTGCTACTCCTATCACAAATTGGATGAAAGACGTAACAATCCCTGCCGGATTCAATGGTGTAGCTCCTGCCTCTAATGTAACTGAATATCGTTATAGCTGGAAATTGAAACCCGGTGCAGATTTGATTAAGAATACCAATATGGTTTATCTTAGTGGTGACAAAGCAACAATCTATGCTCCGGTATTCTACACTACTCCTAACTATAGTGCCAACACTAACTCTGTAACTGTTATCTGTACTCAGGCTACTTATACTGACAGAGGTATATTTAAAAACAGCAACATGATTGATACGTATGTGGATGCTGCCCTGAATGAAACCAAAGACGATATCGAAGTATTCACTGCTGCCGAAACCAGTAGTGTTGCTTTGAATGTCGGAAATCCTTTAAAATACGAAGCGGCGACTGCTTCAACACTCGCTAAGAGTGATATTCTTGCTAAAGTAAAAGTAGCAGTAAATAATTGGGGAATCAAGATGTTTGATACTGAGGCAGAATATAATGCTGCCGTAGCAGAATTGCCCGGAGCTGACAAAACAGCATGGGAGAATACTACTACACCGGATTTCGCAACTTACAAGAAAATGATGGACCGTTTCTATGTAGCAGTTCTGTTGCAACAGAGATTGGCAAACAAAGGTGCCGGAGTGAAAGGTAATCAGACTGACATTGATAGTAAGGATGTTTGGGGCAATGGTATTCCGAATGGTATAACTGCATATTATACCAATGCCGATACCGATTCTTTGATGGTAGGTTATAAGAAGTTGACGGATGCTGCTGTTGCCAACAAAGCTTTCTACTTTTCTTCAGGTATGAGTGCATCTTCAATACAGGAAATGCTGGCTAACGCTATGTTTATGCCATCTCCAGTTACTGTCGGTGAGAGAACCGGAGCAGAAGTACGCGCCGCTTATTTCGCCAACATCGATGCTTTTGAATACTTCAAAGGTCAGAAATTGTACTACCGTGCCGATGTAGCCAACTATGTAGGAGGTGCATCAAACAAGCTTACCGAACGTAACATGTACTATGTATCCAGAGGTACTATCCAGTCCTTAGGAGCCAAGACTATCCATGACGCCATCTATTCAGAGCAGAATACAATGCACATCGACGTGAAGGTTAACGACTGGAAGTTGTCTATCAATGACATTCCTATGTAATTCATGCATGAGTGCTTGTAAAACTTAAAAATCGAGCTTCGCATAATTAAGTGCAGGCCTCTACACCCGGGAAAGGGATGCGATTTCCGTTTTCCCTTCCCGGTTTTTATTAATCACGAGAAACGAAATGAAGAAATTATTCCCGATACTGCTTTCTATTCTGCTGATGCTCTCCTCGTGCATCCAGGATGAACTTGACGCCTGTGCCGGACGGTTGCATATATATTTCAGCTATATATACGGTCAGACCAATCAATTCTACGAAACAGCCAAGACTGACGTCCATCTGAACTACTACTACAAAGAAAGTGGTGACAAATTCCGGGAAACTACGATAGAGAGAGCTTCTATCGGCATTGACAATCCTTACGTCAGGGAGAAACAGAGAGAAGACAAGGACTCTATTACCTTGATAGCCTGGACACACGACGAACGTGTGGAATATGTGGACGCTGCCTCCACGCCGATGGGCGTAGGCTATGTCCATCTAAAAGAAATGACCCCGGGAAGCGGCATCTGCGCCCCGGTGGACGACCTGCTCTACGGGCAGACATCCTTTCATGCGGGCACGCACATTGAGCGACGGGACGTTACCATCCCCTTTGTACGCGCTGTGTGTCGCGTGCGTATCACCATGATTCCGCAAACCGTGCAAGACGGTGATGCGGATATTGACATTAACGGGCGGCGGGACACCTACGCCACGGTAATCATCCCCCATGCAGACGATTACACCTTTCACTTGAAGGGGACACGCAACAAGATAGATTACAACAACATAACTTCGGGCGAGGAAATCATCCTGAACCCGAAAGCCTATTACGATGAAAAAGACGGCAACGTGAAAACCACCTGGTTCGGCGCTTTCTCTTCACTCGAAGAATACCTGAAAGTAAACGTGTATATTAAGGATAACCCGGCAGCTTCGTTCGACTGTGCACCTATCCAGCTTGCTTCCACGCCGGGTGATTATATAGACCTTGTGATAGACGGGCATTACATCCGCCCGCAAATGTCCATCAAGGTGAATGGCTGGAAGCTGGCGACAGTGGAGAGTAGTATGTAGACTAATAACAGTTAAGAATGAGACATATAAAAGCATACATATTGGCAGCCCTGCTTGCCGGAGTCTTTTTCTCCTGCATGGACGAGACGCTGGTGTACACGGAATATACTCCCCACCCGCAAGAAGAAGATTCCGGTGACCGTGAAATGCGCCTGAAGGTGAGCGTTCCGAAAACTTATAGCGCCGGAGCGGCGGGGAGCATAGACCGGAAAGAGCGTATCGACACGCTGGACGTGCTGGTGTTTGCCCCTGCCGCCGGAAATCCCGGCAAGAAATTCCTGCGCAGTGCCGTCACCGGCTCCGTGGTGAAGGATGAGGACGGAAACGTGGTGAAGAACGTATTCGAGGTAGTGATGCCGCTGGGCAAGGATATGGATGTGCATGTGTTTGCCAATGCCCACAGTGACCTGATACGCAACAGCGCCTTTGCCTCCAACGGTAAAGAGATGCAGTCGGTCCTGGGCAAAATCACTACCGCCCGCAAATACGAACTACAGAAAGAAGACGTGATGCTGCCCATGCACGGCTCCGTGACGGGTATCACCGTAGACAAGGACAGCAAGGATGTACTCCCTGTGAGTGTGCTCCGCTCTGTGGCAAAGGTGAGCGTGATGATAAACGGAAGCGTCTCTGCCGGCGACGAACTCGTGGGTGGCGAACTCGATGAATTCAAGCTCTATGAGATGTATGTGTTCTTCCCCGCCGACAGTGCCCTTGTGGCAACAGCCGATACCACGCAGTTCTATACCGTTCGCCCCGACTCGGGTAACGTAAAGACTGCCACGCTGCCCGAAAAGCTGCGTGCCGGAAACCGTCCCGATTCCCTCTCTATCCTAAATAAAACGATAGTAAAGAAGATAGAAAGCATTTACCTTTACGAAAACATTCCCTGGACAAAAGACGGATTCGACTATGCCACCTCCCGTGTGGTACTAGGCGGTACATTCTACGACAAAATCACCGGACAACCGGACAAGAACGCCGACGGCACGCCCAGAGTCAGTTATTACCGCATCAACTTCCAGAATAATAAAGATGTGCAATACCCCGTGTTGCGCAACCACCATTATGTGCTTAACATCATCTCTGTAGCTGCTCCCGGCTACGACACTGCCCGCCAGGCAGCCGAAGGCAAGCCTATCAACATAGCCGTGACGGTGTTCGACTGGATGAATGAGCTCCACGAAATTGTGAATGACGGGCAGAGCTACTTCAATATGTCAAGCAAGTATATCGTCTTGCCCCGTAATGCCAACTCAACACGTCACATCGATGTGGACTCCGATGTACCCGTGGATGAATGGAAGATGTACTTCAAGGACCAGAACAACGGAGCCACCACTCCGCAAACGTGGTTCAAGGATAAACAGAATAACGACAGCATTGATGCCACCAAAGGTACGGCTCTTGAAAACAGCCGTTACAAAGTAACCAAGGCTGCCGACAAGATTACCGTTGAAGTACTGAAAAAATACAGTGACCTGCCTCCTGCGCCTTCTACGGAAAGCCGCGATGACGTGCTGGTACTGATGGTGCGCAATCTGCGTATCTATATCAACATCACCCAGTTGGACAAGTCTCCGGACGATTGGGGCAACGGTGGCAATCAGGGTGATGATGTGGGACAGAAAACCGAAGAAGGCAAAATAGAAGACGTGGATACCGAAGATTGGAACGGTGACGGTACGGATATCGGCGGCGACTCTAAATTCGATTGACAGAGGACTAAACACTAAAAATAAATAAACCCTATAGACGATGAATCGGAAATCAAACATATACGGCCAGTTACTGATGAAACAGGTAGGCATATTGCTCTTGCTTATCCTGGCATTGAACGGCTGCTCCGTTGACGGAACAGCCGGTAGCGACGCACTCCGTCCGGATGTGCCGGGAACTTTTGTACTGGACTATGAGATACCCGACTCCCAAACGGATGACATATTGAATGAGTCCGAAACCCGTGCCGGCACCACTCCGTCCCAAGGGACCGAGAATAAGATTGAAAACCTGCTTTTGCTCTTCTTTGAACAGGATGATTACGGCAATGGCGCCTTTATCGGTTCGCTGAACGGAAAGCAGGACGGAAATTCACTGGAGAAAACCGGAAGTGTGGAGATGACCTTAAGCGGAAATATCAAAGGCGATACGGATTACAACGTGCTGGTCATCGCCAATGCGGAGAAATATGCACCCATTGCCGACATCAATGCCTTCTGCGCCACACGAACGGAAAATCTGGTAAAGCTCCAGCTTCGTCCCCAACTTCCGGCCACAGCCGGTGTATTTACCGTACCGGACGGATGCCTGCCTATGAGCGGCGTTGCAGTTAAAAAAGCGGGCAAAAACTTGAAAGTGACTTTGCTTCGTGCCGTAGTGCGGATGGATGTGGGTGTCAAAGAAGACATGAATGATGAAATCATACTGGAAGAAGCGATACAGGCTAATATTGCTCCTGTTATCTCCCTGTTTTCCGATCCCCGGGATGAAAATGTGGAACGCCTGACGGGTGTAAGTGTTGCTTCGAAGGAGAATGCCATCATCGGCGGTCTTTACGCCACAGAAAGCTATACCACCTCTGCCAGTGACCGTACGAAAGCTTTGACACAACGAACCTGCCTGCTGGTGAAATGCAGAAAGAAAGACTATACGGGCGACCGTTGCTGGTACCGGGTGGATGTGAACATAGACGCCGAAGAGATGCAATACCTCAAACGGAACAATGTCTATACGGTTACTATCAACAGCATACGCAGTCTGGGAGCCAAGACATCCGAAGAAGCTTACTATGCGGATGCCACGCTTATCAGCTCCGTAACGATTCAGGCTGTCTGGAAAGATAGCGGCGTATTACCGCCCGGAGTGGATGTGAACTAAGTTGATTGTCGAACAGATTAAAAAAAAAGAAGAATGATATATAAGTGTAAAACAGGTCGCTTTCAGACTATTTGTTTCCTGCTACTGACCACCGCCTTTTTCTCCTGTTCACAGGAAGAACCGGTACGTTCCGGTGGTGACAGGGGTGCTGAAACGCTGATACCGTTGCGTGTTGGCAGCGCCGGTAAGGGAGGGATAGTTACCCGGGCAGAGGGAGATACGAAGTTGCTTGAACAGGCAACGGACCGTATCGGCCTTTTCCTGATGGCAGACGAGACAAATGGCTATCAGGCTGTCAGTAACAAGCCGTACACCTATTCTACTCCTTACTGGCAGTCGAAAGGGCAACTAATGCTGGCTGAAGAACCTGCCCGGCTGGCGGCTTACTATCCGTACGACGCCAACGGGACAAATCCCGCATTACTGGTCAGTCGGATATACGATGCAGACAAGGAGTTTTATTATTTGCCTTTCTCGGCAAGCTATATCACTTCTACTGTTCATCTGAATCTGCGCCGGGCATACGCGCTGTTACGTTTCAACTTTATAATCGGAACTGGAGAGGAAAATAAGGGCGCCTATACGGGTGACGGGAAAATCACCGCTTTCAGTTTTACCGCTCCGCTTTTGCAGGCGGGCACGCTGAACCTTTTTACCGGGAAGGTGAACGAAGCCGTGCAGGCGCAGGCTACATTGAATTACGGTACTTCCTTTACCGCCGGTAACGCCGCTGCTCCCTCCAGTGTCGATTTCATGGTAGTACCCTCGGATATGGCAGCCTATACCGACATGACCTTTGCGTTGACGGCAGACGGAAAGGAAATGAAGAACGGAAAGCTGGCATTAGTCTCCTTGTGCGGAAGTGAAAAGAAATTGCTGGAAGGGACCAAATATGAGATCAACGTCACTCTCCGTCCTACCGGACTGGAGGTGGAAGGCCTGAAGGTACAGGATTGGGAAACGGACGACATCTCGGATGTGCTTCAAAATAAATAAGGATGAAAAGACTAACCGATAAAATCAGAACATTGATACTTCTAACACTGCTGATAAGTTGCGGTGAAGAAGAACATCCTTGCCGAAATTACGGTAGCGACGTGCTTCTTCGTCTGCAATCCGTCCGTACCGGGGAAACCGTACCGACTCGTTCCGGCGGGGATGCCCCCCTGCTGGACGCGGCGATACCCGTAGGCTTTTGGGTGAAGGAACTGAGCCAGGCGGACGGGAACGTGGTTTATGCCACACAAAACAATGTGAAGGGAGGATATGACAGCGATGATTCAGCCTGGCAGCCGCTTCCCTCCAATCCGGTCTGGCTCAATAACTATACCGCCGATCTGGCCGTATACGCTCCTTATGATGCCACCCAGGGAGCGGACGGTGACGGAATCCTCAGCCTGTCAGCCAATCTTTATCAGGCTGACAGGGATTTGGTAGCCGCCCGCTTTACTGGCAATAACCGGAGTACGGGACTGAATGTAACCATGAAACGCTTGTATGTGCGGCTGACATTCACCTTCGTGAAATATGCCGAATATACTGACGAAGCGACCATAGACAAGTTTGAGCTGACAGGTGCCGATATCTATCAGAACGCTGCCTACAGCCTCTTTGCGGACAGCAATCCCTATGCCATTGTCCCGGCTACCGGATTTACGAAAAGTTTCAGCCCGGGATTGAAGATCGGAACCGATACCGATGCGCCGGATGCCGCCAAGATAGACCTCTTGCTGATACCCACTGGAGCCGCTTTTACGGAAGATGCCCTGCTGACCGTAACTTCCGGAGATAAGGTGATGAAGGTTCCTGTTCTAAAAACGCTCTTTTCCGGTGGAAGGCTTTTTTCCGCAGGGAAACAGTATAACTTCACGGTAAGGCTGTCCGTGTCTTCGGTTGATATGGAAGAGAATGATGTGAAGACCACCGATTGGGAAAATGCCGGTGCGGATGTAGAAGCCGGTTCTGAGTTCGATTAATGCAAGTAATAATATAAAATAGAGTTGATATGAAAAAACTTTTGATAACAATGACATTCGCCGTCTTGCTGGCAGGTTGCTCGGAAGAAGCTTCTGTGCCGGGCGGCAACAGTGTGCAGGAACGGAATCCCCTCACTGTACAGTCCGCATCGTTGAATACGGATGTGCAAACCCGTGCGGCTACCACTCCCGTAACTTCCGGTAGTATCGGGTTGTTTCTTGCCAATAACACAAGCTATCCGGACGCCTACGTGCCTGTGGACAACAACCAGTATTCGCATGGTACGCCATGGACTTCTTCCAACCCCATCTACCTGGGTGGCGAAACGGCAGACGTATGCGCCTATTATCCTTATAGCGCCGACCGGAATAACAGTAAAGCGTTTACATTGAAGACACAAACCTACAATGCCCCCGCCGACCTGTGTTACTCGGAAAATATCGCGATGAACGGTGCAAAGGCAACCGCTGACGGCGCCGGAACAATAGGCTGCAAAGTCTCCTTTACCCTGAAACGCGCCTACTCAAAAGTCGCATTTGAATTTTACAGGAAAAACTATCCGGGTACCTGCGAGATGACACACATCCAGTTGAAGAACTGTATTACTGACAATACACTGGACATTACGAGCGGTACGTATGGTACCGTCGCGACAACCGGAGATTTGGATTATGATGTGAAAATCACTGTACCGGAAGATGACGGGACAAGTCCGACTCCCAGCATTACCACTTCTGATGACGATGCGGATGCAAAGAACCTGTTAGTTATTCCCGGTGACATCCCCGGGGCTGACCTTACCGGAGTAACGATTGTGCTGACTGTAGACGGTAAAACCATGACAACGAAGATTCCGCGCGCAACATTAGGCAAATTTGTGGCAGGAAAAGTATATACCTTCAAGATGTCCGTTAACGGCACATCAACAGAAGTGGAACAGATAGACATTGAAGACTGGATATCAGAAGATGTGACGGATAGCGGCGACAAACCGTTTGTTCCCCTGCCGTAATCAGCCACAGCTAAAAAAATGAGAAGATGATGAAAAGAAAAACAAATCAGAAATACCCTGGCAGGTCCCTGACCGGATGGCTTGCAGGCGGTGCCTTGCTCTTCCTGCTGACTGCCTGTGGTGGCGATACCTCCCTGCCTTACGAAGACGGCGCACCGGATGTTCCGGCAAGCGGTGAACTTGTCCCTGTAGTTATGGAGGCGATGGTGGAAAACGGCAGTGTGACACGTGCCACAACCACCACCCTCAACAGTGGAAGCATCGGCGTATTCCGTACCGCCCCCGTATCTACCTGGTGTCCGGCACAATACAACGTGCCATATACGAACAGTGGCTCCGGCTGGCAGGCGACAGATACGGACAATAAAGTGCTGGTGGGTGGTGAAGATGCGTCCTTACACGCCTATTATCCGTATAACAGTGTGACATTTGATACCACAGTGAAGACGCAAACTACTCTGACGGTGAAGGATTACACGGTGAATAATGACCTGTGCTATGCTGCCGCACCGACTGCCGTAATCAACAATAAGAATCCGAAAGCCTCTTTTGTGCTTAAACACGCCTATGCACGGTTTAAACTCAGCATCACTCGGAATGACAACTACCCGAATGATTGCAAGATCACGAAACTCGTGATGCAACCAGTCAGCGCAGGAAGCAATTTTTATACTACCCGTACGATGGATATTTCCAAATCATCCGGAGATGTCACCCAATTGGGTGGAAACATAGCTGCCAATTGGACGCCGGATCTCTCCGCATTAGTGATGTACACAACAGGCATAGCCAAAAGCGTAGAGAATACCGAGATAGACAAGTTGTTTCCCCCGCAGGAGTTTTCAGCCGGTGTCGGTCTAAAGCTAACGCTGACTATCGACGCTTTGGAGTATAAGGTAACGATACCTGACGATATTCTAAGCGCACTGAAAGCAGGATACGAATCTATAGTCAAGCTGGAAGTGCAAAGTAAGGCTATTGAAGTCCTCGGAGTGAATATCCGTCAATGGACAGATGATTCAATAGGAAAGGGAGATTCCTTCCTGGATTGATAAGTATACATGAAAGATATGAAATAGAAAAACAGAATATGAGAAATCTTACTTTATTAACAATATCACTACTTCTTCTGGGCGGATGCTCGGATGAAGAAAACCTGCCAGATTCGCTCGGAAAGGAAAACAGGTATCCCCTGATTATTCAGTCAGTGATGGTAAACCCGGAGATTGCAACCCGCGTTGCCGGTTATGACGAGCTGGCGATAGGAAAAAATATCGGAATTTTCATGGAAGGCGCTCCTGGGAGCTCTGGCTATGTGGCGGCAAATAATATCCAATACAATCACACTGCTGATGGATATACTCCCAATAATGCCAATCAAACCATTTATTTAGGAGCGCAAAATGCCAATATATGTGCATACTATAAACCTGTATTGGATGTGGCAGACAAGACCAAGGCAGCATTGACGAGCGCCAACTACACCGAAGCGCGTGATCTGGTGTATGCAAAGAACGTGGTGAAGAACGGCACGGCTGCAGGTTCACAAATAATCTTCAACATGGAACATGCGTATTCGCAGATTGAGTTTAGTTTTGAAAGGAAGAATTATCCCAATACATGTAAAATTACGGATGTTACTTTGAAAAACTCCGCTTTGATAAAAACAGCGACATTGAATATCGCAACTGCTGTATATACCACTACCGGAACTGCAGCAGAGTTATCTTTCAAAACGAATGAGACTACTCCAGATACCGGAATAACTGTGCCCGCTACTGGTGCAAGTGACAAAGTGAGCCTGCTGGCGGTACCTTGTACGCTTGCCAATACGGACGGTACCAATGGGCTGACAGTGACTTTCAAAGTAGATGATAAAGATATGAGCATGAAGATCCCTTATGCCAAGTTAGGTGCGCTCAAAGTCGGTACGCGGCATCAGATCACTGCCAGCCTCAATGGTACGGACATTGATGTGGTATCCGTACAGGTTGCCAAATGGAGCGACAGTGATGAAGGCACATTTGAACCGGAACCTTAAATGCAAGGACGTATGAAGAGACAATATTATAAATTCGGAAATGTGGCTGTACTGTTTGCATTAGGGGTAATATCCCTGTTATATGCTTGCGGACAGGAAGACGGCGATGTGCTGCGACAAGAACCGGAAATGGTGCCTGTCAGCGTACAAGCGGGCGTACAAGGCGAAACGGTAACTCGTGCCTACGATTATGAAGTATTGACGGCGGGCAGTATCGGCGTATTCCGCCTGGTAACGAACGATTATACCTTACAGGAAAATGTACAGTATTCTAAAACGAGCGCAACCGGCTGGCAACCGGCTGTGAATACCAATATAATCTATGTGGGGGCAAAGGAAGCGGAGTTGTGTGCATATTACCCGTACGGTTCGGTGACTTTTGATGATAGCAGCAATAAAGTGAAGGCAACACTAACCGCGACTTATTATCAAGCCTCCAAGGACATGAGCTATGCGACTACAGGAGGTGACGCTGTATGGAAAAAAACTCCGCAAGCTACTTTCCTGATGATTCATGCTTATGCCCGCTTATCGTTCAATGTAACCCGTGACGCCGATTATCCTACGTCGTGCAAGGTGAGTAAGTTGGTGTTAAAGCCGGCAGCCGGAACTTATTTTCAAACAAGGACGATTGATATTAGCCAGGGAGAGGTAAGTCTTGCTAACGGCACAACCGCTTCTCAATATGAATGGGTCTCTGCCGATTGTTCGTGGAGCATCAAAGACGGTGTATCCGTTGGAACACCTAATGAAAGTATGGATGTGTTGTTACCTCCACAGGAATTTGCTGCAAATAAGATGACTGTAACGCTCACTATTGATGGCGTGAATTATTCGGCTGACGTGCCAACCGGTAGCGGAAGTTCTTTTACGGCGTTGAAAGCAGGCACCAGGCATAGGATTGAACTATCTGTAAAAGGATCAGGACTGAGCGTTACCGGTATGAAGACCTATCCATGGGAAACTTCCACAGTTTCCGGTGATAACGGTGCCGTAATGGATTGAAATATATAAATTAAAACTTAAAAACGATATCAATATATGAAACCAATTGTAATGACCACAGTTCTCTGTCTGATGCTGTTTACCGGATGTTCCGGTGACGAGGGCATCCCGGTTGAAAGATTGGATAACATGGTGCCTTTGAGTATAGCTTCGGCATCTGTTGAGAATGCGAGTGAAATACTTACGCGGGCTGCTACACCCGAACTCCTGACAAGTGGCTCAATCGGAATCTTCCTGGAAGGGGCTGCGGGAACTAACTATACTAAGAAAGACAATATTCAGTATGATTACAGCGTATCAAAGTGGGTACCGAAAAATGAAGCGGAAACCCTCTACTTAGGCGGTGAGAATGCTAATGTATGTGCTTACTATAAAACCACAAAGATAAATCAGCCAACCAAGGAAGCAGCTGCTCTTACTTCACAGATATTTGATACAGACCTGGATTTATTGTATGCAAAGAATAAAACGGTGAATGGGACTTCAGCTGGCAAGGCGGTAGAATTCATATTAGGCCATGCCTACTCGCAGGTTGAGTTTGTACTGAGCCGTGACAACTATCCCAACACCTGCAAAGTGACTCAGATAGCTGTCAAGAATGCTAACATCATTGGAAATACGACACTGAACTTAGCAACAGGCGTATATGCTGCCGGAACAGTTAATGCGAATTTTAGCTATAATACTAACCCGGCTATTCCGGCTGACGGCATCACCGTACCTTCAACCGGCACTGTCAACAGCAATCTGCTGATGATACCCTGTACACTTGCAAACAATTCGGGGGCAGGGCTCACCCTAATTTTGACCGTAGATGGTAAAACCATGACTGCCACTGTGCCCTATGCCAAGCTCAACGCTTTACAAGCGGGCATCAAACACCAGATTACCGTTGTACTGAAAGGTACTGCCATTGATGTGAGTGTAAAAGATACACCTTGGGTAACAGAGCCGGTCGATGGAAATTACAATCCGGAACCTGTGGTGCCTTAATCTTTAATAAAAGAGAGCCATGAATGGAATGAATAATATATATAGTAATAAGAGGTACTTCCGTTATTGTTTCTGCTGTGGGGTGTTTCTTCTGGAACTGCTCAGCGGTTGTTCTCAGGAGAGTGGATTACAGGCGGAAATAGCTATTGCGGAGAATGTACCCATCGCAGTATGCGCTGCGTTATCAACAGCAGAGATAGATACTCGTGCATCTGTAACCGAAGAGATGAAAACCGGCAGTTTAGGGATTTTTCGTCTGGCAGAAAATGATTATACGGCATTGTACAATGTAAAGTATGAAAAAACGTCGGATACAGCTCCGTGGTCATCTACAACCACGATTTATGTAGGGGCGGAGTTTGCCAGTTTATGTGCCTATGCACCTTATAATTCTGTAGAATTTGCGAAAAATTCTACAGTAGCTACTTTGGAAGCACAGGAATACAAAGCGGACAAGGATATGCGCTATGCCACTACAGGGGGAGCTACTATATGGAAGCTTACTCCTCAGGCTGATTTTACGTTGATTCACTCATATGCCCGTCTGACACTTGCTATTACCCGTATGCCTACCTATCCGTCTACCAAGCCTTATCTCTGCGCTGTGACAAAGGTGGTGGTGGAACCGGGGACAGGTGGGAGCAAAATAGCTACCCAAAGGACTAAGGATATTGCTACTAATGCGGAAACTACGGTTACAGAAGCAGACAACTATATTTTTACGGTCACTACAGCCCTGAAAACTTCCGGTATCGTATCCGGAGCGACTGACAATTCCGGTGTAGATATGCTTTTGCCTCCCCAAACGTTGGTGGGAGGCGTGAAGCTGACACTGACAGTGGACGGGGCGGACTATGCGGTAACAGTACCTGCGGACCGGTTGAGTATGCTTACTGCCGGTAGCCATTATACAGTAAAAATTGATGTAAAGGGATTTGGCTTGCAGGTGGAGGACGTAACAATTGATAAAGCATGGACCTCGACAAGCGTGGGTTCAGGCGATTATAATACGGGATTTTAAATTAGAAATAGAAAGACAACGATATGAAATGTCTACTTTATACAGGAATAGTGATAAGCCTGTTGTGCAGTTGTTCGGAGAAGGATATATTGCCCGGGGATAACGAACTGGCACGAACCCCGTTGCAGGTAGTGTCTGCCAACCTTTATCCGGATTTGCGGATTCTTACCCGAGATGTGCCAGAGTCGGTTGGATTGGTCGCAGGGGCTATTGGAATTTATCTGGAAGGTGCTCAGGCAGATGAAGATGGCAATATCATCGCTCGATATGCGGACATCAAGAACCGGCACTATGCCTATGATAGCGGTTCCGCAGCGTGGAAGCCTGCCGATAGCAAAGAAATGATCTATCTGTTCGGTACAGACGCCTCGGTTTGCGCTTATTATCCCTATCATTCTGATGCAGCGTATGCGGACAAGAAAGCGTTACCCCTGAAAACGCAGGACTATACGGATAGTAACCCAGATTCGGAAGCTGCCGATCTTTACTATGCGCTTGGTGGTGTGGTGAATGGTTACAATCCGGGAATATCTTTTGATCTGATGCACGCCTATTCTATGCTGGAATTACGAATCAGCCGGGAAGATTATCCGCAGGTATGTGCTATCAGTGCTATCACTTTAAGTAATACAACACTTGCCGGCACGGGTACATTGGATATAAGTACGGATGGCAGCGTCACGATTACGGCTATCGGCGACTACTCATTCGCTGGTCTGCCACATACGGTAGGCAGTGATGATACGTATATTCGCAAAGCACTGGTCGTACCATGTGAATTGGCGGATGATACTGCCGATGCGACTTATGGGTTGGTTATCAGCCTGACGGTGGACGGCCAGATTATGCTGGTTTCTCTTCCTAAAAGTGAACTGCCTGCTTTCAGGCAAGGAGAGAAATACATCGTAGGGCTGAAGATAAAGGGTACGGAACTGAAATTGGGGGCTGTCACAGTCATGCCATGGGAAGTCAGCCAGGTGGGCAGTGACAAATATGTTCCTAAACCGGTATTACCCTGATTTTATTGATAATGCTAAAATTCAGAAACAGCTTATGAAACGAATTTCATTCATGATAGTATGTATTATAGTGTGTGTCGGTTGTACCGACAATGACGGATATACCGGAAGACAGTATGAAGAGGGAGATACTTCTTCTTTACAAATCTTTTCGGTTACTGTGGACGAAGCCGCTGGCGTATCCACACGGGGTACTGAAGCGTTGGCAGAAGGAAGCTCAATCGGGATCTATTTGCAGGGTACGAAAAAGGACGGAAAGACTGAATGTGATCCTATATTCAACCGGCATTACAAGCATACGGCAAAAGGATGGGGGCCCACAGTTCCAAATGATACGATTTATCTTTATCAGGAAAAAGCACAGGTATCTGCCTACTATCCGTACGATACGAATATGAAATATACAGGTATATCTTATGACGAAGAAACTGGTACTGAAACCGGTCGTACCGATTATCCGGAAATGATTCCACTGACTACGCAGCCTTATGACGCATTGAAGGAATTGTTCATAGACATACATTCGGAAGCGGACCTTTGGAACCGGAAGGTGAAATTTAATTTGACGCACGCTTATTCGCGTCTGAAGCTGAGTATTGTCCGGGGAAGCGATTATCCCCTGAGTATTTGCAAGCTCAGTTCTGTAGTACTTTCCAATGATTCTTTATTCAGTAAAGGGGTGCTGGATATGACTGACCGTAAAGTGAAGATTTTACCCGATGATCTTTACCGGAAAGAGATAGGACAATATGCTGTTCCGGCAAGTTGTGGGACAGGTTCTTCGCTGCCCTATGAATTTAACGATGTGGACACGAAATATGAAATAGATCTGCTGGTAGTTCCCACCCAATTAAAGCCGGATCCATCGGATGAAACGAAAGGGTTGGCTATTGTTGTAAATGTGGGTGGATTGCCTGCCACAGTAATGGTTCCTTTAAAGGATCTCTCCGGTTTAGAGCGTGGTAAGGAGTATACAATCTCTATGCTACTGAATGGTGTAGAACTCTCATCTCCTATGGTGACCGTTACCGGATGGGATGAAAAAGTACTCAACGGGGGAGTGGATTATGAACCGGTGCCGCAGCCGAAATAAAAAGTGAAGATATGAAACCTATACGAATTTATTTGAGATTACAAGCAGCAACCTTGTTGGTAACTATACTGACAGGTTGTTCAAGTGATGAAAATCCGGCTATGACGTCCGGTGAGGTAGTTCCTGTGCAGATATCGGCATCGCTTGAAGCGACGGTACAAAGCCGTGCTGCAACTCCTGTCGCTCTTCCGACAGGAAGCGAAATCGGAGTTTTCAGGGTAGCGGACGTGAACTATGCAGATGCTGCCATCAATGTGAAATATACTTTGCAGAAAGGAGGATGGAAGGCGGAGAATCCCATCTTTGTGGCAGAAGCCGATGCGAAGCTTTATGCCTGCTATCCGTACGGTAAAGCAACATTGGAGGCAGATGACCCTGCACTGGCTGTTTTGCAGAATGCTGCCTGTACCCAGCAGACCGATTGGTGCTATGCTCCTGTTTCTGTTACGCAAAAGGTCAATAATATGTCGCCTGCCATCAATCTTGATTTCGTGAAACCCTATTCGCAACTCTCTTTGGTGATTTATCGCGGATCACGCTATCCGATGGATTGCAAAGTAACACAAATAAAAATAGCTCTTTCCAACGGAGGAGCAATCACTGATAGTCAGTCTATCAACCTGACTGATGGAATTGTGGGAGCTGTGAAGACTGTCCAAACTTTATATACTTATCCCACTTCCGGTAAGATGCACGATACGGGAATGCAGGTTGGGGAGGCACATCGTGACAGCACGTGCAACTATCTGTTTGTTCCACAGGTATTGCCCGTTGGTGCCGGGCTGGAATTGACCTTTACAGTAGACGGTTCCGATTACAGTGTAATAATACCTCATGCAGACCTTCCGGAGCTGATACGCGGGACACGTCATCAGGTAGCAATAGAAATACGGGACGGTGTGGAGATTGCCGTGCAACAAGTAACGATTGCAGTCTGGCAAAAACTGGATGCCCTTCCGGTGGGGGTACATACCCTTCCGAATGAGGCAGGAATAGAGGGCGGAAGCACCGAAGACTGGAATGAGAATCAAGAGCCGGACAGTTATGTATAAATCTTAACCGGAATTAAAAACAGAAGATATGACAATGAAAGCAAAGATAGTATGGATATTGGGTATGGTAGTGGGAATCGCTGCCTGTAACCAAGAGGAACAGGCGGACTTTTCCGGTGGAAAGTCCCTTCCGGTCGAGGTGGTTTCAGCTTCGGTAGGTAGTGAAGCAGTGACGCGTGCGTTCACCGATATCACAGCCACTACCTACCAGTTGGGCATTATCCGCCCTGTTATAGAAGGATACGCCTATCAGTCTACCAGCTATTTCTATAGTGACCTTGCCTTGGGGTGGATTTCTCCCCATCCTGTGTTGGTAAACGAGTATAATGCTAAACTCTATGGCTATTATCCTTATCATGAAGCCTCAGGTAATTATGCAGGTTTGGCAACGGGTAGTACGTTCATCGTGCAGGCACAGCCTTATGCCGAACCGGAGGACATGTGTTATGGCATTGGGAGGTCGCGTGTGAATGACTATGATTATGCCAGCCTGATAGACTACCGGATGAATTTTCCGATGAAGCGTGCTTACAGCCGTCTGAAACTGACATTAGTGCGTAGTGATTTTTATGCAACGTCGAAAGCCTGCCGGGTGACAAAAATTACATTGAAGACTGTTACCGGCAGTAATTTCTATACCCAGCGCACTCTCGATATTACGACAGGGGTATACTCAGGAGGTATCTTGTCGGATGAATACGTATGTACTGTAGATGCCAGCTTAGAAACCGGTATTGAAACTGATTTTGATTTTTTATTGCCTCCGCAAACGCTGTCGGGTGGACTGAATGTGACATTAGTGATCGATGGCATCAGCCGTCCGGTAACGATTAGTAGCATATCAGAGTTGGTAGCAGGAACTTATTACGGAGTGAAACTGACGATACAGGATGTGGAGGTAGTTCCGCAGGCAACTGTGATTTCCGTTAATGATTATGGCGGACAAAGTAATGTAAATGGTGGGAATTATGACTTATAAAGAGATAAAAGATATGCAGAAACAGAAGAATGGATTTTTATGGAATGGCTTACAGACTACTTTGCTCTCAGTAATGGGATGTTTCATCTTGCTATTGGCAGGATGCGACAGGGAAGAAAGCTTTGCCGACCTCCCCATAGTCTCCGACGAAGGTATCGGTGGCAGCGAACTTGTGCCGGTGCAGATGAGTGTAGCAGGTGTGGATGAATACTTCGGAGGCGCTTTTACCCGTTCGGATATGGAGCCCATCCGTATAGTACAGCCTCTGGATAGCACGTATGATACCGGATACGACCTGGAGACAGTTATTGAACCTATACCGTTGGAGAACCCGGTACAGACCCGTGCCACGCTCGCCAATATTCGTTTCCGGGTGGTGGCCTATAAAGGCGGTACCGCATCGGCAGCCAACTATATCGGCACCGCTGTATATCGCACCAATGGCAGTGGGATAGCCTCGTTGGTAAAAGGTACGGCGACACCTGTGAGTGAAAACGGTCTGTGGTTGTTACCTAATGGGAGTTATACGTTTGTATGTTATTCTTTTGGTACGGATGTTAATCCTGTCATGCTGACCTCTAACTGGAGTACGTCGGTATCCGTCAATCAGGATTTTATGCTCTATCGGAAAGAAAATGCCACGCTGACTCCCGGAGAACTATTTGTTTTGTCGGGGATTAGTTTTACTCGGCAGACCGCCCAACTTCAAATATGTGTTAAGACGGATGGAGAATTATTTGCTAAGACCGGTGGAAAGATTCAGCAGTGTGTGGCCTCTGTTTCAAACCAGAGTACATCGACCACGTGGAATGCCGGACAGGCCAGCGTTCCGAATACCGGGACCAATGGCTCTTTATCAATGACATGGAGCAGTCTGAACAACAAGACCACATATAGTAACTATTATAAGATACTGCCGCAGAGCAACCGCTCGTTAAACGTGAGACTGACTACATTGCGAATAGATAATGTACAATACAACAATATTGTTTCAATCAACGCTGCTGCCAATACGTATGTGCCCGGTGGTAATTACCGGATCACTATAACGGTGGTTAACAACGGCATCAGCCTTGCCGGCACTATTTGGGCAAAAGGGAATCTGATAAAAAGCGGTAGTTCGTATTATTTTGCCAGCAATACAACGTCCCGAGGCAATTACTTCGGATGGAATACACTACAGATCAGTAATAGTGGCAGCTATAACAATGCGAACAGAGGTAATTATAATTACAGTAATGACCCTTGTTCCAAAGTAACACCTGCCGGAACGTGGATTGCCCCGTCTTCTTCACAGTTGCGTAATCTGATTAATACCGGTTTCAGAATGTCGGGAAGTAACGGTATCTTCGGAGGAAAGCTTACATTACCGAACGGTGGAAATATCGGGCGTAACGGTGTAAACTATTGGTCGGGAAGTGGATATTATAGTTCTTCGACTTCTTCCGGAAGTTATCAATACTTTATTGAGTTCAACGGTAGTAATGTGGTTCTCAGTAACGGATATGACCGTGGAGATGCTTTCCAGATGCGATGTGTGAAAAGATAAATTCTATCTAAACAAGTAAAGATGAATCGAAATATATTAAGAATGATCATCCTGTTGCCATTTTTCGCAGCATGCAGTCAAGAAGAGAGTGCAGAAACTCCTATCAGAGAGCGCGCAACAGGAATGACTATCAGTCGGGTAGGCTTTGCCAAGCCGGACAAGTTTAAGACTCGTGCAGGTAACGAAGGAACAGTAACGGGGGGGAGTATCGGTATCTTTCTGACCGATGCTCTCACAGGAAATTATAGTAATCGTGACAATTGCCGATATATATATACCGGGGGAAAATGGGATGCTTTCAATGAAGATAATATCGTATCGGTTCGTGTAGGACGTCCTGCATTACTTTGGGCAGTGTATCCGTATCACTCAGATCATACGGAACAGACAGCTATTCCTCTTGTGCCTTGTGCCTTCTCTGATACAGAGGATCTCTGTTATGGGCCGGGCACTACTACGGAAGATATATATTGCCAAGGCGGAGATCGTACAAGGATTTTCAGTGATGGCAGTGAGATACCTGTACCAGTGGAGTTTCTGGAAATGAAACATACTTACGCCTGGTTCACTTTTGAGATAAAGAAAGAAAACTATACCGGTGCGGGAGTAATCAGTCACATACGTGTGGGCAATATCATAGGTCATACCACCATGGATATTACTACGTCAACCGCAACAGAAAAAGCTACTATTGCCGATGCAACCTCTACCACCTATCAGGCATTTACGCTACCATTAACAACGAATTTGACTCTCCCGGAGGATAGAAGCTATGTCACTACCAACCCCGGCAACGGTGATATGTTACTGGTGCCTTGCACGTTGGCAAATGCGGGAACTTTTGGCGGTACCACACAGTGTGGGTTGAAAGTGACGATTACTGCTGACGGAGAAGAGTATTTTGCAGGTATCCCCTTGAGTGTGCTGAGCAGTTTGGAAGGCGGAAAACATTATACCATTCAGCTGACTTTGCAAGACATGAACCTGTCGGATATATTGGTAGTGGTGAGTTCGGAATGGAAAAATGCTGCAGATTTGCCGGGAGATTTGGACGGGTACTATAACTGTAATTAATGAACAAACAAAATAATTGAAACGTATGAAATCTACTTGTTCTTTTTTTTACGCAAGTTGTCTAACACTGTTACTTTTGTCTGGTGGGTGTAACGATCATAGCGAACTGCCTAACGGAACCGATTCGGAATGGAAGCCGATAGAGGTAAGCTCCTGTCGTACCCCATTGGGTGCAGACGTGGTTACTCGTGCTTCCGCCTTGACCGAAATAAAAGGAGGAACGCTTGGCCTGTACCGCAAGCCCACCAACGGTTATACAGCACTCAATAATGTGCGCTACACATATCATGAAGCCACCCTGGAGACGGCTGCCCAATGGATGTCTGACGATGCTTCAAAGGCTATTTATGTCAATGCGGCAACAGCCAGCATTTATGCCCTTTACCCCTACATGGAAATTGGCGGAGCTGCGACAAACGGACACGGATTTGACGGAACCTACGTTACCGGAATGCACCAGCAACGCTATTACGGTGACTCACGAAACGAGGTGATGATTAGTGGCGAAGTTCCTGCCAACAACCGTGTACCAAGACTGGAACTGGTCATGAAGCACATATATTCGCGGCTGACTTTGCGCATAAAAAATGTGGCAACCGAGACGATTCTCTTAAAGTCGATTACGCTTAAGCCTAAAACAGCATATACCACGGAAGCGCGTGTAAATGTCAGCACAACAGCTTTAACACCCGAGCAGACAAATACTTCATTGGATGGGTACAGTTTTCCGTTCGAGGCGGATGATGAGATATATACCAAAGGCATCCTTTCTGATGCTGTGGACGAATCGATAGAAATGTTATGGATACCGCAAACATTCGCGGCGGACATGGAAATAACCATCGTATTCAGTGGAGCTAAGAGCTTGAAGGAAACGACACTTACCGCTACTCTTCCCCAGGCGCATTTACCCAAGCTGGATCAGGCTACGAGGTATACTTTGCCTTTATTGGTAGCCCATGCCACCATAATTATTGGTGGTGCCGTAACGGTTCAAGACTGGGGTGATCAAATTGATATGGGTACTCCACCCGATATAAATATTTAAATTACTTAAGCGATCGAGTTTAAAGAGATTGCGGCCTAAATGTGGATGAATTGTGTAACGAACTATTATATGAAGAAACAAATGAGAAATTTAAAGTCGTTTCTAAAAGTAACTAAAAACATAAGATTAATGAAATCATTGTATCAGACAGTCAAACACGTGAGTATAGTCGTTGTCTTGAGTATATTCTTGTTCCTTCTCAGCTCATGCACTCAAGACGATTACAATTCGTTCGGCATGGGCGAAAGTGGCTACATTTATACCGGTGAGCTCATCCCTGTAACGATAGGTAACGTCGGGATAGAGTATTTTGGTAACGGTGCCGTGACACGTAGCGGTGAAACGAAAGTGATGAGTATCTACCGCGAACCTTTGGATGACGATTATGATTTTGTTACCGAGGTAGAGTCCGTTCCCGAATCAGAGCAGCCTGTTACTCGCGGTAACCTTGGTAATACAATCCGTTTCCGGATTTTGGCTTATAAGAACAATGTGGTTAGTACCGCTAACTATGTTGGGCAGGCGGATTATTACATTAATGGTACTGGAGGAATACCTGCTTTAGTAAGCGGAAGTAAAGCATTATTGATACGCCCGGGCAGCTACAAATTTGTGTGTTATTCTTTTAATACCAATTCCCTTACAACCTTCGTTGGTACCAGTGCTACCACCATTCCCGTCACTCACGGTCAGGATTTCCTTTCCTGCGTACTGGACAACGTCAACGTGAATATCGAGGATGGAGGTCAGTTTACTTTACCGACTATTAACTTCCGCAGGATGTGTAGCCAGTTACAAATCATCGTAAACTCGACCAATGGTGAAAATATTACCGCTTGCAGTGCCCGTGTGACAGGATTAAATAGCAATCAGAATTACACTATAGGTACCGCTGAGTTGCCTGCAACCGGTACGGGAGGAACTGCTAACGTAAGTTGGTCTTCTCTACCAGCTTCCATCGCTAACAGTAATTTTCAGTGCATTCTGCCTAACAATTCTCGTACCATAACTATTAGTCTAACGTTTACTATCGGTGGTACAGCATACTCAAATAAAACGTTCACTTTAGCCAATAGAGTTTTTGTAGGTGGGTCAAACTATAAAGTAATCGCAAGTGTAAAGAAAAATTATGTAATAATAGATGGCTTCAACTATAAGGTAGCGATGGGTAACGTGATCAAAGTAGGTAATACTTACAAAATGCAGGCCACTCAGGGTAACTATTCAGGCGTTTGGAACGGCGGTGACTATTTTAATTGGGCTTGCAATGATCCAAGTAATTATAGTTACAAGGCCACTTCATTTAGTGTTGATGTATGTAAAAATATAGGTAGCCAATGGCGTACGCCAAACCAAACGGAAATGCAGCAATTCGCGAATTGTAAGAAAGTTAAGGGAAACTATCCAGGTACCAACAGAGGAACGGTATTGGGTGATTACTACGGCACATCAAGTGCCCCGGAGGCCCTAAGGAAAGATAATTTCGTATTTTTACCATTCATGGGGTGGAGGACTCAAAATTCGACGAGTATGACCGATGTTGGGTCGGTCGGGGATTATTGGACTAGTACAATCACTACAAAGTACGCAATGCGCCTTCATTCGTTTGGCGGCAACAACAACCTCGGTGAGAATATGCGTAATCGAGGAATGGGTATACGGTGTATTGCTAATAAATGAATCTAGTTGAATATTTAATATTGGGGATTTATTCTCCACAAGTATGAGGCATTGAACGATAGGTAACCCAAAAGCAGTGATTATCGAATCGACATAAGTGGATTTCCGTTAGATTAAAATAGAGATGCTATAGATCTGTAGTAGTGTATAATGATATATCTTGGTAAAAGAAATAAGAACGTCCCGTAATTAAATATAACGAACGTGCAGAAGCGTCTGCCATTTGCCCCTATCAGGCATATTTCCGGAATAACCTCCGGGCGGGGCGTCTTTTATTTTTCATAAATTGAATAGAGTATTGAACCGATGAAATAAAAAATAAGGAGAAACAGGTATGATTGAATTAGCAGACATAGCCACCCTGGTCTTTATCGCCTCGGGAGTAACTTACCAAGGCGTGAAGTACTGGCGCAGCGACAAGCGGGTACGGCTGAAACGGGAGTTGCCCGTCAGTCTCATACTTCGCCAGACAGTGGTGACGGAAAGTATCACACACGCCGTAGTGGTTGTATTTGACCGCCGCGGCTGCCTCGTCCGTAAGTTTCCCGACGCAGAGATCATCCGGCGCAAGAAATACTGCAAGCTTCCCTGTTCTTCCGCTGAAGGCAGGATGAACTTCTGCGTGCTATTCACCTCATGTACCCTCAGCCTGAGTGGTATCCACTGCCGGGCGGACATCGACCGCCAGTTTGCCAGTATCAAGGACTTATTGATAGCCGAAACCGGACTACAGGACATCTCAACCGGTATTTCTCTGGAATTGACCCTCACCTCCGGCAACAAGACTACCACAGAAGAACCGGAAGCAACCCCGACCTTCCTCTCTATGCTGCTCCCTCCCGAACTGACCACTGACGCCATGGCAAAGGAGCTCACCATCGACCTGACACATTGTAGCGAACCGTGGAGTACTGGCAGAGTGCACTACACCGAAGGCGAACCGGACAACTGGCTCGCCTTGCGCCGTGAAGGCGAGAAACTCGTCCTGCAACTGCGTACCAACTTCTGCGCCCACGAACGCGAAGCCACCGCCGAACTGCATACCGATGAACACACCTGCCTTTTGCGCATAAGGCAACAGGTAATGGGGATTCATCCCACGCTCACCATCAGCAGCCGCCTCTACGTGAGCACCGGAAAGAAAAACGAGATAGTGCCGCTCACCGTTACCCCTGATAATGAACAGGTTGCCTGGCGCATCAAAAGTGCCAACGCTAACGACGGGGGATGCTGGTACACGGTCAACCCTCCCGTAGGTATCCACCAGAAAGGTACAAAAACGCTGAAAGTGCACCTCGAAGCCAAACCCGCCAACGTCCGTTCCCGTTCGCTGGTCCTGACGCTCGAAGCAGGCACATACCCCTTCAGCCAGACTACGGAAATCACCCTGATGCAAGGAGTCTGCTTCGACTATTACATCGAATACCCGGCAGGAGACATCTGTTCCCGCCATAGCGGAGTGATAGAAACACCGTCCGGCTACAACGAAGCGAACGGATTGAAAACCTATACTGTATGCGTGGACAGCAACCAATGCTGGCGTATCATCCGCGATAAACAGGCGGACTGGGTAGAAGTGAGCGAGCCCGAACTTCTGTCAGGACACTACAGCGGACGCTTCACAGTACATGTACGCTCCAATGCCGGCAACCGGGTAAAGAACGGATTTCCCGCCGCACGTCACACGATTCTCTCTTTAGTCAATGACACAGGCATCGTGAAAGACATCCTTATCTACCAGGGCGGCTACGTACGTATCTGTGGGCAATACTGGCTGGATCGTAACCTTACCGCCGATGGCGGGTTAGCTCCGGTAGCAATACCATTAGGACTGGAAGAAGGCAGCAAGACTAACCACGGCAGTTACTTTCAGTTCGGAAGCAAAACGGGCGGATGGTCTGAAACGTATGCCTGCTGCAAAGAAAACTGGTATGAAGGCACGGCGGAGAACCCTGCACGCATACCGGAAGCAGACCCTTCGCCTGAAGGCTGGCGCGTGCCCTCGTACATCGAAATAAAAGCCTTCATTAACCGTACCGCTGCACCCATGGAGTTGCAGCGCGAAGAAGACCGCACAAATATCTGCATCCTCAGTGACGACGGTGTACCCGTGTATCTCCCCCTGTGCGGACACCGCAGCCACATCAACGGTTGCCGGATCGTGATTCCCCACGGACACCGCTACTGGACGGGCAGCAGCCAAAGCCCGGTGTACGGGTACTCGCTTTGTGTAGAGCCCAGCCGCCAGATGTATATCATGCATGACATGAAGAAGTACGGGTTTCCAATTAGGTGCATTTTGGATGGAGAATGAAATAATAACAAATATATTAATGAATGACTTTTTAAAAATACTCAGCCGGGAGGTGGATAACTCCGACCGTATCTATCTCTACTATGAGGGTAGCAGCTGGTACGCCTACGAACAATTGAGGGGGTGGTTGAAACAAGTCGTTAACGAATGTTGCATCCAGCAGGTAATCAGCCCCACCTATGAAATAGTGCTGATGCGTGCCTGGATAAGCGGACAATTTCTGGAGACTGAATTGGAAGATTTCCTGACTGTCTCTCCGGAAGTGCTTGTCTACGACACGTATGTCGAAATACCCCTCAGATGGCAAAGTCATGTTATTTTCGACAGGTGGAAGTTTGTGGAACTCAAAGCGAAACTCCCATGTGTAGAACTTGAGAGGGCATGATATGCCTTTGCATACAAAATGTATAAGTAAATAAATGAGCTATGAAACGAATAAAAAGCAAGATGAAGCACAGACTAAAATATTGGCTGGACGATTGTGACACGCACACCCTTTCATTGGTTATCGCCGGATTTCTTACGTTGATATTCATCGGAGTATTTTCAATGATACTGTTTGTTGCCTGCATACAGATGCGCAGGAGCAGTGAGGTTCCGGAAGAAGCTAAAGCCGCGGAAAGCATGTTACATATAGTACGTTACACCCGTCCGGAAATTCCGCAGATGATGACAGACCCGCAGCAACGCGCGTTCTACTTTGTCAATCATTACTGGGACGGCTACTCGTTGGCTGATACTGCCTTTATTCGCAGCGACGATACCGAACAACTGTTCTCGGACTTTATCGGCGCGTTGGAGTACGTAAATTCCGAAGAAAGCAGCACTGCATTAAAGCGCATGATGTCTCGTATGGAAGAGGACAGCACGGCTTATTCCCGGTTCTGTTTCCTGAGTGAGAAATATCTGTACGATGCCAATTCTCCCATGCGTAACGAAGAATACTTTATCCCCATACTGGAGCAAATGATAGACTCCAAACGCCTGACCGAATATGAGAAAATCCGTCCCGCCGACCAGTTGGAACAGGCGCATAAGAACCGTCCCGGAATAACAGCTACAGACTTCGGCTACGTCACTCCGAGTGGCAAGACCGGAAAACTGAGCCAACTGAGATCCGACTACCTCCTGCTCTTTTTCTATGACCCCGACTGCACCAGTTGCCAGGAGTTTGAACGCGTCCTCTCGGAAATGCCTTTCTTCCTCGATATACAGAAAAAAGGCATCTTACGCGTTCTTGCCGTTTATCCCGACGGGGACGAAAACGAGTGGCTGCTGAAGTCTTCCAAGATGCCTCAAGGCTGGATAGTAGGCTGGAACAAGCAAGGGGATATCCGCAGCAAGACACTCTACGACATCCGCGCCACACCAACGCTTTACTTATTAGACAAACAGAAAAAAGTAATATTAAAGGATGCTCCATTAGAGAGAATCATCCAGTATCTGTCCGTTGTCACTCAGGATAATAATAACTAAACGAATCAATAGGGGGGGGACGCACTTGCTGAAGGTACGACAATGGGTGATGGGGTACCTGTTTACCTGCCATTTTGTGGACACCGCAGCCACATCAATGGTTGCAAAATCACGATTGAGCACGGGCATAGATACTGGACGGGGAGTAGCCAAAACTCGGTGTATGGGTATTTGCTTTGCGTGGAACCCAGTAGGCGGATGTATATGATGCATGATATGAAGAAGTACGGATTTCCGGTGAGGAGTGTAATTAGTTGAGAGTAATGTGAAAGAAAATGTGAAAATATGAAGTGGATAAAAACTGAATCGTTGTTGATGGAGGGATTGATTGTTCCGTCTATTACTGGGGTATGTGATTTGCAATCTGGCCTGACGGACGGAACGATAACACCTTGTGCACAGTTGTTAGTGTCGGGGAAACACCTGGATATGGTAGGGTTGGGAAGTATCAGGCTGTGTCTTGTCTCGGCGACGGAGTGTCAGCATGTGATAGAGATAGCAGAGGTTTACAGGCATACGGTCACACAAGTGATTGTGTCAATACCTGTACTGGAAGCAGGGGAATATTTTCCTGCGGTGGAGGTACTCCGGGAGGGAAAAGAGTCAGCTGTGTATATGCTTCCTGTCTCATGGGTGGTGAAGACATGAGAGATGTGATTACTTTTTGACTCCCTCCTCCTCCCTGTCGTCGCTTTTTTCGTGTTTCCAATGTTGTTTTCTCCGCTACAATCCACTTTTGTGGGCTTGTAGCGGAGTTTTTTGTTGTCGTAGGAGGTGTGGCAGAGATGTCGCACCTTTGCATTGTTAACGTTAGCGAAGTGATTGATTTTATAGTTATTCATTAAACAAAGAAAGGGACAAATTTATGGCTATCTTGTATAAAAAAGTAAAGCGTTTGAGTGATCCGACAGACAAAGTATCGGTACGTAAGGCTTATCCGGTAATCACTTATAAGTATGGAAGTGCCGCTACACTCGGCGAGTTTGCAAAGGAAATAGGAAGTAACTCTGGTGTAAGTGAAGGTGAGGCGATCAGTGTGTTAAAGGACTTCAGGACACTGTTGCGCAAAACGCTGCTAAGCGGGCGTTCGGTGAATATCGAAGGGCTTGGCTTTTTCTTCCTATCTGCCCAAAGCAAAGGAGTGGAAAAGGCGGAGGAGTTCACTAACCAGGATATTACCGGACTGCGTATCTGCTTCCGTGCCAATAATGATATCCGCCTGCATACGGGTACTTCCACCCGTAGTGACGGATTAAAATTGAAGGATGTGGACAGGATTAACGAACCGGACGAAATTGAAGCCGGAAACGGCGAGGGAGAAGGAGAAGATCCATCGGTATAAAACGGACGGAAATCTATGCCGATAGAGACAATTCTGGCCCTTATTACCACGTTGGGTGGTATGGAAGCCGTGAAGTGGATAGTCCGTTTTGTGACTTTCCATAAAACAGAAGCCCGCAAGGAGCGGGCTTCTGTTGATACTGTGGAAGAAGAAAATCGCCGGAAAAATGTAAACTGGCTGGAAGAACGCCTGATACAGCGGGATGAAAAAATAGAGAATCTCTATGCCGAGCTACACAAAGAGCAGGCGGAGAAGATGGATTGGATTAACCGCTGTCATGAGGTAGAATTGGCACAAAAGGAATCGGAAGTGAAAAAATGTGAGATTAGGGGATGTGCGCAGCGTATCCCTCCTTCCGAATATTAATCATTAAATAGAATTGTTATGAGAAAGATAGATACAATCATTATCCATTGTTCGGCAACAAAAGCCTGGCAGGATTTTACCGCAAAGGATATAGACAGCTGGCATAGGAAACGTGGGTTTGATGGCATTGGATATCACTATGTTATCCGTCTGAACGGAAAGATAGAGAAGGGAAGGAATGTGGAATACCCCGGTGCTCATTGTCCGGATTGGAATACACGAAGTATTGGAATTTGTTATATCGGTGGTTTGGATGCCAACGGAAAACCGGCGGATACACGCACAAAAGCTCAAAAACGTATCCTTTACCAACTGATAAGGGAACTGCAACGGGACTATCCGGGCGTCAACCTTGTGATAGGACACCGGGATACATCTCCGGATCTAAATAGAAATGGAGTGATTGAGCCGTGTGAGTTTGTGAAGGCTTGTCCGTGTTTTGATGTGAAGGAGTTTATGCGGACGGGGCATTCGATGTTGTTGCCCTTGTTGGCTCTGTTGCTATTACCGTTCTGGCTGTCGGCTTGCGGTAGTGTGAAGTCTGTGGAAAGACGTGACATGAATTGTGACTCCGTGGAGCAGCTGCATTTTGCAGAACATGCTGCGAGCAGGGTGAAGCAGATGCAAAAGATAGAGGAGCAGGAAGAAGAACATATGGAGGAAACAGTGTTTGTCTTTACAAAGGATACGGTAACAGGTGATTCTTTTCCGTCAGTGATGTATCCTGCTGCTCCGTTGATGTTAATGAAACGAACAGTGGTGGGCAGGAAGGTAGCGAAGGCAGTAGAAACAGAGCACGATGACATCAAGGAGACGGGAGGTTCGGTTAAAGCTTTGTCTGAAATGGTGAAGAAGGAGACTGTTGTGGATGAGAAGAAAAGGGATGTGAATAGGGTGTGGATCATTGTTGGAGGGGTGGCGATTATTCTTTGGGGACTCGCTATACGTGCAAACATACACACCTGAATAATGCACTTTTCCTCACTTTTCTCTCTCGCGTATATATTATAATGTGTTCCTCTTTTTCTCTATCTTTCCCTGTTTCTTTTTTTATGTTTTACAACACCTTTGCTTATCAGCGTATTACGAGAAAGTTTCATATTTATTCAAAAATAATTCCTGATATATTTTGCGTATATTGTAAAAAGGTCTACTTTTGCATCCGCTTAGCCAGAGAAGCTAAGCCTTTTAAGATTGACATGTTGAAAGCGCGGATTACTAGATAACCAATTAAACAAAAAAACTTCCAAAAAGATTTGGTTTCAATGTTTAAAAGTTCTTATCTTTGCAGTCCGATTCGCAAATAGAAGGCGTTTTTTTCTTTGCAGGTTTTTCTCCTTTCGCAAGAGAGCTGTTAGATAATCCTCGGAAAAAAAACTAAAAAAAACTTCCAGAAACATTTGGTAGTTATAAAAAAGTCCTTTACCTTTGCACCCGCTTTTGAAACGAAGCGATTTAAAAAACGAAGCGTTCTTTGAAAAATTGATAAACAATACAAGTAGTACAAGTCCAAAACAGTAAAATGTTTTGAGAAATTAGAACCGTCAATACTTATATATATAGGTATTTGAAATAAGGTCAATAAATAACGGTATCCTGAACAGAGCAACGACTTTGCTATTGTCTTTTGGTAATTTCAATCGTAAATTTCCAATCGTCTAATAGTAAATCAACAATACTTTTACAATGAAGAGTTTGATCCTGGCTCAGGATGAACGCTAGCTACAGGCTTAACACATGCAAGTCGAGGGGCATCAGGATGTAGCAATACATTGCTGGCGACCGGCGCACGGGTGAGTAACACGTATCCAACCTGCCTTTTACTCGGGGATAGGCTTTCGAAAGAAAGATTAATACCCGATGGTATAATATTTCCGCATGGGATTATTATTAAAGAATTTCGGTAAAAGATGGGGATGCGTTCCATTAGGCAGTTGGCGGGGTAACGGCCCACCAAACCTTCGATGGATAGGGGTTCTGAGAGGAAGGTCCCCCACATTGGAACTGAGACACGGTCCAAACTC
>ERZ833963.238-NODE-238-length-88066-cov-114.704014_pt1 | contig 88066 bp, 88 predicted proteins | sample MGYA00519693_ERZ833963 | MGnify/ENA primary metagenome ERZ833963 (study PRJEB31850, sample SAMEA3708748) | human gut metagenome | biome: human gut; feature: human-associated habitat; material: faeces | place: China | collected 2014 ...
CCAAGACGCTCAGAAAAGTGAGCTAAAATTGGCACAACGAACTGGACACCCTAACAAATTACTTCACCGTAAAGGACAACGATTTATTCCTCGAAGGCGTCCGTAAATCACATGATAATTACGGGCTGACAGTCAAGGGAGAAAAGCTGCTCAATCGGTGCGAGAAATTGCAGGACACAAACCTCTTCGGTTACTGGTGCGAAAAGCTCGCCGAACAATACTACAAAGACGAGCTGAAAAGCATGGTCGATTACGTGGAGGATGCGTCCTACGAACTCTACAAAGGTTCTGTAGGCGAAAAGTCGAGGTATTACGTAGAGTGTTTCATTGACAATGTTATCGGCGATTACCTGTGGGATGAAGAAAGTAAAACGTTCTACAAACCATACCGGATCTCCGCCTAAGATTTGGGAGGCATTGCAGCCTCCTTAATCACGAATAAACAAAAGTGATTTAGCTATGATAAAAGAAGCATTTAAGAAGGCAATTATCGCCCTCAATGACCTTAGAGGTTTCGGTTCGTTTTACAATCTGGATTTAGACGACAATTCAGAAGTGCATGTGGATGCCGTTGACGGACACATTTGGTACTTTACAGAAGATGGCACATTTAGTGAAGGGTTTGCCTAAAGATTTGCCCACCTTTGTTGGTGGGCTTATCACTTCACTTTAAACACAAAGAACATGAACTACAAAACAATGACAGAAGACAATGGTACAACCTATCGCGTTTATGATGACGATAAGGAGTCCTACGAGAGAATGCAAAAATGCTCGACGAAATCAACCTCAAAACACATCGTATTTGGGGCATGGAATGGTGGCACGTTATGGGTGTGTTCTACATCAAGATTTACGATGAGAACTACCACGAGATCATCTGCCGATTTCATCGCAATTTCTGTAAGGCTCAGTACCAAATAACCGACTTCCTTTTAGGAGCCAAAAAGGTGACTGAAACGATGTCGCAATTTGCGTCTACAAAAGCTGCCTAATTCCTCTTAGGATTGACATTCTTTATTGAGTGCCAATCCACTTAATGTTTAACCCATAAAATTCAACGCAAATGGAAGCATTTAGTATTATCGAAGAGTTGACAAAAGACGACTACGGAATGACGAGCACATTCACCGCCGACTCTGCCTCAAATATGGCAACATATTTACGGCAGCTATTTGGCAAGGACTATGAGATTGTTTTCGACAGAGGAAATATCCTACTTCCTCCCGGAAAAGAGCGTCGGTTCTTCTACATGATTAATAATCGTTTCGACAGACGTTTCGACAGCGAGATCTACGCGATTCTGTCAATCAATAGAGGACTCGTTTACATCTACGAAGTCGAGTAGTAACAGGGCTGCAATTCATGGCAGAGTTGCGGCCTACAATTATTAACTAAAACGCACAATGGTAAAATTACAAGCAAAGTATTTCGGACGTTATTATGACCGTACAATGTATCGTTTGTACACGGAGAAAGGTGTCAGAACTGTTTACGAAATCGACGCTCTTCCAGACGGATATTTCATGCTGGATTGGAATGACAGATACCTCTTGTCAAAGACACCGTATATGGAGCGTACATTCGAGACGCTTTCTGATGCGGTAGTGTATGCGGAAAGACACCTTGAAAAGCTACGCAAAGCTGACAAGGTTTTCAAGCTCAATCTGGACGGACATTTCCCACTGACTATTAGTGAGGACGAAGCCAAAGACTTTTCAGAATGCTTTGGCAAACCTTATTGGACGGTGGAAAATCCATGGAGAAAGCTTGCGCTGTATGCTAACCCAATTTAGGTCGCTTACCGAGTGCCAAATCAAAACCTCAACTTAAGGGTGTACAGCCACCCCGATTTACGTCTGCAAAGACGTGGAAATTTTTGCAGACACACAACATAAATAAGCTTAAAATTATACGCAAATGGACTTGTCAAATTTCGATGAAGTAACACGAGCAATTCGTGAGGAGAATTGGAACATGGGTGTCGCCCTCGATAACCTTGACGCTTCGGTGAGTGATTATATAGAGAAACATCGTGGCGATTATTGGAACCAATAAAACGCAAAACAATATGAAGAAAATCAGTATGTTGGATGTCACGATGGGTGAGAAAGTATTCGTCAAATTCGAGGGTGCTATCCACAAAGTAAAGGTCGTCGGTTTCAAGACCCAAACCAACAATATGTGTGGTGGCAATGACTGGGCAGACTATTTCCTCTACTTCGGTAAGGGCAAAACTCGTGTGTGGACTGAACGTGTTTATCGCACCGTAAACGATGCTGTAAACGGAGATAGAATCAAGCCCAAGAATTTGGACGGAGAACAGTTCACCAAGATGTTCATGCGCGGAATGAGCCTCTTCTATGATGATGGCTATTTCTGTGGATACGTATGGCAAAATAACTCGCCAATGAAGTGTACACCACGCAAAAAGGTGTCCTTTGAATACCTCAACGGAAAAGGTCGTTTCGTAGGCGAGGGCATCGACCCAAAAGTGTGGTTTCAAACAGCCGAGGAATGCAAGATGATGAACACCCCGAAAATCGTCTATCTTGACGACGAGGAATAATCTACCCATGCGATGGTGAATATGTCGCAAGTTCATATCAGATTTCCCCCGAAGATGGTTACTTCGGAAATCCTACCCCATATTTCTACAAAACGTGGGAGAATTTAGCCAAAGCTATTGCGTGGACTCTTTGCTAACATTTGGCGGTATCCAATTTACTCTGGGTATCGCTTCTATTGTCTAACATTCTAAAACGCAAAATTATGAGCAAAAACACATGGTTTGGTTCGGACGTTTCTCCCAAGGATTCTCTATTTGAGAACGGGCTTCTTATGAAGCGAGAAAGCAAGGGTTTTTACAAGGTGATAGCTCAGATAGGAGATGCCTACGCTTATGGCTCATTCTGGCTTGATTCGTGGCTCATAGACATGACCGATGATGAGTGGAAAGAGCTATGCAGTCTTGTGGGTATGTCTGTCGAGGAATACAAGGCAAATCTTAAAGAGATGTCCGACGATGACAAGGCGGCTACTTTGGCTACCGATTTGATGGGCATGGTTGACTATTCAACGCTGTTTGGATGGACTTCTTGGGGGCCAAAATACTACAGCGAAAGTCAAATCAAAACACGCCTTAATCGGGCCATCGCTGCGTGACCCTAAAGCCATACGGAATTAGCTTTCGGTATGGCTGGCTACATGCTAACTAATCAAAGTCGCTTGCCGAGTGCTTATTTCAGCCTCAACTTAAGGCCGTGTAGCCGACCCGATTTTCACTTGCAAAGATACAACAATCTTTGCAAGTACACAACATAAATAAACTTAAAAATTACAACGCATTATGACAGACAAAACAATTAAGATTTCAAAGGAGAGTTTAGAGCAGTTCAACCACGACAAAAACGTGGTGGGTGTAGACGGGAGAATTGAATGTCCTATCAACAACGGAGCTGATTTACACGCAGGTCCTCTGTTAGAAAGCATCTTCGATGATGGAGAGTATATTAGCGGACCAAAGCAGGAAGCACTTGGGTACATAAAGGGCGTGCCTTTTATGGTCAAGTATCAACTCGGCTATAACGTGATGGAACTTCACCCGACATTGCCATTCGCTCTCGATGATGAAAAGGTGGCAGAATTGACCACCGAAATTAACAAAAGAGCCAACGAAGATTGCGAGGCGGAAGCCGACGTGAAGCAAGGCCTCTATTACGGATGGTTTCTGACATGGAAGCTGACATTCTTCTACTGTCACGAATGGATGTAACGCACATCCCTCTTACCATGACCGATATAAAAGTCGGTCATGGAACAATCTTACAAACAAATATAATATGAAAGTACAAGAAATGATTGATAAACTAATTGAGTACAAAGACCTTGCAGGAAACAGAATAGTTTCTATAAGGAGTAACGATGATGATTCTGAACATGAAATCACCAACATTGGATGGGACCCGTTTCAGAAGCAAATCAAGATACTCATTTGGTAAGCAAAAGCTACCCAATTCTTTAGTGTGTTGGGTAGTACGATAATCAATCAATAATAAAGACAATGGAAACGATGTACATTTACAAAAACCTGCCGTTAATCGCAATAGAGGTTGAGGGCTATCCTCCTCAGAATTTTTTCGACTATAGCCTGAAAGAAGCAGAGAAGAAGTACAGAGAGAAGTATGGACTAAAAATGGTTCATTTCAAAAAGGATTTCAGTCGCTCTCACTGGGAAACAAATTGGAATGGAAGAAATTGGGTGTATTGAATTTTTGAGCGCAAATCATCAGCTTGGTTTGCGCTCGCTTATGTCTAACATTTTAAATTCAAACGCAATGGAAAACAAAGTAACTATCAAGGAGCAGTTGAACGCTATCGTGTATGCAGAACTCAAGGGTCTCGTCAAGGTGGTTGACGAGTGGTTCAACGATACAGATCACGGAGCGGAATTAGAACTCGGAACGAGTGTGAATGACGCCCCGATTATCAACCTCTATACCGAGTTTAATGACATAGTGCAATACTATGTCAAAGGCATAGCAGCCGCGAATGAGGGTTATTACCTTGAACTGATACCAACAGCGTATGATAAATTCGACGATGAAAACGTGTCAGCTCACTACCTCGAAGGAAATTGGTGCAATGCTTGGGAGTTTATTCCAGGCGAAATCGACCGTCTTACTGACGAGGTTCTGAAGGCTATTCACCCAGAGGAAGAGTGCTACCATTTCACGGACGAGCAGATGGATGCCATCAAACAGTTCAATTCAGCATTGAAGAAGCTGAACGAACTGAACGTGTATGTCCTGCCGGAGACCGAGGATAAGACCTTCTACTTCGCAAACGGAGCAAAAGGGTGCTGTTTCGACTCGTTTAACAACCTGCTTGACACGGGAGAATACGAGAAGGTGGCAAGTATGGATGTCAAGAGACTTCCGCACACAGATGAGCAGTACGATACCGACTTCGATTCGGACGGGCTTGATCTTGTGAAATCCATCTAATTGTTCCATGGGCAACTGACTTGGATGTCGGTTGCCTTTCTTTTTAATAATCAAAACAACAAAGCTATGAGTTCTTACACAAGAAAAGAGAAAGAAATTCCATTCGATGTAGTGGAGATTGACAACACCAATTTTGACGAGCAAGAGAAGTGCTGGACTATTGACGTATTCGGCACAGGTGAATACGAGGGAACGGTGGCTGCAATCGTCTATAGGGACGGTGGCGTGAAAGAGCTGTACAAGAACGCTCTTGAAAACCCATCCATCATGGAGAGTGTGTTCCAAGTCCTTTCCGAAGAGGTATTCAAGACGTATTAAGCCTCTAAATGGCAGTAATCAAAAGTACGATTACTGCCTGCGTTATTAATCAAAAAAAGAGCCAATATGAAGTTAGAAAAGACAAGCATTAAGTATCACGGAAACATCTACGATGCAGTAAAGGTAACTCTCGATGAAAACGAGGCAACTCCAAACACCCCTGCTGGCATTCCAATGCTATTTGCCGACATCAATCTTTGAGTTGATATTGTCGGGGAGAACAGGCTTGAATCAAATGAACCTGATGAGCCACAAGACAAGGAGGGCGAAGAGATAGACAACATGGTCTATTATTATGAGCTACATGCCCTCTACTACTGTCTTGGGCAATGCTCACGTGAGGAGTTCGAGCGGTTCGTTCTTGATACAATCGACTGAACAAATGATGGGGAGTACGACAAACTTCCCATCATACACTAAAAAAATAAGTTTCAATACAAAAATAATCCACGAAACTCTTGCGGTTGTTTGTTTATTTGTTTATCTTTGCAGGTGTATACGAAACCTTGTCCTTTTGGGGCTATGTAGGCACGAACACCGACATAGCCGCTCGTATAACTTCTAAAAACAAAAGCTATGATACCGACAGCAAAAAGAATCCAAGAAATCTTGAAAAGCGGTGTGATCGAAAGCAAGTACATCCCTACTGTGCAAACCAATACAGCGAATGTGTACATGATAGACTATCATGGTGCCGATTCGGACGGCAGCTATATATTGCTTGGGTACGTACAAGTGGGCATCCACCATTCCGATTGCAACGCCATTGTCAATGGTGAGCCGATGGATGTATTCGACATCACTTTGATGGACAAAGACGGCAACGTAATTGGTCGCCAATGATAATCATTTGGTACGACAGAAAAACCCTACTATTCATTTTTCTTAATTAAAGCAGGTAACTCACACTTCACGTCAAGTTTGGCGGTGCGAAAACCGCCGAACTCACTTTCGCTTAATTCAGTAAAGCATTATGAAAAAAGAAATTATTCAGAACTTGGACTTCACGGAAGAACAGTACGAAGAAGTCAGAAAGCCCGACATGCTTCCGTTCGGCGAAATGGTTGACAATGCCATCAAGGAATTTGAAGCCATCGACAAGGACGGATGGAAGCACGGTAACGAGGTCGAAGAAGTAGCCTATACTATCAACGATATGTGGAGCCAAATGGCTAAGTAAAACCATCCAGCCCTCGACAGCACGGTTAAGTCAATTAATATGTATAATATCTATTTTGATGACGGTGTTAACGAACCGTCCTTGATAAAGCAGGCAGACAGCATTGGGATTGCAGTTGAGTATGCCAAGACGTTCGCAAGTGAACATACATTAGTCGACGACGATCATCCTTGCTCTGACGATGTTCTCAACTCATCAAAAGTAGCATCGATTGAGGTATATGATGGAGAGATCATAACGATGGTAGAAGGAGAGGCGAAGTTAGCGGAACCTTTATACACAACCCCTTATTTTTACGTTGAGTAACAATTTCAGCCCTACCGCAGCACGGTCAGAGAGTGGAATGTCAGTTCATTCCATTCTTGCTTTGAACCTTTAATTTCAATAAGTATGACGTACAAAGAAATCATTTTGAACAGAATCCTCGACAAGAAAACCGTGAGCGAAATTCAGTCTTGGTGGGCAGACACCCATGTACCCGATTACCATCTCAATCTCGACGAGGATGAGATAGCGGCTATGGAGTATATTTCCAATGAGAAAGTGCAGCGTATGCCCCCACGAGAGATTGCTGATATTCTCATGGAGAGAAGACAGCCAAAGGACATGGACGGAATCCTCGATATTCTGTCAGCCTCAACGGGACGCTCAAGACAGGAACTTTTCGATGCCATATTCGGTGTAGGAAGTCCTGATGACATGCAGGGATTCTACAACCCGACAAAGAAGGAGAGAATCCTGCTCAAGTTCAAGGTAGCCTTTGCCAAGGAAAAATGCAAGAATAAATCACTCACGAGTGACCAAGAGACTTGGACGGATGAATTGAAGGCTCTTTGGGAGGAGGTCGAGAAAGCTATTCCCGAAGAGGCTTTTGACGAGGCAAACGAGGAGGCTGACAAGTATCTGAAACGATACGTAAAACAAGGCTTCCCCGAATGGCTTGATGATGGACTTGCAGAGGATTAGCAATAGCCCTCTTTTCTTCGCTCCTATTGGCTTGAAACCCAACGGGAGTACGATTTATCAATTCAAAAAAAATAATGCGTAGAAACGAAGAAAACAAAGCAGGGAAAATTACATTATTAGCACTCGTAGTATCAATGGCAGTTATCCTCGGAATTATCTGGGCACTTTGCCATTTCGGTTTGTGGTTCCTCAGCTTCCTCATGTATTGGGAGGTCAAGGAGTGGGTTGAATACTTCAAGATTTACGTCAGCCAATACAGGCGGTAAGTCTTCACCCATGTCGGTCTGAACATCGGCATGGATTCCATAATCAATACTTCAAATATGAGCGGTACAATTTTAATTGGTATGTTTGTAGCCCTTATGCTCTTCATGGCATGGGGTTGTCTTGTGATTGTCTATGGTGTTTTCTGCAACATATTCTACATCGTGAGATTCTTTGTCAGGATAGCATCCAAGAAACGCAGGAATTGCAGACGATGACCAACGGGATTGCTGGATTGGTTTCCCGTAATCCCACTGAACTCTAAAACAACAGATTATGGAGATAGAAAAGCAAAAACAGATTATTATGCAAATCCTCAACTCGTTCAAGATTGGAGTGGAGAGCATTTCGGCAAAGGAAGGCCCTACCGCCACGATGTTCGAGATTAAGCCCAAGATAGGTGTGAGGATTTCAAGGATTAAGAATTTGACGGAAGAGATTGCTGTTGGACTGTGTTCCGACAACGTGCGTTTTGCAGGTGCTATTCCCGGCCACGGAACGGTCGGCATTGAGGTGCCAAATGCGGAGCGCAAGCTGCTCGACATTTCAGAGCTGCTTTCATGCCCTGAATATGTCAATAATGACATGGAACTTCCATGTATCCTTGGCAAGGACATCAACAACGACAATCTCGTATGTGATTTGGCTACCATGCCTCACTTGCTCATTGCAGGAGCAACGGGGCAGGGAAAGTCAGTATGCCTCAACACCATTCTCATGTCGCTTATGCACAAGCTTACCCCATACGACATGAAGCTCGTGTTGGTAGATCCGAAAGAGGTTGAGTTTGGCCTTTACAAAAACAAGCTCCTTTCCAACTTCTTATGTTCTCCCGTTGTCACCAATGCTGATGACGCTCTGAACGTCCTTAATTTGGTGGCACAAACGATGGACAGAAGATATGGAATGTTGGCGGAGGAAAACGTGCGCAATATCAAGGAGTACAACGCCTCTCGTAAAGGAAGCGAGAAAATGCCTTATATTGTTGTAGTGATTGATGAGTACGGTGACTTGATAATGCAGTCGGGAAACGAAATGAAAAAGACCATCTGCCGCATCGCTCAAAAGGCACGTGCGGTAGGCATCCATCTTATCTTATCAACGCAGCGCCCATCTGTGAAGATAGTCACGGGCGACATCAAGGCAAACTTCCCCACGCGTATCGCATTCCGCATGATCACCTCAACCGACTCACGTGTCATCCTCGGAAAAAAAGGTGCGGAAAACCTTTTGGGCAAGGGTGATATGATCTACTTCAATGGGGAGTCAACTGTCCGTGCGCAGTGTGCATTTACCTCCACCGATTTCGTCAAGAAGTCGTGTGACGAGATTCACGAAAAATTCGCAGGAGAATACCTTGCGGTTAGCACGGAACTGACACTATATGAAATGTCGGGGCAGAAACAGATACAAGAAGCCGCCGAGAAAGCGAGAAGCGAAAAACAGGCGAAATGGGACACCCTTTTTGACATCACGCACAAGCAGATGAACAAGGAACAAAAACAAGCCTACAACCTCATTGCTATGTCACCGAACAACACTATAGACGACCTGCTGAGGATTGCAGGCCAATGTCTTGAATATGAGACCTACGAGGAAGTATGCTCCCATTACTGCCCAGGTTGGGAATACCTCAAGAGCTTGTGAGTTTGCAAGCCATTCATCCGTCAAAACACAGCAATTTTGGCGGATTCTATTGTTTATTTGTTAACGAATATTAAAATATAGACAATAATCAATCGTTTTCTTGTTTATTTGATTGATTACGCTTACTTTTGTCAGTGCAATACCACTCAACTCTCACTATTGCACAGACAAAAAGAAGCTCAATAGGTAAACACCATATAGAGTAAGTCCAAGTAAGAGTGGGAGCTCATTTGGACTTAGAATAAAGCCCGAAGCGGAGTGGCCCCGCGGAGGGCTTTATTCGTATATGGCCCTTTGCAATCGCAGGGGCTATTTTTAAATTCAGCTTATGCAGATAAGGAGAAGTTTTTTATATTGGGCAAAAGGAAACAAAAGCCATATAGAGGCTCTTGCTTTCCTTGTTATGCTCAAGAAATTTTCTTCCCAAAGCACAATAAACCACTTTTCCGTCAATAAGATTTCATCCATCACGGGATGCTCGTGGGCTACGTGTAAGAAGTACACAGGCATTCTTTCTAAGATGGACCTCGTTATGTTTGACGCAGACAAGAAACTCCTCTCGATAAAGAGAATTTCTTCTGGCACCAAGCACAGGAACCTTTGCATTGACGGAATAGACTTTAGAACCTTGCATATCGCAAAGGACTCTATCAGACACCTTATTCACGCTTTGGCACTGTCGGCAAAGCATACGGTCAAGAAGGCGATTCAGAAAGTAAACAACCCTAAGACATGGCTGTCGGAAGGATATTTAGACAACCGAAAGGGTGCGTTGAAATTTTGCAAGAACTTTGTTGAGCCAAATGCAGAAACCGGGCAATACCAATATCGTGAACTCGGAATGTCATATAAGACAATAGCAAAAGAGATGGGATGTTGTCCAATGACGGCTTTCCGTATCATCAAGGAGGGCATTCGTAGCAAGCTGTTCGTGAAGCACCACAACTACGTGTCGAAAAACCTGTCCTACGCTGAGCTTTTTGAACATGAGTGCTATGGCTCAAATTTGGGCTACACGTTCATCAGCAAGAAAGGCTACGGTTACAAGGTGAAGGCCAACTCATACGAGCTTGTCAAGGAAACACGTGACCCCTTGTTTGCCAACTTCAAGAAACACGACTTCCAAACAGTGATGACAGAGGACCAGTACAACACCCTCGTACAGCAAAAAGAAGAAAAGGAGAAGAAATTCAAGGCTCTGTACCAAAGCAAGGTGTATGAGCTTTCTGAACTGATTGATGAGAGCATTGAGTGGGTGTATTCACAAAGATATTCATTCAAAGACCTCTGCAAATGGGTCAGGTCGTCTCGAAACGAGGTAGCAACATCAGGTCGTCTCTCCACTGCTTCGGGAGAGGGCTACGCGATGGTACAATATTGATTATAAAAATTGAGAGGTATATGGAAACATACTCAATAGGCGAATATATAGCCCTTAAAGACAGAAAAGAGCTTGTAAAATCCGTATTGGGCAAGTATGGTATGAAAAACGGTTTTGTTGCCTACACGGACGGATCTTGCTGGAACTCAGACCCAAACAGATGTGGAGGCTCGGCTTATGTGGTTCTCGACTCCTGCGGGAATGTTTTCAAAGCCTCGCACAAGGGCTTCCGTGGAACATCCAACAACCGCATGGAGATGCTCGCCATCATCAGTGCTGTAGCAAGTGTACCGCAAGGCAGCGGCATAGTCGTTATGACAGACTCGCAGTATGCCATTCGTGCGTTTACTTGCGGGGGCTCGAAGAACGACGACTTGATAAAGTTATACAGCAAGTTCTGTGAAGGCAGGGATGTCTGCCTTGAGTGGGTCAGAGGGCACAATGGAACGCCGTTGAACGAGTGGTGTGACCATTGGGCAGGAGTAGAGTACAGAGCCATGTCCGAGGCTGTAAAAAACAGTAAGCAGAACGGCTGATTAAGTTACGATTTTCGGTAAATTTCAAGTGTGCAAAAATGGCTTATACAGAGCAACAACAGAAAAGCGAATTAAATTGCGAAGGATGCGTATTCCTCAAGCAGGTGTTCAGAAAGAAACTTGTCAATGATCCGAATAACCCAAGGCGGAAAGTCTACAAGGACGAGCCGACAGGCAGCTACGGATGCTACGCACCAAAAGGAGAGCCATACCGAAGCTGCATGGAACGAGGCGTGATATTCACGCAGGAATGAGGCCCACGGACAGACCTCAGTCCACAATACGGAATAGTCCGTAGAACTCTAAAAAACAAGCATTATGACAGACTTTGAACGTAAATTCCAAGCACGCTACCCGGAGAGAGCCTACCTTACAATGGCAATGGCTGATGCAATCGGAAAGGATCACGTCTCTTGGAAAGACCTCACGAAGGTCAACATAGTAGCAATTGCAGACCACATCAAGAACACACACGCACCCAACTCGGCAAAGACGCTGCTTGCAGTCATCAAGTCGTTTCTCAACATCTATTCAGAGACAGGCCTTATCCCCTGCAAGAACTTCGCCAAGCTACTTTCTGTCAGGAGTGTGCCGTCACAGCACATAGCCCTTACGGAGGACGAAGTGAGACGTTTTGAGGCATACGAGCCAAGGACTGCCACGGAGAGGGATATTAAGATACTTGCCATCCGTGAGATACTTACGGGAGCCAGAGGCAATGACAGCGAGGATTTTACCATGGAGAACATCAAGGACGGGTGTATCAGCTACGTGAGCAAGAAAACAAGCAGGGAAAGCGTCATTCCCATGCACGCTGTCCTTTTAAAGTACGTCAATATGAAGCCAGCAAAGGAGCACAACCGGAAAGTGAAAAATAGCAATCTAAAGGCTATATGCAAGGCCATCGGCATGACGGAGCCCGTCACGGTGTTCGTGGGAGGGAAGACCGTCACCAAGCCCAAGTACGAGCTTGTTGGCTTCCACACGCTCAGGCGTACATTCGCAAGCGTAATGGCTTCAAAGGGAGTTCCCGTACCAGTGGTATCAAAGTGGATGGGACACAGCAACACAAGGCAGACGGAGAAATATATCTGTATCGACATGACAGAGCAGAATAAGAAGTACGCAGAACTATTCAAGTAAAACAAAAATGGCATCCGATTGGTTTCGGGTGCCATTGCTATTCTTAGTCAAGCTGAACCTTGCTGAGAACGGTCTTTCTGAACCGCCAACGCTCATAGCTTGACATGGGTGTTGATCTTTTCATCTTAGCGGCAAGGTTGTGCTCCATCATGTATATGCCGTCATAGTTTGTCTCGTACAACCATCGCCTCCCTTGCGCTGCATACCATATCATCGCAGGATAGTCGAAACCGAACAGCTTCACACAATCATCAAAACCTATGATGAAATAATGCCCCACATAAGCCCGTATAAAGTCCCACACGGCTTTTGTACGTGGCGTTGGTATAATCGACCCGTCGGTATGGAATACGCCCTCATAGAGCCAAAAAACAGCCTCCTCGTAAGATTCCTTGGTCTTGTCCGCAAGTCTGATTTCATATCTGCCAATATTCTCTCTGAGAGCCTGTATGAACTTATCCATGTTGTCCGCATTTGGCTCAATATATTGGTAGGTCTCATTTAGGGCGGCGCACCACTTCTGTAACTTCTCCATGGTACACCCTGCCTTTATGCTCCTGCCAAACTCCTTGATCTTGTATGAGCCTCGGATGAAGTTGTACGGGCTGCTACCGATGAAATCCCTCATGTTCTCAATCCTCTGTGAGAGTCTGTTGGTATCATTGGGTATCATCACGGACATCAGTACGGCAGCGGCCTTTTCCTTTTCCCCGTCATAGAAGTCGGAGAGCATGAACGGATGCCTGCCTATGAGGTATTCGCTCTTTGCTTTCCTTGAGAGCTTCACGGCCCATGGTGCCACATCGCTGCAATATATGCTAAAGCTGCGTTTGGCGGATGCGGCCTGCGCCTTCTTGAACTTGTAGTTCAGTGACTGGAAGACAAGTGAGCGTGAGAGTTCTTCATCGTCCATCTTTCTCGTTGTTAAGTTTGAAACTCAATGCCAAGCTCTTTTTCGGAGGATTCCGCCTGAGAAAGTTCATAATATCCTTTGCCCTTACCTCTATGTCAAAGATGTCGGCAGGCAGCACCGAGTATTTGTACTTCTTGTAGTTTGCCCTCAGCTCTTCTGCTACGGCCAGACACGCACGAAATCCGAGCTTGCCTGCAAACGTGGACTTGTCCGCCGTCACGACTATGTTCCTCTCTCTGTCTATCTTCTCGAAATAAGACAGCTTTCCCCTTACTCTGTCCTCGCAGATGATGAGAAACTCAGCACTTGGCAGCTCGTTTACAAAATCAAGTTCTATCTCGCTTACTGTCAGCCTGTTATGCACAGAGTCACGTACATTGCAAATTTCTTCCTCCGCTGCCTGTCTGTCAAGGTATAACATGGCGTCGCTCGCATCGTTAGAGAACTCTGACACCTTCTGCCCGTATGTCCCGTTAATACGTGACATTATTGTTTTTGGGGTAAAGAACCTGCCTGTATAGAAGCAATCCTTTTTTCTGTCCTTGCAGACAATGACGTAAAAGATGTGGCTCGTGTCCGCATTCTCTCTGTCTACTTCGCAAGTATAAACGGGGTTTCCCGTAAACTTGCTGAATCCGTTCACACGATAGACAATGTGGTTGTTAATCTTCTTCCCTAAATCCATTGAGCTTTTCATATTGATGTCCGTTTGACGACCTCCATCCTCTTGATATTGAGCGTCTTATCTCATAAAAACTATCTCCTGTGTGCTTGGACATCTCGACGATGCCATGCGCTCCATACAACAAGTCAACACAGAAGTAGTCGCATCCGTCGGCTACCGCAGCCTGCCTCGCCTTCTGATAAGCAGAAAACCCAGTGGCAGCATCAGCAAACGTAAGGTCTTGTATTTCAATACCATGCCCGCCACCAAGCCTCTCTTTGACAATCTCAACCTCCATCGTGTTCGAGCACCACACCTCCTTTACCACCTTGGAGTCTTTGATGACGGACACGAGAAACCTGCAATGCTTTCCGTCCTTAATCCTCATGAGCCTAAATGGTTAATAATCACGCAAATATACGAATAAACGACCTTACATCGAAATAATAGACAACAAATTTAGCACACATTAACACTTTATGCTTGCTTATATGCTTGTTTATTATTATCTTTGCATCGGATATGGGATAGGCGTATGCCGACAAGAGGTTTCACGCTACTCTCCTCTTCCCTTATCCTGCTTTTAAATAATAGAGTAGCAAAACTAAATTGAGTAGCGATATGATAGCAAAGAAGATTTCAGAAATCAGCCAAGGCACAGGAAAGGACGTCATGGTTACTTTCCGCGATTTCCTTGATTATTGTATAGAGTGCCTTACTCCGCCACGTCCATTACCTGCGAGCATAGATAGTAACAATCCTTTCTTTGAGGCATTTGCAGAGTTGCAGTTAGAATACGCAAAGGGGATTGAGATGGATGGTTGGCACGACCCTCTCGGCGACTTGTTCATGGAGTTTACTAAGGGCATAGCCTCTTACCGAGGTCAGTTCTTCACGCCCAAGAGTATTTGCAAACTGATGGCCGAAACGACATTGGAATCAGAGCCATACGGAGAAAGGACTTATTGTGGTGCGTTTGGCAACAGATGGGTATGCAGCGACCCGACATGCGGAAGCGGACGCAACCTATTGGCCATAGCTGCCAAGTTCGCCGACAAGCCACGCAAAGACCTGCCGTATTTCATCGGTGAGGACTTGGATGACACCTGTTGCAAGATGACAGCAATCAACATATGTATCTACGGACTGCCCGGAGAGGTGATTTGCCACAACACCCTTTCAGAGCCGGATACATGCAAGTACGGATATGTCATCAACGAGGCCACATACCCCATATACACTGGAATACCGTCAATACGCAAGTTCGATGGAGAATGTAGATCGAGGTTCGTATTGTTCAATAACAAAAACAAAAAGTAGCCACATGAAAACATCAGTACAACCGATTCAACCAACACTCTTCAAAGATACAGCGCCGTCTGTAAAGAATGACGTACACATGCGTATCAGAGTGCAGAGTGTACGCTATCAGAGTGATACGGGCTTCGCAATCCTCGTTGCCCGCAAGGATATGTCTACCAAGGACATAGTGGTCAAGGGAGACTTCCTTGATCCGTGTGAGGGCGCTGTCTATGACATAGAAGGCGAGTGGGTAGAGGACAAGAAATGGGGCAAACAGATTGATGTCAAGACAGCACGGCCCACCATGCCAAGTACGGAGGACGGCATACGCAAGTTCCTTGCGAGTGGTCTTGTCTATGGCATAGGCGAGAAACGTGCGGATGTGATTGTTGACACATTCGGAAAGGACACAATCAATGTTATTGACAAGCAGCCAGAAAGACTACTCGTTATCAAGGGCATAAACGAGAACGTACTTGATAAGATCAAGGACTCTTGGGAGGCAGTCAAAAACCGCAGGGATGATGTCATCTTCCTTATGTCCCTTGGCGTAAGCGCAAGCTATGCGGGCAGGATATGCAAGAAGTACGGGAAAGACACGCAGGCCGTAGTCAAATCCAACCCATACATCCTTATCGACGACGTTGACGGCATAGGCTTCACCAAGGCTGACATCATCGCCCTCAACATGGGATATGATGTCAAGGGCGAGGAACGTATCATGGCAGGTATCGGATACGTGCTCAGTCAGGCAGCTCTTGACGGTGACTGCTATCTCAAGGACTCATGCCTTATCAAGTCGGCTTCGGAGCTTCTGAAAGTAGAAGAGAGCCTTGTTACCGACGATTTGAAAACCATGATCGGACATGGTATGGCAAAGGATAATGACCATGCCATATACCTCCCGAAGTATTTCTTTGCGGAGACAAGGGTTGCGACAAAGCTCGTGAGCCTGCTGCACGGAAAGACAAAGGATATTAAGCTCACAGACAAGTTTTGGAAGAACAGCAAAATAGCCTACGACGATGTTCAGAAAGAGGCAATCGTGAAAGCTATGGCCTCAAAGGTCATGGTGCTCACGGGCGGTCCGGGTACGGGTAAGACAACGACCACCAACGGAATTATCAAGGCATGGGAGAGCGCTGACTTGGATATACTCCTTGCAGCTCCTACGGGACGTGCGGCAAAGCGCATGAAAGAGGCTACTGGCAAGGATGCTATGACGATACACCGCCTGCTTGGATATAACCCTGATACGGGATGGATGTACAACGAGGACTTGCCATTGGAAGGTGACGCACTTATCGTTGACGAGGCTTCAATGATTGACATTGAGCTCATGGAGCATCTCGTAAGCGCCATTCCCGACAACATGCGCCTTATCCTTGTCGGTGACATCGACCAGCTGCCTTCTGTTGGCGCGGGTAATGTGCTTCGTGACATCATTGCATCCAACGTCATCCCAACCGTGCGTCTGACACGTATCTTTCGCCAGGCGGCCACGAGCCACATTATCACCAACGCACATCTCGTCAACGAGGGAAAGATGCCGAAGCTTGACAATACAGAGAAATCCGACTTCTTCGTGACGCAGGACGATGACTACTTGGATATTGAGAACAAGATTGTTGACTTGGTGACACGCAGGCTTCCTGCCTATTATCACGTCACTACGGACGACATACAGGTGCTCACTCCTATGCGTCGCACGAATAACGGTGTACAGAACCTCAACACACGACTGCAAGCAACTATCAATCCCGTAGGCACGAGCGTGAAGTTCGGTGATACTGTCTATCGTGTCGGTGATAAGGTCATGCAGATCAAGAACGATTACAAGGAGGGTATCTTCAACGGAGATACTGGAAAGGTCGTTGATGTGAACAGAAAGGACGGCACTGTGACGGTAATGTTCGACGGTGGTCCCTTGGTGAAGATGACACGCAAGATGATGGCCAGTGTCTGCCTCTCATACGCCACTACTATCCACAAGTCGCAGGGCTCGGAATACAAGGTGGTGGTCATGCCCATGACCATGCAGTTCTTTACGATGCTGCAACGCAACCTGCTCTACACGGGTATCACTCGTGCCAAGACCACTTGTGTTATCATAGGACAAAAGAAAGCTATCTCGATGGCTGTAAGGAACAACGCCGTCAAGAAGCGCAACACGCTTTTGAAAGAACGTTTAATTTCGGAGGAGAAGAAATGGATGTAATAAAAGAACTGGGTTTTGAAAAAACTGCCTTGCTTCTCTTTTATGCAAGTCATATTGGTGAAAACTTTAGCAATAGACAAGTAGCGCACATTCTTGGAAAGAGTGAATATTGGGTAAGGAAATCAAACATTATTTTTCAAGAAAACGGCATAGATAATCGCATATTAAACGCATTGTCAATCGCACTTAAAAACGCAGGCAAAAACGCAGAGAAAAATCTCAAAACTACATTAAAATCAGCAACATACGACAATGAAAGTAATACGCAAATCGCAAGCGAAATCGCACCAGCAATCGCAAATGCAAATGCAAGCAAATCGCAACATAAAAGCATTGAGATAAGGATAAAGGATTTCTACAACTCTCTCGTGCCTTACGTCGCACAATATGGCAAGCACATGATTCGGGAGTTCTACAACTATTGGTCAGAGCCAAACAAGAGCCAAACAAAGATGCGGTTCGAGATGGAGAAAACATGGTCGGTTGAACGGAGACTTGCAAGATGGTTTAATAACAACAATACGAATAAAGCTTATGGAAAGTCTGGAAACGATAATCAGTCAGTTCAAAGAAGACAAGACGAAGTACAAGGACTCATCAATGAACTCCTTGCAGAAGACGAGGCAAAACGAAATAGTCAGGAATAGCGAAAGTCAGAAAAAGTTCCTGCTGGAGTTTTCGCCTGCCGTACAAGAGCGAATAACCTCTGACATAGACCTCTGCTATTTTGGCAAGTTCCCGACATTGGCCGAAAGTAAAAGAATGGGAAGCAATACTCCTGTCATGTGGCTCATGCCTCAGCTCTTCAATCTGAGCGAGTATTGCGGATGCCGTGACAAGATGACAAAAGAACAACTATACGAGTGTGCGTCACTCATAGCCTCTGAATACTACTATCTGAAAATATCGGAGCTGATGCTGTTCTTCCGCAGGTTCAAGTTGGGAAAATACGGGAGGTTCTACGGCTCCGTTGACCCGATGATAATAACAGCGTCTCTCAGGACATTCGTGGCAGAAAGGAATGAAGCATATAGTGTGCATGAATCCCTTATCCTAAAAAAGAAAATGGAAGAGGACACAAAAAACAGTATCACTTATGAAGAATATTTAAAGTTGAAGAAAAATGGGAAACTTGGAAAAGCAAATGGTAACCTTCGAGTATAACGAATCTCAGGGCATTTTTCATGACAATATAGGCGAATATCCTGAGAACACGATGGGTTATCGTACCGTTTGCAAGACCACTTATCCTATATGGGATGAGTTCAGAAAACTTGTAGACATGCAATACAAGGTTTTGGCAGGAGAAGAAGGTGAGCAGTATCACGTTTGGAAGAACAACGTAAAGCCAAGCTACAGCGATATTGTGAGCCTATGGAATATATTCACAAAATCAAGAGAGCAATGACACAGGAAGAGAAATTGGAGAAAGTCATCATGTGGCTCGCAACGAACCACATCAGACACCGCATCCACATCAAGGGCGCTGACGAGAAGCTCGCACCTTACATGAGGGTGGTCACACGTGAGAAGAGGGTGGTCTTGTGCTTATGCCCGCCCGATGCTGAGAAAGATGTGTTCAATGAGGCACTGAAGCTGCGTATGCACCCCGTATTTATACGTGGACATGAGAATGTGTTCTTCATCATTGAGAAGGTCAAGAACGCTTCTAAAGGATGGAGCACGAAGGTCGCCAAGGAGCAGGAGGAGAAAGCCAAGGCAACGGCCAAGACCGAGCATAAGCGCATACGCATCGCCCCAAAGGTGGAGAAAGTCAATCCTAACCGAGTGAGAGCTGCGTGTCAACCACCCACAAGCTAAAGACTTGTGGGCTTGCAAAAGCCCAGGTTGATTAGCCTAAGTGTTTCGTACACTACGTTAGGGGAGAATATATAGGCACCGAGGAATGTTTGTTCAAGTTCCTTGCTCTGCGGTCGGTGATTAAACAGCTCTGTGAGGTAGGAACAGTGTTTCCGACATACAAAACCTTCCCATAACATTGGCGATGAGCATTTAACGGGAGCAATCCCGACTTATAGTAATTTTAAACAACAAGAATGGTTTACGTTATTAGCAAACAAGGAACACCTCTTATGCCAACTGAAAGATTTGGCAAAGTGAGAAGGATGTTGAAAAACAGCCTTGCACATGTCGTGCGCCGTATTCCGTTCACAATCCAACTCGATTATGACACGACAGATTTCACGCAGCCCGTAACGCTGGGCATATACGCTGGTAGCAAGCACGTCGGAGTATCTGCTACGACAACAGAGAAAGAGCTATACGCCGCCGACGTAGAGTTAAGAAACGACATCGTTGATAAATTATCCACACGCAGAGAGCAGAGAAGAACCCGCAGGAACCGGTTACGTCATCGCAAGCCACGCTTCAACAACAGGGTCTCTTCCAAAAATAAAGGATGGCTCGCCCCGTCGGTAGAAAGCAAGATCTATACTCACATGTCAGTCGTAAAGGATGTCTGCAAGATTCTCCCTGTTTCCAACATCGTTGTGGAGACTGCATCTTTCGACATGCAGAAAATCAGGCACCCAGACATTCAAGGTAAGGAATACCAGCAAGGAGAGCAACTTGGATTTTGGAACGTTCGGGAATATGTGCTTTGGAGAGACGGGCATGTGTGCCAGCATTGTCATGGCAAATCAAAAGACTCCATACTCAATGTGCATCATTTGGAGAGCCGAAAGACAGGAGGGGATTCGCCAAGCAATTTGATTACCCTTTGCGAGACTTGCCATAAGGCTTATCATCGTGGGGAGTTTGAGTTGAAAATCAAACGCGGTAAACCATTAAGAGATGCTGCTTTTATGGGTATTATGAGATGGGCTTTCTACAATAGGCTTAAAAAAGAATATCCTAACGTGTCCATGACATTCGGGTACATCACCAAGAACACCCGTATCACCAATGATCTTCCAAAGGAACACTATGTTGACGCACGTTGCATAAGCGGACATCCGCAAGCAAAGCCTATGGGATATTACTTCTATCAGAAGAAAGTCAGATGTCAGAATCGGCAAATACACAAGGCAAACTTTCTGAAAGGTGGCAGAAAGAGACTCAATCAAGCGCCATTCCTCGTAAGAGGTTTTAGATTGTTTGATTTGGTGAGCTACGAAGGGAGTGCCTATTATGTATTCGGAAGAAGGACAAGAGGCTATTTCGATATTCGCAAATTGGACGGTACGAAAGTGAACAACGGATCAATCAGCTATAAGAAATTGAAGTTGATAAATACGCAAAAAACAATATTAATAGAAAGAAGGAATTGTGGCTAAATTCTCCCCACGAACTAAAGATTCGTTGGTTTCCTTTAGCCAAGTATTATGAACCAAATCTGTTTTAATCATGGAAATTAAAGGTAAGGTATATTGTCTCTTCGAGCAAAGTGGTACTTTCAAGAATGAGTTCCGCAAACTTGGATATGATGCAGAGGACTATGATATTCAGGATGAGTTTGGTCAGACGGACCATATTCTTGATTTGTTCAAGGAGATAGAGAATGGATTCGACGGTAATGGGAGTATCTTTGATAATATCACAAAAGACGACTTGGTGATAGCTTTCTTCCCTTGTATCTATTTCTGTGCGACCTCTCAGATGGCTTTCTCCTTTGGATGTACAAATTATCGCAAGAAGAATGATATGGAGATTGCAAACGAAATATTGAAAAGGTCTCGTAACAGAGAGAAGTTCTATACTTTGCTTGTAAAGCTGTTCGCTATATGTAAGTCAAGAGGGATAAGGCTGATAGTAGAAAACCCGTATTCAGAGCAAACGTACCTCAAAGCTAATTTTACCCCCCCCTACAATGATAGACAAAAACAGACTATTGCGTGGGGATTACTTCAAGAAGCCGACAGCTTATTGGTTCGTTTCATGCAGTCCGACTTACGGTTCTTCTATTCAGAAGGACAAGAGACAGAAGACAATAATGTCAACAAAACCGTCAAATGTATCTGGCGTTTGCAGTGCAGAAAGAAGTATGATTTCGAGCGATTACGCAAGGAACTTCATCTATGACTTCATATTAGGCAAAGAGCAAAAAGGAATAACAGAACCATCATTTTTTAAATCGCTATGACAAGTTGGAGAAAATTCAAGAAGCAATACAAAAAGGATGCGGCCAAACGCACCTACGGCCATCGCGTCATTCTTGAAGATAACGAGGGCAAACAGTTCTTCGGTAAACTGAAAGGCTTTACACCTAAGTTGGAAACCATGCGAAATGGCAAGAAACATGTTGTATTTTGTGCTGACATTGAGCCTATGTACAAAATAATTCAAGAAAGAGATTGGTTTCCAGATGGAGATGCTGTCAGCTTTGAGTTTTCCACTACTACAAAGGAGCCAATGGTCAAAAAATTGTTAGGTTTATGAGTACAGAATCCAAGTATGACTTCCGTAGCCTCGCCATTACCAGTATCGGCTGTGACGAGGCACGGAAGATAATGGACTTCTTCCTGCACATGACGGAGAGAAAAATCAATGTCAACCTCTCCTTGCAGAAGAACATGCTACTCCTTGCAGACCTGATACGCCGTGAACCCATGCCGATGGTGGACTGCATCAACGGGCAGGGCAGGCTCAAACGTATCATGCTAAGAGGCGCAGGGACGAAGAAAGACCCGTACCACTTCGAGTGGGGCGAGGAATACTACAGAGACACATAATTAGGCAGGGCCTCACAGCCCCGCCTTTTTCATTGCCTCTATCACAGAGCTGTCGAGTATCCTTGCATAGAACTCCGCAGTTGTCTTCACGTCGCTGTGCCCCAATATCTTCGCCACTATCTCGTATGGCACATGGTGGTTGGCAAACATCACCGCTGCTGTCCTGCGACCCCAGTGAGACGATATGGGTTTGTCTATATCAGCATCAGTGGCGGCTTTCTTTAAGTTGGCATTGTAGCCCTCCTGCGAGATAACGGGCAGCTTGTAGTCGTACTTCTCCAGTATCTCCTTTGCCTTGTCAAGGAGTATGAAGCAGAACGTCTCTCCCGTCTTCTTCCTCTGCCCCTTGTAGAGCATTACGCCGTCCTCCACGTTCCTCACCTTGGAGAAGTCGAACTGCTTCAAGTCGGCATAGGCAAGACCCGTATAGCACTGGAATACGAACATATCCCTCGACCTCGCAACGCTGCCGTTCCTCATGTCCGCTTTAATGAGCCTTCCCAATTCTTCCTCGGTGAGGTATCTGTCAGGCTCACTCTCGCCTCTCTTGAACCTCAGGCCCATATAGGGGTCCTTATCCATCACACCTCTTCTTATGGCGATATGGATGTATGTCTTCATCAGCTTGTGGAAGTCGAAGATGCTCTGTTGTCTCATGGGGGTGAACATCTCGTTCCCTCCCTTGTCGAGCTTTCTTATCTTCCGCCCGTGCATCCAGTTGTCAAAGTCCAAGATATTCGCAGGAGTGACATCGTCAAAGCTCACCATCTTCCCATACTCGGCCAACATGCTCGCGAGTTTTCTGTGCGTTTTCTTCGTGCTGTCACGGATGTCGTTCCTGCCGTTAATGGTGTCAAGCACATAGTCACGGAAGTTGTCCGACCTCTTGGGAGCTTTTAGGTATGCCTCCAATTTCTCCCATGAGAAAGGTGTGTTGTCCCTTATCCATGTCTCCATGTCCGTGACGGCCTTGTTGAGGAAGTCATTCCACTCAATCATATTCACCGAGTTGACGACATGCTTTCTGTCGTCCCATTGGTTCTTGTACAGCCTCACGCCCGTGCTTATCCACTTCCGCTTGCGCATGAAGGTGATCTCCATCTGCACGGTACCTTTCTTTGTCTTTGATGCGGTCTTGTATCTGTCGAACACAAGCCTTACCGTAGCCTCCTTATATACGTTGTTCATAGCTCTTCCTAAATTTGTATCACACTTGTATCATTTTTGGGTAAAATATGGTAAATATCAGTAGATATTCCGTTGTTTTGTGATACATGATGTTTGTGGTTTTTATATGTTTTATCTTTCTAACTCTCTGATATACAACAGAAAAGGGTATCTTGCTCAGATACCCTTCGAGTGACTCGCATGGGGCTCGAACCCATGACCCCAACATTAAAAGTGTTGTGCTCTACCAACTGAGCTAGCGAGTCAATGGTTTTGTATACTTGTCGGGATTACTGGACTCGAACCAGCGACCTCGCGCCCCCCAGACGTGTGCGCTACCAACTGCGCCAAATCCCGTAGTTTTTAAAACCGTGTGCAAAGGTACACATTCTATCCGATACCACCAAATTTTCGGGTGACTTTTTCATTTGTTTGTTGTTTTTAATGTAAATATATAGGTCGTAACTACATTATTTCAAGGGATATTTTGTATTTTTGCATGACGTAAAATGAATGACGCAAAGTACAATAGATGATTACCAACCAAAAATATATTGTCCTGTGGTTGCTCTTGGCGCTGTGCTTAGGGCTGACCGCTTGTGGCGGTGATGACGGACTGGTGTCGGCAGACAAAAGCAGTCTGGTCACGGACACGACTGAGATAGACAGCAACTATGAATATGAGTTGCCGGTCATCTTTCATGTTCTTTACAAGGATCAGTCCGACGCGAGTCAGTATATTCCTGCCGCACGCTTGAAGAATCTGTTGCAATATGTCAATGAGATTTATCAAGGGGGCATCTATGGTAAGAGCGAGAACCTCCATCTGCAGTTCGTCTTGGCTGAGAAGGACGAGAATGGCAAGAGACTCGGAACGCCTGGAGTCGAATACGTGAGATACGACGGCGACTATCCCATCGATGTCAACGTCTTCATGTCTGATAACACAGGCAGCAATGTGAAATATATTTGGGATCCCAACCAATATATCAATGTGATGATGTTCAACTTCAAGTCGGTATCTACCAATGAGGTCACATTGGGTATCTCTCATATGCCGCACACGGTTGACAATAGGGTAGAGGGCTTGGACAACGTGAAAGCACAATATATCGCCAAAAGCCAACTGAAATATCCACTTTGCTCTTCTATCAACAGCACCTACGCCGCACAGGCTTCGAACGGTGGCTATTTCCAATCTGATCGCTACACAGATGACAACCATGTAGCCCATACGCTCTACACGGCAGATGTCGTCGTCACGATGGCGCATGAACTGGGACATTACCTCGGTCTCTACCATGCTTTCACGGAAGAGGAGAAAGATGGCAGTTACCAGCCTATAGACTCTTGCGGTGACACCGATCACTGCAAGGACACGCCGTCGTATAACCGTATCGAATATAACAATTATCTGGAATCACTGATCGCCGACAGTAACGATCCGAGCACAACTCAGAAGATGCTGTCAAGAAACTCCTGCGACGGTAAGACCTTCGAGTCGGACAACATTATGGACTATAGTTTGACGATGGGGTTTCAGATCACGGCGGATCAGAAGAAGCGTATCAGAAACGTACTCTACTACAGTCCGCTCATTCCGGGACCAAAGAAAAACAATATCAACACGAGAACGCGATCCACAGACGACAGTCAACCGCTGGATTTGAAATTCACCATCATAAAATAAGCAAACAATAGATTATGACATACGATATTACAGCTCCGAAAACGCTCGACGCCAACATCAAATTGCCGGCGTCGAAAAGCATCAGCAACAGGGCACTGATCATCTATGCACTCACCGGCGGAGAGCATGTGCCCACGAACTTATCGGACTGCGACGACACGGCCGTGGTCATCAATGCCTTGAAGTCCACCGACGAGGTCATCGACGTGAAGGCTGCAGGCACGGCCATGCGCTTCCTCTCGGCTTATCTGTCTCTTACACCCGGCGAACACGTCATCACTGGCTCTGAGCGCATGAAGCACCGGCCCATCGGCATATTAGTTGACGCGTTGCGGGCGCTGGGCGCTGACATCGCGTACGTCGGTGAAGAGGGTTCTCCTCCCTTGCGTATCAAAGGCCATCAACTGGAAGGTGGGCAGCTGGAAATCCCCGGCAACGTCAGCTCTCAGTTCATCTCTGCTCTCCTGCTCATTGGACCAATGTTGGAGAAAGGCTTGCAGCTCACGCTCCAGGGCGAGATCATCTCGCGTCCTTACATCGATCTGACGCTGTGGGTGATGGGAAGCTTTGGCGCACAAGCCGGCTGGGTGGACAACAACACGATAGAGGTAAAGCCGCAACCTTACGTCAATAAGCCTTATGTCATAGAGAACGACTGGAGCGCGGCCAGCTACTGGTACGAGACGTCGGCGCTCTTCGGTGACAGCATGCCCGAGGTGAGGCTCAACGGACTCATGGACAGCTCGCGTCAGGGTGACTCGATCATCAAATACATCTTCTCGCTCTTAGGCGTGAAAACCACATTCAGCACCGATCCCAAGACGGGTGAGACCATCACCACACTGAAACATAAGATTGGTGGGGTGCAACATTTAGACTTCGACTTCGTCAATTGCCCCGACCTGGCACAGACCGTTGTGGTGGTCTGCTGCGCTTTGGGTGTGTCATTTCACTTCACGGGACTGGCAAGCCTGAAGATCAAGGAGACCGACCGAATAGAGGCTTTGAAGACCGAACTCCGCAAGGAAGGCTACCTCATCCGCAGCGTCAACAACAGTGAACTGATTTGGGATCACGGGCGTTGCGAGCCTACGTTCGGATCCATCGACACGTATGAGGATCACCGCATGGCCATGTCGTTTGCTCCTCTCGCCATCGTACATCCTCATCTGCGTATCAATCATCCCGAAGTCGTCAGCAAGTCTTATCCTCATTTCTGGAGCGACCTGCGCCAAGCCGGCTTTCTTATTGAAGAAGAACCATGAATATCATCGTCTATCTCCTCATCAGTCTCGCTGTGCTGGGCCTTATCACTGCCTGCTCAAGCCTGCTTTCCCGTCATCGTGGACACGACGAGGCACCGGTCATCCCGGACGCTTCATCGAGTTGCGCTTCCTGCACGGGATTCAACGACAAGTGCGAGCAGGACTGCATGTTGGAAGCAGCAACAAAGCCCATTGAGTATTTCGATGACGAAGAACTGGACGCCTTTAAGGGTCGTCCTTCCGATAAGTACACCGACGAAGAGGTTGAGCAGTTCGCCGAAGTCTTGGAGTCGTTGCGGCCGGGAGAAGTTGCGGCATGGGGCAGAAGCCTCAACCTACGAGGAATAGAGTTGCCGGATATTCTGAAGGACGAATACGTGGCAATGATGAAATAATTCGAGAAAAAAGACACAAAGTGAAGTTTCGTTGCTCATATTTTTTATCCGCTGTACTACTGGCTGCCGTCATCTTGATCATAGCAGGCTGCTCCAGTAGCAAGAACACCGCCAGTACTCGCTGGTGGAAGGCCTTCAACGCCCATTACAATACCTATTATAATGGTACTTTGGCCTATATCGACGGCTCTTTGGAAAAGGAGAATGGCAACAAAGACAACTACACTGAACTGATTCCGCTCTATACCGTTGGCAACAAAAACAGCCGCGAGCTGGGCAAATCCAACTATGACAGAGCTATAGAGAAATGCCAGAAAGCCATACAGCGCTATAGCATCAAGCGCAGACCAGAGTGGGACAAGAACCGCAAAAAGACGGAGCGCGACATCGAGTGGCTGCAGCGGAGAGAATATAACCCCTTTCTTTGGAAAGTCTGGATGCTGATGGGGCGCTCGCAGTTCTATGAAGGTGACTTCGACGGAGCCGCTTCTACGTTCAGCTACATGTCACGTCTCTATGCCACCCAACCGGCCATCTACAGCCGTGCTCAGGCCTGGCTGGCCAAGACCTACGTTGAGAGTGGGTGGCTCTATGATGCCGAGGAAGTCATCCGCAATGCCCGTCGCGACTCCATACCCAGTGTGGCTCGCAAGGAATGGGACTATACCTTGGCCGACTTCTATATCCACACACAGCACTATGCCGAGGCGATTCCACATCTGAAGAAAGTCATCCGTCACGAGATGCGGCGCAAACAGAGAGCACGCGAATATTTTCTGCTTGGACAAATCTACGCGCTGACCAATATGAATCAGGAAGCCTATAAGGCCTATCAAAGGGCTGTCCGCGCCAATCCTCCCTATGAACTCGAACTCAACGCCCGTGTGGCTCAGACGGAAGTGATGGCTTCGCGGCAGTCGGGTAAGGTGATCGGACGGCTCAAACGCATGGCGGCTTCAGACAAGAACAAAGATTATCTTGATCAAGTGTACTATGCGATGGGTAACATCTACCTCTCCCAACGCGATACGACAAAGGCTATCGACGCATACGAGCGGGGCGGTGCCAAGTCCACACGCAATGGCGTGGAGAAAGGTGTGCTGATGCTGAAACTTGGAAATCTCTATTGGGACAAGGAGCGTTTTGCTGATGCTCAGCGCTGTTACACCCAGGCGATTGGCATGTTGGACAAGGATCGGAAGGACTATGCACAGCTCACAGAGCGCTCCAAAGTCCTTGACGCACTCGTGCCCAATACCGAAGCAGTGCATCTGCAAGACTCTCTGCAGTCGTTGGCAAAGATGGATGACGCACACCGCAACGCCGCCATCGACCGCGTCATCGAGGCTTTGAAAAAAAAGGAAAAGGAAGAGAAGCGTGCGATGGAAGCGCAGGACGCCTCCAACCGACTGTCAGAAGGCAATGACATGGAGCGCACACAACAGAAATCATCGCAGCGCCAGACCAATACCACGGGCTTCCGGCAAAATGGCACTTGGTATTTCTATAACCCTATTGCCGTGCAGCAGGGTAAGGAACAGTTCCAACAGCTGTGGGGAAAACGTAAGAACGTCGACAACTGGCAGCGTGCCAACAAGACGGTAGTGGCTGACGGTCTGTCCAACATGGACCTTGCCACCGCTGACTCCTTATCTAATAGTGACACCGGAAAGGAAACCTCGGCAGGCTCTACTGGTGAAGACTCCAAGACTGCCAAGCCTTCTGAGGATCCTCACACGAGAGAATACTACATGGCGCAAATACCTTTCACGGCCGAACAACTCAAAGCAAGCAACAACGTTCTTTGCGACGGACTGTTCAACAGTGGCATCATCTTCAAGGATCAGTTGGGCAATATGGAGCTCAGCCGAAAAGCCTTGGAGCGCCTGAACCGCAACTATCCCGACTACGAGAAGGCCGATGAGGTGCTCTATCACCTCTTCTTACTTTACTCGCGCATGGGCGACACGGCCCAGGCCCAGCAACAGGTGGCGACGCTGAAAGCCAAGTTCCCCAAGAGCCATTGGACGACGTTGCTCTCAGATCCCAACTATCTGTCCAACACACGCTATGGCGAGCAGATAGAGGACTCGCTCTATGGTGCCACCTACGACGCTTTCAAGGCTGAACGCTATACCGAGGTGGCGGCCAACAACCGTGTTTCAGCCCAGCGGTTCCCGCAGGGACAGAACCGCGATAAGTTTGTCTTCATTGGTGGACTGAGCCGCCTCAACGAGGGCGACAGCCAAGGATGTCTCGCAGCGATGGACTCTCTGGTAGCGCATTTTCCTGAGAGTAAGCTTGCCGAGTTGGCCGGAATGATCATCAATGGAGTGAAGGCCGGACGCCAACTCCACGGCGGACATTTCGACATCGGTAATTTCTGGCAACGGCGTACCGAGATGCTGACCGAGGCAGACAAAAAGAAAGAGATGAAGCTTAGCAATGAGCGCAACACTCCATTCTGTTTCCTGTTGGTCTATGCTCCCGATTCTGTCAGGGAAAACCAACTGCTGTTCCAGGTGGCACGCTATAACTTCACAAGCTATCTCGTCCGGGATTTCGATATCGCCATTGACGATTTGGGCGGCATCCACCGCATGAGGATCTCAGGATTCAACAATTACGATGAAGCACGGCAGTACGCCAATCAGGTGCTGCAACAAACTTCTGTCCAAAAACTCACGGGAAAGATCCGCGCATTCATCGTCTCCGAGACCAATCTGCCGCTGTTGGGAGCACAGTTTAGTTACGACGACTATTCCAAGTTCTACAACACCCATTTCGCGCCATTGAAGATTTCCACTGCCAGATTGCTGATCGATCCCGCAGAAGTCGTCACGCAACCTGCAAAGGAAAAGGTGCCGGTGACAGAGAAAGAGGTCGACGACTATCTCAACGGCATCACGATTGAACCGGAAGACACGCAAGGAGCATCCTCCACCTTCATACCGGTTGACAATGGCAATGATCAAGATAACAGCAAGAGTCAGTCGGCAGAGGTGGTGACTGAACCGGGGAAGGAACAGAAGCAGGGTGGCACCATCATTACCATTTCCGATGATGACGCGAAGACTGTCCACCCTGCAACAAAGCCTGAAAAGGCTGTGAGCAAGACAGCAACGCCTGTTGCCAAACCTAAACAGCAGGAAACGCTGAAGCAGCTCCCTCTCCCGAAACCAAAGGAGACGGAGAACAAAAAGGAGGTGACAGCCGGAAAGACGGCCAACAAGGCCTCGGAGAAGAGCCAAACAGAGAAGCCGAGGGTCTATCCCGACCTGACCAATGGCGCTGAAATCATCTTTGATGATATGCCGGCAACAACGAAACCTGCAACGACAGTAGGCGCTCCGGCAAATAAGAAACAAAAAGGCAGTAAACAGCAGACAACCTCTAAGCAGGGTACAACCGGCAAGGTTGGCAACAACACTCAGGCCGACAAGGCAAAAGCCAAACCCAAGGAGCAACCCAAGAAAGAGAAGTCTTTCGACCTGGAGGACGAGTATTACGATTTAGACGGTTTTTAAAGATGAACAATGGAGACATATTATGGGTAGATGACGAGATGGATTTGCTGAAGGCATATCTCATCTTCTTAGAGAAGAAAGGCTATCAGGTAGCCACTGCCAGCAATGGCGCCGATGCCATAGAACTCTGTAAGTCGCAGACGTTCGACCTGATCATGCTCGACGAAATGATGCCGGGACTCACAGGACTGGAGACTTTGCAGCGTATCAAAGAGATACAACCTCAAACACCCGTGGTGATGGTCACTAAGAGCGAAGAGGAAGATATCATGGACCAGGCCATTGGCTCTAAGATTGCGGACTACCTGATCAAGCCCGTCAATCCCAGTCAGATACTCTTGACGCTCAAGAAGAACATCCATCGGCGTGAGATTGTCAGTGAGGTCACACAGAGTTCCTATCAGCAGGAATATCAGCAGCTGTCCATGCAAATCGATGATTGCCGCACATGGACAGACTGGATGGAAGTCTACCGCCGCCTGTCTTATTGGGACATGGAACTCGGCAGTACCGACAATACCTTTGCTGAAATGCTGAGCATGCAGAAAGAGGAAGCCAACAACGGCTTTGCCAAATACATCAAGCAAAACTATCTCGACTGGGTGGATCCACACCGCTTCCTCCAACTGAAAGCAGGAGAAGACCGCCCACTGATGAGTCCCGACATCTTCAAGAAATGCGTCTTTCCCGCCATCAACGACGGAGAGAAGGTCTTCCTTGTCGTCATTGACAACTTCCGCTGGGACCAGTGGCGTACGCTGGCAACGGAGATTGGCGACCTCTTCGACATTCAGGAAGACATGTACATGAGCATTCTGCCGACAGCCACACAGTATGCCCGCAATGCCATCTTCAGTGGATTGATGCCTGTGAAGATCCAGCAGATGTTCCCGGAACTGTGGGTTGACGAGGACGAAGAGGAGGGCAAGAACCTCAACGAGGCACCGCTCATCGCCACACAGATCGAGCGCTACCGCCGTCACGACCGCTTCTCTTACCATAAAATCAATGACTCGGCCGCTGCCGACCACTTCCTGCAACAATACAATAGCCTGAAGGACAATGACCTCAATGTGGTGGTGATCAACTTCATCGACATGCTCTCTCATGCCAGAACGGAATCGAAGATGGTGCGTGAGCTTGCCAGCGACGAGGCTGCCTACCGTAGCATCACGCAGAGTTGGTTCCGTCACTCTGTCATCGGCGAGCTTTTCCGACTGTTGTCTCAGAGCGATTACCGCGTCATCCTTACCACGGATCACGGTTCCATCCGTTGCGAGAAACCCATCAAGATCGTCGGTGACCGCAACACCAACACCAACCTGAGATATAAACTGGGAAAGAACCTTAACTACAATTCCAAAGAGGTCTTCACCATTAAAGCTCCCAAAGACGTTCAGCTGCCGGCGCCCAACGTGAGTACGACCTACGCCTTTGCCACGGGAAACACGTTCTTTGCCTATCCCAACAACTACAACTACTACGTGCAGTACTACCGCGACACCTTCCAGCATGGCGGCATCTCGATGGAAGAAATGCTCGTGCCGCTGATCACGATGAAGGCAAGAAAGAAATAAAGCATGATAGAAGTAGCGGAACTCAAGCGTCAGGCACTCGACTTAGGCTTTTCTGCCTGTGGCATCGCAAGGGCAGAGCGCGTAGACGCCAAGACCGAGCAAGGGCTGCGACAATGGCTCAGCGACGGCATGAATGCCGGGATGGACTATATGGACAACTATCTCGACATGCGTCTGGATCCACGGTTGCTCATGCCCGGACTGAAGACGATCGTCTCGGTAGCGCTGAATTATGCACCTGCACAGACGATGCCGAAGGACCAGCCTCAGATGGCGAGCTATGCACTCGGGCAGGATTATCACACCGTCATGCGCGACAAACTGCTGCAACTGGCCGCTCGGATCATGCCGGAAGAGGTTCGCTTCAATGGCAAGAAGCCGATCCCGTCGCCACGCTATCGTGTCTTCGTCGACAGCGGACCCGTCCTTGAGCGCTATTGGGCCGTGAAGGCGGGACTTGGCTGGATGGGAAAGAACCATCAACTCATCATTCCTCATGCAGGAAGCATGTTTTTTCTTGGTGAGCTCTTTCTCGATACAGAGCTAACTCCCGACGATCCGATGCCTAACCGCTGCGGCATTTGCCGACGCTGCATCGATACCTGTCCGACCCACGCCTTGCTCGAGTCGGGTGAGTTCAACGCTGATCGCTGTCTCTCTTACCAGACGATCGAGAACAAAGGGGAGCTCAGCAAGGAAGCACAGTCGGCGATGGGCAATTGCTTCTACGGTTGCGACCGCTGCCAGCAAGCTTGCCCATGGAACAGATTTGCCAAGCCCAACACTACACCGGAACTGCAACCCAAGGAAGAACTGCTCGAGATGACACTCGACAAATGGCGTCAGCTCTCTGTCGAAGACTATCGCAGACTCTTCAAAGGCTCTGCCGTGAAGCGTGCGAAATACGAGGGGCTGATAAGAAACATCCGTCACTTGAAACAAGAATAAACTTAGATCAGAACACATTCTGACCCAAATACCAAACTTAATAACAAAGACCAATATGCAAGTAATCATTGAAAACGACTATGAAACACTCTCTCAGTGGGCTGCGGATCATGTGATCCGGCGCATCAACGCGTCACACCCGTCTGCTGACCACCCCTTTGTCTTAGGCCTGCCAACGGGTTCCACGCCTGAGGGCATGTATGCCCTTTTGGTCAAGGCTTGCCACGAGGGCAAGGTATCTTTCCGACATGTCGTTACCTTCAACATGGATGAATACGTCGGCTTGACAGAGAACCATCCACAAAGCTACCACTCTTTTATGTTCAACCATCTTTTCAACCATATCGATTGCCAGCCGGAGAACATCCATATCCTCAACGGCAACGCCACGGACCTGCAAGCTGAATGCGAAGCCTACGAGCGTGCCATCAAGCAAGCTGGCGGCATCGACCTGTTTATCGGCGGACTCGGCGTTGACGGGCACATCGCTTTCAACGAGCCGGGATCGAGCCTGCGCTCACGCACAAGGGTGATGACGCTCAACGACGACACCCGCATCGCCAACTCACGCTTCTTCGATGGCGATGCCAGTCTGACGCCAAGCCAGGCACTCACCGTAGGCGTGTCCACCGTGACTGACGCCCGAGAGGTGATGATTCTTTGCAACGGTCATCACAAGGCACGTGCCCTCCAGGCCGTCGTAGAGGGACCCATCACACAGATGTGCCCGGCCAGTGCCCTGCAACTCCATCCCAACACAGTCGTCGTCTGCGATGAGCAAGCTACAGACGAACTGAAAGTCTCCACCTATCGTTATTACCGTTCACTACAAAAATGATTCATTTCAACCTTACATCCCATATCGTTCTGAACAAAATTGCCGAGAATCTCTATCATCCCGAGACTGCCGTTGAACGCTCGGAACTGACCCGCTTTGAGAAAATCCACACCGACATCTTCCCCAAAACAGAAGATGCTGTAGCAAATATCGCCGATGCCATCGAAAGGGAAATCAAAGCCAAGGCGAAGGAAAGCAAGTCCTGCTTATTGGCTCTCGGCACCGGACAGAGTCTGACGCCTATCTACGAAGAGCTCGTGCGCCGTCACCAATGTGAAGGATTAAGCTTCCGCAATGTCCTCGTCTTCAATGTCTATGACTACTTTCCACAAAAGGCTGGCTCTGCCATCACCAGTCTGCGGCAGTTGCATGACCGCTTGCTTGACCACATAGACATCAACCCGGAGAACATCTTCTCGCCCGATGGCAGTGTCGCACAAGAGAATATTCAGGATCAGTGCGCACGTCTTGAAAGTCATGTCAAGTCCTGCGGCGGCTTCGACATCGCTCTTCTCGGCATCGGACGCAGTGGCAACATCGCAGCCAACGAGCCCGGATCGGTCATCACTTCAAGGTCGCGGCTGATTCTGATCGACAGTGTGTCGCGTGAAGAGATGACGATGAGCTTTGGAGGACAAGAGCCCGTTCCGCCATGTAGCATCACGATGGGTATCAGCACGATACTCTCTGCACGGCATATCTACCTCACGGCATGGGGCGACGACAAAGCTGACATCATCCGGAAAACAGTAGAAGGCCCCATCACAGAAAACATCCCGGCATCGTTTCTCCAGACCCACAACGGCGCGCACGTGGTTATCGACCTCGCTGCCGCCGCCAAGCTGACCCGCATCGTCCACCCTTGGCTCGTCTCCAGTTGCAAATGGGATGACAAGCTCACCTGCGCCGCTGTGGTATGGCTTTGCGAGAAGACGCGTAAGCCGATACTGAAACTGACCAACAAGGACTATAACAGCAATGGCCTCTCTGAGCTCTTGGCACTTTACGGCTCGGCATATAACTGCAACATCAGAATCTTCAATCACCTGCAACATACGATTACCGGTTGGCCAGGCGGCAAGCCCAATGACGACGACACCTATCGTCCGGAGCGCGCAACGCCCTATCCCAAGCGGGTTATCATCTTCTCGCCTCACCCCGACGACGACGTCATCTCGATGGGTGAAACCCTGCACCGCCTTGTCGAGCAAGGTCATGATGTCCACATCGCTTATGAGACGAGCGGTGACATTGCCGTCAACGACGAGGAGGTGACGCGTTACATGCACTTCCTCAATGGATTCAATCAACTGTTTATGAACGCGGGGGATCAGGTCATTGTCAACATGTATCACGACATCAAACAGTTTCTTGCCAACAAGAACGAAGGAGACATCGACACGCTGGACGTCAGAACGATCAAAGGACTGATCCGTCGTGGCGAGACCCGCACGGCAAGTACATATAATGGAGTGAACTCTGATCATGTCCACTTCCTTGATCTTCCGTTCTACGAGAGCGGCAGGGTGGAGAAATATCCGATGACAGAGCACGACGTGAACATCGTGCGCCGCTTGCTTCAGGATATCGAGCCTCATCAGATCTTTGTGGCCGGAGACCTTGCCGATCCACACGGCACACACCGCAAATGCACCGATGCCGTACTCGCTGCCGTTGACCTTGAGCAGCAGACGGGAGCGGAGTGGCTCAAAGACTGCCGCATCTGGATGTACCGCGGAGCGTGGGCTGAGTGGGACGTGAAGGATATAGAGATGTGCGTGCCCATGTCGCCGGAACAGCTACGCCATAAGCGCAACGCCATTCTCAAGCATGCTTCTCAGGCAGACTTTGCGCCTTTCTTGGGCAACGACGAGCGACTGTTCTGGCAGCGCGCGGAAGACCGTAACCGTGCCACGGCAAAGAAGTACGACGACCTGGGCCTGGCCTGCTATGAGGCGATGGAAGCCTTTGTGGAGTACAAAAGGGACTGACGACAACCGTTTGGCTGAATGGTCTTGCCCTTTGGCTGAAAGATTGAAACTATATTGCGTCCTTTTTCATAACTTTACAACATTGAAAAGGAGATCTGATTACAGTTCGTAGGAATGATGTCATGTATTCGGATATGACAAGTCTCTCACTGTTTTTCGCAACAGTGATGATGGCACAGAGAGATGTCGCTACATTCAAGACGAATGGCTATGGCACAAAGGATCGCATCGAGAAAGCCGCCAAGGCTGTTGACGGGGTGAAGAGTGCTGAATACAGCAAGAGCGATAAACAAGTGAAAGTGGCTTATGACAAGAAACGCACCTCACCGCATGAGATCCATAAGGCTGTCATGGCCGTCGATCAGGCACCGGCAGGTAAAGCGAAGAAAAAGCACTGCCGTGACCAGCACAAGCGCCCATGCGAAGCACGGAAGGGCATGCCCCGGAAGTGAGGATGAGTGAATTCATACGATAAACAATACTATTACATAAGAATAGTCTTTTCATTCATATACTCGTGGTGCAGGTTTCGTGGGGACACGGGGCTTGCACCATTTTTTTGGAAACGACATCGTCATCAAAGACGATGATGTCTCCAAGTATAAAAGGGCTCGGTTATATCGGTCTATAGCACTTGATGCTGAATAATAACTTAGACAATTGATCGTTAATAAATATAATGAGTAAGAAATATCGGCTATCACCTGAGAATGCCATCTACGTGGTGATGTGGCTGCTGTTTTTTCTGCTGCCCATCGCCATCTTCTACCTGCGTGCCGCCACCATCCCGCAGGCAGCGTTTCATTGGGATGAGGTGTGGCACATCTGGCGGTGGTTTTTCACCTTCTTCCTGTGTTTCCTCATCCACAACTTTCTGCTGACGCCATTGCTGCTTCGCAAGAAATTCGGAGCCTATATCAGTCTTGTTGTGGCACTGTTTGCCTTTTTTCTGGTATTGTCGAGTTTCTTCCATGGGCCACGACCACATGGAGGTCGACCGCCACAGTGGGATGTAAAAGACAATAAAGCTCTGAATTCTAAGGCAGACAAGCCCGTCTTGGCTCCCATCCATCGCTTCGACGATCACCGGTCGGGACCTTTCGGACCGGAGATACTCATCAATATCGTGTTGTTAGCCGGCGTACTCACTATGAACATCGGTGTGAGGGTCTATTTCAAATCAGAGCAAGATCGTAACCACCTCCAGCAACTTGAGAAGGAAAGGATGTTTCTGCAACTGCAATATCTGAAGTTCCAGATCAACCCGCACTTCTTTATGAACACCCTCAACAACATTCAAGTACTCATCGACATGGACGCGGAGAAAGCCAAGGAATGCCTGAGAGAACTGTCTGTGATGATGCGCTTCGTTCTCTATGATGGCGATAAAGACTACGTTTCTTTACACAACGACATCCTTTTCCTGCGCAATTATGTGAAATTGATGCGGCTGAGATACAACGACCGGCTGACTGTGACGATCGATATCCCGGACAATTTTCCCAACGTAAATATACCGCCGCTGATCTTCCCCACCTTCGTAGAGAATGCCTTCAAACATGGCGTAAGCTATAAACAGGACAGCTTCATCAACATCACGATGGACGTCGAGGACAGAGAGCTGCTCTTTTCGTGCATCAACAGTAAGAAGCCGGTGACAGAGACCAGCAAGGTACCTTCCGTCGGTGGGGTAGGGCTCACCAATGTGAAGCGAAGGCTGGCCCTGATCTACGGTGACCGTTATACACTCGATATCAAGGACAAGACAGACGTATATGATGTCCTTCTCCGGCTCCCCATACAAAAGACAGATAACTATGATTAGATGTTTAGCAATTGACGATGAGCCACTGGCTCTGCAACAACTGATTAATTTCATCGGCAAGATACCTTTTCTTCAACTCATCAAGGCCTGCCCCAGTGCCACAGAAGCTAAGGAGGTATTGTCGCAAGACATGGTAGATGCCGTGTTTTGCGACATCAACATGCCTGACCTCAACGGCATGGACTTTATCAAAAGCTTGTCGTTTCCGCCTCTCGTCGTCTTCACGACAGCCTACTCAGAATATGCGGTGGAAGGTTATAAGGTCGATGCCGTGGACTATCTCCTGAAGCCATTTGGACTTGACGATTTCCGTCGGGCAGCAGAAAAGTTGCGTCGAAGACTTAGAGAAAAAGACCAAGACGCAACACCCACCGCTTTGCAGCAATCATCAGTAAAGTGTCAGGAACCAGAAAATGCGACAGATGCGGTAGACTCGTCGCTTCCAAAGATAGGAAGCAGCACCGATTCTCTCTTCGTCAAGATGGAGGGGCGTATGGTCAAGATACGGCTGAGCGACGTTGTCTACATCGAGGGAATGAGCGAATATCTGAAGATTCATCTCGACGGAAAGGATGACCACGGACTGCCACGTCGCCCTGTGGTCTCGCTCTATTCGCTCAAGCGGTTGGAAGAGCGCCTTCCCGACAATTTCATGAGAATACATCGCTCCTATATCATCAACCTTCGTCGTATCCAGGAAGTTAGCAAGACACGCGTGATGCTCGACAACGATATTCTGCTGCCCATCGGCGATCTGTACAAGGACAAACTCAACGACTATCTGTGCAGGAACTATATTGGCAAGTAAAGCGTCTGAATGTATTTCCATAAAAGCGCCAGAAAGATTCAAGTTATCCTTACGCTTTCAAGTGAAAGGGTTGGGATACTTAGTAAATTATAAACAGAAAGAAAGATAGGTTGATGGGACCACCTTCATCATTTCAAGCGGTGACAGATCTAACTCTACTTTGCCTTCATTCGCTGAACAGATGCGGTGGTTCACTGAACAAAAACCAACACATCCGGCAGGATTGCGTATCTTTGCATCAGTAAAACAACAAAGAGATTTTCAGGTTTCTATAATTATTATGGTTAAGACAATTGTATGATAAGGGAGTAAATTAGATTTTACCATTTAGATCGAATTCTATTCAGGTAACAAGAAGAAAAGGCCGGAGCAGTGATTGCCCCGGCCTCTTTGCGTATAAATGTTTTTTCAGATATATCTGAAAAGAATTTTTCTCATTTATGCCTGCGCTTCGCTGGCCTCCTTATTGACGATGCGTGAACCCCAGAGCGCATAGAAGAACATGTAGCACATAGCCACAAGAGGCACTACATACGACACCATGTATCCGGCCTTGTCGGCAATTGCGTTCTGCACCATCGGCAGAATGCCACCGCCAACGACCATCGTCATGAAGATGCCACTGGCGGCGGCAGTGTATTTGCCCAAGCCCTCAGTAGCAAGGTTGAACGTGCAGCTCCACATCACGGAAGTGCAGAGACCACAGCAGACGAGAAGGATAGCACTCAACGGCAGCCCTGTCATCTCGAAGCCAGAACCGGTAAACACCGGCATGGCGCCGGTGACCGTCTTGGGAAGTACCATAGCCGTGATGATCAAGCAGACACCGATAGCGTTGGTAGTGCTCATCATCACACGACTGGAAACCTTTGAGCCGATCAGACCGGCCACGAAACGGCCAACGAGCATCAGCAGCCAGTAGGTACCGGCGGCGAAGCCACCGATAGTTGCAGCAGTAGCCACATTGAGGCCTGCGCCTGCTGCCGACGTATCACTAAGGAAGAAGTTAAGTGTACCGGGGATGCCGACCTCTGTACCGACATAGAGGAAGATGGCGATTACGCCCAAGGTGAAATGACGGAAATAGAAAGGTGAGTGCTCAAAAGTCACTCCTTCAGTGTTGTTGCTCTCAGGATCAGCGATAGGGATGAAGCTGAGGATGATGAACGTAGCGGCGAAGATGCCCATGGCCAGATAGAGTACGATGTTGACATCGCTGATCGCTGTGTCCTTCGTCACCGTGCCGATGAGCGCACCAACGAGCATCGGGGTGAGCGTACCCATGAACGAGTTGAGCGTACCACCGATCTGAAGCAATTGGTTGCCTTTCTTTCCGCCACCACCAAGAAGGTTAAGCATCGGGTTGACAACAGTGTTGAGCATGCACACCGAGATACCTGCCACAAACGCACCGAGCAAGTAGACATAGAAGTTGGTGGGCAGACCCATCAACAAGCTTTGGGTGAACAGCTGACCGGAGAGGAACTGGATAAAGACGCCGAAGAAGCCAAAGGCGACAGCCACAAGTGCCGTCTTCTTGTAGCCGATGTGTTGCAGCATCTTTCCGGAAGGAATACCCATGAACAGATAAGCCAGGAAGTTCATCATGTTTCCAAGCATTCCCAGCGTGTTGGATCCTTCGAGTGCAGGCTGGTTCTTCCAGATGACACCGATAGGAGCGGCGAGATTCGTGACGAAAGCGATCATTCCGAAGAGGAAGATCATAGCCACAATGGCGATAGAACGCCCTTTCTGATAGTTTTCTTGCATTTTTCTTATTTATGTTTTTAGTTAATATTCCTCTTATAAATACGAGTGAGGGGTAGAAAATACTTATATCTAAACTTCCGGCAAACGCCCCACAAGCAACATCGAAAAGCAACGCCGGTACTCAGCCACCATCTTGGTATGTCCCGCTTTCCGGTAACATGCGTGGAACACGGGGGTGAGAGAGAACCGTGGGTATATCTCCTCGTAATGATCGAGCAACGCAAGCTTCATCGCCTTTGGATCGTTGGGATCGACATGAGCCTGTTGCAACACCTGTAAAGCAAAGGTCCGAAAAAATGTTGTCACCTCTTCACGTATAGTATCTTTCATGTTGCAAAGGTAAAAAATAAAACCGCAAGAACCAAGAAAAAATGGTTAATTGTCGATGATCGTGCGCTGTCTTTTAGCCATGATTCTTTGAGAGAGCCGATATGTGATCATGTTTTGATGAAATGGGGATGGTTTTCGTCGCCCAAACGGGGATTAAAGATGAAGCCGTCTTCCGAGAATGCAGTCAGCGCCGTTGGGTCATGGAGCTGGTTCTGAATCACAAAGCGTGCCATGCCGCCACGGCAACCTTTGGCATACATCGACACAATTTTGAACTGCGAACCTTGGTCGACATAGAAATAAGGTTTCACGACTCTGACTTCCTTCTCCACCCGTTTCCAATCAAAGAGATGCTCAAACTCCTCTGTAGCTAAATGGAGCAGCACGCCGTCGTCGGCTTTGACGCGCGCAATAAGCCGGTCGGTCAACCGCTCTCTCCACCACGCGAAGAGTGTTTTTTCACCGGTGGATGGCAGTTTCACCTTGCCTTCCAACCGATAGAGCCGGATGCCGTCTAAGGGACGCAAAGCGCCGTAGAGAAAGGAAAGAATCAGCAGATAGTCTTGTGCAAACCGAAAATCTTCGGTCGAGAACTCGTCAGCACGGAGATGCTTATAGGCTTGTCCATAGTAGGCAAGGACAGCAGGAAAGCGGTCGCCATCCATCATGAACTGCTGAAAACGCTGATGGGCCTCCAAAGCAAGGGCCGCACTACAGTGCAGTGCTTTGGCAAGTGCAGCGACAGGCCATTGAGAGAGCTCTAAGGCCAGGCGGCGTGCGTCATCGTCAAAGGCGGGCATCGTCATTGCGGGAACACATCCACTATCTGCTGATCTCATGATTTTGGCACTGGCAAGTATCAGTTGCATCTCTTTGTTGGTGTTATGGTTTGATAAAAAGTAACTTGGCGGCTGTGCTTGCCGCTCAGCAAGGGCTGCTAAGCAGCAAGCTCATTCCTTTCTCCAGGCTCACTCGATGATCTTGAACTCGTAGCCTTGATCCTTGAGCCACTGCAGCGCTAAGGGTAAAGCGATCTTCAGCTTGTCGATACTCTTCAACGAATCGTGGAAGGTGATGATGGAACCGTTGCGTGCAAAGCGTTTGACATTGTTGAAAACGTCCTGCGCCGTCAGCCATTTGGAATAGTCACGGGTCACCAAATCCCACATCACAATCTTGTATTTCCTTTGCAGCCACCAGTACTCAGAGTGGCGCATCCAACCATGCGGTGGCCGGAAGAGATGGGATTTGATGAGCTCGTTGGCTTGTGCCGTGTTGATCGCGTAGGTGATCGTCCAATGTTTAAAAGCTCCGATATGGTTGAACGTGTGATTGCCAACCTGATGGCCTTCCTCGACAATGCGGTTGTAGAGGTCGTGATTGCGCAGAACGTTCTCTCCAACCATAAAAAACGTAGCCTTGGCACCGAACTTTCGTAAGGTGTCAAGGATAAACGGTGTCGATTCCGGAATCGGTCCGTCGTCGAACGTGAGATATACGGCCCGCTCGCTCTTATCCATTCGCCACAGGGCATTTGGATAGAGCCAGCGGAGCCATTTAGCGGGTTGCTCTATAAACATAGGGTTACTGTCCTAACTGCTGACCGCCTTTTCCTACATACATGCGATAGTAAGCGTCGATCTGGCTGCCTTGTTTCTTGGCCAAAGATGGGTCAACCAGTTCTGTGATCTTTGACATTTCAGTCATAATCGACAGCTGCATGAGGCAGTCACGCTGAGAACCTTGGAACCTGATGCCTTCCTCACTCAGATAGTACTGTTCATATTGGCTGGCATTCTTCCACACCTGGTTGATGATCTCCAAGGCTTTCTTCTTCTGACCCAACATGGCGTAGGCACGGGCAAAGTCGTTGCCGCCACTCATGTAGTTCATCGGAATATTATAAGTAGGGAGTTCTTTCTCAGCTTTCTGCAACACTTTCAGTGCCTTGGCCTTTTGTCCCTCAGCGATGAGATGAAGGGCAAGCTGACCGAAGAGACGGCGGTGGGTGTAGCACATGCGCATGACGGTCTCGTCGATATACAGACCCGGCTTGCTCAGACCACCGTAGCGGTAGCGGGACATCAGGTTGTTGTAGACCTTCTGCGTGTCGTAGTTCTTAGCGCCCGGAGCGTTGGTCGTGAACGGCGAGATGCGGTTGGCAAGACCTTCCTGAATGAAGTTGTCACCAAGATTCATGTAGTTCTCCTGACCCACGGTCAGAGCGACATAGATAGGACGCGTCCAGTTGCAGTGCGCAATCATCTCCAACATCATCAAGTCGTTCTTGTACAGAGCGTTCTTGCCTTTGAGCGAGATGACCATACGGTCGGGAATTGTGTCACTGGCCATCATCATACCACTGTGCTTGACAGCGTTCTTATCGATAGTGACGTAGAGCGTATCGGTCGGGACGACGTGCATGTCTGCGTCTTTGGAACGTACCCAATACTTCATCACGTTGGCCAACTCGAATGGATTGTCACCGAACTGAGCCTTAGCGGCCATCGGGTTCTTCTTGTAGAAGTCGAGGACTTGTGACTTCAGACTTGGGTTAACTTCGACATATTCGTTGGTTCCCGAGCAGTAGTCGAGACGCGGCCAGGTGATAGGCACGGAAGGCGAGCCATAGGCCGGACGCTTCATCTGGTCGATATACCAGTCGGTCTGCAGATAGCTGAGGTTGCAGACACGTGCGTCGGTACGTACGCCCTCGGTCTCCTGGTTGTACCAGAGTGGGAAGGTATCGTTGTCGCCGTTGGTGAAAATGATCGGATTGCCCTTGTCCTGAAGCGTCATCAGATAGTTGCGTCCGAAGTCGCGGCAGGTGTAACGGTCTGAGCGGTCGTGGTCATCCCATGTCTGGCTGACCATCTGAACAGGTACGAGCAGGCACACGAGGCTGAGGGCTCCGATAGCGATCGGGCTTTCGACCTTCAGATATTTCTTCATCCAATCAACCAAGGCGGCCACGCCCATACCACACCAAATGGCGAAGGCATAGAACGAACCGGCATAAGCATAGTCACGCTCACGTGGCTGTACCGGCGTCTGATTGAGGTAGACAACGATGGCAAGACCTGTCATGAAGAACAGGAAGCAGACTACCCAGAACTGACGGATGCCGCGACGTCCACGGAATGCCTGCCAGAAAAGTCCGATGAGACCCAAGAGCAGTGGCAGACAATAGAAGACGTTGTGACCTTTGTTCATCTTCAGATCGTCAGGCAGCTTGCTCTGATCACCGAGACGGGCATTGTCGACGAATGGGATACCCGTGATCCAGTTGCCGTGCTCAGGCTCACCATTGCCCTGGATGTCGTTTTGGCGACCGGCAAAGTTCCACATGAAGTAGCGCCAGTACATGAAGTTGCACTGGTAGGAGAGGAAGAACTTGATGTTTTCGATCTGTGACGGCATCTTCACGGTCATCTGCTCACCGCAACGGTCGTAAGGAACCTCAGTACCATCTACGCCGCCCATCCAACTCTCATAATCCTGAGCATGGTTGCTGTCCCACATACGGGGGAAGAGCATGTTCTGCGCATAGATATAATTGTTGTGGTGAGAAACGATGAAGTAGGAGTCCTTCTCATTCTTGGAAGCCTTTTCCTTACGGCTGTAGATAGGTGCGCCCTCGGTCATCTTAGGCTTGCACATGTTGCCGTCCTGCTCCAAAGCGACCTGCGAGGTATAGGCCTGACCATAGAGCAGGGGATAGCTGCCATACTGATCACGGCTGAGATAGGAACCCAGCGTGAAGATATCCTCCGGTGAGTTCTGGTCCATCGGCGGGTTGGCAACGGAGCGGATGACGATGAGCGCATAGCTTGAGTAGCCAATCATCAGCATCAGCATGCAGAGCAGCACGGTATTCTTCAGATGAGAACTGACGAGATAAACCGGCTTCTTATCAACCATCTTCTTGCGGTTGAACATCCACCAGACGATGGCGAGGATGATGATGCCGCACACAACAGCATGCCAGCCGTAGCCGACAAACGGAATTCCGATCAGCGCGAACGCCAACAGCGTGGAGATGTTCTCCAACTTCTTGTTGCATCCGACATAGCTCTCGTAGATAGCCCAAAGGGTAGAAGCCACCAGCAAAGCGATGTAGATGACCAAGCCCGTGTTGAAAGGCAACCCCAACACATTGACGAAAAGCAACTCAAACCAGCCACCCACAGTGACAATGCCCGGGATGACACCGTAGAGCACGGCAGCTACCAGCACAAAAGACACCAAAAGAGCGATCAGAGAACCTTTCAGCTCGATGTTTGGGAAACGACGATAGCAGTAGACCAGCACGATGGCAGGCAGACACAGCAGGTTGAGCAGGTGCACGCCAATACTCAGACCTGTCATATAGAAAATGAGTACCAGCCAGCGGTCGGAATGTGGCTCGTCGGCATGATCTTCCCATTTCAGTATCAACCAGAACACAATGGCAGTGAACGCCGATGAGTAGGCATAAACCTCACCCTCCACAGCGGAGAACCAGAATGTGTCACTCCATGTGTAAATCAGAGCGCCCACAACACCACTGGCCTCAATGGCGATGGTTTTACCCAACGTCAGTGACGACCAGTCCTTAACAATCAGCTTGCGTGTCAGATGGGTGATCGTCCAGAAGAGGAAGAGAATCGTGGTGGCCGAGAGCAGTGCGCTCATCGTGTTCACCATGCGTGCTACCTGACTGGGATCACTGGCAAAGTGACTGAACAGATTGGCTGTGAGCATGAAGAACGGCGCCCCAGGCGGGTGGCCGATTTCAAGTTTATAGCCTGTGGTAATAAACTCAGGACAGTCCCAAAACGAGGCTGTCGGCTCGATGGTGGAGCAATAGGTAAAGGCTGCAATGGCAAACACAAGCCATCCCAGCACATTGTCCACTAATCTGTACTGCTTCATTATTATTAACCTATAATTGTGTTATTGCAATAAAAACTTTGCAAAGATAGCAAAAAGCAAGGAGAATAGACGCTGTTTCAAGACTAAATTTAATATTTTTATCTAATGATGAGAGAAAATTAATCGAGCAGGCCGCCAAATGCATCAGCAGATGATTGGGATGTTGATGGTAGAGATGTGAAAGATTCACGACTCACTATGAGGCTGAATGGATTAACGACGACAGGTTGCGAAAGCAATGTCTGTCGGCCAATGCGTATTTATCTTGACAAAAGTAGGTTCGTCACAACTTTCAAAATAGAGAACGAGAAAGAGGCGTTTGTGGTTTCGTAGCCTCATTTTTGCCTTGTCTGAAGCACAAAAAGGTACTTTGATGCGCTCATCTCGGTACTCTGACCTGATCATTACGCCTTTTTCATTCGGTCATTACGCCTTTTTCATCGGATGAAATAGGCGTAATGACATGAAAATCTCTATAGAATTATGTAAGAAAAGGGCCTTTTCATTGCGTCGCAAAAGGCGTATGTTTATAACTTGTTGTTTCACAGATAATTATAAAACACCACTGATTTTCGCAAAAATCAGGTGAGGATATGGTCTCGTCGAAAAGAATCGATTCTCAGAGGCGGAAAATTGTCATCTTGCAAGACAAACGAGATGCTAACCGGTCTCGTCAGCTGTGAGTAGTGCGATAGCTTATAGTTACTTAAGAAGAAGACCTTCTGAGGCTACGAAGTCACCTAAATGATATAATAGCGATTATGATAAATAGTATTCAAGACACAACAACTTGCATCATCAGAAGGAAAGCCGGGCATCTGCCCAACCAACGATGCGCTATCACTTAAGATATCTTCCGGGGTTCATCAAAACGTAAGATGCGTATGGACATAATAAAAGCCCTTCATTCTCACGAACAAAGGGCTTAATAAAAGAAATTAAAAAATAAATCGTATTATTATTGTAAGAGAGATTCTATTTATGAAAATAAGATGTATTTAGACTGATTTTGTATCAATTGGACGATGGACCCCGGTTACTGAAGAAGCTCCTGAATTTCAATCAAAGGACGCTTCTCCTGTGTGCCGTCAGGCATGGTGACCATGAAGTAGTCGTATTTAGACTTACCATTGTTGTATTCCACCACAGCGACACCACCATTACGGAGCTGCAATGTGAAGTAGCCCTGGCGCTTGCCGTTGACATAGTTGCCATGTAGCTTCTCCTTGCCGTTGATATAGTATGTGGTGACCTCGCCATTGAGGACGGTGTTCTTGTCATTGCCGAGATCGATGAAGCTGTATCCACCCTCGGCCTTGAGGTTACCGTTCATATAGAAGTCCTGGAAGACATCTACCTTGTTGAGTCCTTTACCATCCTGCTTGAGCAGACGATAGTAAGCAGCCTGACCACGATCCTGTACGTTCTGCTGGTTTGCAGCGTAGTAGATAGTGTCCGCAACAACAGTTGCACTCTCGCTCACATGCTTACGAGCTGAAGCACTCAGAACTGCGAGAAACATCATTGATAAAATCATCAACTTCTTCATATCGGTTTTCTTTCTTAGTTTTATTTTTTCTTTTAGACATTGCAAAGGTATGCATTTTATATCGAATCTCCAAATTCCTTTAACACTATTTTATCATTATTTTTAGCTCAAATTTCGATTATAATTTATAAGTAGCATTTAATTCTATTCTGAAAGAATTTGGGGGTTAAATAGACAAAGTGTAAGTATAAGAAATTATCTATGCCTGCAATATTGCCAACAGGATGACATTATGTAAGCGCTCACACACAGACACCAGTATACAGACAACGAGCATTTGAATATTATGTACCATATGAAAGGCTGGATTTGTAAGTAACATTTACCACATAATCAGATTGACATATATCAAGAATATAGACTTACGAATCGAAAGTAAAGAGACGGAAAAGCATTAGTATTTGATAGAATTAAAGTTCAAAATCAATGTTTCAATTTCAATTTGTCAAGGCGCATACCCTCTGAGAAAACATCTAAGTCGACCGGAGTGGATATTCCGTCGATCAATCCGGCATCACTATGCTGCCATAAGAGTGGCTTGGTATTGCCAAACAAGGGCGGTTCGGATGAACTATAATGAGAAACAAAGAGAGGAACAGAAGCAAAGCGGGGATAGAGATGTTCATTAAAGAATCGGGTGTAGCAATATATAATAGGTGTACCATGATAGTGTGTAGCAAGCAACTGGATCATAGAATCGAGCTTCACCGTCAGCACTTCCCTGCTCCATCCCTTTACGCCCTCCTCCTCAACATCGATCATTGGCACGAGATCCTGATGGTGCCGGTTGACGATGGAGTAAAAGAGACGGAACTGCTGTCGAATGCTGCTGCCGGAAGTCAAGTAGTGATAGGTACCGACAGGAATGCCCGCGGCACGGGCGCGGGCAATGTTCTTGAGATAAAAAGAATCGATATGGTCGCCTCCCTCCGTGGCTTTGATATAGACGAACTTCACGCAGGTGTCACGACTGACGCGGTTCCAGTCGATGACACCCTGATGATGCGAGATGTCGATCCCATCGTAGTCCATCCGGCCATGTCGGCCGAGAGCTGAAGTTAACTTCACCCCATTGCTGAAGAACCCATCAATGTTTGGAAGGCTGTCGCGAAAGTTGGGTACATAGATGGCTGCCAAGACGAAGCCAATAAAGAGCAAGGCGATAACCGTTATCAACACGAGCCATGATTTGTGGAGAAAGCGGCTGATCTGATGACGAATGTAATAGTACTGATAACTGTGATGATGATGATGGTGATGCGCATGGGCATCATGGAAGCCTCCGCCTCCATGATGATCATGATAAGGATTTACTGTTGTTGTCATATGGTTGTTAGTTTAGTTATAGTAATATGTATAATATGTGTATAGGCCGTTTTTCATTGCCGCCTTATTGGAATCTGAATCCTCGGATCAACCGTGTGGAGACGGGTTTGCCGCCTTTCATCGCGGGTTTTAAAGCTGGCATTCCTCTCACAACCGATACTGCCCAACGGTCAGCGGATGGCGAGACAGAGTTGACAACAGCCAAATCTGCCGGCCGCCCGTCACGGTCGACGACATAGGAGACAAGCACCGTGCCGGCGCCTTGGTAGCTGGAGATAGTCTGGGCGGCCATATAGCGTTTGCCCAAATCTTTGTCTATCTCTGTCGGAAGTTCCTCAGGATCATAGCAGAGCGTGTCTTTGCCTGAGCTCTGCGGCAATGAGGCATAGACAGGCTGATGGACAACTGCTGGTTTCAGAAGGTTGCGGTAGTGCTTAGTCAAGACAGATTTGGCATAGTCATAGCGCAATTTCAACTCAGAAGTATAGCCACCATTGTTAAAACCATATCTGACGCGCATACCCACAAGAGAGTCCTCCGGCCACACAGCCAGCACCTCCACGGATTGAAGACTGTTGTACTCGTCGTCGTTGAGCACACTTGTCAGCAGTGTGATCAAGGGGCTGCCGCCCGATGATTGCAGTTGATAGGTTTTCATCAAATCTGCGAGTTGCAGGATCTTCTGGGTGTGGAGATCATAGACACAGACAAGATGGCCGTCGGCAGCCTGCTGTGAGCTCAGTGACTGAGGCGCTATCTTGCGGTCAAGTTGATAGACGATATATTTACCCGGACTATAGCTTTTGATAGTGGCCGAGGCTGTGACATAGCAGAAGTGACGGTCATCGGGCAGACTGTCAAGCTTACCAGAGACCGGTGTGCCATAGCGCGCAAGGAAGTCGTGCATGGCTGTATCATAGTCAACAGCATCGGACATCAATATCGTAGAGGCAATCTGCTGCTGCAAGGTACTGACCTGCGTAGAGTCAATAACCACGGGCCACTCCATATCTAAGTCCACAACATTGAAATCTGAACCTTGACGCGTAAGGGTGTGGCTTTTGTCATATCTGACAATATAGGCGTAGCTGCGGGGCGAGTCGACGACCTGTGCCTGCGAGGAGATGCAGGGCAACAGCATCGCGAGACAAAGCCCGAAACAAAACAATATAGTCTTTTTCATGTGGATAACTTTTTATCATTGGCTCAAGACATAGAGATACGCACCTTCACGTACGCATCTTATCATCATAAGCAGGCCTCATGCCTCCGCGGTTGGGCCGCCGGGCTCCGTCGGCTGTTGGGTGACAGCCTTAGCTTTCAACCTACCGACGCTCTCCTCCTTGGTGACATACTTCTTCCAATAGGTGATGAGCAGCGTCGTCAGCGGCAGGGCAACGATCAGTCCGATGAATCCCAGGATAGCGCCCCACACTGAGAGGGAGAGCAAGAGTATGGCAGGGTTGAGTCCCATGGCCTTGCCCATGATATGCGGAGTGACAACCATGTCGCTGATAACCTGTACCAAAGCGAAGAGTCCTAAGGCCAGTCCGAAGACCACCCAGAAGTTCTGACCGGTGTCAGCAGCCTTGAGCATGGCAAGGAAAGCCGTAGGGATGAGGGCGAAGGTATGGAGATAAGGTACGAGGTCAAGCACGCCGATAAGTATACCCAAGCCGATGGCCATCGGGAAATCCATGATGGTGAAGCCTATGCAGAACATGATGCCCATGCATAGAGCCACCAAGCCCTGTCCGCGGATGTAGTTGTTCAACTCCCGTTCCACGTCTCCGGCAAGCTCATGCCAGAAAGGACGGTTCTTCACGGGGAAGATACGAATCCAATTCGTAGTCAGGAATTCGTAGTCCATCAGGATGAAGAACATATATAATAAGGTGATCAGGGAGGCCACAATGCTCATCACGATGCTGGCTGTCTGACTCACTACTGAGAACACCTTCGGCGCCACATTCTTCAAGATATTGGTGAAGTCGGGGCTCTTGAAGAAGTGCTCTACCGTGTGTTGGTTATGGATGAGCCAGTTAGAAATCCATCCGCTGATGTCGTTGGTGTGTGCCGCCCCATGCACCCAATGGGTGAGGATGACATACAACCGCTGGAACTGTTCGATCATAGGCGGAATGATGAAATAGAGCATCCCACCGATGACGGCAAAGACCACGATCATCGTGATGATGATCGACAGGGCACGTACCCGCACGTGAAGTTTGTTCTCCACAAACTTCACCATCGGATAGAGCAGATAGGCAAAGAGCCACGCCACGAAGAAAGGCAGCAGCACACTGCTCAGATAGTCCACCAGCAGGAACACGGCCAAGACAACGGCACCGATTCCTATCCAACGTATGAAACGATCGAATGTGATTTCTTTTGGCATAATACGATAATTGACTTTTGCATTTACTGTGCACGGCCGCCCATGCGCTATTTTTCGAAGAGATTACGGCTTTGTGCGTTACGCTTGTCGTCCAACAGAGCTTTTTGGAAACAATCGCGGCACAGAGGCTCATACTCCAGTTTCTCACCGAGCATCACCTGCTCCTTGTCGTTGACCAACCGGTGACTGGCATAAGCCAGCGCGCCGCACTTCACACAGATGGCGTGAACTTTGGTCACCTCGTCAGCCACAGCCATCAGCAAAGGCATAGGGCCGAAAGGATTGCCAAGGAAGTCCATGTCCAGTCCGGCAATGATGACGCGTACACCCTGATAGGCAAGTTTGTTGCAAACAGCGACAAGGCGGTCGTCGAAGAACTGTGCCTCGTCGACACCCACGACGTCACAGCCCCCCGACAACTTCAGGATCTCGTCGGACTGGTGCACGGGTATTGATCTCAGAGCGGTATGGTCGTGGCTCACCACATCGCTGGGCGAGTAGCGTACGTCCATCGTCGGCTTGAAGATCGCAACGTGCTGCTTGGCAAAGCGGGCACGACGCAGACGGCGTATCAACTCTTCCGTCTTGCCGGAGAACATACTGCCACAGACCACCTCAATGCGGCCGGGGCGACGGTTCTCCCCTGTCAGATTCTCTGTCATCTCTCCTGGTTTCTTTTTTATTTGCAAAGATAATAAGAAAAGACGAATAGTCATCGTTTGTATATCTACATTTCTGCTTTGCAAAGAAAAAAATAAATAAAATTTGGGCGTAGCGATTATTTTGCTTATATTTGCAGATAATTATGGGTACATTGTATATCATCCCCACCCCAGTGGGAAACATGGAAGACATTACACTGCGCGCCTTGAGGATACTCAAAGAGGCTGATCTCGTGTTGGCTGAGGACACTCGTACCTCAGGCAACCTCCTTCGCCACTATGAGATCAGCAATCATCTCATGGCCCATCACAAGTTCAATGAGCACGGGACAACGTCGGGCATTATTGAGCGTCTCAAGGCCGGACAGAACATCGCGCTGGTCAGTGACGCCGGCACGCCGGGCATCAGCGACCCGGGATTCTTCCTTGCCCGTGAGGCTGCGCACAACGACATTGAGGTCATTACGCTGCCCGGTGCTACAGCCTGCATCCCAGCCATCGTGTCGTCGGGACTGCCCTGCGACCGTTTCTGCTTTGAGGGTTTCCTGCCACAGAAGAAGGGACGGCAGACGAGACTGGAGAGTCTGAAGGACGAGACACGCACCATGGTCTTCTATGAGTCGCCCTACCGACTGCTCAAGACGCTCAAGCAGTTCGCCGAGGTGTTTGGCGCGGACCGGCAGGTCAGCGTGGCCAGGGAGATCTCCAAGATACATGAAGAACACGTCAGAGGCACACTCGAAGAGGTCGTCGCCCATTTCGAGACAACAGAACCGCGAGGCGAGATCGTCATCGTGCTGGCCGGCAAAGATACGAAAAAACATCAGGTATGACATTACGCTTGCTCCATACTTCTTTTTTGTGCATGTTTCTCACATGCATCGCGCTTCTTGTAACTGGTTGCAAGGAAAAGAAGCAAGCACCCGTTATGCTCCAAAACATTCAGACATCCGACTCACTGCATAAGATCATCGCCCAGCGCGACAACGAGATCAATGACATGATGGCGACCCTCAACCAGATTGAGGATGGCTTCGAGGTCATCAACATTGCCGAGGACCGTGTCAACGTGGCGCAGACCGGCGAAGGCGATGCGACAGACAAAGCCAAAGAGATCGCCAACAACATCAAGATCATCACGGACAAGATGCAGGAGAACCGCGCCCTCATCAGCAAGCTGCAAAAACAATTAAGGCAAAGCAGCTTCAAGAGCCAGGAATTCAAGCGCACCATCGAGGGGCTGATGAGACGCATGAGCGAAAAAGATCAGCAGTTGCAGGAGCTGAGAGCTGAACTCGATGCCAAGGATATACACATCTCAGAACTTGACGAGACGATCGACAACCTCAATAACAACATCACCGATCTGCAGAACGAGAGCGAGCAAAAGACGCAAACCATTAACAACCAGGACATGCAGCTCAACACGGCATGGTATGTCTTTGGCACAAAGAGCGAGCTAAAAGAGCAGAACATTCTTGTCGGCGGAAAGGTGCTACAGGCGTCTTTCAACCGCAACTACTTCATGAAGATCGACATCAGAGTAGAGAAAGACATCAAGCTCTACTCCAAATATGCCAAGATCCTCACCACGCACCCGGCAGGCAGCTATACGCTCCAGCGTGACAACTTCAACCAATACGTCCTGCACATTACCAACCCGCAATTGTTCTGGAGTACGAGCAAGTATTTAGTGATACTGGTGAAATAGACATGATATCAAATAAGGAATGATGACCGACGAAGACTATATGCGACTGGCGCTCAGCGAGGCTCAGGCAGCTTTCGACGAGGGAGAGATCCCCGTGGGCGCTGTCGTGGTAAACAAGGGCCGTGTCATTGCACGGGCACACAACCAGACCGAGACGCTCCACGACGTCACCGCTCATGCCGAGATGCTGGCCGTCACGTCGGCTGCCAACCTCTTAGGCGGTAAGTATCTGACCGACTGTACGCTCTATGTCACCGTGGAGCCCTGCACGATGTGCGCCGGTGCGCTTGGCTGGGCACAGGTGTCACGCGTCGTCTACGGGGCTTCGGATCCCAAGCGGGGCTATACCAGCTATGCGCCGCACGCTCTGCACCCCAAAGCGTCTACCACTTCCGGCGTGCTCGAAAAGGAGTGCACCACGCTGATGCAGGAATTCTTTCGGCTCAGAAGATAAACAGCGACAATGGCTACTCACAACGACGTCGGCAAATGGGGCGAAGAATATGCGGCCCAATATCTGAAAGGCAAGGACTATCTCATCCTTGACCGCAACTGGAGACCGGGAAAAGGGTTGGTTGATCTCGACATCGTATGCCTCACTCCCGACCGCCGGATCGTGGCCTTCGTGGAGGTGAAGACGCGAAGCAAGGAGGAGATCACCGCCCCGGAAGAGGCTGTCGATATACGTAAAATGAGACATCTCGGGCGCGCTGCCGACACGTATGTCAAGATCAGAAACATCGTGGAAGAGTTGCGTTTCGACATCATAACCATCATCGGGAAGGAGAATGATCCTCATCCGCAATTAGAACATATACAAGATGCTTTCAATCCGCTCCTTATTTAAAAGGAAAAACAACAGTGGGTCCGACTTCCGGATCACGCGTCTGGAAGAGACCGACAGCACAAATGCCTATATCCACCGCATGCTCTCTGCCCCGCAGCAGGGCGAGGCAAAACCGGATGCTGAACAAGCCCGCTATTGGGTCGTCACCACAGAATTCCAGTCTTCCGGACGCGGACAGGGAACCAATACGTGGGAAAGCGAAAAGGGCAAGAACCTGCTCTTCTCGATTCTCTGTCATCCGGTATGGATTCCGGTCACCAGCCAGTTCATTCTCTCGGAAGCCATCGCCTTGGCTATTCGTGATGCCTTGGCTGTCTATGACGACCATTTCACCATCAAGTGGCCCAACGACATCTATTGGAAGGATCAGAAAATATGCGGCATACTCATTGAGAACACGTTGAGCGGCGGACATATCAAGAACAGCATCATCGGTCCGGGCATCGATGTCAACCAGCAAGTCTTCCATAGCGACGCACCGAATCCTGTCTCGCTCTACCAGATCTTAGGCCACGAAGTAGACCGCGAGGCCCTCCTGCAGGATATCCTCAAGCGCTTCGACGTCAATATCCAAGCGACCATCAACGGCGACTACGCCAAAATCGTCGGCAACTACACGTCATGGCTCTACCGCCTCCACGGTTTCTATCCCTATCGTGATGCCGACGGCGACTTCGAGGCTGCCCTCGTTGAGGTGGAGGACGACGGGCACCTCGTGCTCCGAGACCGTGAGGATCGCATCCGCCGCTATGCTTTTAAAGAGGTGGAGTTCATCATCAACGCATGAGCCGCACACCATTCTGAATTCCACACTCCACATCGAAGCCATTCGACATTCATCACTCACCATTCAACATTCTAATCATTCAACATTCAACAATCAACACTCAACATCCAATATATGAGATTCAAACGTATTCTGCTCAAGCTCTCCGGTGAGAGTCTGATGGGCAAGCAAGGTTATGGCATAGACTCCGAGAGACTGAGCGACTATGCTGCACAGATCAAGGAAATCCACGACATGGGCGTACAGATCGGTATCGTCATCGGCGGAGGTAACATCTTCCGTGGTCTCAGCGGCTCACAGAAAGGTTTCGACCGCGTCAAGGGAGACCAGATGGGCATGTGCGCCACGGTCATCAACTCCTTGGCTTTGAGTTCCGCCTTAGGAGCGATCGGTGTGAAAAACAAGGTGATGACAGCCATCCGCATGGAGCCAATCGGTGAGTTCTACAACAAGTGGAAGGCCATTGAGGCACTGGAGGCTGGCTATATCTGTGTCTTTTCTGCCGGTACGGGCAATCCTTATTTCACCACCGACACAGGTTCTTCGCTCCGTGGCATTGAGATTGAGGCCGACGTGATGCTCAAGGGTACGCGTGTCGACGGCGTCTACACTGCTGACCCCGAAAAGGATCCGACTGCAAAGAAGTTCAAAGAGATCAGCTACAAAGATGTTCTCGACCGTGGCCTGCGCGTCATGGACCTGACCGCTATCTGCATGTGCCAGGACAACAACCTGCCGATCTATGTCTTCAACATGGACGAGAAAGGCAACCTCAAGAAGGTCATGGACGGTGAGGAGATCGGTACACTCGTGCATCCATAAAGCACAGATTACCTAAAGGCAAGTAGCAATAGGGACATTCTATTTTAAATGCCTTAGCCCCGCCAGGGAAACCTGACGGGACTAAGTCATGCTTAGGGTGCTCACCAATAGCGGTGCACTTTATGCCAAAACGGTTTCGGACCTCCGCTCTCCCCTATTTGGGGAAAGCGATAAGAACCTTAACCCTTGATAATACCTTGCTCAACAAAGATCTGCTTAAGGATCTCTACACCGCGCTCAACCTGCTCTTTGCTGTGAGTGGCCATCAGTGCGAAGCGAACGAGCGTGTCCTGCGGAGCACATGCGGGCGGGATGACAGGGTTGATAAATACGCCACGGTCGAAAGCCAGCTTGGTGACGAGGAACGTCTTGTAGCTGTCGCGGACATACAGTGGAATGATAGGACTCTCGGTCTCACCAATCTCAAAGCCCTCTTCACGGAAGCGTTTCAGCGCATAGTTGGTCACATCCCACAGGTGCTGGATACGCTCCGGCTCTTCCTGGATGATGTGCAGTGCCTCAATGGCAGCGGCTGTTGCGGCCGGCGTGTCACTGGCGGAGAAGATATAGGTGCGGGATGTATGGCGCAGATAGTTGATCGTGTCCCAATCAGCAGCCACAAAGCCACCGATGGAAGCAAGACTCTTAGAGAACGTGCCCATGATGACATCTACCTCGTCCTGCAGGCCGAAGTGATGACAGACACCTCGTCCCTGCTCACCGAAGACGCCGAGACCGTGAGCCTCGTCAACCATGATCGAGCAGTTATACTTATGTTTCAGTTCCACGATCTCAGGCAGCTTAGCCAGATCGCCCTCCATGGAGAACACGCCATCGACGACAATCAGCTTCACAGCCTTATGGGGCAACTTCTTCAAAACACGCTCCAAGTCCTCCATATCGTTGTGCTTGTAGTGGAGCTGAGTGGCGAAACTCAGACGACGGCCGTCAACGATGGAAGCATGGTCACGGTCATCACAGATGATATAGTCGCCACGACCGACCAACTGCGGAATGACACCCGCATTGACAGAGAAGCCGGTAGAGAAGCAGAGCGCAGCGTCCTTGTGCTCAAACTCAGCCAACTCTTTCTCCAACTGCACGTGGATGTCGAGAGTACCATTGAGGAAACGGCTGCCTGCACAACCGGAACCATACTTGAGAAGTGCCTTCTCGGCGGCAGCGATCACACGATCGTCACCTGTCAAACCAGTGTAGGCGTTACTTCCGAACATCAGCACCTGATGACCTTCCATGGTCACCTCAGGGCCCTGCTTACTTGTAATTTCACGGAAATAAGGATATACGCCTTCCTCCATGTACTTCTGGGGTACACGGTAGTCTTTGTATCTTTCTTGTAACTGTCCCATTTCTAAAATAGGTGTAGATAACACTACGTTGTTTTATACTTAGGCTGCAAAGTTACAAAATTTATGGCACAATCAGTGCTTTTTGAGCAGAAATCGTCTGATTTTGCAATTTTTATTGATCTTTTCTTCTCTCATTTCATTTATATTACATAAATTTGCCCTATGAAAAAGAAAATACTGTTCATCATCAATCCCATTTCCGGAACGACGAGCAAACGGGTTATTCCTGAGTTCATTACTCAAAATATCAATCACGACTTGTTTGACTTCGATATCCAAATGACAAAAGGTCCCGGAGACGCTACGACGATGGCCCAAGCAGCCAGCGAGCGTGGCTTGGATGCTGTTGTGGCTGTTGGTGGTGACGGCACGGTGAATGAGGTGGCACGCGGCTTGGTCCACACTCACACGGCACTGGGTATTATTCCCTGCGGATCGGGCAATGGACTGGCCAGGCACCTGCTCATACCACGCGACATCAAGAAAAGCCTTGGTATCATCAATAACTTTGTGGTTCACGATCTCGATTACTGTGTCATCAACGACATGCCGTTTTTCTGTACCTGCGGTATGGGCTTTGACGCTTTCGTCAGCCAGAAGTTCGCTGAAGCCGGCAAGCGTGGGCCGGTCACCTACGTGCAGAAAGTATTGGAGGAAGGCTTGAAGTACAAGCCGGAGACCTATATATTAAAGGACGACACAGGTACACAGAGCTACAAAGCTTTCCTGATCACCTGCGCCAACGCCTCACAATATGGCAACAACGCCTACATTGCTCCGCAGGCATCGATGAGCGACGGACTCATGGACGTGGTGATCATGGAACCATTCAACGTCATTGAGGCTCCTCAGATCGCCATCGACATGTTCAGCAAGACGCTCGACAAGAGCTCGCGCATCAAGACGTTCCGCACCAAACATCTGACGATCCACCGCAAGGAGCCGGGAGTAATCCACTATGATGGCGATCCGGCCATGACTGGTAAGGATATTGATGTGCATGTCGAGGCGAAAGGCATCCTCATCATTGTCAATCCCAATGGCGACAAACGGTTGCGCCGTCCTAACCTCTTGCAATCGAGTGCTGCTGATCTCTTCAATGACCTTTCTGGACTTCACGACGATATTGCCAAGCAAACACGTAGAGGTATCGCTCTGACTAAGCTGCTGCAAAAGAAATTCGGGAAGACGATCAACAACATTAAATAAATCAAGCCTCACCCCCTTCCCCCTCTCCCAAGGAGAGGGGAGTAGAATGCTGCAAGAGTAGTTTCTCATAGAGACTGAGCCAACGCCTTTACACCTTATTATATATAGTTGGCAATTATATATAGGTGAAGATCCCCTTGTGTATGGATGAGACTTCCAAATATATTCAGAGAGACTTCTCTGCCCTCAAAATGGGCAGGCTATTTGACATAGAAGTCGGCGGTGAGCTGTTGATACCAGGCACTTCTGCTGCCGTCGGCATTCATCAGACACTGCTCGGTGCGCTCTGACGGACTGTGGGATGAGCGGCTGAAGGTGACCAGCACGCGCGAGAGAGGCTTTCGCGGTGTCGTGCGCAAGAGCAACTCACGTGTCTTTCTAAACCCCAAAAGATAGGCCTCGGTCTCCAAAGCCTCCTGGTTGAGCGTCGGCACAACGACATTGACAACACCAGAGTCGGAAGTGTTATCTTTGGCAAAAACAAAAATATCACGAAACGTCAGGCTTTTCCCATCCGCATGACGGGCCAGCGAGCGCGAAGCCTCGGGTGCTTTCATGCTGTTGAGGAAATAAGGAGGATTGCAGACGATGCTATCGTATGGCGCAGACGGAAGAAAGTCTTGAAACGCCATGTGCGTAACGGCGATCCTCGAAGCGAAAGGAGACTGCTCTACATTGTCCGCCGCCTGCTCAGCAGCATCATCATCCACTTCTATGGCATCGATGTCGGCGGACGGAAAGCGCTGCGCCATCATCAGCGCAATGACACCCGTACCCGTGCCGATGTCAAGGATATGTTGTCCGCCCTCAGCCCATGCGCCTAACAGTACGCCGTCTGTTCCCACCTTCATGGCACAGCGCTGTTGCCCGACAAAGAACTGTCGGAACAGGAATCCCTCTTTTTGTGTATGACCCATAGCCTCTTAAACGCTGTTGCAAACGGATTATTTTGCTAATAAGCCGATTGTTAGTCTCGGTTTAGCGTTTTTTATTGAATTGACTAAAACATTATGCCATAATTTTTGTAACTTTGCACATTAAAAGTAGTACAAAGATCCTTCACACGGTTTGAAACAAGGAATAAAATATTCATGAATAAGAAACCAAATACAACCATTCAGATGTTCGCTGACTTCGAAGGCGACATCAACAACCTCTTTAATACCCCGGCTCCCGATGAAGTTCCCGTGTTGGCAACGCGCAACATGGTGCTCTTTCCCGGTATACTGGTGCCTATCATGTTAGGAAGGAAAGCCAGTATCAACATGGCCAAGAAGCTCAACAAGGCGGGCGGCATGATTTGCGCCATCTTCTGCCAGCGCAATGCCGATATCGACTCGCCTAAAGTCGCGGACCTCTACAAAGTCGGTGTCTATGCACGATTGGTAAAGATGGTCGAGATGTCTGGTATGAGCAACATCACAGCTATCTTCCAGGCGCTCGGACGATGCGAACTTGAGGCCATCACAAGCTACAGACCTTACTATACCGGCATTGTGAAGCCTGCTCCTGAGCACATTCCCGACGAGAAGGAAAAGAACAATGATGAGTATAAGACCTTTATCGCCGACCTGCATACGACCACTGAGCACCTCATCAACATCAATGATGAGATCCCCAATGAGACCATAATGCCAATGAAAAATTTGGGGGACGACACGCTGCTCATTAACTATATATGCACCAACCTGCCGTTCTCTGTACGCGACAAAATCAAATTGTTGCAGACCGATGACATCTCACAGCGTCTCATGGAACTGCTGAAACTGGAGAACCGCGACATTCAGCTCAATGAACTGAAAAACCAGATTCGCCAGAAGACACATGAGGACCTTGACGAGCAACAGAAGGAATACTTCCTGCAACAGCAGATGAAGAACATCCGCGAAGAGCTCGGCTCTGACGGAGGTTCCACCGAGAAGCGTGAGCTGGAAGAGAAAGCCAAGAACAAGAAATGGCCCGACGAGGTAGCCAAACTCTTCAAAAAGGAGCTTGACAAACTCGATATGTTCAACGCCCAAAGTCCGGAGTACAGTGTACAGGTCAACTATCTCGAGCAACTCGTAGGCCTGCCCTGGGGCGAATACACCGAGGACAACCTCGACCTGAAACGGGCCCGCCGCATCCTCGACCGCGACCACTATGGCATGGAAAAGGTCAAGGAGCGCATCTTGGAGTACCTCGCTGTACTGCAGCTGCGCGGCGACCTGAAGTCCCCGATCATCTGCCTCTATGGCCCGCCGGGAGTCGGTAAGACCTCACTGGGCAAGAGCATTGCGGCAGCCATGAAGCGTAAATATGTGCGCGTGTCGCTGGGCGGACTCCACGACGAGAGCGAGATCCGCGGTCACCGCCGCACGTATGTCGGTGCCATGCCGGGGCGTATCATCAAAAGCATCCAAAAGGCCGGCTCGTCAAACCCTGTGTTTATCCTCGATGAGATCGATAAGGTCACACAGAACACCATCAACGGCGACCCGTCATCAGCCCTTTTGGAAGTATTGGATCCGGAACAGAACAGTGCTTTCCACGACAACTTCCTGGATGTAGACTATGATCTCTCCAAGGTGCTGTTCATTGCCACTGCCAATGATCTCAACACCATCCCGCGTCCATTGCTCGACCGTATGGAGATCATCGAGGTGTCGGGCTACATCACCGAGGAAAAGATCGAGATCGCCAAACGCCATCTTGTGCCGCGCGAACTGAAGAACACGGGCCTCGACACCATCGAACCGCCGGTGAAGTTCACCAAGCAGGCTCTGGAAAAGATCATCGAGTCGTATACGCGCGAGAGTGGTGTGAGACAGCTGGAGAAGCAGATCAACAAGGCACTGCGCAAACTTGCCTTCAAGAAAGCGATGGATGGCGAGCTGGAATACTCCACGATCACTCCGGTCGCCTTGCAGGATCTTCTGGGCAACCCTCCTTTCTATCGCGACATCTACCAAGGCAACGACTATGCGGGTGTCGTCACGGGACTGGCCTGGACAAGCGTTGGCGGCGAGATCCTCTTCATTGAGACCTCTCTGTCCAAAGGCAGGGGCGGCAAGCTCACGCTGACGGGCAACCTCGGCGACGTGATGAAGGAGAGTGCCATCATCGCCCTGCAATATGTCAAAGCCCACTGCGACACGCTGAACATCGACTACCGCATCTTCGACAACTGGAATATCCACATTCATGTGCCCGAAGGCGCTACCCCGAAAGACGGCCCCTCTGCCGGTATCACCATCGCCACGTCGATCGCGTCGGCCATCACCCAGCGCAAGGTGCGCAAGAACACAGCCATGACAGGAGAGATCACGCTGCGTGGAAAAGTGCTGCCCGTAGGTGGCATCAAGGAGAAGATCCTCGCTGCCAAGCGTGCCGGCATCACCGACATCGTCATGTGCCGCGACAACAAGAAAGACATTGAAGAGATTCCTGAGAAGTATCGCAAGGGCGTAGAGTTCCACTATGTCGAGAACGTACAGGATGTCTGGGACTTCGCTCTCACCGACGAGATTGTGGACCACCCCGTCGATCTGTCCATCCCCAAGGAAGACAGCGATGACAAAGACAAGAAGAAAGACGAATAAGCATCAGCATGACATTTGAACTTCAACATACCGACAACGCCAGCGATGCACGTACCGGACTGATCACCACAGACCACGGACAGATCAAGACACCGATCTTCATGCCCGTAGGTACGTGTGGCTCGGTCAAGGGCGTGCACTTCCGTGAGCTTCGCGAACAGGTCAAGGCACAGATCATCTTGGGCAACACCTATCATCTCTACCTTCGTCCGGGCCTCAAAGTGCTGCGCGCGGCAGGCGGACTGCATGGCTTCAATGGATGGGAGCGCCCTATCCTGACCGACAGCGGCGGCTTTCAGGTGTTCTCACTGACGGGCATCCGCAAGCTGAGAGAGGAAGGCTGTGAGTTCCGCTCACATATCGACGGCTCAAAACACATCTTCACGCCCGAGAACGTCATGGACACCGAGCGCGTCATCGGTGCCGACATCATGATGGCACTCGACGAGTGCCCTCCCGGACAGAGCGATTATGCGTATGCCAGGAAGAGCCTCGCCATGACCCAGCGCTGGCTCGACCGCTGCATCAAGCGGTTCAGCGAGACCGAGCCGCTCTATGGCTATCACCAGAGCCTCTTCCCCATCGTGCAGGGCTGTACGTTTAAGGATCTGCGCCAGGAAGCCGCGAAGTTTGTCGCCGACAAGGGCGCTGACGGTAACGCCATCGGCGGACTGGCCGTCGGCGAGCCCACCGGGGTGATGTACGAGATGATCGAGGTGGTCAACGAAATCCTGCCCAAGGACAAGCCCCGCTACCTCATGGGCGTAGGCACACCGCAGAATATCCTTGAGGCCATCGAGCGCGGCGTGGACATGTTCGACTGTGTCATGCCGACACGCAACGGCCGCAATGCCATGCTCTTCACCTACCAGGGCACCATGAACATGCGCAACAAGAAATGGGAGACGGACTTCTCACCCATCGACCCGGACGGCTGTGAGACCGACAAAGTCTATACCAAGGCTTATCTCCATCATCTGTTCAAGGCCGGCGAGCTGTTGGCCATGCAGATTGCCAGCATCCACAACCTGGCCTTCTACCTCCGTCTTGTCACCGATGTCCGTCAGCACATCGAGCAGGGCGACTTTGTGCAGTGGAAGCGGTCTGTGATAGACCAGTTGGGCAGAAGAATTTGATTATCGTTACGATCATGAAAAGTTTTAGCAAGATACGTAAACACCGCGGACGCTACAAGGCAGCCCGCTGGATGAGCCGTCATCCGGCGTGGCTGCACAAAGGCTTTGGCTGGACAGCGCGCCACACCCGTCTGCTGCAACGTATATTGAAGTGGATCGGACATCTTTTCCGTTTCCTCAGGGTATTGAAGTACCTCAATCCCTTCAGATATATCAAGAGGATCGACTGGTATATCATCCGCAAGTTCATCGGCACCTATTTCTTCTCCATCGTCCTGATCATTTCCATCTCCATTGTCTTCGATGTCAATGAGAACCTGGCGAAGTTTACGCAGTACCACGCACCGCTGCGGGCCATTGTCTTCGACTATTATGCCAACTTCATCCCCTACTTCGCCAACCTCTTCAGCGCGTTGTTTGTTTTCATTGCCGTGATCTTCTTCACCTCAAAGATGGCCGGCAACTCCGAGATCATCGCCATGTTGGCCACGGGCATCTCGTTCAAGCGGCTGCTCAGACCATACATGTTCACGTGTGTGCTGTTGGCCGGACTGTCATATTTCCTCTCGGCCTATGTCATTCCCCACGGCACGGTGATCCGACAGAACTTTGAGACGATGTACAAGAACAAGAAGAAGCAGACGGCGGCCGACAATGTGCAGTTGCAAGTGGGACCGGGCGTGATCGCCTACATCCAGCACTACGACGACACGCAAAAGCAAGGCTATGGCTTCTGTCTCGACCGCTTCAAGGACAAGAAGCTCATCTCTCACCTCACCGCCATGACGATTCAGTACGACACCATCTCTGACAGCAAGTTCCATTGGAAGCTCAGCAACTGGAAGATACGGCGCCTCAAGGGTCTGCGTGAGCATATCACCACCGGCGATGTCAAGGACACGATCATACAGATGGAACCGATGGACCTCGTCTACTCCAAAGGACAGCAGGAGACGTTTACCTCTCCGGCACTGCGAGACTACATCTCCAAACAGATCAACCGCGGTTCGGGTAACGTGGTACAGTACGAGGTGGAGTATCACAAACGCATAGCCTCGTCCTTCGCCTCGTTCATCCTGACGATCATCGGCGCCTCACTCTCTGCCAGAAAACGCAAGGGCGGCATGGGCATGTACTTAGGTATCGGACTGGCACTGAGCTTCACCTATATCATGTTGCAGACCGTTTCGGCCTCCTTCGCCATCAACGCGGGCTTCCCGCCCATGCTGGCAGCATGGATGCCCAACCTGATCTTCATCATCATAGCACTGATCTGTTACCGCCAGGCACCGAACTAATGGGTAATGTATAGTGTATAAATCATAAATAATAAATAACAGACTGTTCAGAATAACACGTAAGGTGATACACCTTATTTATATTAAAACGATAAAAAGAAACATATATAATGAGATTTGAAGAATTAGACTTAAGCGATAACGTCCTTGACGCACTTTACGACATGCGCTTCGAGGAGTGCACGCCGGTGCAGGAGAAATGTATTCCCGAAATCCTCAACGGGCGCGATGTGCTCGGCGTGGCACAGACCGGAACCGGCAAGACGGCAGCCTACCTGCTGCCTGTCCTTTCCAAACTCGACGATGGCGGCTACCCCAAAAATGCCGTCAACTGTGTCATCATGTCACCGACACGTGAGCTCGCCCAGCAGATCGACCAGGCCATGCAGGGCTTTGCCTACTATACGCCGGGCGTGAGCAGCGTGGCTGTCTACGGCGGCAACGACGGCAACCGCTACGACCAGGAGCTCAAGAGCATGAAGTCGGGCGTGGACGTGATCATTGCCACACCGGGACGACTCATCTCTCACATCAGTCTGGGCAACGTCGATCTGGGCAAGGTGAGCTTCTTCGTTCTTGACGAGGCCGACCGTATGCTCGACATGGGATTCTCTGACGACATCATGAAGATCGCCTCGCAGCTGCCCAAGACCTGCCAGACCATCATGTTCTCAGCCACCATGCCGAAGGACATCGAGAAGCTCGCACAGAGTCTGTTGAAGGATCCTGTGGAGGTGAAATTAGCTGTGAGCAAGCCTGCCGAGAAGATTCAGCAAAGCGCATATATCTGTTATGAGACGCAGAAGCTCAAGATCATTGAGGACATCTTCAAGTCCGGCGACCTGAAACGCGTCATTATCTTCTCGGGCAGCAAGCAGAAGGTGAAGCACATCAACCAGGCGCTCACCCGTCTCCACATCAACAGTGGTGAGATGCACTCTGATCTCGACCAGGCCGGGCGCGACGACATGATGTTCAAGTTCAAGAGCGGACAGATCGACGTCTTGGTGGCTACGGACATTCTGGCCCGTGGTATCGACATCGACGACATCGCGATGGTCATCAACTACGACGTTCCCCACGATGCCGAAGACTATGTCCATCGCATCGGCCGTACGGCGCGCGCCGACCGCGACGGCGTTGCCATCACGCTGGTCAACGAAGACGACATGTATGCCTTCCACCAGATTGAGAAGTTCCTCGACAAGGACATCAGGAAGAATCCACTGCCCGAGGGTTGTGGCGAGGATCCGGAGTATACGATATCGAAGCGCAATGGCAAGACTTCGGCGAAGAGCCGCCGACGCAAGGACCGTGACAACACGGCGCACAAAGACACCAAGCGCTCTAACCGTAACGCGCAGAACCAGCAGGGCGCACAGGGCGGGCAGCACGACGACCGCCGCAACAACCGCAACAAGGACAGACGCGACAACGACAACCACAATAAGGACAACCGCAACAACCGCCGGCAGCGCGGACCGAAGGGCGAGGGCCGCAATCCTCAAAACGGCAACAAGCAGGACTACAGAAAGAAGGGCGCTCAGGGCAACAAGCCTAAGCCGAGGAACCGCCCGCAGCAGCAACCGGCTGCTCAGCCTGCCCCGGCACAGGACAAGGGCATCGGCAGCGTGCTGCGCCATCCGCTGAAATGGCTGCGCTCGCTGGGCCGCAAGAAATAAGACACAACAAACATCATACGATCTTATAATCATCAAAGACAATGGAAAAGAAAGAAAAGGAAATCATGGGTCACCTGACCTCAGAGTGCACGACGATCGTCGTCGGCTGCAAGGCGACAGGTGATGGATCACACATCTATGCCCGTTCCGAGGATTTCGACGCCATGCGCTGCAAGAACTGGCTGGTCTTCCCCGACACCGACAACGGTCCCGAGGAGTTTGTCGCTGACGACAGTGGCTTCCGCTGCCCGTTGCCCAGGAAACGCCTGGGCTACACTGCCCTCCCCGACTACCAATACCATCACGAGTGGGGAAGCGCCGGCTTCAACTCACTGGGTATCGGCGAGAGCAGCACAGAGACGATCTTCAGCAGTCCCAAGGCACTGGAGTTTGACCCATACGTCAAGGATGGACTCGCCGAGAACTGCACCTACAACATCGTACTGCCCTATATCCATTCCGCACGTGAGGGTGTGGAGCGTCTCGGCGCACTGATCGAGAAATATGGCTCTGCCGAGGGCTTCGGCATCGGATTCATCGACAACAAGGAGACTTGGTATCTCGAGAACTGCTGCGGGCACCGATTCCTGGCCTGCCGCATGCCTAATGACAAGTACTTCGTGACGGGTAACCAGAGCCGCTTCCGCAAATACGATCCCAACGACAAGGAGAACTATATCGCATCGAAGGATCTCATCGAGTTCGCGCAGGAGCACGGTCTGTACGATCCTTCCAAGGGCGAGTTCGACTTCCATGAGGCTTATTCCAAGGACGACAAGGACGACACCACCTATAACTATCCCCGTGTATGGGGATTGCAGGGAATCTTCACGCCGGGCATGAAGCAGGATGTGAGCAAAAACACATTCCCCGTCTTTGCAGAACCCGAGAAGCCGATCACCATCGCCCGTCTGCGCAATGCGTTCCGCTTCCACTACGACGGTACGGACCACGATCCTTATCTCCACGACAACGGCAAGGAGCCTTTCCGCCCCGTGTCGATCTTCCGCACCACGCAGACCCACCTCATGCAGGTACGCCCGTGGCTGCCCAAGGAGATCGGCTGCATCACCTATGTAGCCGACGGCATGGCCGATCTCAGCGTCTTCCTGCCTGTCTATCAGGGCATCTCTTCCTTCCCGAGAGCTTACAGCATCGGCAACAACCACTGCGACTCTGCCTCCGCGTACTGGCGCTTCCGCAAGGTGATGACACTGGGCATGGTCAACTACAACGCCTATGCTCCACTGATCAAGGAGACCTACGCTAAGCTCGAAGCTGAGAACGATCAGCGTCAGAAAGAGTTTGAGGAGCGCTATCTCGCCATCTGTAAGGAGCGTCCGATAGAAGCCCGCGACATGTTGCAGGCTTTCAGCGACCAGCTCTTCAACCATGCGCTTGAGGTCGCTGATCAACTTGTCAACGAACTCTTCACCCGCATCGCCATCGACACGCAAAAGGAATATCTGTTCCACGGTGCGTAAACCAATGTTGAATGTTGAATGATGAATGTTGAATGAATGAATGAATCAATGTTGAATGTCGAACGCTGATGGATGTTTGCTAATTAACCAATTCATCATTGGATAATTCAACATTCATCATTCATTCATTCAACATTCATCATTCAACATTCAACATTATGCAAATACCCCAAAGCCACCACTACGGTAGCTTTGGGGTATTGCTTTTCTCCCCCCTTGGGGGGAGTTAGAGGGGGGCTCCCACCTTCAGCCTATATTTATCCGTATACACGATGCTCATGATCTTTGGTGTCACGGCGATGCGGCGTGTCAGCGCCAAGGCCACGTGTCCCATCGTACGTCTGAGATTCAACTCCACACAGGGATGCACCATCAGCTTGTTGTCAATGCTGACCACCATCATGTCCACACCCAACGGGCCGCGATAGCTGTTGCCAAGCTCTTTGCTGAGCACCATTGTCAACTGCTCCCTGATCAGGATCAGCTGGTCTGTGCTGATCCAAGCCCCCAACCGCCGGGCCTTGTCTTCTTCCGTGTCGAGGATGCTGCCCGAGTAAGCACCGCCGCGGGTGTCGAAAACCGACAATCCGCAATAGCGCACCGTGCCGCGGCCATCAGAAACAAACTCCATGGCGAAATCCGACACCTTATTATAATAGGGCTCCAGCATGATACAGCCCTGCCGGGCTACGACATTACGTGCCCAGTTGCGTATCTGCGCGCTGTACGATGCCGGTTTCTTTCCGTCGAGATACCTTATTCCCCTGCCGTTGCTGCTCCAGGGCGCCTTCACCACGACGCGGCCATGATCATGCAGCAAAGACATGAAACTACTGACATTGAACACGGCAGTGGCCTCGCCCGCGGTATCGGGCAGAAGGCGCATTGCCGGCAGCACATGTTCCGCGGCCCATTGGCGATGGCTCATCTGCCTGATGGTCTCCAGGCGGTTAGGCATCGGCAGCAGCGCAGGAGATACGCCCGCCTTCACCATACGGTGAAAGAGCGCCCGGTCCCAGCCCCACGGAGCAATCTCCTCGGGCTGACGCACATCCAACGCCTCCGCGAGTTCTTTCCAGCTATGCCATGATCCCTTTGTCTTCAACCCCAAATGCCGGAAAGCCTCCCTGGCTGCCTCTACGTCTTCCACGATGACCTTGTCGCCTTCCCCGGCCCATATCATCGGCAGGAAACCCAAGTCGTAGCGCAATTGTCGGGCCGCATGAGGAGCGGTAAACTGCTCTGCGCGGGCACCTAAAGCAATGTCGTGTTCGGGATTGAAAATATGAATCATGTCGTATACGCTTTGTATTATTAAATGCAAAGTTACAAATATTAGTGCAATTATGCGGTTTCCTTTCTTATATTTGTGATATTTTCAACAAAGAAAAACCTCGAAAACAGGCTGTCGCGGTGCTTGGGAGGTGCTTTTTCATAGCAAGCGAGTTACGAGGAGACCGCGCCAGCCTGTTTTAATGGTTTTTCTTGCTGTGATGCAAGCCTGAGGTACGAAGGCTGTTGCTTCTCTGTTGTCGGCTTGCCGAAGCTTGCTTCGGAGCAAGCCGACAACAGAGAAGCAACAAAGGGCACCGCCCTTGCATCACAGCAAGTGTTTTGTTGGTTTTTGTCAGAATGAGTCTTGAAAGAGAATCCCTGCAAATCATTATACTAATATTATTTACAAAAGTCTGTCAGCAAAATCACTCGTTCCAGAGAAAAGACAACGCGCTCACAACCAAAAATCGGTGATTTCCGAGCCGGAAAACCGATCTCTGCTCATCAGGAAGCCTTCCTGACCGGGTCAAAGTGCCTTTCTGACCTGATGAAATAGGCGTGATGACCGGGACATAAAGCCTTTCTGATAGGTACAGAAAGGCTTTATGACCACCAAACAACCGATAAAGTGAGACACTATTATAGCTCTTTTGAAAACGTGGCGAACCATTATCAGCATATCTTTCTATCTGACAGTAAGTTACAGAAAACCGTCTGAAATTTCAAAAATCAGGGCCAAGTGGGTGTGCGCTCGAAAAGAACGCCTTCCCAGGGCCACTTTTTTGTCAGAAAAACCAACATTTCTGAATATTTCCACCTGCCGGTAAGCCCAGCATGTCCGGCAACCGGCAGAATGCGCTTTCCTGCCTTCGCTGCTTACTTGTGAACATCAATCGCATCATCGATCCTTTATATCGATCCTTCATAATGATTGCGCGACGCATTGACGAAGTCAGGTAATAATACAAAATTTGCTAAAAATAAAAGTTTTTGCTATCTATGGTTTGCAAAAATAAAATTAATCACTATCTTTGCACTGTATAACCAATACAGACATCAAAGACATCTATGGAATCATTCTTTCGTACCCATGCCTACCTGGTGGAGCACACCAACGCCCCGGTTCGCCGCGTCCTCATGGACGAGATTGACTGGACCGACCGGCTCATTGGCATTAAGGGCACACGAGGCGTGGGAAAGACGACCTTTCTGTTGCAGTATGCCAAGGAGCATTTCGGCAGCAACGACCGCAGATGTCTGTATGTCAACATGAACAACTTCTATTTCCAGGGGCGCGGCATCGCCGACTTTGCCGGTGAGTTTGTCGGGCAGGGTGGTCAGGTGCTGCTCATCGACCAGGTGTTCAAGCAACCCAACTGGAGCCGGGAGTTGCGTGAGTGCTACGACAAATATCCCCAACTGAAGATCATTTTCACCGGTTCGAGCGTCATGCGCCTCAAGGAGGAGAACCCCGAACTCAATGGCTTGGTGATGAGCTACAACCTCCGCGGCTTCTCCTTCCGGGAATACCTCAACCTCAAGGCGCATACCCACTTTGCGCCACTGACCTTGGATGAGATCGTGAGCAACCATGAGGCGATCGCCGGGGATATCGTTAAGGCTGTGGATCCCACGACTTTCTTTGCGGACTATCTCCATCATGGCTTCTACCCCTTCTTCCTTGAGAACCGTAACTTCATGGAGAATTTGCTCAAGACCATGAACATGATGACGGAGGTGGACATCCTGCTCATCAAACAGATAGAACTGAAATACCTCACCAAGATCAAGAAACTCTTCTATCTCCTGGCCCTCAACGGTCCGCAGGCACCGAACATCAGCAAACTCGCCGACGAGATAGACACCAGCCGCGCCACAGTGATGAACTATATCAAATACCTTGCCGACGCCCGGCTGATCAACCTCATCTACAATCCCGGACAGCAGTTTCCCAAGAAGCCCTCGAAGGTGATGATGCACAATCCCAACCTGATGTATGTCATCTACCCCATCACCAGCAGCACGCAGGAAGTCATGGAGACCTTCTTCGTCAACACACTGTGGAAGGATCATCTCGTCAACCAGGGCAACAAGGACCACTGCTATCTCGTGGACAACAAACTGCGCTTTCGCGTCTGCGACGCGCTCGTGGCTGACAAAAGCCGCAACGCCGGCGGCACGATCTACGCACGATACCATCAGAAAATAGGTCACGGCGACCGGATACCTTTATGGTTACTCGGTATGCTCTACTGACACCTATTTATATATATATAACGCAAAAACATTATCAACTTTTTATCATCTATTTTTCACAAAATGGCAAAAGAAAAGAAATTCATGACTTGTGATGGTAACACCGCTGCCGCTCATGTAAGCTACATGTTTACTGAGGTGGCCGCCATCTACCCCATCACACCGTCGTCTCCTATGGCTGAGCACATCGACGAATGGGCTGCCAAGGGCCGTAAGAATCTGTTTGGCCAGACCGTCACCGTGCAGGAGATGGAGTCTGAGGGTGGTGCCGCCGGCGCGCTCCACGGCTCTTTGCAGGCCGGTGCGCTGACTTCTACCTACACCGCTTCTCAGGGCTTGCTGCTGATGATCCCCAACATGTACAAGATTGCCGGTGAGCTGCTGCCCTGCGTCTTCAACGTCTCTGCCCGCACGCTGGCCAGCCACTCTCTGTGTATCTTCGGTGACCACCAGGATGTGATGGCCTGCCGCCAGACCGGCTTCGCCATGTTCTGCTCCGGTTCCGTACAGGAGGTGATGGACCTCACGGCCGTGCCTTACCTCGCTACGCTCGAGACCTCTGTGCCGTTCATCAATTTCTTCGATGGCTTCCGCACGTCCCACGAGTATCACAAGATCGAGGCCATGGACATGGAGGACATCCGTCCGCTCGTCAACCCGGCGTATATCAAGCGCTTCCGCGACCGTGCGCTCTCTCCTGAGCGTCCTGTCACACGCGGTACGGCCGAGAACCCGGAGACCTTCTTCACACACCGCGAGGCCAGCAACAAGTACTACGACGTAGTGCCCGAGGTCGTTGAGAAGTACCTCGGCGAGGTGTCTAGGATCACAGGCCGTGAGTATCATCTGTTCAACTACTACGGCGCACCCGACGCTGAGAACATCATCGTGCTGATGGGTTCTGCCACGGAGCCTGCCCGCGAGGCTATCGACTACCTGACCAAGCAGGGCAAGAAGGTAGGTATGGTGGCCGTCCACCTCTATCGCCCGTTCTCTGTCGAGGCCATCCGCAAGGCCATCCCCGACACCGTGAAGCGCATCGCTGTCCTCGACCGCACCAAGGAGCCGGGAGCCGAGGGCGAGCCGCTGTATCTCGACGTGAAGAGCGCACTCTATGACGATCCACGCAAACCGCTGATCGTCGGCGGCCGCTATGGTCTCGGATCTTCCGACACCACGCCTGCCAAGATCATCTCCGTGTTCAACAACCTCGAGCTCAACGTGCCGAAGAACCACTTCACCGTGGGTATCGTCGACGATGTCACCTTCACCTCTCTGCCTGAGGTTGAGGAGATCCCGATGGGCGGTGACTCGCTCTTCGAGGCTAAGTTCTATGGACTGGGCTCTGACGGTACGGTCGGCGCCAACAAGAACTCGGTGCAGATTATCGGTAACAACACCAAGAAATATTGCCAGGCTTACTTCTCCTACGACTCGAAGAAGTCAGGCGGATTCACCTGCTCACATCTGCGTTTCGGTGATGAGCCGATCCACAGCGCCTATCAGGTCAACACGCCGAACTTCGTGGCATGCCATGTGCAGGCTTATCTCCACATGTATGATGTGACCCGTGGCCTGCGTGACAACGGTACCTTCCTGCTCAACACCATCTTCGACGGCGAGGAACTCGTCAACTTCATCCCTAACAAGGTGAAGCGCTACTTCGCCAAGCACCATATCAAGGTGTACTACATCAACGCTACGAAGATCGGTCAGGAGATTGGATTGGGCAACCGTACCAACACGATCCTGCAGTCCGCTTTCTTCCGTATCACCAAGGTCATCCCGACAGAGCTCGCCGTGGAGCAGATGAAGACCTTCATCGTGAAGTCCTATGGCAAGAAGGGACAGGACATCGTGAACATGAACTATGCTGCCGTGGACCGTGGCGGTGAGTACAAAGAGCTCGCCGTGGATCCTGCTTGGGCTCAGCTCGCTGATGATACTGCCGTGGAGGACAACGCTCCCGCATTCGTCAAGAACCTCGTCCGTCCGATCAACGCTCAGGCCGGCGACCTGCTCAAGGTCTCTGACTTCGCCGACAACGACACTGTCGACGGCACATGGCAAAACGGTACCGCTGCCTGGGAGAAGCGTGGTGTCGAGGCCTTCGTGCCGGTATGGAACCCAGAGAACTGTATCCAGTGCAACAAGTGCTCGTTCTGCTGTCCTCACGCTTGTATCCGTCCGTTCGTCCTCGACGACAAGGAGGCTGCCGGTTTCGACAGCCAGACCATCGACATGCTGGCTCCGAAGACACTCAAGGGCATGAAGTTCCGCATCGAGGTCTCCGTTCTCGACTGCTTGGGCTGCGGCAACTGCGCTGATGTCTGCCCGGGCAAGAAGGGAGAGAAGGCCCTGAAGATGGTACCGTTCAACGTCGATGCTCCTGACATGAAGGAGGAAGCTGAGCGCTGGACTTACCTCGTCAACAACGTGAAGTCCAAGCAGGAGCTCGTCGACATCAAGCAGAGCCCGAAGAACTCTCAGTTCGCCCAGCCGCTGTTTGAGTTCTCCGGTGCCTGCTCCGGCTGCGGTGAGACGCCTTACGTCAAGCTGATCTCTCAGCTCTTCGGCGACCGTGAGATGATCGCCAACGCCACGGGTTGCTCTTCGATCTACTCTGCCTCCATTCCTTCTACACCCTACTGCACCAACGACAAGGGTCAGGGTCCTGCCTTCGACAACTCTCTCTTTGAGGACTTCTGCGAGTTTGGTCTCGGTATGGCACTGGGCAATAAGAAGATGAAGGAGCGCATCACCGTGCTGCTCAACCAGGCTATGGAAGGCGGGCACACGCCCGACGACTTCAAGGCTGCCGCCCAGAAGTGGATCGAGCAGCAAAACGACGCCGACGGCTCCAAGGCTGCCGCCGCTGAGCTCAAGCCGCTCATCGAGAAGGGTGCCGAGGCCGGTTGCCCGTTCTGCAAGGAACTGCAGCCGCTGGAGCACTACTTGGTGAAACGCTCCCAGTGGATCATCGGTGGTGACGGTGCTTCCTACGACATCGGCTACGGCGGTCTCGACCACGTGCTCTCTACCGGTGAGGATGTCAACATCCTGGTTCTTGATACTGAGGTTTACTCCAACACGGGCGGACAGTCGTCCAAGGCTACTCCGTTGGGCGCCATCGCTCAGTTTGCCGCTCAGGGCAAGCGCGTGCGCAAGAAGGATCTGGGTCTGATGCAGACAACCTACGGTTATGTCTATGTCGCTCAGGTGGCTATGGGCGCCGACAATGCTCAGTGCCTCAAGGCTATCCGCGAGGCTGAGGCTTATCCGGGTCCGTCACTCGTCATCGCCTATGCTCCGTGTATCAACCACGGCATCAAGGGCACCAAGAACCTGAAGAGAAGCATGGGCAAGAGCCAGATGGAGGAGAAGCTTGCCGTTGACTGCGGTTACTGGCATCTGTGGCGCTACAATCCAGAGCTCGCTGATCAGGGCAAGAATCCGTTCATGCTCGACAGCAAGGAGCCTGATTGGGCCGCCTTCCGTGAGTTCCTCCTCGGTGAGGTCCGCTACTCTTCTGTGGCCAAGGCTTATCCTGCCGAAGCCGACGAGCTCTTCTCCGAGTGTGAGAAGATGGCTAAGATCCGCTACAAGTCTTACGTGCGCAAGAGCCAGGAAGACTGGAGCGAGGAATAAAACAGTCTCTCTAACTCCCCCCAAGGGGGGAGCAAGCCCCCAAAGCTACCTTTATGGCAGCTTTGGGGTTTCTGCTTTTGTTTTGTCTTGTCTTCCGCTTCTTTCTTCTTATATAACTAAACTGAATCTGAGTTATACCCCCACCTTGTTTTCGCCAAAAGCGATATGGCAACTGATAGATTGCTTTCATAACCAGTAATAAAAAAGCTTAATTTCTTGCGAGTTTAGAAAAATATGCTTACCTTCGCCTAAATTATAAGGTAAAACTATGTATTCTATGGGATCTATGTCACCTTACCGCAGATGATTGCGGCTGTGTGATATGATGATGCTCAGTATCTTTAAAAGAATAACAATGAAGAGAGTTAAAGTTTTGTTTCTTGCCCTCTTGGCAGTGGCAACGATGAATGCCACGCCAACGATTACCCATTCGGGAGACACCCTTGTCATCACGGTGAATGCCACCGGTGATCTGAAGGCAACCAATTTCACATCCGACCAGTTGGCATCAACGAATGTCAAGATCGTGACTGCCGACGGCGTGACGCTGTCAGCCACTGATTTTACCGATTTCTTCGGTACCAGCTACACCACGCCGCCTTTCTCAAAGATCACAGATCTGAACATGGGACTGGCAGAACTCGCAAGTGACAACGTAATCACACCGTTGGGACATAATTCCAAATTCCTGAACGGAGGCAATGAGTTGGGCACACTTGTCCTGCCGGAATGCCTTAACAGCACGACGTTCTCGTTCAATGACAACCTCAGCAAGTGGACAAGAGTGGTATTCCCCAACGCCACAAAGTCTGAAAACTTGGCGACGACTGTCATTGGGGCAAGTACTTTTTCCGGTGACACATACTTGAAAAGCCTCGTTGTCGGCACAAGCGTGAACTCCATTAAGTCACAGGCTTTTATCAATTGTTCCAACCTGACAGATGTGGAATATCTCTACGGATTGAAAAAGATCAGCAACCGGGCCTTTGCAAACTGCACGGGACTGACCTCGCTGATTCTTCCTGGAAGCTTGGAGACGATTGGTGTTGGAGCTTTTCAAAGATGCAAGAACATCACGACCGTCCGTCTGCCCAATTCGCTGAAAACTATCAAGAGTCAGGCTTTCGACCAAACGGGAATCACGACAGTCGTCATCCCGGCAAGCGTGGAGACCGTAGAAAATTTGGCATTCGGCCATATCGACAAGCTGACCGATGTGTACGTATTGGGAACAAACACCAAGTGCGCGTCGCAGTCTTTCCAGCCAACTGCTTACACCTATGGCTACAGTCTGTCATCCTATACAGACGGCGGCACGGTCAAGATCACAGACTACACGACCAGTACGGGTGTCCATACCATTCTGCATTATCCGAAGGCAGCCTATTCCAACTATGTGAACAAATACACACAGTTGATCGGTACAGATGCTTATAATAATCAGTCTACTTATAAAAGCTGGGGTAATCACTGGGTGTTTGACGAGGACGGCAACAAACTGCCCGTGAAGGATTTTGGCTATTTCACTAACGTGACAGGTGACTATGCCGGATGGAATGAGTTCATGTTAGTGGGCAAACTGAAGAACACCCATGAGGACAAGCGCCTCGTTGAAGGCAAGTGGTATTCGGTCTGCTTCCCGTTTGACTTAAGTGCCAAGCAGATAGGCAATGCGTTCGGTTCTGCTACGGAAGTGTGTGAGTTCAGCGGCGTGGAGTCGCTCGATGATCCCAATGTGGCCAACCGCAAGTACATCGTTCTGAACTTCAAGACTCCTGTGACCGAGATGAAGGCTCACCATCCTTATATGATTCACCCGGGACTTCACGGAGCTGCTTACAATACGATCGTGGATGTCACGGATGACAAAGACACCGATGGCGACCACTTCGCCAAGAAGTTGAAGGCTCAGTCGGTATCTTATACCGTGGACGGTGTGACCTATACCTTCATCGGCAATTACACTACGGGAGCAAAGATCCCCAAGTACAGCTACTACTATTATTCCGGCGACGAGTCCAAGTGGGCCAACGGTTTCTACAAGGCTATGCGCACCGATGCGGTGTTCACTCCCGGTACGGCAATCGTCCGGCTTGACAAGGACAACGGAATCAGCGGCGCAAAGACTGCTTATTTCTCGAACAGATTCGGAGGGACAACGACCGGTATCGACAACATTTCTGCCAACGGTTCCGGCTCCCGGAAAGCATCTTTGGCTGGAAAGGATGTGTATAATATATATGGCCAGGTGGTTCGCCGTGGAACGACAGACACCGCCGGCCTCCCGTCCGGCATCTATATCGTAAACGGGAAGAAACTGATTGTAAAATAAAAAAGAGCAGACATGAAACGTATATATCAACGTCCGGAGACAGAAAACGTCAGATTCGACGTCTGTCATTTGATGGCCGATTCGGCCAAGGACAAGTATAATATTGGTGGAAGTGATTCCAAATGGCCTAAGTCGGGTGAGATTAACGACGACTATGGTGATGGTCCCGGTGTATCCGGAGCCAAGAAAAACAACCAATGGAATTGGGAAGACTAAGGGCGGGGAATAGCCGTTAGCAGATAGGAATAGAGGCAGATGCTGGAGATCCAACAGCATCTGCCTCTTTTCGGCTTAATTGGTTTACGGCGCATGCCCGCCACGATGACCGCTCTGCGCGGTTATTTCCTGGAAGGAAGAAAGTTCAGGAAGTACTTGGCTACACGCATGTCATCGCTGAGTTCGGGATGGAAAGCAGTGACGAGCTGGTTGCCTTGCCGTGCCGCGACAATACGTCCGTCTACACGCGCGAGGACTTCCACCTCAGGTCCTACGGTCTCGATGAAAGGCGCACGGATAAAAGTCATCGGCACCTTACCGGCATCTTTGAAGTCTGCTTCCGTGGCGAAGCTGCCCAACTGCCGACCGTAGGCATTGCGACACGTGGTGATGTCCATCGTCGCAATGGATCCGGGCATGGATGCAGCCTCGCCGCCGGCATGCCGACGCACGCGCCCTGACAGGAGAATCAGTCCGGCACAGGTGCCGAAGACAGGAAGACCGGCGACGATGTCGTTACGAATCTCATCGTGAAGACCTGACTCCACAAGCAGCTTGGCCATTACCGTACTCTCACCGCCCGGAATGACCAGTCCGTCCTTGTGTTGCTGCCAGTCAGCACGTTCCCTGACCTCAAAGGCGTCAGCGCCGAGCCGACGCAGCATCTTCTCATGCTCAATGAAGGCACCTTGCAACGCCAACACAGCAATACGTTTTTTCATAAACGCTGTCTCCTCTCGCTTATTTACCTCTCTCCGCCATGAGCAGCTGTATCTCGTCGGCGTTGATGCCCACCATAGCCTCGCCGAGGTCCTCGCTGATCGCTGCCAGCACCTTAGGATCGTTGTAGTTGGTGACGGCCTTGACAATGGCTGCCGCGCGTTTGCGGGGATTGCCGCTCTTGAAGATGCCACTGCCCACAAAGACACCTTCTGCGCCCAGCTCCATCATCAGAGCAGCGTCTGCCGGTGTGGCGACACCGCCGGCTGCGAAGTTCACCACCGGCAGCTTGCCGTGGTCATGGACATACTTCACTAAGTCGTAAGGCGCCTGCAGCTCTTTGGCTGCCTCAAAGAGCTCGTCGGGACGCTTGGCGACAAGGTCGCGGATCTGACGCTGCATCAGCCGCATGTGATGGACGGCCTGAACCACATCACCGGTGCCGGGCTCACCTTTGGTGCGGATCATCGTGGCTCCTTCGGCAATGCGCCGCAAGGCCTCACTGAGGTTGCGGGCACCACAGACAAAGGGCACACGGAACTGCGTCTTGTCGATGTGACAGACATCATCGGCGGGAGAGAGCACTTCACTCTCATCGATGTAGTCGATGTCAATAGCCTGCAGGATCTGTGCCTCTGCGATGTGTCCGATACGGCACTTGGCCATCACGGGGATGCTTACTGCGGCTTGTATGCCCTTGATCATCTTCGGGTCACTCATGCGTGCTACACCGCCGGCAGCACGGATGTCTGCCGGAATGCGTTCCAAAGCCATGACGGCACAGGCACCTGCTTCCTCTGCAATCTTTGCCTGTTCGGGTGTTGTCACGTCCATGATCACACCGCCCTTGAGCATCTGTGCCAAGTTGCGGTTCAATGTCTGCCTTTCGTTTTCCATTGTTTCTGTCTTTTAGTTGTTTTTCTTATCCTGATTTTCTAACTGTTCCATATTAACTCGCTTTTTATCTCTCTCTTCTTTTCCGTTTTACCTCCGCGCGGTATTGGCTGGGGGTCAGTCCCGTTTGTTTCTTGAAGAACTTGGTGAAATGCTGCTGGGAGGTGAAGCCGTGGTCGTAAGCCAACTGCTGGAGTGGTTGTGTCGACGAGAGCAGTGCTGACTGAAGGATGCGTGTCATCTCCTTATCGACGATCTGCTTGGGGGTGAGTCCCACAGCCCGATGGGTGACCTGCGCCAGATAGCGTGCGCTGACGTTGAGATGATCCGCATAGTAGTTGATGTCGTGATACGCATCACCTCGCTCCTCGATGGCATCAAGAAAGAGCCGATAGAGCTCGCCACAGCGCCCCGTAGCATCTGAGGACGTGGCCGACTGCGCATTGACATAGGCCCGTGCCTTGCTCTCTGCGTCCTGCAGTGAGAGTCCCAGACTGACGAAACAGGCCAGAGCCGAGGAGAAGCCGTTGGCATAGCCGTGCTGGGGATTGTCGTCGATGGCCATCGCATGTACCGATGCCGGCAGCTTGCCGGCAGGCTGATTCTTGCCGATGATCACCACCGTGCACAGGGGCAGCAGGCGCCGGACGATCATGTTGTGAACATCATCGGGGATCAGCTGTTCGCCCTGCGCCGTGCGCACGACGGCATCATAGATGATGCAGGCGGGACGATACTTCTGCAACAAGTCGACGATGACATTGAGCGTGGCCAGCGTGCGGATCAGTCCCACCTTCACCACATTGGGCTCCACATCGTTGATGACAGCCTCCACCTGTCCCCGGACGGTTTCCGGAGGCAGGTCGTAGTAGTTCTGAATACCTAACGTATTCTGAACCGTGATGGAGGTGATGGCCGTGAGGGCATGGCCGCCCAACTGACTGATCGTCTTGATATCGGCTTGTATGCCAGCTCCGCCACAACTGTCCGAACCCGTGATGGTGAGTACTGCTTTCATCTATGCTTTTACTCTATGATGTATTTCCTACTGCAAAGTAACACAAAAATAATGAATAAGCAAAAAGATGTTCGGATTTTGACAAAGGAAACTAACAAAAGGGCAAATATAAATGAAAGACAGAGGTTTAAAGACAGAGGAACATATGTCTTTTATGTCTTATGCAACAAATATCAAGGAAAAAGACACGTTTGACAAAACAATATTGAGACAGAATGTGTAACTTTGCAGAAATATGACCCAACACACGACCCGGGATGTCGTACACGGTCTTCACCCTCAAATAAACAATTAAAGACAATATGAACAAAATTTTTCTATTCTTATTACTACTGTTTCCCTTACTGGCAAAGGCCGCGGACTTTGACATCGTCAAGCCCGGGCAGCAGCCTGCCACCATTGTCGTGGACACCACAGACTGGACCGGAGTAAGACTGGCGGCCCGCGATCTCAGTGCTGACATCGGGCGTGTCTGCGGTAAAGCAGCGCCCGTCCTTGTCGCCACGGCAGCCCATCAGCCGGGACAAGGATGCATCATAGCAGGCACAATGGGCAAGAGCAAGCTCATCGACAACATCGTCAAAGCCCATAAGACCGATGTCAGGAAGCTGCGCGGACAATGGGAAAGCTATCTCATCGACGTTGTCGACGGAAATCTCGTCGTCATCGGCTCGGACAAGCGCGGCACGATCTACGGCATCTATGAGATCAGCCGTGAGATGGGCGTGTCGCCGTGGTACTGGTGGGCAGACGTTGCCGTGAAGCACCAGGACCATATTATATATAGCAGCGGCCGGCAGTATCAACCGTCTCCACGGGTAAAGTACCGTGGCATCTTCCTCAACGACGAGGCGCCCTGCCTGACGACATGGGTGAAGAACACCTATGGCACGAACTACGGTGACCATCGGTTCTACGACCGCGTCTTCGAGTTGCTGCTGCGACTAAAGGCGAATTTCATGTGGCCGACGATGTGGAGTTGGGCTTTCTATGCCGACGACCCATTGAACAGCAAGACCGCCGACGACCGCGGTATCATCATCGGCACCTCACATCACGAACCGATGTGCCGCTCGCAAAAGGAATGGCACGGCCACACCGACAACCCGAACGTGGAACCACAGGACCGCACTTCGCGGGAAGCTGCGGGCGGACAGTGGAATTACGCCACCAACCAGAAAGCCTTAGACGACTTCTGGGCCGGGGGCGTCCGCCGCAACAAAGGCACTGAGGACATCATCACCATCGGCATGAGGGGCGACGGTGACATGGCCATGAGCGAAGATACAAACATACAACTCATGGAGAAGATCATCAGCAACCAGCGCCGTATCATTGAGAAAGAGCGTGGCAAGAAAGCCGGCGAAGTGCCGCAGGTATGGGCACTCTACAAAGAGGTGATGGACTACTACGATGCCAGACTGCGCGTGCCCGATGATGTGACACTGCTGCTCTGCGATGATAACTGGGGCGACGTGCGCCGCGTGCCTACACCCAAGGAGCGCAACCGCAAGGGCGGATGGGGTCTCTACTATCATGTCGACTATGTAGGTGCTCCGAGAAACTCGAAGTGGATCAACGTCACGCCCATTCAGAACATGTGGGAACAGCTGACGTTGGCTGCCGAGAACGGCATTGACCGACTGTGGATCCTCAATGTCGGCGATCTCAAACCGATGGAATATCCCATCCAACTCTTCATCGACATGGCATGGAACCCGACAGCCTGCACCACAGAGAACCTGCTCGACCACACCCGCCGCTTCTGCGCTGCGGCCTTCGGTGAGGATCAGGCTACGGAGGCGACGCGTATCCTCAACCTGCAATGCAAGTACGCCGGACGCTGTACGGCCGAGATGCTCGACGCCAAGACCTACAGTCTGAAGGACGGCGAATGGCAGAAAGTGGTCAGCGACTACGCTGCGCTGGAGCGTGACGCCCTGCGCCAATACACCTCTCTGCCCGAGAACTGCCGCGACGCCTACCAGGAGCTCATCCTCTTCCCCGTGCAGGCGATGGCCAATCTCTACGACATGTACTATGCCCAGGCCATGAACCACCAGCTCTACGAGCAGGGCAATCCCGATGCCAACACGTGGGCGGAGCACTGCCGCAACGACTTCCGTCGTGACTCGCTGCTCTGCGCTGCCTATAACCACAATATCGCGGGAGGAAAATGGAACGGCATGATGATCCAGAAACATATCGGATATACGATATGGAACGACAACTTCCCGCACGACATGCTGCCGAAGCTCTACACCGTCAAGCCGCGTACCGACGGCTGGGTCATCGATGCCGAGGGCGGAAAAGTAGTGTTGGAGGCTGAGCACTACTTTAGCAAACGCGACGGCGAAGGCGCACACTGGATCGACATCCCCTTCATGGGGCCGTCACTCGGCGCCATGACGTTGCGGCCGACAACGGCTTCGGTCAGGGGCGCACAACTGGAGTATCGCTTCCGAGGTATGCAACCGGCCGACAGCGTGACGGTCACCGTGACAACGAAATGCACGCTCGACTTCCTCAACCAAGGCGGACTGCGCTACCGGGTGAGCCTCGACGGCAGGAGCCAGACGGCGAACTTCAACGCCAACCTCAACGAGAAACCGGAGAATATCTACAGCATTTACTACCCCACGGTGGCCCGCCGCGTCGTAGAAAAGCAGATCACACTGCCGATGCAACAGCTGGCCGACGGCATCCACAAACTCGTCTTCGAGCCGCTCGACCCGGGAGTTGTGCTGGAGAAAATCACGATAAAAACTAAATAACACTACGAAAGACAAATCAAATGAAAGTAAGAACTATCCCGGCCCTCCTGCTTCTCGCCGGTCTGTCGCTGCCCATGACGGCGACCGGAACGGTGAAGAAGCCCATGGGCAAAGCAGTAAAGCAACAAGCAGCGCAGACCAACATGTTCACCAACCCTGTCATCTGGTCGGATATACCCGACATGGATGTGATCCGTGTGGGTAAAGACTACTACATGGTCTCGACGACGATGCACCTCATGCCGGGCGGTCCGATCATGCACTCGCGTGACTTGGTCAACTGGCAGACAGTGGGCTATCTCTTCGACAAGCTCACCGACTCGCCTAAATATAATATGGAGCAGGGCACCGTCTACGGCCGTGGGCAGTGGGCAACTTCACTGAAGTATCACAAAGGACGGTTCTATGCGCTCTTCGCCCCGAATGATCATCCCGGCGGAGAGACCTATATCATGACCGCCCAAAAGGCGGAAGGTTCGTGGACTCTCGTCTGCCGCTTGCCTCATTTCCATGATGCCACGCTCTTCTTTGATGATGACGACCGTGCGTATGTCTTCTATGGTACGGGCGAGATGGTGGAACTCAGCAGTGATCTCAAGCAGGTCGTGGACGGCTCTCACCGCCAGCTCTTCCAGCGCGACAGTGAGGAGAAGGGACTTCTCGAAGGTTCACGTGTCATCAAACATGACGGGCATTACTATCTTCAGATGATTTCATGGACTAACGGCCATCCGCGCCGCGAAGTCGTCTATCGTGCCGATAACATCCAGGGGCCGTACACCAAGCGTGTGATGCTCGAGACGGAGTTCGGAGGCTTCGGCGGTGTCGGTCAGGGTACGATTGTCGACACACCCGACGGCCGTTGGTTTGCGCTGATCTTCCAGGACCGTGGCGGCGTGGGACGCGTGCCGACGCTCTCTCCCGTCCGTTGGGTCGACGGCTGGCCAAAGGTGGACGATGTGCCTGTTACGATGGAGGTGCCCTTTAAGGGCGATAAGAAGACGAGCATCGTCAACAGCGATGAATTCAACAAGCCTACGCTCAGTCTCGACTGGGAATGGAACCACAACCCCGTGGACAACGCTTGGTCGCTCACCGAGCGCCGTGGTTGGTTGCGTCTGCACACGGCTGTCGCGGCTTCCAACATCTTCCTGGCTCGCAACACGCTGACCACGCGCATGATGGGATCACAAAACGAGGGCATCATCCGCATGGATGTCAGCCAGATGCAGGATGGCGACGTGGCCGGCTTCTGTGCCTTTCAGAACGATGCCGCCCTGCTCTCCGTGGTGAAGGAAAAGGGTAAGAAATATATCGTAGCCTCGACAGACTCCATGGAGATGGAGCCGAAGGACCACCACGTCCTTGCCGATCATCGCCACGAAGTCTACCGCAAGGCTTTGTCGCAGAACATCGTCTACTTAAGGGTAAGTGCCGATTTCCGTCTTCACAAAGACGTGGCCTCGTTGGCCTACAGCCTTGACGGCAAGCACTGGACAACGGTTTTGACGGACTTCAAACTCATCTTCGACTACCGCCGCTTCTTCATGGGTACCCGCTTCGGCATCTACAACTTCGCCACCAAACAGCCTGGTGGAAAGGCAGACATCGATTGGTTCCACTTCAAAGTCAAGTAAAACACCCGTGGACAAAACGTTTTTACTATCATATAAGGGGCTTGTCAATTGGCAAGTCCCTTTTTAAGTCTGGTATTTCATCTATGTCTCTGTGTGAGAAATATATTCACTGAATAGAGATTTCATCTCGCCTTGAGGTTAATCTTATTTAATTTTTTACTGAATATAACGAAACGTAAGGATATAATACGTACTTTTGTAAAGTCCATATAACAAAACAAACTTTTAATCACCAACAACCGAACACAACAAACACCGTAGCAACATGAAGAAAGAGCAAATCGACTATAGCACACCGCAGCCCCTGTCGATGCAGGAAGCGATCACGGAGGCCAAGCGCTGCCTGCACTGCAAGGTGCCACTCTGCCGCAAGGGCTGCCCCATCGGCAATGATATTCCCTCATTTATCCATCAACTCTCCAAAGGCAACCTCGGAGACGCTATGGCCATCATCAACGAGACGTCGAACCTACCGGCAATCTGCGGACGCGTCTGTCCACATGAGAAGCAATGTCAGGGTCACTGCGTGCTCAACAAGAAAGGCAACCCCGTGAAGATCGGTAGCCTGGAGGCTTTCATCGCTGACTTCGACACACAGATGCGCCTGCAACGTGAGATGCTGCCGCAGAAGACACGCGGCAACATCGCTGTCATCGGATCAGGGCCTGCCGGACTCACCGTTGCCGGTAACCTGGCCCGCAAGGGCTTTGCCGTGACGATCTACGAAGGGCTTGAAGAGCCCGGCGGCGTGCTGATGTTCGGCATTCCCGAATATCGCCTGCCAAAGACGGTGGTCAGAGCCGAGATTGAAAAGATTGCGGAACTCGGCGTCAACTTCATCACCAACACCATGGTGGGCGAGAACGGTATCACTGTCGACTATCTCTTCCAGCATGGCTTCGACGCTATCTTCATGGGAACGGGTACGGCAGTACCACAGAATATGGACGACGTGCCGGGCGCCAAACTCCACGGCGTGAGCCAGTCGACCTACCTGCTCCATCAGTTCAACGCTTACCAGGAAGGTGCCATCGCCCGCAACATGGTGCCGCTGCGTACCGGAGAACGTGTCGGCGTCATCGGCGGCGGCAACGTAGCCATGGATGCTGCCCGCACCGCCATTCGCCTGGGTGCTGACGTGACGGTGATCTACCGACGCACCCAGGAGGAGATGCCCGCCATCAAGAGCGAATTTGACGAAGCCGTCAACGAGGGTGTGAAGTTCTGGTGGAAGTCCAGCGTCACGGAGTTTATTGCCGGTGAGCCCGGACGACTCGGCAGCGTGACCGTGCATACCGAGGACGGAGACCGCGAGGAACCTTTCGACCGCATCTTCCTGGCCATCGGCTCACGTCCTGCCAACCGTATCGTGTCGACCACGGAAGGTATAGAGGTCGACGAAAAAGGATATGTCAAGATCTTGGAACGTCCCTTCGGCATGACCACACGCCGTGGCGTTTTTGCCGGCGGCGACGTGGTGCACCGCCCACAGACCGTCGTGCTCGCCATGAAAGCCGCGCAGGAGGTGGCGCAGGGCATCGAGAAGTATGTCGACGCCGTGAAGCTGATGCAAGACATCGAGAAGCGCGAAGAAGCATAACACCTCTATCTGATTTCTGAGAAAAGCAGAAAAGAGTGCATAAAAAAACTCCATACGTTGCAGGACAAGCCCACAACGTATGGAGTTTCTATATATATAATATAATGTGTAGGGGAAGGATTATTCCTTGTTGGCGCGCTTACGCTCAAGGTGATCGAGGATGATCTTGCGCATACGCATCGACTTTGGAGTCACCTCCACATATTCGTCGCTCTTAATGTACTCCAGACACTCCTCAAGACTCATGACTGTCTTCGGGATGACGCGGGCCTTCTCATCAGAACCGGAAGCACGTACATTGGTCAGCTGCTTAGCCTTGGTGACGTTGACCACAAGGTCGTTGTCATGGACATGCTCACCGATGACCTCACCGGCATAGACTTCCTCACCCGGATCGATGAAGAACTTACCACGATCCTGAAGCTTGTCGATAGAATAAGCGTAGGCAGTACCTGTCTCCATAGCAATCATGGAACCGTTGATACGGCGGACGATCTCTCCCTTGTAAGGCTGATACTCCTTGAAGCGGTGAGCCATGATAGCCTCGCCCTGAGAAGCGGTCAGCACATTGGTACGCAGACCGATGATACCACGTGAAGGGATGTCGAACGTGATGTTGACACGGTCACCCTCGGTGTCCATACCTGTCAGATCACCCTTACGACGTGTGACCATATCCACCATCTTGCTGGCATAGTCCTGCGGTACATTGATGTCGAGTTCCTCAACAGGCTCACACTTCTGACCGTCGATCTCCTTATAGATTACCTGCGGCTGGCCCACCTGCAACTCAAAGCCCTCACGGCGCATGGTCTCAATGAGCACAGAGAGGTGGAGCACACCACGGCCACTGACAATCCATCGGTCGGTAGAGCCCTCGACATTGCGCACGCGCAGTGCCAAATTCTTCTCAAGCTCTTTCTGCAGACGGTCGCCGATCTGACGGGAAGTGCAGAACTTACCCTCCTTACCGAAGAAAGGAGAGTCGTTGATGGTAAAGAGCATACTCATCGTAGGCTCGTCTACAGCGATCGGCGGCAGAGCCTCCGGGTTCTCAAAGTCAGCGATGGTGTCACCGATCTCAAAGTGCTGCAGACCGACGACGGCGCAGATGTCGCCACTGTCAACATGGTCGCAACGTTTGTGGGCGATACCCTCGAAAGTATGCAGCTCCTTGATCTTATCCTTCTCAAAGGTACCGTCGCGGTGACAGACGGTAATGTTCATACCGTCCTTAAGCGTTCCTCTGTGCACGCGGCCGACAGCGATACGTCCGGTGTAGGAACTATAGTCGAGAGAGGTGATCAGCATCTGAGGCGTACCCTCCAGGCGCTTCGGTGCCGGGATGACCTCAAGGATCTTATCGAGCAGATAATCGATATTGTCAGTGGGCTTGTTGAAGTCCGGTCCCATCCAACCGTTCTTGGCAGAGCCGTATACGACAGGGAAGTCGAGCTGGTCTTCTGTAGCGTTGAGGTCGCACATCAGGTCGAACACCATCTCGTAGACCTGTTCAGGACGGCAGTTAGGTTTATCGACCTTATTGACCACTACGATAGGCTTCAGTCCGAGTTTCAGTGCTTTCTGCAGCACAAAACGAGTCTGTGGCATAGGACCCTCGAAGGCATCAACGAGCAGCAGACAGCCGTCGGCCATGTTGAGCACACGCTCTACCTCACCGCCGAAGTCGGAGTGACCCGGGGTATCGAGAATATTGATCTTGACTCCTTTCCAAGTGATAGACACGTTTTTGGAAAGGATGGTTATCCCTCGTTCGCGCTCCAAATCATTGGAGTCCAATACTTCGCCGCTGTTGTCCTGGCCGTCACGGAACAGTTTACCAGCGAGCATCATCTTGTCAACCAGCGTAGTCTTGCCATGGTCGACATGCGCAATAACTGCGATGTTACGAATGTCTTGCATTACTTTACCTTAATAGAGCTAATAATTTGCTTGCAAAATTACAAAAAAAACTGGTAAAAGTGGCTGACTCTGAGAACTTTTTTGTAACTTTGCAGCGCATTTTCGGAGATACCGATGCATTTAAGGCCGCTTGAGCAATGATGAAGACTCCGGCGGGCGAAGGATGTAATGATGCAACAACAATTAATCATCAACAAACAAATGTATTTAAACAAAGAGAAGAAGGAGGAAATCTTCGGCCAGTATGGCAAGAGCAATGCAGACACCGGTTCTGCTGAGAGCCAGATCGCACTGTTCACTTATCGTATCGCACACCTGACAGAGCATGTCAAGACTCATCACAAGGACTTTGTGACGACTCGTTCTCTGACTCGTCTGGTAGGTAAGCGTCGCGCTTTGCTGGACTATCTGAAGGATCGTGACATTGAGCGTTACCGTGCTATTGTGAAGGCTCTCGGCCTCCGCAAGTAATCGCAGACAGCATTTCTTTCATACGAGAAGAAAATTAGGCAAGAAGAAAGCCCGCGCCACAGTTGTAGTGCGGGCTTTTTTAATATGTAATGTATAGTGTAGAAACTATAAACCTGAGTTCGGGATAAGAAAAGGGTCTTAAAAGTTTGGTAATCTCGCATAATTT
>ERZ833963.250-NODE-250-length-84796-cov-5.680556_pt1 | contig 84796 bp, 88 predicted proteins | sample MGYA00519693_ERZ833963 | MGnify/ENA primary metagenome ERZ833963 (study PRJEB31850, sample SAMEA3708748) | human gut metagenome | biome: human gut; feature: human-associated habitat; material: faeces | place: China | collected 2014 ...
TACGGAAGCTTGCATCATAATCCTTCCTATACTGAACGATAGATTCCTCGTGTGCAGCAACCGCATCTACATATCCTTTTCCCAGAAACGTATAGATCAGCTCCCGGTGTCCCAGGATGATCAGATTTCCCAGCTTTGGGATCCTCTCATCCGTCTGGTTCAGAAAGATGCTTTCCGGTTTGGTTGTGGACTGGACAGCGGTAATCGTCAAGACGTCCTTCCATAGAAAAAACAGCCCATGATACAATCAATCTCGCCGCTCTCCACCAGTTCTTTTTTCTCCTCCCAGTTGATCTGGACAACCTTCACCTGTTATCCCATTCTTTTGAATGCTTCCGTAGCCAGTTCTACATCAATTCCTGTCGGTACACCATCCTCATTCAGATAATTGTATGGTGGATAGCTGTCGCTGCCGAGGGTAATAACAGGCTTTTCGGTTTCTTCTTTCGTGTTATCTGTGTTTTTGCACCCTGCCAGGGTGACTGCTAAATATCAAAAGTCCTAATAAAATTGCTATAGTTCTTCTTAATTTCAATGAATGATTATGTTTTTGCGTTTACTACCCCTTTTTGTCAGCAGTTTTGTGATCACTCTTTTTAATTGCGGAATATCAATCGGCTTTCCAATATGTTCATTCATCCCGGCCTCCAGACATGCTTTCCGATCTTCCTCAAAAGCATTTGCCGTCATGGCAATGATTGGAATCTTTTTGGCATCTTCACGTTCCAGCATACGAATTGCTTTTGTTGCTTCCAGCCCATCCATGACCGGCATCATCACATCCATGATGATGACATCATACTCATCCAACCTGGAATTCTGAAATATTTCAAGTGCCTCTTTTCCGTTTTTCGCTTCTGTAATGTTCAGATGCTCCTCCTCCAGGATTGCATGGGCTATCTCCATATTAATGACATTATCTTCAACAAGAAGCACCCGTTTTCCTGACAGATCCATATCCTGTGAGTAGCTGTCCTTCTGTGAATCATTATTTTCAACCAAATAATCTATTTCAAATGGAACCGTAACCGTAAACGTGCTTCCTACATTTTCTTCGCTTTCCAGTTCTATCGTTCCACCCATCCGTTCAACAATATCTTTGACAATCGAAAGTCCCAGACCGGAGCCACTGAATGTTGTAGTTGACTGTTTGCCTTCCTGCGCAAAAGCATCAAACGCATGTTTTTGAAATTCTTCACTCATACCAAGACCGGTATCTGAACATACAAACTGAAAAACAGCTATATTCCCATCATCCGATAATTCTTCGCAATGAACATTCACTGTTCCATGAAAATGATTGTATTTAATCGCGTTGGAAGAAAGATTCATTAAAACCCTGCTCAGATGTACCGGACTTCCAATCAAATATCTGTGGCGGATTGTGCTTGCTTCCACGCCGCCTTCAAATCTTACACCATTCTCATAAGCACTCATTGCAACAACCGTCAGATTATTCCTTAACAGTTCTGCCAGATCAAAGGATTTATGTTCCAACACAAGGGAACCGGATTCCAGTTTGCTGATATCCAGGACATTGTTGATCAGATTTTGCAGATAATCGGCGGACTGAAGTACCTTCTTCCTGCATTCCCTTAACTTGACCACATCATTGTTATATTTTTCAGCGATATGGATCATCCCCACGATTCCGTTTAGCGGTGTACGGATATCGTGGCTCATACGCCGGAGAAAGGCTGTTTTTGAAAGATTCGCGCGATGAGCATCTTCCATGCTTTCCTTAAGCTGTTTCTGATACATGAGTTCCCGTGATTTTTCTTCCGTAATATCTCGTACGACATAAAGCACATCCACAGCGTTTCCATGTGCATCTCTGCTCTTTACAATAAATCTGGCCAGCCGCCATTCTCCGTTTACTCCCATAAATTCAATCGAAACAGAATTCGTATTACGAAGTCTCTCTGTCAATGTATCAATGTCAAGAAACTCCCGGTATTTTTCTCTCTCTTCCTGGGCGGCAAATGCTGTTGGAAGTCTTTCCATAACATCATCAATTTTCCCCTTTTGTCCAAGGATTTTTTGCACAAGGTCATGGCCTTTCAAAAGCTCATATGTCCGCTCTTTAACATTGGCTTGTACGATTGTTACATACAACGTAGCAATTGCGGCAATAATCTCTGACCTCTTTGTCGCCTCATCAAGAGCCTTTTTCAACAGTACCGTACTTTTCAGATTTTCCCTCACACATCCAAGATGTCCGCCAACATCAGACAGCAGTGTAATGGAAATCTCATTCTGCCTCAAATCAGGATTATCTACCCCGATGAATCCATTCATCTGATGATTGGCATAAATCGGCACCGCAATCAAGGAACATATTTCCTGTGTTTTTAACAATTCATATTCTTCCGGTTCAGAATTTTTTGTCGCTTCCAGATCATGAATCACGATTACTTCCTTGTTTTCAAATCGTTTCACCCAGTTCGGCATCGAACTGACCGGGATTGCCTGAAGGTTATCTATCTCTGGTGCCACTCCATCGGCACACCATTCAAATGTATTGCTCAGACTGTCCTTCTGATCGGTTTCCCAGTCAAAAACATATACCCGGTCTGCCCCTGTATAGTTTCCAATCGCCTGCAACAAAGAGTGAATAATTTCTGACAGCTCCTGCTCATTTTCCACCTGATCCATAAGCGATATCTGATGCAGGATCGTGTCCATACTATGTAATTTTATTTGATAGAGTTCCTGAATCTCTTTTGTTTTCATTTTCTATCCCCCCCTGCAGTAAAACTATTATGGTTACGTCTGTGAAATAACACCGTAAGAAAGGATCCTGCTACGGCAGGATTCTCCGCCTAAACTTATGCAAAAAAACTGGTTTTATTATACTCTAACACTTTACTGCACACAAGAAAAACATTACCTTTTAGCGTTAAAAGGCAAAAAAAGAACAGCAACTGTGCCCGAAGTTCCAGTGATGTGTATCAAAAACGGAAATGGACTTTCGGCAGATATATTTTCTTCTGTTTCTCTGTCTTCAGGATCAGATGGAGGAACTGACAAAACAGACACAGACCCGCAATGATAAGATGCAGCTGATGATGGAACAGATCGTGCTGTCCAATAAGAGCAGCCAAAAAGAAAAAACAGATCGGCAAAAAGAATGAAAACAGCTTCCAGATGCCATATCAAGATGTTACCGCTTTGTGCCTGAAAAGTCGAAGTTGAGGAACATCATATTTTGGAGATCTGAAGATCGCAGGGTGCTGGGTACATTACAGGCGCAAGTTCCATGAGGCACTGGAGGTCATACCGAAAGATCTGAGGAAACAGTCTGTTTTGTACCTCATCATGAACCCGATCCGTGCGATTTACCGGGAGGAAGGAAAGCTTTCCGGTCTTTCATCAGACGAACGGACTGCCCATCGACTTTTACATAATAAATTCCGCTGATCCATTTAGATTCCTGCAGCGCTCCGTTCTTATCCATGTAATACCATTTTCCACCGATCTTCTGCCAGCCAGTCTGCATTTTGCCGTTTTTGTTCAAATAATACTTTGTGTTTTCTATGGCGGCCTTCACATGCACATCCGCAGAGGTATTGCTAGAACAACGGCTGCTATCGCTGAAGTTCCCCGTAATAATTCATTTTTTCTTACACTTTTTATGGGTTGCAAGTAAAATTATCAGTATGTAATATATCATACTATACATTCCTTAAAATTACTATTTTTATTTGCGCAGATGGTAAAAAAGCCGGCAGTGATCCTTTCCATTCAGGATCACTGCCGGCTTTTCAGCTGTCTTTTTAGTTTTTAAACGAATGAATCGGTGCCGGGATTCTTCCGGTACGGTTGACGAATGCCTCGCAGGAGAAGTTGTTGACCGGCATGATCGGTGCATAGCCGAGGAGGCCGCCGAATTCTACGGTCTCGCCCACGCCTTTTCCGATGACCGGGATCAGGCGGACTGCCGTTGTTTTCTGGTTGACCATACCGATGGCAAGCTCATCTGCGATGATTCCGGAGATGGTCGATGCTTTCGTGTCTCCCGGGATGGCGATCATGTCAAGGCCTACAGAGCAGACACAAGTCATAGCTTCCAGCTTCTCGATGGTCAACGCACCGTCGTTGACTGCGTTGATCATACCCTGGTCCTCAGAAACCGGGATGAATGCGCCGGAGAGACCGCCGACATAGGAAGATGCCATAACACCGCCCTTTTTCACCTGATCGTTCAGAAGTGCCAGCGCCGCTGTCGTTCCCGGTGCACCTGCGTGCTCGAGGCCGATCTCCTCAAGGATATCCGCAACGGAATCTCCGATCGCCGGAGTCGGTGCCAGGGAAAGGTCAATGATACCAAACGGAATGTTCAGCCGCTTGGAAGCCTCCTGTGCAACGAGCTGGCCGACACGCGTTACCTTAAATGCGGTCTTCTTGATCGTCTCGCAGAGTACCTCAAAGTTCTCGCCACGTACTTTTTCCAGAGCATGTTTGACAACACCAGGACCGGAAACGCCGACATTGATGATGGCATCCGCCTCGGTTACGCCGTGGAAAGCGCCTGCCATGAACGGGTTGTCGTCCGGTGCATTGCAGAAAACAACGAGTTTTGCGCATCCAAGGCAGTTGTTCTCTTTACTTGCCTCCGCCGTCTTCTTGATGATCTCACCCATCAGTTTGACAGCATCCATGTTGATACCGGTTTTGGTGGAGCCAAGGTTGATGGAACTGCAGACAAAATCCGTAACAGCCAGTGCCTGCGGGATAGAACGGATCAGAAGCTCATCTGCTGTCGTCATACCTTTGCTTACCAGAGCGGAATAGCCGCCGAGGAAATTGACGCCGACTTCTTTTGCCGCACGGTCCAGAGTCTGTGCAATCGTCACGAAATCCTCCGGCGTTCTGCAGGCTGCTGCGCCGACTAAGGCAATCGGGGTAACGGAAATTCTCTTGTTTACAATCGGAATACCGAACTCGCCCTCGATCTCCTCACCTACGGAAACCAGATTTCTGGCAGTCGTCGTGATTTTGTCATAGATTTTGCGGTTCAGCTTGTCAAGATTGGAGTCGATACAGTCCATAAGACTGATTCCAAGGGTAATGGTACGAACGTCCAGATTCTCTTTTTCGATCATCTCGTTCGTTTCCTTTACTTCAAACAGATTTATCATGTCGTTTTTCTCCTTCGCTTTAGATACGGTGCATCATATTGAAAATATCTTCATGCTGGCAGCGGATGACAACGCCGATGGAACTTCCAAGCTCCTCCAGATCTTTTGCAAGCTCTGCGTTGGATTTCTCGCTCTTGGAGACGTCCGTTACCATCATCATGTTGAAATATCCCTGCACAATCGTCTGAGAAATGTCTTCGATGTTTACCTGGTTCTCTGCCAGATAATTACATACCTTTGCGATAATGCCCACGGTGTCCTTGCCTACGACAGTGATAATTGTCTTCTTCATGTTTCCATTCTCCTTTTTCTGGTTTTATGTCAAAGCCCCGGAAAAACCGGTAATGGCGGCCTTGCGAAAAACATGGTATGTAGCTCTAAAAATGTATATTTAAACCTCAATTAACGGTGATACTTCGCTTCTTTTAGCGACAGCGAGATGAAAATCACCCGAGTGATACGGATTATCACCCGTTGTGACCTCGCAGGCCACAGTTTCAAAGGCCAGTGCCTCATAATTATTTTCCTTGCTCAGATGGCCGAGCAGCACTTCCTGCAGATTGTCGTGCAGAATCTCGCAGAGGAGATGGCCTGCCGCCAGGTTTGATAAATGGCCTTTCGCCCCGGCGATCCGCTGTTTTAACGGATACGGGTACGGTCCGACCGCAAGCATGTTCTCGTCGTGATTTGCCTCTAGCAAAACGGCATCCAGCCCGGTCAGATTCTGAACCGTGTAATCGCTGTAAACGCCAAGATCCGTCGCAATCGCAATCGATTTCCCGCCGGATTCCATGCGGTAGCCGACCGGCTCTGCCGCATCGTGGGAGATCGTAAACGGATGTACGGCGATGTCTCCCAGTGTAAACGTGTCATCCGCGTGAATCGTGTGGAAAATCCCCTCCGGAAACTTTCCAAGGCTCTTCGTCTGCTGCATCGCCTGAATTGTTCCATCCGTTGCGTAAATCGGAATACCGTACCGGCGCGCCAGCACGCCAAGGCCCTGGATATGATCGGAATGCTCATGTGTCACGAGAATGCCGTCCAGCTCCTTCGCGCTGCGGTCGAGAACAGCCAGCCCCGCCTCCACGCGCTTTCCGCTGATGCCCGCATCGATCAGAAGGCTTGTGGTCTCGCTTCCCGCGAAAATGCAGTTTCCGCTCGAACCACTTGCAATACTACAAAGTTTCATATTTTTTCATCCTATGGTCTAACTGTTTTTTTGTTTCCTCAAAATCACCGCTGTTGTCGATTTCAAAATCGCAGTGGCTGCTGAATTCATCCTCGGAAAGCTGATTTGCCATGATTTCGCGAACTTTCTTCTCGGAATAGCCGCGTCCTTCGATCAATCGCTCCTTCCGGACTTCTTCATCCGCATAAATATACCACAGTTCATCACAAATTTCATCATATTTTTCTTCGATTAAGAGTGCGGCCTCCACAAAGACGTATTCCGTCCCTGCTTTTTCCGCGGCTGCAATGGCTTTTTTGATATACCGTTTTACCGCCGGATGAACGATCGCATTCAGGGCTTTTAACTTTTCTTCGTCCCGAAAAACGATCTCAGCAATCCGTTTCCGGTCAAGTTCGCCGGTCTCTGTGGTGATCTGTCTGCCGAACAGCTTCACAATCTCTCCATAGCATTCGCCGCCCGGCAGCATCACAAGGTAACCTGCCTCGTCCGCCTGGATCACCGTTGCATCATAATTCTGTCCAAGGTACGTGAGCACTTCGCTTTTTCCGGCGCCCACGCCGCCTGTAATTCCAAAAACTTTCATTCTTTTGTATCCTTTCGCTCCTGGTATGAGTGCGCTATTTCGCCTCGTACCAGTTGTTTCCTGTGTGCATATCGATCTCGAGTTTGACAGCCAGATGTGCTGCCCCGGTCATCTCCTCTTCCAGGATCTGTTCTGCCTTTTCGAGCTCGTCTTCCGGCACTTCCAGCAGCAGCTCATCGTGTACCTGAAGAAGAAGTCTGGTCTTTAACTGCTCCTCTTTCAGCCGTTTCGCCACGCGGATCATCGCTATTTTAATAATATCCGCCGCCGTTCCCTGGATCGGCGCATTCATCGCAACGCGCTCGCCGAATGACCGCTGCATAAAGTTGCTCGATTTCAGCTCCGGCATCGGCCGTCTGCGTCCGAACATCGTCACGGAATAGCCTTTCTCTTTGGCATCCTCTACGCAGCGGTTCAAAAACTCATGGATACCCGGATACGTCTCGAAATACTGCTGGATATAGGCCTCTGCCTCTTTCCGGCTGATGCCGAGATCCTGGCCCAGACCGAACGAACTGATGCCGTATACGATACCGAAGTTGACCGCCTTCGCATTTCTTCTCTGCAGCGGTGTTACCTCTTCAAGCGGCACATGGAACACTTTCGATGCCGTCATGCGGTGGATATCCTCCGCCTCGCGGTACGCCTCGATCAGGTTTTCATCGCCCGACATATGGGCCAGCACGCGGAGCTCAATCTGGGAATAGTCGGCATCCAGAAAGACACAGCCAGGCTTTGGCACGAAGGCTTTCCGGATCAGACGGCCAAGCTCCATCCGCACCGGAATGTTCTGCAGATTCGGATCGGTACTGCTGATGCGGCCGGTCGCGGTGATGGTCTGGTTAAATGTCGAATGGATTCTTCCATCTTTCCCGATCACGGCCTGCAGACCGTCGGCGTACGTCGATTTCAGTTTGGCAAGCTGGCGGTACTCCAGAATATCGGCAACGAGTTTGTGATCCGGTGCGAGCTTTTCGAGCACATCGGCGGCGGTGGAATAACCCGTCTTGGTCTTTTTGCCGCCCGGAAGCTGCAGCTTTTCAAACAGAATCACGCCGAGCTGCTTCGGGGAATTGATGTTGAACTCCTCGCCGGCCTCCTCGTAGATCTGTGCCTCCAGCTCTCTGATCCGCTCCGCCAGCTCAGCTCCGTAAACGGAAAGTGCTTCTTTTTCTGCGGCGATTCCATCCGCTTCCATCTGACGGAGCGTAAACACCAGCGGAATCTCCACATTCCGGTACAGATCCCACATGCCCTGCTCCTTCAGCAGCTTTTCCATGTTTTCCTGTGCGGCAAATACAGCATACGCCTGATGACCTGCATACGACTCCTGCTGTTCCGGCGTCATCTTTCCTGCGGCCGGAATCTTGCTTCCGCCGAAGATCTCTTCCACTGCCGGCACATAGCGGTGTACGTACTCTTTTACGATATCATCGTACGAATACTGTGATTTCAATGGATTTAATAAATACGCGGCAATTCCGGCATCAAACAGATGGGCTTCATCGGCGTCCGGCATATCCTTCAGAAATTCTTTTCCGTCCATGACGCAGAAAACCGGAATCTGCTTCTGCAGCTCAGTCAATTTTTCTTTTAAATAATCTCCGGTCAGGAAACCTTCTGCTGGGAAGTAAACAACATCCGGCTCTCCGCTTCCATACGCAACTGCCATACCGACAAGTGAACGGCTCCGATCTGTCATCGGTCCGTCCTTCGGGGTTTCTTCTGTCAGAAGAGCGGCTCCTGCCTTCTCCTCCTTCGCGATGGTTTCAAAGAGTTCTTCCGCCTCGGAAAAATCCGTTACGGTGCGTAGAAAGACGGCATCCTCTGGTTCTGCATTCGTCTCCTCAAAGCGGCCCAGCAGGTTTTTAAACTCCAGACGTTTGAACATCTCATACGCTTTTGGTGTATAAAAATTCGAGAGTGCCGCTTTTTCACGGTCGAGCTCCACCGGCGCATCGGTATCAATCGTTGCAAGTTTTTTGCTTAATTCCGCCAGATCATAATGATCACGCATCGCCTCTTTTGCCTTGTTCGGTTTGATCTCCTCGAAATGTGCATGCGCATTTTCCAGTGTCTCGTACTGCAGCAGGATTTTCGTCGCGGTTTTCTCGCCGACACCCGGCAGACCCGGGATATTGTCTGCGGTATCGCCCATCAGCGCTTTCAGATCGATGATCTGTTTCGGGAGAAGACTGTATTTTTCCAGCACCTCTGCCGTGTGGTAATTTTCAATCGTCGTCACACGCTTTACGGTCTTTGGAATCCGGATCAGAATGTGGTCCGTTGCAAGCTGCAGCAGGTCGCGGTCTCCGGATACGATCGTAACTTCCATCCCTTCCGCCTCGCATTTGCGGCCGAGCGTTCCTAAGATATCATCCGCCTCATAGCCCTCTTTTGTGACAATCTCAATGTCCATTGCTGCGAGCACTTCCTGGATCACCGGGACCTGTTCGCGCAATTCCTGCGGCATCGGCTTTCTCGTTCCCTTGTACTGGTCATACATTTTGTGGCGGAATGTCGGTGCATGGAGGTCAAACGCCACGGCAAGATACTGCGGCTGCTCCTCATCGAGAATTTTAAACAGAATATTCAGGAATCCATATACGGCGTTCGTGTGCAGTCCTTCTGCATTGGACAGATCCGGTACGCCGTAAAAAGCCCGGTTCAGAATACTGTGTCCGTCCAGTAATACGATTTTATCACTCATAATAATCCTTTCAGCCAGGGTAATTCTATCACTTCAAAATAGTGCAGAGCCAGGAGCACCAGAAACAGAACGAGAATCAGCATCAGCACCCGGAAAAACGTATCTTTGTACCGGCGGTGTCTCGCTTCTTCCTCTTTTTTCTCCAGATCGCGTTCCAGAAGTCCTGTCAGATTGTAGGAATCGGGCGCGTCATCCTCGAAATATGCCATCGCACGGTTCACAATAAAATATGTCTCCAGTTCCTCGTGACATGTATGGCATTTCCGGATATGGGAAATAAACGGTTCCATCTCTTTCTCCGGCATATTTCCCTGCACGTATGGCTGTATTAATTTTTCTGCTTCTTTACAGTCCATAAAATCCTGCTCTCCTTTTGTATCCGGCCAGTGTTTTTCTCTGGCCGTTTTTTCTGCTATCTACCATCATACACTATTTTCTTATAATTTAAAAGAGACAACCCGCCGAAAATGGGTTGTCTCTTGTTCTCTTATAAGATAACTGTTTTCTAGTGGATTTCCGTTATGCACGGACAATGTTCGGGGTCTCTTTTCCTGCCTCGAAATCCAGCGCATTCTGCAGTGTGGTCTCTGCAATCGCACGCAGTGCTTCCTCGGTGAAGAATCCCTGATGTGAAGTGATCATAACGTTCGGGAAGGACAGGAGACGTGCTGTGGTGGAGTGCTCCAGAATCTCATCGGAACGGTCCTCGAATACGTTCGGGGTTTCCTCCTCGTATACGTCAAGGCCGACGCCGAAGAATTTTCTTGCACGGATTCCCTCGATCAGGTCGTCTGTCTTTACCAGACCTCCGCGGGACGTATTGACCAGGATCACGCCGTCTTTCATCTTTTTGATGCTCTCGCGGTTGATCATGTGGTATGTGCTGTCCATCAGTGGGCAGTGCAGGGAGATCAGATCACTCTGTGCCAGCAATTCATCAAGAGTTACGTACGTAACAAAATCTTTTAAGGATTCATTCTGGTACACATCGTAAGCAATGACTTTCATGCCGAAACCGCGGCAGATTCTTGCCATAGCCGCACCGATTTTTCCGGTTCCGACGATTCCGGCGGTCTTCTGATAGAAGTTAAATCCCATCAGTCCGCCCAGGCTGAAGTCGTTTTCTCTTACTTTCGTATATGCTTTGTGCATGTGGCGGTTGACCGTCATGGCCAGTGTCATCGCATGCTCAGCTACAGCCTCCGGGGAGTAACCCGGTACACGGCGTACATCAATGCCGTATTTTGCAGCTGTCTTTAAATCTACGTTGTTGAAGCCTGCGCAGCGCATCAGGATCAGCTTGACGCCTGCCTCATGCAGTGCTTCTACGGTTTTTGTTCCGACATCGGAGTTTACGAAGGCGCACACGGCATCGTAGCCCTTTGCCAGGGAAGCGGTTCTTGCAGCAAGGCCGGTTTTTAAATATTCCACTTCAATTTCTGGAAACTGCTCTTTGGTTCGGTCGAAAGATTCTCTGTCGTAGCTCTGGGTATCGTAAAATAAAATTTTCATAATGTTTTTCCTCCTCGCTTTGCGGTCATCTTATTGTTCCCGCTTACAGGTATTACTATACTTCATTGTTAAAACTTTGTCAATGTATTATTTGTTAAAATTTTATCAATTAGTAAATTTATTTTCAACATCTTTCACAACAGTACAAATTTACTGGATCACCTCGTCCAGGAACCGGGACGGCTCGACTTTTTTTTCAAACCGTTCCTCCACGTAACAGAGCGTCAGCTCTTTCCGGGCGCGCGTCATTCCGACGTAGAACATCCGCCGCTCCTCCTCGATCGCCTCCGCAAGGACTGCTTTCTGATACGGCATTACGCCCTCGTTGACGTCAAGAAGATAGACCTTGTCGTACTCGAGTCCCTTGACGCTGTGCAGGGTGGAAACCATAACTCCTTCCGCACTCTCTGCGCGCTGCTTCTGTTTTTCCTTCATCTTCTGCTGGTATTCCTCAATATGTGCAAACCAGCCCTCGATGCTTTTCTGGGTCTTTGCCGCCTCCTGCAGCTCGTCCAAAACGGAAATCAGATCATCCTCTTTCAGATGGCGGTATGCAGCATATTCCTTCACATACTGTTCATAGCCGATCGCATAGCGGATGTAATTGACCGCGCCGAACGGCGATAAATGCGTCAGTGTCGTGATATCCTGCTCCAGTTTGCGGATCCGCTGGCACATCCAGTCTTTTTCTTCGTAATATTCCAGAAGTGCATCGAACGAAACAGTCGCCTCCTCAAAGGCATCCCGCGACAGATAACGGTTCGGGCGGTTGGCAATCTTTAAAAACTCGCCGCGCTTCCGGCTTCCCATCGCAAGATTCAGATACGTCAGCAGATCTTTCGCAATCCAGTGGTCATAGAGATCCGGCAGGGCATCCCGCATCTGGAACGGGATCTGTGCTTCCATCAGTTCCTCTACTGCTGTCCGGCAGCCAAGATTCGTGCGGAACAAAAGCGCCATCTCTTCATACGGACAGCCGTTTTTCTCCGCCTCCCGCAGCTCCTCGGCAACGGCACGCATCTCCTCGCGCGGGTTCTTATATCCCCGGATTGCAACCGGAGCGCCTTTCTCGTTGTCGGTGGAAATCGCCTTTTCATACCGCTTTTTGTTGTGGTGGATCAGGCATTGGGACCGCTTCACGATAAATTCCGTACTACGGTAATTTTTATCGAGCACTACCTGCGCCGCGCCTGGGTAATCTTTCGGAAAATTCAGCATGATCTCCGGCTTGGCCCCGCGGAACTGATAAATCGACTGATCGTCATCCCCGACAATAAAGAGGTTATTTTCCGGCAGCGCCAGCATCCGCACAATCTCATACTGCGCGGGGCTGATGTCTTGAAACTCGTCAATCAGGATATACTGAAATTTCTGCTGCCAGGCGCGGAGGACCTCCGGCCGCTCCAGAAAGAGACGTTTGCACTGCACCATCAGATCGTCGAAATCGAGTTTTTTGTTCTCCTTCCGCCATTTCTCATACGCCTCATAGATTTCGCGGAACTTTTCCTGCGGCATACAGGCGGAATAGTAATGTTCCAGCGGGATCTGATTGTTCTTCACAGTGCTGATTTCGCGCGCCAGATTTTCCTCGAGATCCTCTTCCTCCAGGTCTCTGGCATAGTGGTTGACCAGCTCGCGCATCAGCCGCTTTTTCTCTTCCTCGCTTAAAATATTGTTGCCGGACATGCGGTACGTATGGCGCAGAATCGCGTAGAATACCCCGTGGAACGTTCCAAAGGTGACCTGGGTACTCGTCTTTCCCATCGCCTTCAAATACCGCTCCTTCATCTCTTTTGCCGCCGCACGCGTAAATGTTACGACAAGAATACGAGAGGCGGAAATGCCGCTCGTTACAAGCTGGCAGGTCCGCCCCGTAATCACTGCGGTTTTCCCCGACCCCGGTCCGGCAAGGACCATCATGGGGCCGGTGGTATGCATCACCGCTTTTTTCTGTGAATCATTATATATCATTTGGATAATTTCTCAATCGCTTTGTCGATGCGGGCAAGAGACTCCTCTTTTCCCAGAACCTCAAGGATTTCCGTTGCGCCGGCCGGTGTCATCTGTTTTCCGGAAAGAGCGGTACGGATCGGCCACATAATATAACCGGTCTTGTATCCTTTTTCTTTTCCGAATGCGCTGAGCATCTCAAAGAGAGCATCATTGCTGAAATCTTCCTGCGCTGCCAGCAGCGGTTTTACTTCCTGAAGAAGTGCAAAGGAGGTCTCCTCGTTTGTCTTCATCTTTTTGTGAGTGTACATCGAAGCGTCGTACTCCGGAACTTCCTCGAAGAAGTCGATGAGGTCTGCAATATCCGGGAATACTTCGATTCTTGTTTTTACCATGGCTGCAATTTTCTTAAAATCGAGCGGACGGTGGATTGTCTTCTGGATATACGGAAGCGCCATCTCATAGAACTTCTCGTCGTCCATTGCCTTCATGTACTCGCCGTTCATCCAGCGGAGTTTTGTCATATCGAAAACGGCCGGAGATTTGCTGATGTGGTGGTAATCGAAGATTTTTACCAGTTCCTCGAGAGAATAGATCTCGCGGTTTCCTTCCGGGCTCCATCCAAGAAGGGCTACGAAGTTGACAATGGCATCTTTTAAGAAGCCCTGATCGATCAGGTCTTCATAAGAAGAATGGCCGCAGCGTTTGGACAGCTTCTGATGCTCCTCGTTGGTGATCAGCGGACAGTGTACGTAAACCGGAACTTCCCAGCCGAATGCCTCGTAAATACGGTTGTATTTCGGGGATGAGGACAGATACTCATTACCGCGGACAACGTGGGTTACACCCATCAGATGGTCGTCGATGACGTTTGCGAAGTTGTAGGTCGGATATCCGTCGGATTTGATCAGGATCAGGTCTTCCAGCTCCTCGTTGTTTACGGTGATGTCTCCGTAGATCTCATCGTGGAAGGTTGTGGTTCCTTCGGTCGGCATATTGAAACGGATGACGTACGGTTTGCCGGCTGCCAGATTGGCCTCTACTTCCTCTTTGGAAAGACCAAGGCAGTGTTTGTCGTAGATCGAGATTTCTTTTCCGCCTACGTTACGCTTGCACTGGCTCAGGCGCTCTGCGTCACAGAAGCAGTAATAAGCGTCACCCTGCTCTACCAGCTGTTTTGCGTATTTCAGGTACAGACCTGCTGCATTACGCTCGCTCTGTACGTACGGGCCGCAGCCGCCGTCTTTGTCCGGTCCCTCGTCGTGTACCAGGCCGGTCTCTTTTAAGGTACGGTAGATGATATCAAGTGCGCCTTCCTGGAAACGCTCCTGGTCGGTATCCTCGATACGGAGCATAAAGGTTCCGTCATCGTGTTTTGCGATCAGATACGCATACAGGGCAGTACGCAGATTTCCTACATGCATCCGGCCTGTCGGGCTCGGTGCAAATCTTGTTTTTACATTGCTCATTTTTCTTTTCTCCTGATTTCTGGTTTTTCTGGAACAATCCTTTTGTCTGTTCCCTTCCACCATTTATTTAGAATGGAAAACAGCCCGGCGTTTCTTCCGAGCTGCACCATCCTTCCACTTTTGCCAGCGGCAATGCTCTTTTTCAGACCTCTACGCCGTGCTGTTTCAAATATTCCATAAAGTCGCCGACGGTAGAAAGGTCTGTCAGTTCGTCGGTGTCGATTTCAATTCCGTACTCGTCTTCTAATGCCATAACCATCTCGTAGAGATCCAGGGAATCTGCACCCAGGTCATCTTTAAAAGAGGTATCTTCGTTGATGCTGTCTGCATCACAGTTGAGCTGTTCTACTAAAATTTCTTTTATCTTTTCTAACATTGTTCTGCTCCTTTCTGCCTCTACCCGGCAGCCAGTATTTCTTTCGAAAAAAGTGTATCTGTTATTCCGGCATTTGTCAATAGATTTTTCTACTTTTACTGTTCTTCCGCCTGCGCCTCTCCTTCTCCGCTCTTTCCATCCTGGAACACAATAAAGCGGGAGACGCACAGGGCAATGCCGATTTCCGTCAGGATAAAGAGCACCGATGTTCCTCCGTAACTGATAAATGGAAGGGTAATTCCCGTTGCCGGCATCAGTTTCAGAACGACACACAGGTTCAGAATAACCTGAATGGAAATATGTGCAAAAACGCCGCTCACCATCAGCATTCCATACGCGTCCGGCGCATTCTGTGCAACCACAAACAGACGGTACAGCAGGTAGCCGAACAGCAGCAATACAAGAAGCGCGCCAAATATTCCAAGCTCCTCGCAGATGATCGAGAAGATCATATCGTTCTGTGCTTCCGGAATTGTTGTAATCTTCTGCGTACTGTTGCCAAGTCCTTTTCCGAGAAATCCACCGGAGCCAATCGCATAAAGTCCCTGCAGAATCTGATAGCTGCCTCCGGAAAGCCATTCATAGATACGGTTCGACCGGAAGTCACCGCCTATTCTTTCAAAGATCTGCAGATTATTTTTTAAAATGATAATCGCAAAAACGCCAATTACCGCCGCGCCCGGAATCACACGCGCATAAAATTTTACCTCCGGGTCCGCCAGAAACAAAATGACGCAGGCGATGAGTCCCAGAATAATGGCGGTACTCAGGTTGTCCGTCAGAATCCACGCAGCCAGCGCCTGCAGCACGCCAAGTCCGAGGACAATCGCTTTTGCGCGGATGGTACGCATATTTTTTCCCATCTTCAGGATAATGTATGGCAAATACAGAATCAGCCCCAACTTTCCAATCTCCGCAGGCTGAAGACTGACACCGCCGATCCGGAGCCATCTTCTCGCCCCGTAGGCTTCATAACCAAGCGGCGTAAACCTTACCGCCGCCATCAGAAGGAGACTGCCCCAGTATACCAGTGCTGCAATCCGCTGGAACCATACACTATGATAATCTACAAACTTCGACAATATCACAATCCCCATCAGAACAATAGCAGAAAGTCCCGCCTGATGCGTGAAATAATACATATCATTTCCCTTGAATGTACTGGCCGCCTCGTAGGCGCTCGCGCTGTACAGCATAATCAGTCCGAAGCTGACCAGCAAAATAGTGCAGGCCAGCAGGTTATAATCATAAAAATCCGAAGGAAGTTTTTTCTTCCTCTTTTTCTTCTTTTCTTTCTTCTGGGATGGCATGTTTACTTTCTCTGCCATGAAGTTTCCACCTCCATTGTTTTACTCCATTTATTTCAGTGCATAGCCAAGCAGGCTGACAAAGCCCGGATTTCGGTCGGTCGTTCCGAGGATAACCTTACGCACCAGCTCCGGATCGTCCGTGATAATGTTGTCCACGCCGCAGTTGACCATCCGTTGCATATCTCCCTGATAATTCAGCGTCCAGGCACAGACTTCTTTACCAAGACTGTGCGCATGCTCTACAAAGCTTTCTGTGATGTACGTATATTTTACAGAAAAGAAGTCCGCCGCGTCCATATCCTCCAGGCCTCCGTACGACATTTTCATCGTATACCCGGTCTTGATATCCGGATTGATTTTCTTTGCCTGCCTGAGGAAATTGTAGTTCATGGAAGTCAGCACACACTGATCCACAAAGTCATTGTCCTCGATGATTTTCACCACTTTTTTGACAATATTCTGGTTGTGGCCGTTGTATTTTACTTCGATATTCAGGTTGATTTTTCCTTTCGCGTACGCGATGACTTCTTCCAGCTTCGGAATCTGCTCGCCGCGGAATTTTTTGTTGAATCGTACACCGGCATCGAGCTGGCTGATTTCATCGTAGGTCAGGGTCCAGATGCTGGCATTCAGACCGGTTGTCCGCTTCAGATTTGTGTCGTGCATAAGGACAATCTCACCATCACTCGTCTCCTGTACATCGATCTCCGCGTAATCCGACATGCTGTCCACTGCATATTTGATCGCGCTCATCGTATTTTCCGGTGCTTTTCTGGCTCCGCCCCGGTGCGCTGACACCGAAATATACTGGGAGGAAGCCGTTGCCTCTGCACGTGTTGCGTGCATGGCATATACAAGATAAACCGTTTCTCCCGCCAGCATGGCGATCGTGAGAACCACCGCTGTTACCGGACCACAGAAGGTGCGTACCAGCTTCGAGCTCGGCTTTTTCGTTGTCCGGCTCTTCTGGTAGCCCTTTCGGGAGGAACGGATAAAAATCAGATACAGATACGTAATGCTTCCGACAAGGCCGAACGCTCCGCCGATCAGGCTCATCGTCGATTTGACCCAGTCACCGTAGACGATGACGGTACTGACAACGGTAGACGGCGTTTTCACCAGCTTTGCATAGGCAACGACAGCCGTTCCGAAAATCAGATACAGAACCCACGTAATCAGAAAAATCATCACCTGGAAAGAGACGTTGATGCCAAGCTCACGCAACACGCGTTTTTCCAGGGTCTGGCGCACCCGCAGATGGGTATTTTTCTCTTTTTCCGTCATCATGCACCGGAAAGGGATGGTGTAGGAAAACGCAAACGAAAACGCGACAAGCAGAATCGTCAGCACCACCGGGATCCAGTATGCCGGGAATGCATTGAAAATCTTCGTCAGGGAAACCTGAAGCAGTTTCATACTGCGGATGGCGCTGTAGCTGCTGTGCAGCCAAAGGTACGGGAAGCTCGCTGCCATGTAGAAAAACCAGGTCCACGGGCGGGCACGCACAAACTGTGCGGCTCCTCTTCCGCCGGCAAGCATCATGACAGGAACGGAAATCCGTTTTCGTTTCCAGGAGGCCTCCAGAGCCGCCATGACAGCATAGATTTCAAACAGCATACAGAAAAAGAAAACAAGCAGAATTCCAAAAATCAGCAGAAGGGTCAGCGGATGCAGCATGATCTTGTTGAAGTTTTCCGATGTCATATAACTCGTTCCCAGCTGTTTTAAGGAAAAGTTGATCGCCGCATTGGCGAGTCTTGAAACCAGCTGGTTGGAAAACAGGCGGTAGACCGTCTCAAATATCACGATGCTAAGCAGGTTTTTCTGCAAAAGTTTCCATGCCATATTCAGATAAATTCGTATCATTCCTGCATTTTTTACTGCCTTTTTTCTCATCTGCTGTTGTTCTCTCCTGTCAGCCGCAATTCCCCCCGATGAATCTGTATGCAAAAATTACCTTTATTTTTTCTCTTTTGTATTTTACATTTGACACTTCGAGTCTTTTTTGAAGCTCTTTTTCTTTCTGTTCATTTTAAACTATCTTTCAGTATAACACAAAACCGGGTCTTTGAGTATTCTTTTTTCTATTTCTGGTTGCACCACTTCTGCAGTTTTTTTACCATGGCGGATGGGCTGCTTACTGTGCCGTCGATCGGCGTGCCGAGTTTTTTCTGCCAGGCGAGGATTGTCTGCGGACCGATATAGCCGTCCATGCCGGCCGATGCCCATTTCTGCATTTCTTTTACAAGGGCCGATCCGCCTTTTGGCGTACTGTCCCACTCGGCGGCTGTGATGCCATCACAGAATTTCCGGTTGACGGCCAGCTGATTGCTGATTTTTCCATCCTGCGGTGTGCCGAAAAGTTCCTGCAGACGGCGCGTCAGATTTTCGCCCCAGATTCCGTCCTCTGCGACTGTCTTTCCGGATGACTTTGCTGTCTCTGCCGATTTTTCTTTTGCGGGACCGGCATAACGGCAATACGCTGTATGGCAGTTGACCCAGCCTGCCCCTGAGAGAAGCCGTCCCCAGCTTGTGTTCTGGATTTCCGTCACCGTGTAGCTTCCCTGATCCCGGATCGTTCCGGCAATCCTGCTGTCCGCATCCGGTGCCTGACGGATGTTGAGGGCCGCTGTCTGCACCTGATAGATCCCGGGCGCATACGTTTTTCCTGTTCCGCTGCCTGCTGTTCCCGTTCCTGTGCTCCCTGCACCGCTTCCGATCATCCGCTTCATGCGGTCCCAGTCACCGCGGTTCATGATCTGGCTCGGACAGTATTTGCTGCAGATGTCATAATGACGATAGACTCTTTCCAGCGGAATCCCCGTCTCCCGCATGATCTCCCGCACCAGTGCCGCAGTATTCTCAAATGCTTTTTCATAATTATACCCGGCCTGCACACACATCTCCACACCGATGCTGTTCTTGTTGCCGTACTGCTGAAACAGATTTTTTCCTCCGTAATTAATGCCGACATGCCAGCACCCCCGGCTGTGCGGTGCCGCCTGGTAGGCTGTGTCACCGTCATCGACGTAATAGTGTGCGGAAATGTTCTGGAAATTCCCGTCATGCTGTGCTCTCGCATGTGCCCGCGCATCGGCACCTGCTGCGAAGTTGTCGGTGTTGTGGACTACGATACATTTGGGATTGTTTTCCGCATACGTATTCTGATTGCCAAGATACGACCGATCAATTCTCATATTCTCCCCTTTCTGACGGTTCAGACTGCTCCGGCATAACACAGATTTTTTGAAGCGCTGTTCACTCCGGCTTATGGATCTGCTTGATAATCTGATTCACATAATTGCTCAGCCCCGCCACCAGAATCCCCTGCGTGACCGCCGTAAAAACCGCCATCGCCCCCTCCTTCGCCGTCTCAATCTCACTCGTCGCCATCACCCAAACCGCACACAGCACCATGCTGATGCCGCCTAAGATCAGCGGAATGTACTTATTCTTCACCGCCTGCGACTGCCGCAAAGCAACACCGAAAAAATACAGCACGAACGCAACGACGATGAGTTCGGGCTTTACATAATTCATTGCTTCCATGGAACATCCTTTCTGACTTTTCTGTTTTTGAAAGTCTTTTTTCTATATTATGATGGGATAATGATTTACGACTGGATAAGATTTTCTTACTGTAAACCCAAAAAATCCCACCTGTTTTTCAGATGGGATTTTCCAGTGGTGTGCTGTTCTTTGATTTTTAATTTACTATCTTGTGCAGCAATTCCCCTGACCTGCCCCTGGCCGCGGTGCCGCACAGAAAGTCTTTGCATCAAACGACGGATTAAACGCATAAAAGTTCTTCGAATTCAATTCATCCTGTACAGAACGCAGTGCTTCACCAAAACGCTGGAAATGCACAACTTCACGCGCCCGCAGGAAACGAATCGGATCTGCAACTTCAGGATCTTTTACCAAACGAAGGATGTTATCATACGTTGACCGGGCTTTCTGCTCCGCAGCGAGGTCTTCGAACAAATCTGTCAAAGGATCACCTTTCGACTGGAACTCACAAGAATTAAACGGAACTCCGCCAGCCGCCTGCGGCCAGATGCCAGTTGTGTGGTCTACATAGTAATTGGCAAAACCAGAGTTCTGAATTTCTTCCAGAGAAAGATTGCAGGTGAGCTGATGAACGATCGTTGAAACCATCTCAAGGTGTGCGAGTTCTTCTGTCCCAACATCATTCAACACCCCCGCTACAATTCGGTTCGGTGCTGTGAAACGCTGAGAGAGATACCGCATGGATGCGCCCATCTCTCCATCCGGTCCACCGGAATGCAATAACAGATGATATGCTGTAACTGTCAATATTTCGATGATACAATATGTTTTCCCGGGTAATTTTCCCGGGATTTTTCATATAAAAAAATCCTATCAATCTTTTGACTGACAGGATTCCACTTAACTATTATATTGCCATTAAACAAGAAGCTGTTTGGCAGGCGTACCATTCTCCTGCGTCTCTCGGGTTTCCCCTGTCAAGCCATCGGCGTGTGGACGGGTACGAAATCCTCCACCTCAAACAGCCTCTTGTCTTATGGTATTTAAATAATAACACTTTTATTCTCTTTTGTAAAGAATTCGTTTATTTCGAATCAAACGGCTCCATTCTTTTTCATTTATTTTCATAAAGGTAATAATGGAATTCTTAAAAACCTTATTATCTTTTGATGTTTTCAATCTGAGAATCGTTTTGAACTGCCTTTCATCTGATTCAATAATTTCTTTCAAAATTAAAGCTGTATTGGGTTTATTCGCTTCTATAATATAGTCTGGATCTTCAACAACTGTTTTCAGATACGCATAATATTGTTCATAGTCATTCGGATGTCTCTCCACTATATGCTGGATTCTTTCTTCTGTAATAATTACTTCATCAGTCGTGATGTCATCCGTTATGCATTCATATATTTTTCGATCTATCCTTCCGACTATATGCATATCTGTTCCTTCTTTCTTATCTTCTTTGGTCATTATAGCAAAACCAAGTGTTTTTTCAATATGTTTCTTCATATATTCTTTATTTTTGCCCCGGGGATCTCCGGGGCTTTTTTGTTGGCCGATTACTGCCGATTACACCACTCCTGCAGGGCGCGAACCATCGCGGATGGATTGCTGATCACACCATCAACCTGTGTGCCGAGCTTGCGCTGCATCGCGCGGATGGTCTGTGGTCCGATGTATCCGTCAGCAGTTACCCCCGACCATTTCTGGATGGCCTTGATCAGAGCTGATCCGCCGGACAGATGATTGCTCCACTCGGCCGCTGTGATACCGACGCAGTATTTCTTGTTTGTCGTGGGCTGGTTACTGATTTTCCCGTCCACGCCGGTCCCGAAGATCTCCTGCAGGCGGCGGGTAAGCTCCGGACCCCATACGCCATCAATTGAGATCGCTTTTGCGGTCGGTTTCTGCTCCTCTTTCGGAGCTGCGCCGCCATAAGTGCAATACTTAGTATGGCAGTTAATCCAGCCAGCGCCAGAGAGCAGCCGTCCCCAACTCGTATTCTGGATCTCCGTCACCGTGTAGCTGCCCTTATCCCGGATCACTCCGACAATTTCGCTGTCAACGTTCGGCCTCTTACGGATGTTGAGCGCTGCATCGTTGACTTTATAGATTCCAGGCTCGTATTTCGTATTTTCCGGCTGCTTCGGCGTGTTGGATGCACCGCTGATCAACTTCTTGAAGCGACCCCAGTCATCCCTTTCCATAATCTGGCTAGGGCAGTGCTTGCTGCAGATATCATAGTGCCGATATACCATGGATGCCGGGATTCCGGTTTCTCTCATGATCTCCTTGACCACCGCAACGGTATTACGGAAAGCCTTCTCATAGTCATATCCGCTCTGCACACACATTTCCACGCCGATGCTGCTCCGATTGCCATAGCGTCCAAACAGGTTAGCACCGCCATAGTTGACTCCGACGTGCCAGCATCCTCTGCTGTGCGGCGCTGCCTGGTATGCTGTTTCTCCATCATCAACGTAATAGTGGGCAGACATATTGGACAGCTCACCATTATGCTGCGCTTCTGCATGTGTGCGGGCATCGGCACCCGCACGGAAATTGTCCGTGTTGTGGACTACGATGCACCGCGGATCGTTCTCTTCGTATGTGTTCTGGTTGCTGATAAAAGATCTGTCAATTCTCATGATACTTCCCTTTCTCCGGCAGATTTGCGCCGGCGCAATTATTTAAAAATGGGTATAAAAAGAGGGCCTGTCAACACTTCATTATTCATGACCAAGTGCCAACGCCCTCTTATACTTTAATTAAATATGTTTCTCTTTTCTTTTAGATCTTTCTTCACGGATTCCATGTACTTTCCCGAGATTGTAAAATACAGATGCCGCAAAAGGATCGCATTTACGGTTCAGAGCCTGCTCAAATGCTTCGTATAAATCGCCAAGTGGTGTATCTTTGAAAAATACGACTGGCTGATTTGCTGAAATCTTCAGTTCTTTTTCGATGTCATATGTCGTCTGATTCATGCCCGGACACCTCCCCACAGATTTCCCTGTGCATTTCTGTACTGTACCTGGTCGGCAAGTACGTAGGGAAGCTGATAGCCTGAGATTATCTCAACCGCCATATCGCACTGGTTCCGCTTGATGGCTTTGTATGTAGTGACGCCAAACTGCCGTTTCAGTTCCCGGTAGATGTCATTGTAGACTTTTCCACGGAGAGATCTGTCTGCATATGCCTCGCTGTTCTTTCCACCAAGGCACTCCACGCCTTTCTTTTTCGCTGCCGCCGTGATTCGGTCGATCTCGATGCCGAGAATCGGAAGATCATATTCCAGACGTTCTATTTTCTTATCAAGCGTATCTACTTTCTGGTTCAGTTCCACATTGCCCATCGCAAGAAGCTGGATCTGCTCCGGGATCGTCATGGGGACGGCATGGCGTACAGTCTCTTTCAACTTTTCTTCCACTTTAAGGAAATACTGACGAGCCTGCTCACCTTTTGCTGTTTTGGACTGCATGGAGAGTTTCTTGGCAAAGCTGGCTGTAAGTTTATAGTCTTCACGCTGAATTACGCCGCCTGTCGGCGTCTCGACATTCATGTCGAGTCGCAAATAATCCTCATTTTCTACTGCAAAATCATTTTCTGTAATATTTCTTTTACACCATCTTGAAAATTGTCCTTGTGCAAGTCCAAGGAATTCATAAAGTTTTCTTGCCGTGGTCATTCCGTCCTTATCAATTCCAAGTGCAATCTCAATAGGTGTCTGATTCATTACGTTTACTAATTCCTGCATAATAAATTCCCCTTTCAAATTTAATTCTTGAAAGAAGTTTCTATCTGTATTATAATATTTACAGAAGGAAACTTCTAGGTGTGAGATTCGTCCGGCTGTGGTAGGTGTGGACGAATCTCTATTTTTTGTTTTCGGCATAAACCTTTTTGATGCCTTCCATGACAACCTGATACTGTGTCTTGTTTGTTATCTCACAGCATTTTTCCAACAATTCTTTGTCCTGTTTGGTTGCTCTGATTTTAATTTGCTCTGATTTAGGGTTATCAATTTTAGGTCTGCCTGTTCTTGGACTCATTCATTTCTCACCTCACTTTTCGAGTACACAATAAATATATTACCGTGTACCCAAAAAGTCAAGAGGTATTTTTATTTTTTTCGCCCTACCTGCGAACAAAAATAAGACACAGCCTTTCGCCATGTCTTCCGTTTCTTCGGGGAGGTCAGGAGCATACCCTGACAGGACTTCTCCCCATATTCAATTACTTTCATCGCATTTTCTCCCCAAAAAGGCATAAAAATAACACGCATCTTTGCGTGCCTGTATCGTTTCTTTTGCGCCGGCGCAAAAGAAGGACGGTCTTCGGCCGCCCTTACTCTGGTTTCTGTGTCTGTTTAATAATCTGATTCACATAGTTGCTCAGCCCTGCGACGAGGATTCCCTGCGTGACCGCTGTAAAGACTGCCATCGCCGCCTGCTGGCCGGTGCAGACCTCGCTGGTGGCCAGTACCCAAACGGCGCACAGGACGATGCTCACGCCGCCGAGAATCAGAGGAATATACTTATCCTTTACAGCCTGTGCCTGTTTCAGTCCCATGCCAAGGAAGTACAGGACAATAGCTACAATGATCAGTTCCGGTTTTACATAATTCATAATCTGTTCCATGTCAATCGCCTTTCTTTTTTAAGTGTAATTCATCAATTTCCTGCTTCATCTTTGTGATCATACCGTTTCCACCAAGCACATGATAGGCTTCGTACATCTCGCAGAAGTTCTGGTATGCATAGGATGGGATATCTCCAAGCTGTGTGTACTTGCTGTGGTACTCAATCAGCTGGACTCTGAGTAGTAACATAGTTCCCTTACTGTTCGCGTCTCGATCCCTTTTCTGATTTTTTAAGAGCCAGACGATGTAGCCCAGCAGCACTGGAAGTGCTATCGTATATGTCTGCATTAATATTTCATTCACTGCTCTGTCTCTCTTTCCCACTATTGAACGCAGAAGAAGGACCGTTTCCGGCCCTACTCAGTTTTTTCCTTTTCTTCCAGCTCTGCAGTGTACTTATCATACTCATCCCAGATGTCGTTCTCGAATTTGTCAACAACATCATCGATATCCTTTTTATTGGCACGATACTTTCTACCGTTGTTGATGTAGCGATTGATGATTGGAACATCCGGATGTTTTGCATCCATATTGGCGTCCATAGACACAACGGTCTCGCCGTCAACTGTGATGATTCCAGAATAATGAATGTCCTTTGTGTAAGTTGCTGATACTGCCATATTTTTGTCCTCCTAAAAATTAATTTGTATCTCCAGAGATATTATCTCTCATGGATTCAAGTTCACTTCTTAGATCCGCAACCTCTACTTCAAGGTTCGATCTTCTTTGCTTTTCGAGTTGAAGCTCATGCGTTATTACCGCAATCAAATTGGTATATACCATACTATAAGTATCAATATAGCCATCCTCAGTGTTCTTCCTGTCGTGGTGTACCAGATCCAGCTCGTCTTCTCGGATTCCTAGTTCTCGCATGGCTTCTACGACATCCTGTGCGACGAATCCATAACAAATGCGCCCATCACCGTCAATCATCCGATACTGAACTGGTTTTAAGCGATCGAACAGCTCTGAATGAATATCCGTCTTATTGATCTTGCTCTCACCGAGTGGAAATACGTTTGTTTTGGCGCGGCGATCGGATGTGACCTGTGGGGAGTTTTTAACAATCAAACGCTCCCATACTCTTCCACTATCTCCTAACATAATCTTTTCGGAGTACGCCTTGGTCGGTGCGAACGCTCCAGTATACACTCCTCCAGACCAGCCACAGCCATAAAATTCGACCTCTGCCTGATAACCTTTCTTCTTTGATTCAAGAATAATGCTACCGTTACCAATATCGAGGTTTGCTTTGTTGTTGGCATCCGAGTAAGTATTTACAACAAAAGAATCGTCAACAGCTCCGGCTATACAGCTTCCAGAAGAACTTGATGTCTCCAATACAGATTCGTGGACACCTTTAATATCTACATATTCGCTCTGGATTGACAGAGCCGCATTGCCGGATTTTGTTTCAACCAAAATCTTACCGACACCGCCACATAACTCAATAACCGCATCTTTTGCGTTCTTTCCAAGCTGTATCAACTTATCACCATAATATGCGAGTGTCGTTCCTGCCCGGTTAAGAATCTCAAATGCTGATGCTGAAATCTTAGTCCGATAACCAGACCAAGATCCGCTGGTTTTATTACCAACTTCCAATCCGGTCCCATCAGTAAACTGCATAAAGTTGGTGGCTGTTTTTGCTGCTTGTAAAGGATTCGCATTAATTGAACCAGATGGTAAAGAAGCTAATTTGGTTGATGTCCACGTCACTGTATATGGACCAGAACCTTGAGTATAGTTAAATACTCTCAGCTGCCCATACGGTTCATTTAATCTTGTTATAAGGCCCCACGTTGAAGTAGTCTTTTTATAAATCCATAATGACCATCCGCCTGAAGATCTTAGGAAATCCAATCCAGGATCTGAGTTATTTGCAGAGATAAAACTAAACTGGACATCAGTTGTCTCAAAACCTCTGCCAGCAAGTTTAAATGTTGTTGGATGATTTGCATACCAACCTGTGATCTTTATTGTAGCAAATTCGACATAAAGATTTGACTCACCGTTTCCATTTACCGTATGCACTACCTGATTTGCGTCCTTACCTGCAGCGCCCTGTGGACCTTGAGGACCTGTTGCGCCGGTTGCACCTTTATCTCCCTGAGGACCTTTATCTCCTTTTACACCTTGAGGACCTTGTGGTCCCTGAGGACCAGTTGCTCCTTTATCCCCTTTACTTCCCGTGACGCAAACTGCTGTTGTCGTTGAAGTCGTGTTGTCAGTATAGGTAATCACCGATCTCGTCCAAATATATTTACTGTTCTCCCATCCAGGATAAGTCGTGCTCCACGATCCGCCGGACATGGCTGTTGCTGACGTTGATTTGTAATACTGTTCTACAATAGATTTAACGCCTTTACCGGTTGCACCAGTCCCTCCAGTATCTCCTTTATCACCTTTGGCTCCGGTTGCTCCCTGTGCTCCTGCAATGCAAACTCCATTTTGATTTGGCGAATACGTTCTGTTACCAGCTCCGTCCGTTGTTACCGTACGACTCCACATATACTTTCCATTAACCCATGTCGGCGCTGTCGTCGACCATGATCCACCAGAAAGTGATGTTGCCGATGTTGAAAGATAATACTCAACATCAACAAAAGATACATAATCCTCTGGAGCTGGTGTCCAGTCAGTTGCAATGTTACCTTCTTCTAATTTTTCCCATTGAAAAGTAAGTGTTCCGGTGCCAGTAGCGCCTAGACCTAATCTCGGAATTATAACACTTCTCGTGCTATTTCCACCTTTAGGTATCGTATATGTAACCCAATATTTTGTCATTGTAGTAGTAAGAACGAAGTCGCATAAACCATCCGTGTAGGTTGATCTTTGTCCTTGACTGCCAACTACAGAAATAATATTTGACGGATTATAAAAATGCACTCGTATTTTATCGCCATTGACAGATGACTTTGCCCAGAAGGATAATGTATATACACTTCCATTTAGTAAGACCGTTGTTTTCCATGAGCATTTATCAGCATATCCCGATGTTGGATAGGTATACGTTATGGGAGATTTATGTGTTCCCACCAATAAATTTCGCCCACCGACGACAATTCCTTCCGGTGTGCTACCAACGTTGTAAGCAGTTGAAGTTGTATTATCCGTATAGGTGATGATCGTACGAGTCCAGAAATATGGTTTGTCCGCACTTGTCGCCGGAGGAGTTGCCGACCATACTCCAGCAGGGATCGTAGTTCCAGACGTACTTGCCTGATATGTAATTGCAGTAGATTTAACGCCTTTTCCACTTGCACCAGTATCGCCCTTATCTCCCTTACTGCCGGTAGCTCCTGTTGCACCCCTCGGGATAATTGTATGGCTTATACACAAACCTTTCAGATCTCCAGATGCAGTATTACTCCGATAATAAGCAACATGAGCATTTTTTGTGTCCGTTGCAGTTCCAACGATTGCAAACATATCACCAACCCGGCAACCATTACGAATCCCAGATGTGCTAGACCAGATTCCCTCATGATTGATAGTACCGTACGTAGCCCACTGAGACTCGGTGAAGGCATCTCTAACCACATTTGCCACAAGACTATATCCCTGTGAACCAGTAGCCCCTGTAGCACCTTTGTTACCATATACACCGATAACTCGTTTTGTTGTGTCTACAGTTGTCCCATTTGTATAAGTAATTGTCTCGTAGTTCCAGAGATATTTATTGCTCTCTGTCATTGTCGGAACGGTGGATGACCACAATGTAGGAACAGTCGAATTGGATGTGGAGACTGCGTAGTGCTCAGTAATGCTTTTAATGCCATTTCCGGTTGATCCGGTATCACCTTTATCCCCTTTACTTCCCCGATCACCGTATGATCCAATGATGCAAGGCACAGTTGTACTCGCCACGGTTCCGTCGGTATACTTCACAACCTCATAATTCCAAAGATACTTCTTAGCCGCAGACACCGACTGGACAGCTGTTGTCCATCCACTCGTCGCCGTTGTAACTCCGCTGGAAGATGCCGTTGCCAGGTAATAATTGACTACTGATCCAATACTCTTTCCATTGGTGCCATTTGCACCATTGGTTCCCATACGGCCGACACTATATATCGTGGATGTTGTGTTGTCAGTGTAAGTGATGATTGTACGTGTCCACAGATACTGCCCCGCGGATGCAGATGGCACAGACCCAGACCATGTGCCAGTTGGAACTGTTGTTCCGGAAGTTGAAACCTGGTATGCAACAGATGTCGATTTAACCCCCTTACCCGTATCACCCTTATCACCTTTGGCTCCAGCCTCGCCTTTGATTTTCGCCCACTTATACATTCCGACACTTGTAGGATCATCTTTTGCATAGTCCACGCATGTTCCGATATAAGCGCCAATATCCTCACCACTGTTCCCGGTGAATGTCTTCCCACCGTCATTACTATATTTGATGTGCAGATAACTGGTTTTCCCGTCTGCTCCATTGGTACCTGAAATTCCCTGTTTTCCCTGTGGCCCCTGCGAACCTTCCAGCTGCTGCCAGCTGTACTTCTTCGGATCATCCGAATCCGTCTGTGTAAAATCCACATACGTTCCAATGTATTTTGACGGTGTCTCTGTCATCTGAGACGCAGAGGTCGGATTCGAAACCGCAGAATATTTGATGTGAAAATACGTCGTTTTTCCATCTTTTCCGTCAGCGCCTTTGGGTCCCTGAATTCCCTGGTCACCTTTTTCACCCTGCAGGCCGCGCAAGCCCTGCGGACCCTGTTCTCCCTTAATTTTAGCCCATATATACGAGCCAACTGTCGTCGGATCCGTCTGATTGAAATCGGTACATGTTCCAACATAATCTCCCGGTGTCTCACCACTGTTCGCTGTAAAAGTTTTACCCCCATCATTGGAATACTTGATATGAAGATAGGTAGTTTTTCCGTTCGATCCATCTTTCCCAGGAAGGCCCTGCGTACCTTTTTCGCCCTGTAACCCCTGAAGCCTATACCATGTATATTTTCCAGGATCGTTTGAATCCATTTCCGTAAAATCTACGTAGGTACCAATATAAGTGTTGGGAACCTCTGTCATCTGGCTTGCAGACGTCGGATTCGAAACTGCAGAATACTTAATATGAAAATATGTTGTAGCTCCGTTCTGTCCATCTTTTCCAGCAATACCTCGCTCCCCCTGTGGTCCCTGGATTCCCTGCAGTCCCTGCGTGCCCTGCGGTCCTTGAATCTTTGTCCACTTGTATTTAGATGGGTCGGTAGAATCTGTCTTTGTATAGTCCGTATACACACCGATGTACGTCTTACCGGTTGATTCAGTAATAGAAAAGCCTGTCTTTCCATCCGCACTCGTTGCATAAGCGATATGAAAATACGGTGTTTTTCCATCTGCTCCCGGCTTTCCTTGGATTCCCTGCGTACCATCGGCACCTTTAATCTTACTCCAAGCATATTTCGTTGGGTCTGTGCTGTCCGCTACGACCTCATCTACATACATTCCGACATAATCACGATCCGAATCAGAAACGGAGAAACTGACCTTTCCATCAGAGCTATTTGCATAAGCAATATGCGTATACGTGGATTTGCCACTTTCGCCCTTTGGTCCCTGAATTCCCTGGTCACCTTTTTCACCCTGCAGTCCGCGCAGGCCCTGTTCTCCTGGATCTCCCTTATCGCCTTTCGGACCCTGAAATTTACTCCAGCGGTACCTCGCTGGATCTGTGCTGTCGGCTTTTTCAAAATCCACATACTGGCCGATATACGTCTTATCGACTGCATTGGTTGTCGAAAATCCCGTCTTTCCATCCGCACTCGTTGCATATGCGATATGAAGGTAACTGGTTTCTCCATCCGCACCATCGTTTCCTGCAATGCCATCTGCGCCGTCCTCTCCGTCATCGCCCTGAAATTTTCGCCAGGTGTACTTGGTCGGATCTGTACTGTCCTCCAATATATAGTCCACGTAGGTACCGATATATTTTCCTGTATCCTTCCGCAACTGATTTGCTGTCGGGTTCGGAACATCAGCATATCTCACATGGAAGAAACTAGTCAGACCATTCTTTCCGGGCTCTCCCGCAATTCCCTGATCTCCAACAACCTTTACCCAGGCGTAGACGCTCGGATCTGTCAGAACCGGCTGCTTTGTCGTCCGATTGTATGCAATACCCATGTATGCTTTTCCAGCAGATTTGATTGATATTCCATCGCCCGTTTCTGTATCAGCAAATACAACCCATGTGTAAAATGTCCGGTTCTTTGCCAGTTTCTCAAACTGCGCAGACAGGTTCTCCATCTTCTCGGAAATTCCACTTGATTTAAGCTGATATTCGCCCAGTGTCGCTGTGTACTTATCGTTGCAGGTGGAAGATTCCAGCTTCATGATCCGCGCGGACAGATACAATTCTCCGGCGTCATCTACGATATTGACTGTATCGCCGATCTTGATTCCATCCGGCAGATATGCCAGCTCCACTTCATAGGATACCGCAGCATCATAGATCTTTTTCAACTTGGATACAGCACGGTTGCACAACTCTGACTGACTTAACGTATCATAGGTGTAAGTCTGGACAATATGACCGGTTCCATTTCCTTTTTCGGAAAGATACCGGCTCCATTTGGCCACTGCGCTCCGGGAATAAATCGTACTGCCGGACAGATATATATCGCCGTCATCATACTTATACCCTTTCAGATTGATCGGCGTTTCACTGTCTTCCGGATATCCGCCGGTAACGGAAAGTGCCGTAGCCAGATCTTCTACTGAACTTTTTACAATGATATTTTTCACTTCCCGGTTGATCCGAAGTTCTCGCCCCTGATCTACGCCGCGCTTCTTATGCAGGTTGATATATTTGTGCTTGATTTTCAACCGGTCGATTTCAAAAGTATAGGAAACTTCCGCGTCAAACTGCGTGGCAACGCTCAAAATACGCTCAGAAGCGGTGGTCTCACCCTCCCAGGACAGTTTCCGGTTATAATTGCTGACCTCATTGATTCCAATTTCAAAGCCGGAATCGTCGCTGAATTTTTCAACATAGTAGCTCGCTGGATATGCCTTGTCTGCTTTGTATTCGCCAACTGTCTCGTTCAGGAGATCCATACCGGCATCCTCGGCATAGATTTCTACTTCCTGTTTGGAAATATTTTCTTCGCTGGTAATGATCGTATAAAATTCCTGCTCATCGCCATTCTTCCGAAGAATATAATTGCCAACAGAACCATACTGTTTCGCATCATTCCGCGTGCTCGCCGTGTAATTCAGCGTAAATTCTAGTGTAGCAACACCTGCTTCCACCTCTTCTGTTTTCAGATCATCAGAAATGTACAATCCCTTCGGTAGCTCTGTGCTTGCCTGCCCAAGGACATTCATATGTCGGTCCGCAAAATATAAAATCATAGAAACACCTCCCTGTATTTCATTGTGTATGTTGGCTGTGTTGCCCAGTCCGATGCAATGCATTGGATCTGATTCATTCCAGGCTGCAGGCAAAAGTTCTCCCAATCGTTGCCCAACGCACCAAGATCCTGTCTCGGAAGTCCCTGTAACATGACCTCTCCATTGCTACAGTCAGCTGTCAAAACCTGATTTACCGAAAATTTATTCGGAATATCACGCCATTTTTCTACATTGTCAATTCTCACGAAGATGCCGCGGAAATAATTTCTGGTGACAAGCTGATTTCCTGTATTTCGACTTCCCCACTGTCCCAAATACAATTTCACTGTTGCCACTTTCACATCTTTTAATTCTGGAACTGTAAATTCCGGATAACTGCCCTTCCAGAAAAAACGTATTTTCTCTCCATGTTTCATCATGTCGCTTGCGCCATACGTTTGGCTGTATGGGTTTGCATCTTTTCGATGGCAAGGTTCAAAAGTATATGTTTTGACGATACGCGGGTTGTTTCCACCTACCCACATATTCATGTGCGCTGTGTTTCCGATCGTATCGGTTTTGTATATCTCCTGGCAGCAGATCATTTTTCCGTTCGCATCGCAGAAAGCAATCGCCTGGCAGCCCGTCTGCCCCATAAGACCAGTTTCAAACCAGCTGTTCATGTAACAATAGAGGTGCGTCGCTCCCTTTGCTCCATTGGAATCTACCACATCAATAGATTTCATAGCTCCATTCCAGCCGTTTGTGTTTGGACTTACATATCCACTGCTGGCCAGATACAGACCTTTGATGCTGTCTACGCTCATGACACCCAGCTTTCCAGCCGTCTTGCTGTTACTGTATAAGAAGTTGCTCCCTGTATCATCTTTCCACGCCGCATCCTGTGACCAGACATATTGGTCAGCATAGCTTGTTATCAGTTCGCTTTTTTTGTATGTTTCTCCGTTCAACTCATCCGGATCACCGAACTGAAGAATTTTCTTGGAGTCATTTACAAAACCTACTACTCCATTTTCACTGTGCATTACTGCCTGAAGCTTTGGAAAGGCCCGATAAGTGCCGTTGTACGACACAATGAACGTTTTTCCGTCATCCGCAGTCGGATTCACCGTAAATTCTTCCACCGAATACTTGAATGGATCCGCGCAGTAAAATTCCAGCTCCGCAGTGATCGCATTTCTTCCCGCCGGCACTTCACTCGTTCCCTGCTTTGTTCCGATATAATATTTGTCCGGCTCATCCGCAAAAATAAGAGTCGCCTGTTCTTCATCCAGAAGAGCATTCAGCTTGTTATACGCACTACGAAAAGCCGAATTATCTTCAGCAATCAGTTGATATCCAACCACAATGGTTCTGGGTTGATAGCGTTTGCGCCGGTATTTCGTACCATCGGATACGCCAGTTTCCAGATCTGTAATCTCCGTCCCTAAAACTTCCCGGCCAGACACATATAGTGTCCGGTAGCCGGGAATCACATTTTCCAAATAGTTTCCATTAAACATGAGAGCCTCCGAAGGCAGGTTCTGCCCTGGGTACCGCTCTGTGGTATCTACAAAGTTATACATTAGTTCTCCTGCCTTTCTTTCTGTTCTCCCTTGTCTCCTGTTTCTCAATTTCTTCTCGTGTATACGTTGCAGTCGCTTTTCCAATCTCTCTTCCGTCCAGATTAACCGGTACGTAGATGGTATACTTTCCGCTACTGCTGTACTGGTAACTGTCGTTCAGATCTTCATAGCCTGTTCTAAGGCTCATCCCGATTTCCGGCACAGGTGCAAGCTCTGGAATTTGTATCAGTTCCATAGTTGCCTGTTTTGCTTCCTGGACATGATCCATAAGCCCGTTGATCCAGCCGATTCCAAAATAACTACCAAGCTTATCCGCAACCCGTGACGGACTGTGAATCTGTGCTTTCGCGCGGATTGCCGCCTCTGCAGCAGCCGCAAGCTGTGCCGCCACTGCTCTTACATAGCCAACCTGACTTGCCATACCGTTAGCGAGACCCATGCCGATGTAAGCACCGCTGTTATAGGCCCCACCTGCCGATGATCGCATGGTAATTACGATTGAATTTGACATTGTTTCTGCTGTAGAAACCGCCCTTGACATTCCAGCTGAAACGCCATTATTAAAATTATTTCCAACCGCATTTCCAGAAGTCTTCGCTTTACTTTCACCTTGGGAAAACTGCTTAATCAATGCACTGATCGCAGATTTCGCCTTGTTTCCCAATGCATCCAGCCCAGAATTCACAACATTCACGCTGGAGCGCATACCTGTAAGCGATTTTTCAGCGCTTTTCGCATTTCCGGCGATTGACTTCATACTGGAATTTACTGATTTCAGAGCAACTACCATAAGACCGGTTCCTGCGGCTCCGGCCACCATTGCCGCTGCAAATACGCCAACTGTTACAGCTGCCGCGCCAGAAGATCCTGCCAAAATCACAAAAACTGCACTGGCCGCAGTACCAGATCCAAGTAACGCCGCCAATCCGTCCGCGCTGGCCTTTGCGCCAGCCGCTACAAGTGGAAATGCTGCTCCCATAATCGTCAAACCTGCACCTGCCATCACAAGCGAAGCTCCAAGCACCGCTGCTCCGGCAGCCAATGCAATTACTCCTGCGGCTGCAGCCAGTGCAGTTACGCCGACCAACGCAAGACCAACTCCGAGCACGGTTGCGCCAACTCCTCCAACAGCAGCTCCGGTGCCAAAAACAATCATGCTTGTGCCAAGCTGAGCAATAGCTACCGCTCCCTGGCTTCCATATTGTACAATTGAAGGAAGAACAGCGGACACAACCGCCAATGCCGCGCTGGCAATCAACGCACCTGTTGCTACCAAAACAATAGCGGCTCCAAATGCAATAAAGCCAACTGCTCCCGCTGTTAGTGCTGGTCCAAGAGCAGCCGCTCCAACTGCCAACAAAGCGATTGCCGCAACCATGCCAACCATACATCCAATAGCCAGCGGACCGGCATTTGCAAGATTAATAGCCGCCAAGGATAACAAACTGATTCCGGCTGCTGCAATTAATACCGCAGCGCCAAACGCAACAAATCCAACCGCTCCGGCCGAAAGCGTTGGCGCTACACTCTTGGCCACCAGCATCAAGCCGCCAAGTGCAACCACCATTCCTACCATTACGCCGATAGCCAGCGGACCGGCACTCGCCAACTGAATCGAAGAATATGCCAAAAGTGCCAAACCTGCGCTAATCATTAGCACAGCCGCTCCCAACGCCAGAAGCGCCGGTGCCATCGCTGTTAATTTCTTTGAACCGCCGGACATAGATGAAAACATTTTCGTCATACCAACTGAGAGCCCTACTACCACGCCAATCAAACCGGCAAAAACAGCTATTGCCCCCGGACCAGCATTGGCTACTGCAATTGCCGACTGTGCAAGCAAGTAGAATCCTGCGCTGATTGCCAGCACTCCAACGCCCATCATCATAAAAGCCTTGGCAGACGCTACCATTTTCTTCGCACTACCGCCGCTGGATTTTCCAACCGCCTCCTGGCCTTTTGAAACACCAAATAGCCCAGGTGCGATTTTCCCGAGTCCAGCCTTTGCCAGCCCTCCAACAGCTCCTGTAAATGCGCCAACAAACGGTGCTACAGCCTTAACGATTTTAAAGCCTTTATATGCAATCAAGAGTTTCGGAAGTGCCACCGCTACTTTTGCAATCGCGTCCGAATGTTTTTCCAAAAATCCCGAAACTGCTACAATTCCATCTTTGACCTCTCCCAAAGTGGTAGAGAAATTTTCAATACTTTCTGTGCTACCAAAAGAACCTGAAAGCTTCTTGATATCTCCTATGATCGCCCCAGCCGCATCGCCCAGTGCCGTTCCCGCTTCCAATGCGTCCGTTTTGAAAATATCCCAATATGGTTTTGCTTTCTCAACCATTGATTCTATTTTATCGACAGCCTTTTCGATCCCTTTTCCGCTGGCAAGCTTTTCATCAATTTTTCCAACCGTCTCAGTTGCAATGCCAACCAAACCTCTCATTTTTCCGCCAACCTGGTTGAATGCAGTAATTCCAAGTCCTTCCATAGCAGACTGCAGTTTCACGACATCGTGCTGAAGATTATCCATTTTGATCTCTGCCATTTCTTTGGCTGCACCGTCACTGTTATAAATGGCATTGGTTAACTTGTCAAAATCCTCTGGTGCCGCACTCACGATTGAAAGCAGACCTGACATACCCTCTTTTCCAGCTAACGTAGCAGCGTATTTGGCCTTTAACGCTCCCTCTGCTCCATAAGCCTTTTCCGTTAAATCTGCTAATGCTTCATTATACTTCTTTTCTGTCAGCTCTCCATTGGCATACTTTTCGTCAAGTTTTGCAAGGTTCTCTTGGAACTGATCCATTGGCATTTTGCATTGTCCAAATGCACCGCGCAGATCGGTTACAATGTCCATCAGAGACTTCATCGAGCCATCACCATTCTGCAACGATATGCCCAAATAATCCATTGCATCACTGATATCATCTGTTGGCTTTGCAAGATTCGTCAGAATAGTTCGAAGGCTACTTCCGGCCATGCTGCTTTTCAATCCTGATGAAGCCATGAGACCGAGAGCGATGGCTGTATCTTCTACACTATAGCCTAACGATCCAGCTACCGGAGCCGCATATTTAAATGATTCACCCAACATGGCAACATTTGTATTGGAATTGGCCGAAGCCGCTGCAAGAACGTCAGCAAAATGTGAAGCGTTAGAAACTTCTTTCGTAAAACCATCTTTAATAATTTTGGTTGTGCCATCTGCTGATAAGCCGAACGCTGTCATCGCATCTGTTACAATGTCAGAAACGCCTGCCAAATCTTCTCCCGACGCTGCGGCTAGATCCATTACACCTTCGATTCCATTTAACATATCCTCAGTTTTCCAGCCGGCCATTGCCATATACTCCATCGCAGAAGCTGTCTCGCTTGCGGTGTACTGCGTGGATTTTCCAAGCTGTTTTGCCTTTTCAGACAGTCTATCAAAGTCGGATCCTGTAGCTCCGGAAATAGCTGCTACAGACGACATAGCATTCTCAAAATTCGCGCCAGCGCTTATTGCACCAGCAGTCAAGCTTTTCAGTCCGCTTCCGATTGCCGAGACTGCCTTGGATCCAATCGCCGCCATAGCACCAAATCCAATTCCACTTGTAAGCGTATTTTTCAGATTATCAGCATAACTGCTACATGATTTCATCATTGACGAGAAGTTTTTATCTTCCGCGCACAAAACCGCTTTTACGCTATAAGATTCTGCCATCTGTTCGCCCTCCTTTCTTTAACAACTTGGATATTCCAACAAAACGCGGATCGCTCTTCTTATGTTTCTTTTCCTTCACATTTTTTAATTCTTTTTCATAGTCGAAGAAATTTCGGAATCTTTTGTATACTGGCACTGTTTTCTTCCCAGATTTTTTCTGCGCCTGGGCAGCAAAATTCAGAAAGGCTTGCCGATGTGCCCTGTATTCGTCGTCTACTATCCGATATCTCAGCGCTTCCATCATAATTTCGTACTGTGCTATCGTCAGACGATCAACCTGCTCAAACGATGTGAATCCCAAATACCGGAAGCAGCTGATTGCAGCTTCCCGGTATTGTTCTTCGAAGCTCGCCTCTTCATGGGTTATATCGCCTACTTCTTCGCTTTTTCTTCCTCGATCGTCTTCTCGAGATTCTGGACGCATTTCTTCGTAGCATTTGCACTCTTTAAGAAACCCATCGTATCTTCGAAGAGCTGATTGATATCGGTATCCGGATCATCAATATATTCATCCAGAATTTCTGTAGTTGCTCTCGGATTCTGCCCTTTATTCGCTACGAGTAACAGATCCTCAAGAGACTCTACATCTCCGTCCATGATCCCTGCCACAGCGTATCTCAGGCCAATATTCTTCTTAGCATCTTTTACTCCGTCTACCGGCATAGTTACTTTTTTATTCATTTCTCTCATGAATCCCATGCCAAAATTAAACTGATACACCTGTCCATTGATTGTAAGTTCCATATCATTTTTCTCCTTTACTGTTCAAAAAAGAGGACGATTGCTCGCCCTCTGCATTTTTACGCTCCTGTTTTAGTTGTATCTGTAAATACGTATGCCGCTACTTCCTGCTGTGCGGCTGTCACTGTCACATCGCCTTTCTCGCCGGTTCCGTTTACGCCAAAGGTAAGGGATACTTCTACCATATCCTCGGCATTCGAAGTCTTTTCCAGCTCCGTTACGTAACCCTGGAAATATTTTCCCTTGAATTTATTGCTGCCGCTGGATGCTGGTTCATCCAGATTTGCTTCCCAGATCTCGACCAGTTCATCATTGATCATGGCATCTTCAAGAGAGTCGATCAGTGTGTCGCCCTTGGCAAGAATACTGGTTGCCGTAATCTCAACCTCGGCTGCTCCCGGGGTACGGATCGTGCCATCCTTTGTCTCTGTGGTATCGGCATCTTTGCTTGTCGTTCTGCCGTTCTCTGTCGTAAACGCTAATGCTGTAGCTGCATTTTTAGCCGCATCTTTTTTAAGGCGGTACAGATAAACGATCTTTTTACCACGTACCGCATCTGCAAATAACTGCAAATTCATTGTATTTCTCATGCTGTTCTCCTCCTAACTGAATAAAAAAGTCACTTCTACGATTCCGTGAAGAAGTGGCTGGTTGGTAGTTGTGTCCGGCAATATTCTCTGGTTCAAATCCTGCACCGACCAGGAGAAATTTCCGGTATGTTCTAAGTGCCTGCAAATCTGCTTAATCTGCAGAAGCATCTGTGATACTGTGCCGCGCTGCCGCGGATTGTCATGCCAGACGTGAATTGTCTGGCTTGCAGTGCCGAATACAGCCGTTTTATTGGCTCTGTCATTCAAATCACTGTCTGCCAGATAGACAAACGGATATGGCGTGCCTTCCGGCGGTAAAAATGTGTCGTACACGCTGTCTGGATACTGTTTTTTCAGTTCCAGGAGCAATGCACTGAATAATTCCTGCTGTGGGTCCATGATGTCACCTCGTAAGCTTTTTCAAATCGGATTTGAACTTCTCTTTCTGTGCCGTATAGGAAGGACGCATATACGGCTGTGCGTTCATATAACGGGTTCCATACTCCACATACGCCGCATACTCTGCCGTCGGTTCTACTTCCGCCGTAAGGCCGCCATCTCGGATCTCAAGACCGATGTTTCGTTTCAAATTACCAGTATCCACTGGAGCTTTTCTCTGTGCGGCCTCCTGCAGCGCTGCACCATTATCCTTTACTATCTGTTTCACTTTACTCATCTGCACGTTTTTTTTCAGTTTAACCTGCAGTTTTTCCATTCCTTCCAGCTTGATTTTCGGCATCAGACCACCTCCGATAGTATGAATGTCTGTTTTACACGCAATTTCCGCGTATAGTCCACTTTATAGGTCGTGTTTCCAATCCGGATCCTGTCAAACGGCTTCTGATAATGGTTCTGGAGCTGCACTGTCACGCTACCCTGACGGATCCCACCGTATACGATCTGCATGATTTCCGCCCGCGTATCCATCACAGATGCCATTTTCCGCACCTCTGTTACCTGATCGTCGGCATAGTTTCCAGTCGTTGGATCATACTCACCCGGCAGAACTCGCCGGAAGAAAATTGGCGTATCGTATCTCACAAAAACTTCACCTTTCCCTTCCTTGCCTCCCGCTGGCTGTCCAGATAAGACTGAATATCATCCATGTACCCGGCAAAATCATTTTCAGACCAGGAAAGGCTCTCGCCCTCAACACTGTGAGAGGAGAGCCCTTCTGATCCGATTCGGTTGAATCGAATGACTGAAACATCCAATATGATGTATTCCATTTCTTCCGGCGGCTCCAGACCGCCAAGAAGAAATTTCAACCGCTGTTTCGTGGCATTCAGAATCAGCTGTAGCTGCTGTTCTGTCTTTTTATCTGTGTCTTCCAGTCCAAGAAGCAGTTTCAGATCTTCGAGCATCGACTGCCTCCTACTTCTCTGGTTCTTTTACCAGTTCGATCACCGGGGTTCCACGCAGGTTTTTATCCGAAGCAAGCTCTTCCAGACGCTCTTTCGATACCTTGATTCCCTCGCGTGGGAAAACATCACCCTCTCGGTACTCATGGTCATCGTCATGAAGATCCGTAAAGTATTCAATCACCCTGTACATAGGTTCCTCCTTCTCAGCTCTTCACAGCTACTGTTACATCGCCGGAGCGAACTGCTTTATAATTCTGATCGCACTCAACCAGTGTAATATGGTGTCCTGTTATAGTCTCGATCTCGGACTCACCGTCCCATTTCGTCCAGTTCTTCACATCATCACCGTACTTCACGGTAGTTGCAGATGCTGCGTCCTTGTACTTCCAGTTATCTTTCATGGAAAGCAGCTGCTCTTTCACGGAAAGTTTTGTTTTTCCGGTTTCAGAACCTTCTGCGGATGTCAGGGTCAGTTTTCCCAGTGTCTGGGTATCAGCTCCGCCAACAGAGATATAGGCGATCGCATCCAGGTACTCGCAGAAGATCCGCAGTCCCATGATTGCAAACAGATCCGACATTGCACGCTCATAAGAGCCCTGAGAGTGGAAACCGATGAAATTTGTGGTTGGATCTGTGGTATAAACCAGTCCTGATTTTGCAAATTCAGAATCACCCGGGTCAACATAATATCCGATGATATTGTTGAGTGGAGTGGCGATGACTACGTTTTCCGGAATTTCAGAGCTGATAAAAACAACCTCCGCTCCAAGGAAATTTTTCATGTATTCAAAGCCGAATGCCGTCTGCAGCGTGATGTTCGCAGCGCCAACATATTTGTATACATCCAGTGTGTTCACCCAGAGGGCTGTTCCGGTTGCACTTCTCCGCATCTTTTTAAATTTGTCCTTTACTTTACCGATTGCCATCGCAACCGCCATCTGCCAGGTGCTTTCGTGTCCGGTCATGGATCCGGCTTTCAGCTGAACATAGAACTTATCCATGACCACGTTCTGTAGATCCGTTTTAAATTCTTCATCTGTGGACTGTACAGCGGCATCATAGCCCTTTTCCGCGATCGCTTCCAGGGATACACCTTTTCTGTACTTTTCGATCCGAATGGTATCAAACGGTGTCTCCACTACCTCATAACGGGAATACGGGATTTCCTCACCCTCGCCTACATCGCCGGACTGAAGGGTTCCTGTTACTTTCTTTGTTTTTAATACCGAATTGTTTTCTTTTCGGATCATCCGGGCAATACCAAGAATGTCCAGAAGTGCCTGGATGTTCTTTCCAAAGCTCGTTACAAAGTCAATCTCGCGGGCTTTTACCTGGATCTGTGCCTTACCTGTCATGTTATCCGGTGCCGCAAATACCTGCAGCCCTAATTTTCCAATTCTATGCATGCTGTTTTCCTCCTACTGAAATAATGCAATATTTTCTGCAATCAGCCGCTGCCGTTCAATTGGGTTGCTGACTGCAAGAATCTGTTCTTTTGTCACAGCGCCTTTTCCGCCGGATCCGCCCTTTGGGGCATTTCCTTTCAGGGCATCTTTTACGGCAGCCTGTACTGCATCCTTGTACATCTTTGTGAAAGCTTCGACTGCCGTCTTGGTATCCTCAGCGCTTTCCGATACCAGATGTGCCAGAATTTCATCCGGGATGTTGATTTCTTCATCTGCCAGCATCTTTCTGGCCGTCTTTGACATTTCCGAGAGCGAATTCTGCCGTTTCAGATCTGCCAGTTCCTTTTCCAACTTCCGGGTTTTATACTCCGCTTTCTCTTCCTTTGTCATCTTCGCCAGCTTTTCCGCCTCTGAAAGCTTATCATCAGTCAGTGCCTGCCACTTTTCCTGCGCTTTGGTCACTGCTGTATTTACCGCTTTCTGCACTCTGCGGTCGAACTCCGCGCGATTCTCTGCCTGCCCCAGAAAATCATCAAACGACATCTCATTGCCGCTATCTCCAGAACCTGCTCCGGCTCCGTCCTCGTTTCCGTTTCCGGCTCCGCTGCCGTCTCCTTCACCTTCTGCAAATAACTGCAGGTTGTTCATTGGAATTCTCCAACGCATGTTTCTGTACTTCATTTCTTTTCCCTTTCTGCCCCGTCCCGTTCCATGCAGGCCCGTGCCGTTGCTCCTGGTGTTGTAGTTTAACGACATCCCGGTCACACCTGTTACACAATCCGGACACAGTCCGGGTATTCGTCAGCGATCATACAGATGCCAACAAAAAAGGAATCCACCAGAGTTTTTGCTTTCTCTGATAAATTCCCGTATTTGATATCTGCCCATCCGGGTGATATGCTGTATTCTATTTTATCCTCTGTCAGATCCTCGATCGACCGGATCAGTGTCTGCACCAGTGCCGTTGCGCCGGCGCAAACGATATCCTGCCCCGCTACTGCATAATTTGCATGGCCGAATAATGTAATCTCATCCGGACGGATTTTTACTTCAATCATGGTTGCCCTTTCAGTCTTTGTGTGTTACTGTCGCTCCCCACTCTGGCAGAAAATTGATTTCATAATGGTATTTATCTACATCTGCTCCGGAAACATCTTCGACAACATACATGGTATAGTCATTTAGATATACCAGATCTTTCTTGTATTTGCCCTCTTCTGTCTCGATAATGACCTCAAGTTCGTTATCCGTATTATTTTTCAGGGCAAATGTTCCTGTCAATTCCAGCAGGATCGTGTCCGTCCGTGCATTCACTACTGTGAGTTTCCGCGTTACATTGAAGTTGTCAGCCTCCTGCGAAATGTTGTTGCTGACCTGATTCACTTCTGCGCAGCCGGTAAAGGCCATACACAAAAGCAATGCCATCAGCAACACTGCCATCATTTTCTTTTTCATGTTCTTCATTCCTCCACAAATACCCAGTCCTCTGCCAGCATATCAGCCTGAGACGCAAGCCATCCCATCTGCACACCAGAAGTTCCGCAAAATGCAATAGCCGCATTTCCGATAGCATCATGTTCACAGTTCACAACATCTCCTTCGGCTGTTTTGTAAGAAATTTCAGTTGCCAGCTGAATGTACTGATTCTTACCATTCCAGCCCTTGCGTTTCACTTTCATGCCACGTTTCAGATACTTGATTGCTTCACCGAACGAAAAGGTTGCTTCGCCGCCAAGAACCGGACAGTTTTTCTCATCTGCTACAATCCATTCATCAGAAAGCAGATTCATAGTTGTGTATTCCACTCTTTGTGTCTCGCGAATGTCAAGCAATTCTCCCTGATCGCCGTCCTGCGGTCTGCACTGAATCATAATTGTTTCTTTCTCCGGATCCCAGTACCAATGGCCACCCCATGACGGTAATTTTACTTTTGCTCCTTGTTTCATCATTTTAAATGCTTCTGTAAATTTCATTGCTCTTCCTCTCCTTACATCTCAAAACACTTGTTTTCAAATTTTTTATAGGCATCCAGATATAACTCATGTTTATCTCCGTTGTACGTCAGTTCATAGTACATTCCATCTGGAACCGTAGTACTGAGTAAAGCTTTGTTATTCTGTAAAGTTTTACAACTCCATACAACATATACATCATTTACGCTAATCTGCTTCTGATCCGTTTTGTCCATATGTGCATTGGTATACTCGGCAACCTTTGCTTTACATAAACTTAAAAATTCTTCATTTCCCATATTGTTTTCCCTCTCTTTCTTAAAAATGAGTACAAAAATACCACCGGCCGCTCGACTGGTGGTAACTATGAAATAATCGCGCCAAGTAATGCAGACAATATCACGTTGAATGTTTCAGCACAATATTCTTTTGCTTTCTGCATGCGGCTGTTTTCTTCCAGGAACTGTACGCCCTCAAACGTAATCTCAAATGGTCTGTCTGTTTGGAGCATTGGCGCGTCTTTTGTTTTGTCAACGACCACAAATCCTGTAATATATCCCTTCCTTACAAGTGTTGCAATGATCTTGCACCAATAGCTTTGCGGAATATCAAATAATTTTGAATTCCACGCGAACTGTTCGAGTTCTGGTTCTACACCGAGTTTCATGCATTCGTACAGATATCTCAGTATTTTATACATGATTACTTCCATGTCATTCTTTGCCATTATCGTTTTTTACTCCTTAAACAGTTTTATACGAACGGAACCATCTCTTTTACGTCCTTCAATGTCCTTTTTGCCTTTTCGATCAATGAATTCTCAAACAGATATGAAATACCTTTGGGCGTGATAATAGCATCCGGCAGATCGCCTAAAAGAACGCCATCTTTCGTATGATTAACAGCAATGCCTTTTACATATTCTTCTGTAATCAGGCTTAAAATGATATACTGCCAATAATTCTCAGGAATATTATAAGCTGATGCTGTAAGGTAACACGCTTCTGGTTTTTCACCCTTTTTCAAGCATTCATACAGATATTTCAGTACCTGGTATACAATCACGAAATAATCATTCTGAGCCATTTGTCCTGTCTCCTTATCATCAGTTGATAATTAACTGATTCTTGCAAGAATCACAGTAAAAAGTATTGGTTTTTTCACGGTCGCCAACAGGAATCATAACTCCTGTTTTACATTTTTTGCACAAAACTTTTTCGCCTTTCCTCAAGAGCTTTACTCTCTCATGAGGCGGAATATTCAGAGTATTCGTCATAAACAATCACTCCCATTTCAGATTCGGATATTTATCATTTATATGATTAATTATATCCTGGAGCACTTTCTCTGTCAATTCAATGTTTTGATGCCTGTACTCGTTCACATAGCATTGCAGTTCTTGACTTTTGGTATTTGGCTTGTTGATTTTGGCATGCGTGGCCTCGTGAATCACCGTAATAGCCGTTTCACGAACCGTTTTGGTATTATCAGCATAAATGTTGATTTCTCCATCTTCGAAAAGTCCGTCCAGTCCTTCATCAACATCAACTCCGTACCATACCTTTATTTGAATATCATTTTCCTGAAGATATTCCAACATTTCCGTTCCGATGCTGGACTTTTTCATTTCTTTCATGATATTTCGAGGTTTGATAACGTCTCGCCCCTTTGATCTGCCATCCAATGTTTGGAATATTCCTTCGTTGTCTTTATATCTTGCCTTTCTGTTTTTCGATGCTTCCCATTCTTCTGTGGTACCACCCTGCTCCAGAAAGTCCAACCATTTCTCATATTCTGCACTGTCTTCATAGGCTGCCGTGGAGCAGTGACACCGTGGATGCATCGGCGGCGCGTTCGTTCCCGGCATCATATCCTGCACTTTGAAATGCTTACCATCCAACGCCTGGCACCGCTCGCAGACATCTGCATTCCCGCAGGCAACGTATGTATACTCCTCGAATCCGTTTCGAAGGTAGGACTGTTTCTGCGCTTCTGTCTGGACTCTGGCAAGCTCCGTGACCATGAGCCGCTCTGCATCCTCCCTGCTTGCGCCGAAGCGTTTCTGCAGGTGCACCGCAAGCTCCCGCGGGTTCTTTCCCTGGATCAGCCCCGTTTTCAACAGCTTATCCAGCTCTGCTTTCAGCATGTCCTGGTACATCCAGATCCGGTCAGAATAGGTGGCATTGTGGAATGATGCATCCACGATTGTCCGCGCCATTTTTCCATTTTCCTGCACGGAATTGCCGAGAATGCCCGCCTGTCTGCGAAACTCTTCTATTGTCTGCTGTGTCAGCGTCCGATCGAAATATTTCTGCAGTTCATCGAATCCGGATACCATTTCCAGCCCAATATTGGCTTTCAGCAGTTCCAGACGGTTGATCTTCATGGTTGCATTGTACAGCCGCATCTCTTCATTCGCCTGGTCGGAAAAATCTTTTTCTTTGACGTATTTCGCCGCTTTCCTGCCGTATTCTTCGATGTCAAGCTTGGAAACTCTCCTTTTTGCCTCCGCCAGTGAGATTCCCTCTTTTGTGGCATACTTTGTATAAAATCCATCGATCTCCTTCTGGATCTGGTCTGCCATATACGCATAGGTCTTCCGGATCTCTTCTGCATAGGTCTGCTCAGACATCTTATTCTTCTTGGCATGTTCCGTCTCACGTTTCTGCCAGTATTCCTTACTCGTCATCCTGTCCACCGCCGCCAAACATCTGCTTCATCACTGGATCCGCTCTCACCTTGTTCTGATCGGTATCAATTTTCTTGATTTCATCCTGTACATTGTCCACAATAGACAGCACCCCGAGCTGTGTTTCCTGGCTGACCACACCTTCCAGATTCTTCGCGATCTCTGCCTCTTCCTGCAGGTTTGCCGGGAAATTTGGTGTAAAATGTGGATGGATCTTCACCCAGTCATCTTTTTTCATTCCTGAGACCGGATTTGAAAAAATCAGACGATACCTCCGGTTCATACCGCTGGTAAATTTCCGCTCTTTCGTTTTTTCCAAGTTACTCATTGCCTGCAGCTTATATTTCATGGCGATGCCGGAACTGGTGCCAAAATTCTCATCCGAGATATTGGCCACCATGCTGATATGGAAAATGAGCTTTTCCAGACGATCGATCAGATGCTCCTGCGTGGTATCACCATCCGGTTTCTGAAGAAATTCGACAATCAACCGTTCGGTGTCCCCGTCGAAATTAATGATTCTGTCATCCCGGATATGCGCCACATCGTCTTCTTCCAGCTTGGAACCAAGAACCTTGAGATAGGCATCCGCGAAATAGTCAACATCATTGGCTTTCTCGCTGATCGCCTTGTTGTATGCATTAATCATCGTAAGGACCGGCTCGAAGATTCCCATACGCTCCTTGTTTTCTACGTACTCCGATGCCGGAACGCCGTCGAAGCCGTGTATCTTCTCGTCTGCATCCCAGAGCAATTTTCCTTTGATTGTAAACCAGCGGACCTTCGTCTCGTCCGATACGCTTCCATGAAGGATCTGATTCGAATCGTAATACAGCCGCACGAAATATCGTTCCCTTTCCAGCACGGAATCATCGTAGATCATGAATGCATCCAGCGGGCTCAGGTATGTAATACCGATATTCCCATTCTCATCCACATAATACATTTCATAACCCTTGCCAAAGATACTGCAGATTTTGGACAGTTCAGCATTGTTATCGTCCTGATCGTTGTACTGATCCAGGAACTCAACATATTTCTCAACCGCTTCGTTTCCACCATCAACCAGTAGCTTAATTGGATGCCCGATGAAGAAACCATTCATCGTATCCACGATATATTTTGCAAAATTGACCATGATTCGGTTGTCCGGCTTCCACTTGGGCTTTAACGGCTCATGCAGGATCGGGTAATCCGTCTCGTAGGCCTCCTGCAGCCTGCTGTATCTAAATGCGCACTCTCCGGAATGCCGCATGATAAATTCGTTCAATTTGGCATCTGTCAGCGTCTCTTCCGACGGCAGCCTATACAAATTCGTTTGCACTTCTATATCCCTCCTTTCACCTTTCTGTTCAGCCGTGGTTTCGCCTTGCGTTCTTCCTCAATGGAGTACCGAAGCATCGCCATGGCATCATCAAAAAATGGAACTGGCTCTTCGATATAAGTGTTGGTACGCTCATCCTTCTTCCACTTCCATTGCTGAATTTCTTTTATTGTATTGACGCAGGACGGGTAAATATGGATTCTGTGCTGTTTCAGGTAATCTATCTGGGCATGCACGCTGTTCGGCTCCTTCTGCACGCCTTTTGCGCGGTATCCCGCCTTCTGCCACATCTTGATACGGTCCGGCTCCGCAGAATCGCACCACATGCGCAGGCGCTTGTTGAACTGCCCCTCCGCCAGCCGGATGATCTCGTCCGTGTCCATCTCATACACGTACAGTTCCCGGCATAGATACAGATCACCATCCTTAAAGCCAACCTCACCGATGCAATTGGCGTGATTGAATCCGAAATCCTGTGCATTGACCATGTAATCGAATCGTTCCGGTGAACAGTCAAATTCTTCGACAACATAGTTTTTGAGGATCAGTCCGGCGACCTCGCCCCATTCCCCCAGGCCATACACCCGATACCCCTCTGGATCCACTTCCTTACGCCGCATCATACGTCTTCGGTAGGCATCATCGATAAAGCGGTTCTGCTCGTAGGTTGACTGATGTGTCAGAACATCCGGATCTGACCGGTCAAAGAACACACGCTTAATCCAGTGATACGCCGATACCGGGTTGAACGTCATCCGGATCTGATAGAACTGTCCATCCGGCAGTTCACCACGGAGACGGTCATCAATGATCTCGAAGTCCGCCTGCGTAATTTCCGTTGCTTCTTCAATCCACACATCGGTCAACTTTCCACGCTTGAAAGTAATGGATTTCAGCTTTTCACGCTGTTTCTCATCATTGACTCCACGGAAAATGATCTGATTCCGGTTGATCTTACACTCCATAATCATGTTGGAGCTGTTGATGTGCCAATATCTCTTATACTGCTCCCCAAACATACGAAAAATAGCACCCTGCAATTCTGCAAAAGTGCTATCCCTGTTGGTCACATCCGCCTTTCGGACGCACAAAAGATTTCTTCCCGGATCCTGCATCAACCGCAGGATATAATTCTGCGCCGTATCAACGCTCTTCCCCGAGCCGGCAGAGCCTTTCATGACAATATACCGTTTGCAGCTACGATCAACTTCTTTGAATCCCGGATTCATCTGGACGTTTATATTCATCCGGAATCGTCCTCCCCGTAGTCAATCGTGATGTTGAGATCCATATCTGCATCCAGCTCAACTTTATCCTTGAACATACCAAGGTGTTTTCCAAGAAGCTCCAGCGCTCTCATCTTATCATTTAATCGAACTTCTCTTTCAACTGACGATCCTTTTTCACCATCCATAGTTTTAACTTTCACCGACTGAACGCAAGCCAAATCATCTTCTGTGGCATCTGTTCGAATAGAAGCATCTTCAGAATTGATTACATTTTGCGGATTCACAAAAGCTATTCTTGCCAGTTCCTGAATCACCCGATCCTGATTAATACCAGTCCGTCTTGACCGTTCCGCCATTGATTTATCAACAGCTTCTCGAATTCTAGTATTTTCTAGTAATTTATTTGCATTGGTGTCTGTGTACTCTGTTTTCTTATAACCTGCTCTGATCGCGGCCTGCGTTGCATTCAGGTCGATCAGATACTCATCAACAAATTTTTGCTGCTTTGCAGTCAATTTTGCCATCCTGCAACACCGCCTTTCTGTCTCAAATTTCTGCACGCAAAAATTACCCGCATCTCTGCGAGGAATCCTTGTATAAGAGTAACAAATCGGAGAATCTCCATCCACTGGAGAGTCGGAACATCACGAGTCGAACGTGAATCCGGGGAGCGGCCCCGTCCATCTGCCGTTGATGGTATGTTCCGATAGGTGCAGAGATCTGCCTGCCACTGCACCATGACATCATTTGAACGTGTACACCGCCCAGGCTGATGCCTGCCCCAATCAGCGGCCAGGCTGTGACACCTTGCCGCCGAAGCTCTATCAAAACACATCGAAAGGAGGCCTTGAATAAAATGCCGTTTCCCTCATCCATTCTTTGGCTCTTACACTATATCACAGGTGCAATAAGCAAAAAAAGGAACTCTTTTCTAAAGCCTAAAATGTACCAGTGCTTTTCCATGAATTTTCGTTATGTTCCGCAAACTGTACCCCATTCTCTCTGCGATCTGCTCCCACTTCATCCAGCGAATGTACCGCAGCCGCAACACGGTCTTTTCCGTTTCATCCGGCATCTCTTCGATTTTCTGCGTGATTTCTTTTCTCAGCCGGATCTGCTGCTCCATCTGTGCTTTCAGGTTGTCCATCAGTTCTTCCAGCTGGACTACGTAGGCTGACAGATCCCCGCAGCTGCTCCCATGCGGCATCCCGTCTTGGATCAGCGCCGGAAACATTTTATTCATCCGCAGATCATCGATCTCTTCCCGAATCTCTTTTTCTGCCAATTCTGCCGCATGGTATCTTTTTAAATATGCTTTTTTTCTGTCATTCTCTTCTTTGTACTGCTCCATCGGTTTCACCTCCCTGTGTATTTTCATATTAGCTGTCATTTACTTTTTCACAAGATCATAGTATTTTGAATCATCAGCATTGCCAGAATAAAATCCAGCATTCCTAAGATCTGATCTTCTTTTGACGGGATGTACGTCTTATTTCCGTCACGATCTTCAATCGTCACTGTTCTTTTTAAACCCAAATACACTTCTACTACTGCCAAAATTATGGTGTGAGCCTTTGAACTGCTTCTTCCACCTCTCCCGGATCCAGCCCAGTCTCTTCGTAATCTTTCAATTTTGCAAGGGCTCCATAGATTTTTTGACTCATATCCTTGGTAATCACATGACCTTCCTGCAGCTGCTCCCAGCTTACACCTCTCAGGTGCCATAATCCTCTTTCACTTTTTTCCGTTAGTCTTACCATGCTTCTCACTCCATTCTCTTAAGTATTCCATCTGTTCTTCATCCTCCCGCGGATCCTTTGGACGCTCTGTCCGGTTCAGCAGCCACGCTGCTGCTCCGATTACCAGCGCACAAAATACTACTATACATTTGGTAGCAGTGTTAAATCCTCTCTCTGTACTCTTGTGATGTATGAATATTGTCCGCAATGTGGGCATTTCTCCGTTTTAATTGTCAGCCCTTTTCCGCGCACAACCTCCGTGATTGTAACTGTCGCCCCTTTCCCTATCGCTACGCCTGCCACATTTCTTATATCGCGTTCCAGCGTTGCTTTTCTTCCTTTCAGCATTTCTCCAGTAAATTTTCTCGGTATCATTTTTCTTTGTCCGTCCTTTCATGTTTTTTCTTCCATGCTTCCAAGTATTCCATCTGCTCCTGATCTTCCCTCGGATCCTTCGGCCGCTCTGGCCGGTTCAGCAGCAACGCCGCCGCACCAACGACTACTCCACAGAACACGATAATTCCAATCACTGCCATTTCTCACCCTCCTGCACTCTGGTTTTCAAGTAACATCTGCTCAAGCGATCCCATATCATATTGCCGCTGGTGGAAATTATTGAACTTATTTCCTGTGATCGGCTTCGCACTTTCCGCCTGACGTGGTTTGTTATCATAGTTTCCATCGATTACCTTCGCAAAATTGGCATCTTTCATCAGCCAATCAAAGTTTGCTGACCAGTTCCGGTTATTGGCACCCTTTAAGAAAGCGGATCCCTCTGCCTTTTCAAACATCTTTCGAAAATCTTCTAGGCTGTAAACTTTCAATCTGGCTCTGATTGCCTTCTTCCTGGCTTCGGATAATGTTTTTACAGATGGATAAGAAATGCAGATGGACCGGTAAAGGTCCACAACCTGCTCACAGGTTGCTTTCTCTTTATTCTTATCTTTATCTTCTTCTTTATCTTTCTCTTTATCTAGGCTGTTAACGTTGGATTCATGTAAATATTTATGTAAATGTTTACGTGAATCTTCACATGAACTTTCCTCTGTATTTTCTTCCTGCTCACCAGTCAGCAGAAGCTTCTGTTTTCTGCGGTAGTCCCGCTGGTATTCTCTCTGGTACTTCTTCCGGGCCTCCAGCTGCTCCAGATTCTGATGCTTTCCCCAGTTCGGGATGGTAATCACACCGTCCAGAATCTCAATCATGCCAAACTGCTCGAAGGTCTTAAGTGCCAGTTGTACCGTAGATTCCTTCCGCCGGAAGATGGTTGCCAGCATCTTGTCCGTGTAGGCGATTTTATCACTCAGCAGGAACACACCGCTGTTATTCATCTTCCCGGCAAGGCACAGGAGCTTAAACCAGATCACAATAATCGAGTCCGCCTCCGGCAGGCTCTCAATCAACAGAATCTTCTCATCGTCGAAGATATCTGTCGTGATCTTAATCCATTTGATATCCGCCATGTTACTCTCCTCCCTAAATCTCCCTGATTCGTATTCCATACACGGAAAGCATCAGCTTCCGTTTGATGATATAATCTTTCGTCCGGAATCCCTTGGTGTCTTCTACGATCGTAAGGGTATCCCCGTCCGGCAGAATCGTCTTGTATACAAAATCCGCTATGTAGGCACATTCCCGCTCGACGCATCTTCCACGCCCCTTTCTGGTTGTGCTTTCCGGATGCTCATACTGCGCCGGGATCAGCACATATTTGACCTGCCGCCGGATATCCTTTATTTCTCCTGCTTTTTCGAGGAGCAGAAGCTCCTGGTACCGCGCCGCCTCCCGCTTCGAGTCGAACACGATGCCATTCACTTCCACTTTTCGGCTGCCGTATTTATTTCCGGCATATCTTTTCCACGCCATTTCGCACCTTCTCTCTAGTTGAATGGAAGTTCTTCGTCGATGCCATCCGGGAGGCTCATAAAGCCATCTGGGTCTGTCGCCTGCGGTGCCGATCCTTCGATGTTTCCACTTGCACCCTTACTCTCTGCAAACTCCTGTTCCTCAACCACTACATCCGTTGTATAGACCTTCTGACCTTCCCGATTGGTATAGCTGCCGGTCTGAATCCGGCCGGTAATTGCGATCTTCGTACCCTGGCGCAGGTATTTCTCTGCAAATTCTGCCGCTTTTCCGAATGCAACACAGCTGATGAAGTCTGCAGTCTGCTCCCCTTCCCTCTTAAATCTCCGATCAACTGCCAGACGATACCGTGCAACGGCGGTCTGGTTCTGATTCTGTGAATATCTCACTTCCGGGTCTGCACACAGACGGCCCATCAGAATTACTTTGTTCATACTATGTATCTATCCTTTCTATCTGCCCCGCGCAGTCATTTTCCGGCTGCACGGGTACCTTTTTTCTTAAGATGCTATTCCGTGGCGTTTAAAGCGCCTGTTACATACCTGGCACCGCGCCAGGATAATCCGTGATATCCATCTGCCCCGGAAGGTTTTCTTCCTGCGGCGGTGCATTTCTCGGAGCACTCTGCCGGTTCGGTGTTTTCTGCAGGCGGCGCATGGCTTTGTTGTACTGCTCCACGCTCAGATCACTGATTTTTCCGACCTTGAATGTATTGTTGATCTGCACCTCCTGCACGCCGGTTCTTGCCAACTCTCCTTGCAGTCTCCGCAGCATCTCACCGTTGATTCTGCTGGTTCGCATATCAGCCGCTGGTGTATTCTCTGTCTGCTGGGTCTGCGGCGGGTTTCCGGCTGTCTGCAGACCATTTACCGACTCCGCATCCGGATCCGCCATATCAGATGTTGGGATGCAGAACACTTGGAAGCACGCATATTTGTACGCAATCGCCATTGCTTTGTTGGTCGCCTTGTCTCCCATATCCAGTGCTTCTCCCACGAGTGTAGACTCAATGGAAGATCCGTCCTCTGCATAGAACGTAAACTTGATTGTGCAGGTAACATGATGCATCAGCGTTCCTTTTGCCGTCTGCAGTTTCTCTACCTCCCGTTCCAGAATATCCGGCACGATGACCACCTTATTTTTCGCCAGCGCCGGATGCAGGGCATTATACACATCATCGATGCTGCGGAACTTAAATCCCTGCTGTTTATTCATCTTATCTTTTCCAACCGCGCCAACATCCGCAATCACACCGGCAATCGAGCGATAGATCATCGGATATTCCTTTTTCTCTGTTTCTGCCATTATGCCTGTCTCCTTTCGAAATAGATGCCGAGGCTGTTCAATGCCATTTCCGCCTGCTCCAGTTCATCCGGTGTAGCAATAATCTTATACCACATCGTAACTGTCTGCGGCTGTGGGAACGGAAGATCATCGCCGTCCTCTGCATCATCGAGGGAAAACGGTACTTCCGGCTCTGGTGTTTCCATTGCCGCAGCTTTCAACGCTTCTTCCGCCTTTTTCCGTTCTTCCTCTCTGGCCTTGGCGATTTCTTCGAGTTTCCGGCGCTCTTCCTCACGCGCTCTCTCGATCTCAGCCTGTCGGCGCTGCTCCTCTTCCTGCTGATAGCGGATGCGTTCTGCTTCCAATGCACGTTTTTTGTTGTCCTCGTATGTATTGACTTTTGTCAGCACCGCCGCAAGATCACGACCCTTTTTGTAGAGCAGCAGCGCATCGTCCATAACATCCGACTGCGTATTGCAGATGATTGCCACCTCAGAAGCAACCTTTTCAATCATTGCCAGAAGCTCTTTTTCGATCTGCTTCATGCTGGTGGTTGCATTGTCCCACTGTTTTACGTAGATCTCTTTGAGCGGCAGGTACTCCGCCCAATCACCGGCGCATTCTGCATACAGCGTTTCAACCTCTTTATGGCGCTTGCGGATGCGTTCTGCTTCCATCTCTTTCAGCTGACCATCGATCAGGCAGATCGGCTCGTCGATGATTTCCAGCAGCTCTTTCACCTTCTCCTCGAAGTCATTGTACGGTACCAGGCACTGCGCCTTGACCTCTTTCCGGCGCTTCTCAATCTCGTCTCTGGTCTTTCGGAGAGACGCAAGCTCCGCCTTGGCGACGCTCTTGGACTCCTCCGTAAACACCGCGCCCTGGTACTCCGCCATCTTTGCAGACAACTGTGCTTTCACATCCTCAAAGTTACACCGGATCACCGCCGGTTCCTGACTGATCTTAATCTGCAGTTCCTTCATTCTCTTTCTCCTCCTATTTCTTCCATGGCTCTCCCATGATTCCGAGCAATACGCACAGCGTGTTTACAGCAACATCTCCTTCGCGGATCACCATATCGCGGATGATTTCCACGGTTCGCTGGTCCTTTGCTTTCTCCTCATAGTCATCCAACGGCACCAGGATCTTATCTTCATTCACCTTTCTTTTCTCCTTCTTTTTTGTTTTCTTCTACCCGCTGCAATCCCAAGATTGCCGCGATTGTATCAGCGTCTGGAACGTTTTCAGCTTCCATGTAACGGCGTACCGCTTCGATGTAGCAGGTTGCCGCATCTGCCGCGCTTTTCTCTGTGCTTACGTCAATACCAGCATATTCATACTTTTTCATTCTTCTGCCTCCTTGTCTTTGTTAAAGTAATTCCATACGGTCCCCGCACTGCAGCCCATTTCGTCTGCAATCTTCTCATAGGACCATCCGGCCTCCCGAAGCGCCCTCATCTTGCCGGTATCCAGTTTCCTCTTACGGCCCTGTCCTGCAGGGCTCTTCGGGGGGGCGTTGGTTTTACCTCTTCTTTCGTTTCCGGCTCTTTCCGTGGCTGCTTCATGACCGCAAACACAGCCCCGGCTTCTGCAGCAGCACGGACTTCCTGCATAGTCATCCCGCTGATGGCCATCGGCTGCATGACGTAAATATCATCATGCATGCCATGCATCGTCAGATCCACGGCCTCCGTATATTCAACAATCTGCATCATTCTCACCCTTCTTTCAACGACCCTGAGCGGATCCACGCCGCAAACACCTCGTCCCGGCGCTCTTCTTCCCGCTCTTCCTGCTCCTCGCGGCACTCTTCGACGTAATCGCCGATCTTCTTTGCCACGAGCGCCAGAAGGAACATTCCAGCTCCCAGGGCGGCGCGTCCCCACAGGTCGGAATCCACGCCGCCGATGTAGATCCATGTACCAACCGCGCCGATTGCCAACGCAGCTCTATCTGATGCTTTCATTCCTTACTCCTTTCATACCCCATCGACTCCACCGCGGCTTCCATCCGCTGGCGAACGATCTCTTTTGCTTTCTCTTCTCCGAGTTCCTCTGCTGTATACTGCTGTCCTCCGATTGTGATCCGAGTAACAACCATGATTTCTTTCATAAGGCACCACCTCTTCCTTATCGTATGCAACCCGTCTCCGTAATGATTTTCTATTGATTCATAACCATTTTTGAGCTATTATGTAGTTGCAAATTGTTTTTTTGTATTCGTCCCATGGGAATTGGTCCTTCCTGTGGGACTTTTTCTTTTTATTGACTTTTTACTGTTCCACTCCTATTCTGGTTATACAGGGCACTGCCATGCCCGAGTTTTTTGAAAGGAGATCATCGTGAATAGCTCTGTTATTGTTTCTGTAATCACTGTAATTGGGTCGTTTACCCTTGTTTATCTAAACTCGATAAAAGACTCATCCGACAGAAAATACAACGTCAGAAAAGAACAGCTTTTAAAATTTTATGTCCCGTTTTATCAGAGATATCGCATGGGATTCTTCCCTCAAAATCAGTTGAGCACTATGTCTATTGAAGTACGTTCCACATTTTTGGATATAATGACTCAAAACATCCATCTCATGGAACCACTATCTCAGGCAATGTATTCTGATTTCTATTTAGCATTCCTAAACTTGGCGGAAGCTGAAAATGGCAATCCAGAATATCCATATGAAGAATGTGCTCAAAAAATGGACGAGATTTTTGAGGACCTGTCAAAAACAATCTTCATCGAGTACAGACAAATATTAAAGAAATGCCATCTGCCAGTGCCTTTAAAATAAGGCCTGTACGTTTCTTTTCTCTTGAATAGCACAATGCGGAAAGTGCATTCATTCCAAGTACAGTAATTACTACTGCTATGTCGAACATCAGCATCACCTAAAGCTTGCATCTCCAAAATCCAAACGGATAAGTCGTGCTGTTTCTCCGGAAGAGATCTGCATATTTTTTTTCCAGCTCTCTTCTGGAGAAATCAAACTGCATATCAATCCCAGTTCTCAGCTTTACCCACTGCGGATACGTGATCCCGTCCAGAGCTTCGATGTACTCACTCAATTTTTTTTGGCTCATACTGCCTCCTTATTCTTCAAATACTTATTCAGGAAATACTGCTGGCCTTTTCCGGTTACCTTTGTGGTTTTAGTCATCCGCACGCTGCCGTCCGGATTGGAAATCACGGTTTCTTTGATCTGGAACAGGCCGTCTGCTACATATCGCTGCGTCGGCATGTTCCGACTGGATCCAGTCTTCATAAGGTAACCTTCGTTTCGGAGCTGTTCAAACAGTCTTTTCTGTCCGGTATCTACGCCATTCTGACGCAGGAGCTTCGCAAGGTCGCCGATCAGGATGGAGCTGGTGCTTGCGCTCACCGCGTCCGCGAAGATTTCCTTCGGCTTCATGCGCTCGTTCTCATCAATCAGTTTCTTGTTATCTTCTTTCAGAGTGTCGATGGTTCTGTCTGCGAGCTTCAGCGCCCTTGCCATCACCTGCTCCGGAGTGTTCCAGGCTTTCTCCAGATCGATGAAGTACTGACGCATGATTTTTCCTTTTTCGGTTTTTGTCATCATGGAAATGTGTTTCGCCATATCCGTTGACAATAAAAAATCATCCAGAACTCTTTTTGCACCATTGTTTACAACCGTAGGTTTGCCTACGCTTTGATAATCCGTGCCTTTTTCAAAAACATCCACATACCTTGAAAACCACAAGCTGAATCTCTCTCTAATTTCCAGTGCTTCATGTAAATCTCTTGCTGATACGGTCGGCTGTTCTGCCTCGTAGTTAATTTTTAACAACTCGTTCATCTAATTCCTTCTTTCTATCTTTATTTTTGATTTTGTGTTATACTTCTTTCAAAATATTTTGAAAAGGAGAATTGCCATGAATAGTGATGTAACCATTATCCAATCTCGCTTTCACTACACCGAAAAAGCATATGTGCCAAACACTTCGAACATCGTAGTTATCATTGACGAGCTGATCAAATTGATGGAACCGTATTTTCACAAACAAGCCCCTACATTCCGACTTATAAATGATCTTCGCTTTGATCACCCAGAAACCGCTCCTACTTACGACAAAATTCATATCTGCTGTATGGACACTTCCTGGTCTCAAATAGCCTATCAATTTTCCCATGAATTCTGTCACCTTTTGATTGGAAGTCCAGTTCCACAAAAGATGCGATGGTTTGAAGAAAGCATTTGCGAACTTTCCTCTTTGTTTTTCATGGAACAGCTGGCCATTGTTTGGGCGAAAAGTGGAATCCTCGGTCATCCCGAATACGCGGGATCTTTTATCTCCTACTGCGATAATCGCATGAATTCCGTATCTAACCTTCAAAATCTTTTGGATGTCTCCGATCCATCTTCTAATATTTGGGTTCATGCTGTTTCCGAATGCTATGACAGAAATTTCAATTTGCAAATTGCCAAATTACTTCTACCAATTTTTCGCAAATACCCTGCATTATGGGAAACTGTTCCCCTTTTAAGCAGGTTACCAGAAGATGAACGCTCACTTACTCGGTATTTAAGTTATTGGAGCATCCTTTCTGGAGAATCATTCCGGCAGCCTTTTGTAGAACTCGCTGAAACTCTTCATTGTTCCATATAAGACCAATTTACCCACTGATTCTCACGCCATAACCAAAACTCAGCCGCGCCACCGTTGTAATAGATATAAACTTTATATCCTGTTACCTCTGGTGGCTCTGGTTTCCCGCCAAGCAAGATCTCTTCTCTTTTCGCCATGAACTGATGCATAGCAAAAGAAATTGTTTTTTCAAGCTGTGCATAGTCAACGCCCATAGCTCCCGGTGCTCCCTTAGGGCATCCGTAATTCTTGAACGTGTTCATGTAACTCACCTTCTTTCTTTTTTCTGTCATCCTGTTTCTGGCTTACCATGGCTTCTCCCATACCCAAGAGATAACCCTTATCAAATTCGGACATCTTCGGGATCGCGGTCGCGATTGTCTCGAGAATCTAAAAATTTGTTTACGAAATAAGTCTGTCCTCTCCCCGTCACTTTGGTCGTGCGGTTGATCCTTACAGATCCGTCCGGGTTGTTGACCGTAGACTCTTTTACCTCAAAAAGCTTCATGTTCATGGCTTTCTGGGTCGGCATGTTCCAATCAGATCCCTTTCTTTTGATCAGATAGCCTTTTTCTCTCATCCAATCAAAGAGACGTTTCTGACCGGTTTCAACGCCGTTCTGTTTTAAGAGCTTCGCCAGGTCACCGATCAGAATCGACGTGTGGCTTGTTTCTACCGCGTTGGCAAAAATCACCTTCGGTTTCATTCGTTCGATTGCCTTGCTCTGCTCCTCAATCGTCTTCTGTGCTTCCAGCACTGCCAGCGCAAGCAGTTCTTTTCCCTGCGGTGCCTGATAGCTACCAGTTTTCCGGATGGCTGGAAGAACCTCGGATGTCACCCAGTGCTTGAAGCGCTGCGCGCTGTCCAGTTTACTTCCGAAAATCAAGGCGTATAAGCCGGATTCGTTGATAGTTACCAATTTTTGGCGTCCCGAGGGGGTGTCCATTTCGTTCACCCCTCTGTCTTCTTCCAATACATGATCACGAACTGCTTTTTGCGGATAGCTATATCCCAATGCCAGCGCAACATCTTTTCCCACGAACCATGGTTCACCATTAATAGTCACTGTTCGGACAGCTCCGAACTCTTCTGAATTGAAAATTTTTACTTTGTTCATTCTTCCTCCTATTATTTCCATTGTAATATTTTTGTTACAGTGTTAGAATTAGTCTGTACCCTTATATGGGCAATGAAAGGAGCTGGTTATATTGACCAAACTTTTGACTTTGCCCTGTTCCCTTTATGAGCTATCATAGTCTTTCTCATATTCGTCAGCTAATGGGCTAATCTTTTATTTGCAGAACTAAGACTGCGTAAGTGACGAAATATTTTATAGAAGCATTTGGCACTACAGATGTGATTGAACATGTATGCAACGGATCGGGGCTTCGGCAACGGTTGGGGGCTTAAGTGAACAATCTGCAAAATATATAGGGTAAACAAAATTAGGCAAAAACTGATAGAATAGTGCTTCTGTCAGTTTTTTGTTCACTTGTCAGTGTCTTTTTAAGACACTTTTGAATCAAAAAAAATTGCATCCACATCCTGTGCCGTTAAATTATATCTCTCTTTCATCATTCGTATTTCGCCCTGCGTAAACTCTGCACCTCTTGTTTCATTTAACTTATTTGAAAAAGTAGGCCGCGCAATGCCAAGATACTCTGCCAATGTCTGTCCCGTATCATCAAACAGTTTCATTACAGACTCTAATTTTTTCTTATTCATTTTTTTTCACCTCTTTCTGTTTCTTGAATGGTGTCTTTTTAAGACACTCAAATAATATCATAGCTACAGCTGTCTGTCAATACACTTTTTCGTCTTTTCAAGACACTTTTTAAGATTTTTATTGCATTATCATTAAAAATGTAGTAAAATTAAGACACTTCAAGGAGGTGCTATATATGTGTACAATGGCAATCAGAATCAAAAAATGTCGTTTGGAAAATAATTTAACGCAGGAAGAACTCGCTGAAAAGTTGGGATTAAAAAAATCCGCTGTTGCAAAATACGAAAATGGGCGTGTTGAGAATATAAAACGTTCCACCATCGAGGAAATGGCTCGCATATTCGATTGTACACCATCTTACTTAATGGGCTGGGATGATATGAACACTACTGTTGCTGCACATAAAGATTGCAAAAAATTGAAGAATACAAAAAATTGCTTATTGCAGCACGGCCGAAGGAGTGATTCTTTTGACTTATGAAGAAATGCAAAAATCACATAATGATTTGAATATTGTAGAACTTGATCTATCAGAAGTGTCTGGATTAAAAGGATTTTATTATGCAGGAAATATAGCTATAGAGAAAAAACTTTCATCTATTGAAAAATCTTGTGTTCTTGCTGAGGAACTTGGTCATCATTATACAAGCTATGGAGATATTATGGATCAGGATATTGTTCAGAACAGAAAACAGGAACTCCGTGCCCGTCTCCGCGGATATGACCTGCAGATCGGTTTGATCGGCATCGTCGAATGCTACAAACACCACTGCCGTTCTCTCTACGAGATGGCCGAATACCTACAGGTAACAGAAGAATACTTAAAAGAAGCTCTGGAATGCTACAGCAGAAAATATGGAGAGAATCTTGTTACAATAGATAACTATGCAATCCGGTTTGTTCCATCTTTACAGGTGATGGAATTCTGGAAATAAAATTTAACATGGAGCTAAAAATATGGGTAGAAAAATATCTCAAGAAGCTTTACGCAAGCACAAAGAAGAATCTTTAAAAACTCTCGAAACTTATATTGACTCTTTAATTAATGATGAAAATCCCAAAATTCAATCTAAAGCAGATAAATTAAGCTTTTGGCTTGAACATTGGACTACATTTCTTTCATTTGAATCAAAATTTCGCTCAACTTCTCTTCGTAGATACAAACGTGGGGAAATCATAAAAGTTCATCTCGGCTATAATATCGGAAGCGAGGAGGGAGGCTTGCATTACTGTGTCGTTGTTGAAAAAAATAATTCTATTAATTCTCCTGTGATAACTGTAGTCCCGTTGACTTCTGTTAAACCTGCCACTGATGTAGAACATTTAAAACCAGGATGCGTATATCTTGGGAATGAACTTTTTACCAGCTTAAATTCTAAAATTATTACGACTCAAAAACATCTTAGCTCTAATATTGCAAATGCTCAGGAACGTCTTGAGCATCTTAAGCAAATTGCACCATCTGATTATTCTTCTGAAAATTTTTCAGAATTGGATTCTTTGCAAAAAGATCTTGCAAATATGCGCAGGGAAAGTTCTCTTCACTCAAGAATGCAAACTGAAATCAACAAAATGAAAAAAGGTAGTATTGCTTTGGTTGGGCAAATAACAACCATTAGTAAGATACGAATTTATGATCCTAAAACCAATTATGATATTTTAAGTAATGTTAAATTATCAAATGAGATGCTTGATCGCATTGATAACGAAATCATAAAAAAATTCACAGGTTTAAAAAAAATATAAATTTTTTTGCATATTTTATTGACATTTACATATATTTGGGTATAATGAATAGGAAAACAAAGCCGATATCCGGCAGTATAGAAGACATCGCCCTCAGGCAACTGACGGGCAACTATTCATTAGGAAGACCCTGTAGAAATACAGGGTCTTTTCCGTATTTGATTTTCAAAAAAGAAAAACCGCCTTGGTGTTCGCAGCACCAAGACGGCTCAGTAACATTCCGAAGAATGATACCGTTTCTCAACAAAACATATTGTATCATCTTCGGAGACACCAATCAATCAGAACGTTTGTTTTGGTGTTTTTCTTATACCCAAAATTAAAGAAGGTGATATTATGTCAGCACTTAAAAACGGTGCTCTCTACATCCGCGTCAGCACCGCGGATCAGACAGAACTCTCTCCGGATGCCCAGCAGCGCCTACTCCTGGACTACGCGAAGAAGAACGGGATTGTCATCGCAAAAGAGTTCATCTTCGAGGAATCCGTCTCCGGCCGGCATGCGGACCGGCGGCCGAAGTTTCAGGAGATGATCGCGCTTGCCAAACAGGAGTCCCACCCGATCGACGTGATCCTGGTCTGGAAATACAGCCGGTTTGCCCGTAATCAGGAAGAATCCATCGTCTACAAATCACTGCTGAAAAAGAGCAATGTAGATGTGATCAGTATCTCAGAGCCACTGATCGACGGTCCGTTCGGTACGCTGATCGAGCGTATTATCGAATGGATGGACGAATACTATTCTATCCGTCTCTCTGGCGAGGTTCTGCGCGGCATGAAGGAAAAGGCTCTGCAGCACGGCTACCAGACAACGCCATGTCTTGGATACCAGGCGGCAGGCGGCGGCAAACCGTTTGTGATCGATGAAGCGGAATACCAGATTATCAAATACATCATGGACCAATATGATCTTGAGCATCTGGATCCGACGGCGATCGCCCGCAAATGCAATGATCTTGGATACCGCACCAGACGCGGAAACCGGATGGAACGCCGCTCGGTTGAGCGGATTCTTCGGAATCCCTTTTATGCCGGCACTGTGATCTGGAACGGGATATCGTTCGAAGGTGCGCACGAAACCAGACTTGACCGGGAACGTTTCAACAACCGGATCAAACGTATGGACGCTCGCAGAAGAACCCCGAAGAGCCGAAACCCGTCCTCCTGCAAGCACTGGCTGTCAGGGCTCTTAAAATGCCCCGTCTGCGGCGCTACGATGACGGTAACGGCCGGGAGCACATCTTGTCCGTACTTTCAATGCTGGAAATATGCAAAAGGCTTCCATAAAGGCTCCAACTCGATCACAGTTGCCAAAGCAGAGCGGACCGTCTACCATTACTTCGATGATATCCTTGCTGGTGCGGACTTCTCCTTCGCAGTCCGCGATCGAAAGCAGGAGCAGGAAGACGATGAGACCATCCAGCGGCTGCAACAGGCCCTGGAGCATCTGGCTGCCCGCGAAGCTCGCGTGAAGATGGCTTATGAAAATGGGATTGATACGCTGGAAGAATACGGTGCCAACAAAAAAAGGCTCGCCGAAGAACGGCAGAGCCTGCAGGAAGAACTGGACCGCGTGCTTACGCCCGCCGCCCCGCCGGAAACAATCTCAAAAGAAGATTTCCGGAAAGAGATAAAAAACATCAATGATATTCTGAAAAATCCTGAGGAACCAGCCGAGAAAAAAGGACTTCTGCTCCGCTCCATCGTGGATCGTATCGTCTATGAAAAAGCTTCCGGGACCATGTATTTCGACTTTTTCGTTTCCTGATTTTTGTTCCGAAAGTCCGTAAACCCGCATAAACACTGGATTTTTTCGTATCATCTGGTACGGAACTCCGGTCCACCGTACTGACTCATGATAATTTGGGCGATTTTAGGGTTTGGTGTCGTGATGTTTACAGGATACTCGAGGCGTTTTTCATAATTCCACATCCGTCAGCACCCTCCTTTCCGGTTGACTTCCCACGGCCATGGCTGCATAACCCATTCGAAAGAACGGCTCATGCGGTCGTTGGCGGTATCGATCGTGAGCGGGTCGTACTGTTCGGCGTACTGTTTCAGTGCTTCTTTTCGAAGCTCCACTTTTTCCCGGAAAAAGGCAAGTGCATCTTCATCCTCCGGGTGGGTGTCGAGGTAAAGGTTCATTTCAACAACAGCAAAGCTGACCTGATCAATCCAGGCGAGCAGCTTTTCGCGGGATGGCATCTGCGGCATCATAGGCACTGTCCTCCTCCCTTTCCACAGAATGGTTTACAGAGTTCCGGGAATAAGGTTCCATTTTTTAATGCAGCGGAAAGATCATAGATCTGTTCAAACCGCTGCATCGGAACGTACGCCATTGCAGGTATCATATGATCTACATGCTGCATTTTCCGCGGGAAATTCCTTGGTTCCATCTTCAGTTCCATATTGTTTGAAGCGGCGCGGCGGTTCTGCATATTGTTCGCACCGCAGCAGCCGCGATTCATACGGGATGAATCCATACCATGTTCCTCTTTCATTTTCTGTTCTTTATAGAGTATGAAGAAAATAAGAAAGTGTCAAAAAAGGCAGCGGTTTCTCTTCCGCTGCCTTTCTGTCATACTAATGAAATTTTCATCAAAACTGCATCTCATACAAATGCGCATAAATCCCGCCTTTCGCGAGCAGTTCCTTATGTGTGCCTTCCTCCGCAATTCCATTCTCCGTCAGCACCAGAATCCGCTTTGCATTCCGGATTGTGGACAGCCGGTGCGCAATCACGAAGGTTGTCCTGTCTTTCGCCAGAAGTTCCAAAGATTTCTGGACGACTTTTTCGCTTTCGTTGTCGAGCGCTGAGGTTGCCTCGTCGAAAATCAGAATCGGCGGGTTTTTGAGGAATACGCGGGCGATGGAAAGCCGTTGTTTCTGGCCACCGGAAAGTTTTACGCCGCGCTGGCCGATATCGGTGTCGTAGCCGTCCGCCAGCTCCATGATAAATTCATGTGCATTGGCCGCTTTCGCTGCGCGGATGACCTCCTCGTCGGTCGCATCCGGTCTGCCATAGCGGATGTTGTCGATGATCGTTCCCGCAAACAGGTACACATCCTGCTGCACAATACCGATTTCATCGCGCAGATCCTTCAATTTCACATCGCGGATATCCTTTCCATCCAGTAGAATCCTTCCTTCTGTCACATCGTAAAAACGCGGAATCAGAGAACAGAGCGTCGTCTTTCCGGCGCCAGAGCTTCCCACCAGCGCTACATAGTCTCCTGCCGGGACATGCAGATTCACATTGCTTAACACGTTTTCCTTCGACTCCTCATAGTGAAACGAAACGTTTTCAAAGGTTACTTCTCCCTGCACATTCTTCAGTGGCAGTGCATCCGGCTTGTCCTGGATGTCCGGTGCGATGCTCATAATTTCCAGGAAACGTTCATAACCGGAATAACCATTCTGGAACTGTTCCGTAAAGTTCACCAGCTTTTTCACCGGATCTGTGCAGTTGTTGATGTACAGAAGAAAGGTAACCAGATCCGCTGCCCCAAGTTTCCCACCTGTCATCAGCAATGCGCCGACAATCAGCGAAATAACGGTAATCAGCGTCGAAAAGGCTCCCATTCCCGAATTGTAAATTCCCATATAGCGGTAGCTGACCTTCTTCGAATCGACAAAACGGTCATTTCCCGCATTGAACTTACGCATCTCTTCTGTCTCATTTCCAAACGATTTGACAACACGGATCCCCGAAAGACTGTCCTCAATCTGACTGTTGATATCCGCAATTCTGCGGCGGTTTTCCTTGAATGCACTCTTCATGCGGCTGTTCATCACTAACGCAAACAGCAGCATCACCACAATAACCACAAGCGGCACACATGCCAGCATCGGATTTACCACAAACAGAATAATCATCGCGCCGATCAGTTTGATAAACGAAATGACAATATCCTCCGGCCCATGATGTAAAAGCTCACTGATATCGAACAGATCGCTTGTGATGCGCGACAGCAGATGGCCGACCTTCTGGTTATCGAAAAAAGCAAACGAAAGCTTCTGATAATGGCCGAAGATCTCGTTCCGCATATCATGCTCAATCCGCGCCCCCATCACATGGCCGTAATAGGCAATATAAAAGTTACAGTACATTTCAACCAGAACCATAGCAATCATCAGAATACCGAGGCGGATAATCTCACCCGTTGCCTGCTCCAGCGGCTTTTCCACAACCGTACTCGTAATATACCGTACAATCAGTGGAATCACCAGTGTAATGGCTGCTCCAAGCATTGCAAAAAACATGTCGGTAAAAAACAATCCCTTATATGGAATGTAATACCGCGCCAGCTGGCGGATTCTTCCCTTCTCTTTTCCGATTTCTTTTTCTTTACTCATCCTGTCCTCCCTTTCCGTTGGAAACCATTTTGTAATCTTTTCGGAACTCAGACGGTGATACGCCGCATGCCGTTTTAAATGATTTCATGAAATGCTTATCATTTTCAAATCCAACCTGTTTGGCGATTTCCGTAATTTTATCTTCTGTTTGAATCAGCAGACGCTTTGCCTCCGCAATGCGGATCTCCTTCAGATAGTTCACAAAATTCACACCGGTATGTTCTTTAAACGCTGCTGAAAACAGCGAATAATTCATGCAAATATGGTTAGATACCATCGCCATATTCAGATCTTTTGCATAATTTTCCCGAATATATGAAATTGCCTCTTCCATTTTTTCTTTTCCGGCTGTCTGACTTTTCAGGCTTTCCCTGTAAACGTGTATCCATTCTTCAAACGCATCCAGAAACAGATCTGCATCACGGTACTGCAGAGGACGCGGACATTTTTCCTGTTTTTCCGGCATGCGGTAAAAAAGATCCAGTTCTTTGCAGATTGCTTCCGTCACTGTCAGAAGCTGATAGGGGGAGACCCTCTGATGCGCCGCCTCAAAATACCAGTTCCGCATTTTTCGCAGCACAGTATCTGCCCGGTCCGTTGGCACCTGCAGAATAAATTTTTCCTGAAACTGTGCCAGCTCCGGCTTTTCCTCAAAACATTTTTTCTGATATTCTTCCACAGGATTTTTCTGTATAAATGCCATTTCCCGGGCCAGCAGTGCTTCCTGGTATGCCTCTGGAATTTCCATCACAGAACGATGTTCTTTTCCCACTCCGAGACAAAATCTCTCATCTTTTTCTTTCATGATCCGCTCTGCCTCCGGTTCCGGCAGAAGATACAGAACTCCTCCTTCTACGCCTTCCAGCAGAATTCCGCTGCATTTCGAAAACCGTTCCCCATTTGCCTTGCTGGTCAGCAGGATCCGGAAGCTGTCGTTTCCGATGTGGCGCCGGAGCCTGCTTTCCATATCCATCCATTCTTTTTCTTCGGCCATTTCTGCATTCATCATCAGATAACGGAGCTGATTTAAAAAGCACCGTTCTTCCTCTTCTTCCGTTTCCCGGGTCTCCGAAAGCTCTCGTTCCAGATTTTCCAGAAGCTGTTCTATCGTCTCCCGCTTGATCGGTTTTAAAATATAGTCCCGAACTCCATGTTTCATCATTTCAACCGCATAGGAAAATTCATCATAGCCACTTAAAACAATAACAACAGGTTTCTGTGACAGCTCCTCCATTTTGTTGACCAGTGTCAGACCGTCCATTTTGGGCATACGGATATCAGTGAACATGACGTCCACCCTCTGTTTTCTCAAAATCTCCAATGCCTCTTCTCCGTTTCGACACTCCAGAATCTCCTCCACCGGCACGCTGCTTCGCCGGATCATCGCCACGATTCCCTGTCGAATCAATTTTTCATCTTCTACAACCAGCAGTGTATTCATTTTCTTTTTCTTCCTCTTTCTCGTCACCCTCTTGATCCATCAGAGAATATTTCCCCCTCGTGATGGGAAGATGAATACTCACCTTCGTATAGCAATGCTCTTTTGTATAGACCGACAGCCCATACTCTGTTCCAAATTGAATGTGGATTCTGTCCTGTACATTCCGAAGCCCGATTCCATGTTTCGGCTGTGTATCTGAATTCAGGCGCATTCTTAGTTTACGTCTCAGAATTGCAAGCTGCTTTTCTGACATGCCTGTTCCGGAATCTGTGATTTCAATCTCAAAGCTCTTTTCATGCTCTATTCCTTTGATTTCAATGACGGCGTCTGCATCCAGCTCCTCAATTCCATGTGTGATTGCATTTTCCACAATCGGCTGAAGAGACATCTTGGGGATATCCTGCCGATACAAATTTTCCGGTATCTGAACAGATAATGTAATTGTGAAATCATACCGCAGATTCATCAGTTCCACATAGTTCTGAATATAATTCATCTCATCCTGAACGGTTACCAGAAATTTATTCCAGCGCATATTGTAGTGCAGCATTTCACCAAGTGCTGTTACCGCATCGGAAATCGTATACTCTTCATCAATCTCAGCCATCATCTTAATGGATTCCAGAACATTATAAATAAAATGAGCGTTAATCTGGTTCTGCATTGCCCGGATTGCCGTATCTTTCAGCGCTGCCTCCCTTTTGATGCTTTCCTCGTTCTGTTTCTGAATTCTCTCCAGCATTCCGTTGATACCATAGCTCATTTCCCGCATCTCTTCTGCGCTGTAACAAACCTTTATCTTTGTTGTTCCATTGTCAATCTGACGCATCTCACACAGGACGTCATAAAACTCCTTCAGCAGGCCACGCACAATCAGATTGACCACCACAATCAGAAGCAGCCCGAAGCCGGCAAATTCAAGCAGCATTCTCTGCTGCTGTTTGATCATGTTTCCGGTTGCATCATCCAAATTGGTCAGTGTTACAAACATTCCATTGAGTTTATCGACTTTCCGAAGCACAATTGCAACGTTTTTCCGGTCAATCACCGCGCTCTGCTGACTCTCTTTTCTGTCACGGATTCCTGCCCGGAACAGAATCAGCCCCCGATAGGACTGCCATTTGCAGGCTGCCGCTGTTTTTCCGCAGTCATATAAATTCCAATTTTCATCAACAAAGCAGGCCCAGCTGCTGTCACCGGATCGATAAATTTCGGGAAATATGTCTGCCATACGCATGGATACCTCGATCACGCCAAGCCTTCCTCCGCTTTGATCCCGCAGTTCCCGTACATAAGTCATCAAATGGGAACCTTCTTTTTTTGTACCGGAGATAATATTTTTTTCCTGTATGTCAAAAAACCACTGTCCTCCGCCCTGATAGCTTCGGTACCAGGCGCAGTTTTTCATCTTTTCCTTCTGGTACAGGATCGGCTGCTGCTCCAGAAAACCATCTGCCATGGCAAAAATATGGATCTGGTACAGATCTGGCATTGCCTCCTGCATTTTATCGATTATGCTGATGCTGTTGTTTCGAAATTGCTGATAATAGCTCTCCGAGATCTCCTCTCCCCTCCTGAGATGAAGAAGATATTTTTCCAACGGTTCATACTCCTGCAGCGTATCTACAACCATTGAGCAGGCATTCGCTTTTGCATTCACCTCCGCACAGGTAAGATCTATTGCCGTTACTGCTTCATTTACCCCATGATCTATGGCATTCTTTTTGATACTCCTAAACCCAAAGCACATCATGCCAAAAAGCGGAATAAAAATAAAGATCAACGTTGTTACGGTAAATTTTTGGTTCAGTTTCAGTCCGCGAAACCAGTTTCGCATTTTTCATCCCCCAGTTTTCTTTTCGGTTCTGTAACCTTACTAATTTTACCAGTTTTTTCTTTAAAAAGCAATTTTTTCAGAAAAATTATTGACAAAAAGAGAAGACGGTACACTTTTTTTCCGTGCACCGTCTCTCTTTTCGCAAGACTCATATATGACGCAAAGCATGATTCCAGGGAAACAGCTTTCGTACCATTGTTATACTGTTGTCAGATCCCACGGTTCATAAATCTTTGGAACATCGCTGATCAGACGTTTGGTATACGCTGCTGTCGGGTGAAGAATTACTTCTTCTGCCGGTCCCGATTCCACAAATTTTCCATGCTCCATAATATAAACATTATCGGATACATAGTAAGCAAGACCAATATCGTGGGTGATGAAGATAATCGTCATATTGATCTCATCACGCAACTTCAGCAGCATATCCAGGATCGTTGCACGTGAGCAGGCATCAATCATAGACGTCGGCTCATCGGCAAGCAGAATCTTTGGTTTCAGAAGGAAAATACGTGCAATCATCAGTCGCTGCATCTGGCCTCCTGACAGCTCAAATGGATATTTGTTTGTCAGTTCTGCGTATTTTAAGTTTACAAAGCTGCAGGCCTCTGTCATCAGACGTTCTTTTTCTTCTTTCGGCAGATTCTTGTCACCGCGCATATTAATGCAATCCAGCAGAACAGAATCTACACGTTTAAACATATTGTAGGAAGCAAACGGATCCTGGAAAATCGCCTGAATTCCCTTCCAGTACTCTTTTTTCTTCTTTCCGTTCGAGATGTCTCTTGGTTTACCCTGGAAATCAATTTCACCTTCCGTTACGCTGATCAGCCCGAGCAACATCTTCGAAAGGGTTGTTTTTCCGGATCCGGATTCTCCTACGATAGAAACAAATTCACCTTCATGAAAATCGAAATCAACATGGTCTACAGCGACCGTTTTTGCATCGCCAAAGCCAAACACTTTCGTTACGCCTCTTCCGGAGAGGCATGGTTTTAATTCTTTACCATCACGCATTTGCATACACCTCCCGAACCTTTCTCTCAGACATCAGGCAGCGGTACTCTCTTCCGTTCGGCAGTTCGATGACCTCTGGTTTCATACCGCGGCAGGTTGGCTGTGCATAAGGACAGCGGTCTGCGAAACGGCAGCCCTCCGGCGGATGCTTCAGGTTTGGCGGAGTTCCCGGAATTGCAGTCAGCTTCTGTTCTCTTACACCTTCCTCCGGAACGATGATCGATCCCATCAGACCTTTGGAATATGGATGCAACGGATCGAATACCATTTCTTTTGCGGTACCTTTTTCTACAATCTGTCCAGCATACATAACCATAATATCATCGGTTACGTTGTAAAGAAGCGGCAGCTCGTGTGTGATGAAGATCATGGATTTGATAAATCCTTTTTCCATCAGATCACGCATCATTTTAATAACCATTTTCTGGGAAGTTACATCCAGCGCGGACGATGGCTCATCGGCGATCAGTACCTTCGGAGAAAGAATGGTCGAAATTGCGATAACGGTTCTCTGTTTCATACCTCCGGAAAGCTCAACCGCATGCTTTTGCAGTACCTCCTCCGGCAGGCCTAAGATCTGAAAACGTTCTTTTGCCAGATCATAAATATCCTTTCTCGGCATTTTCGGATCATGCGCATGAATAACGTCTTCTACAAATCGGATGATTTTCTGTGTCGGGTTCAGAGCATTCATTGCTGCCTGCGGAATGTAGGCGATCTCATTGCCCAGAATATTTTTCCGGACATCGTCTGGTTTCATTCCGGAAATTTTTCTTCCATCTACGATAATATCGCCGCTGATGTAGTGAAGCGGTGCGAAATAATAGCCCATCAGGGACAGTGCCAGCGTCGATTTACCACAGCCGGACTCACCTGCTACACCGAGGGATTTTCCCTCCTCAATCTTCAGGGAGACTCCGTCTACGGCGTATACATCTTCATGAAAACGAGTTACATATTTCGTTTTCAGATTGTTTACTTCCAGCATTACTTTTCCCATAGCTGCCTCCTTAGTCTCTTAACTGCGGGTTGAATACCTGGTCAAGACCGGTGTTCATCAGGTTAAGAGAGAATGAAATAAGTGCGATTACAAGAATAACCGGGAAATATGCCCACCATGCACCGTTTAAGTGTGCATTGTACTGGGTTGCCCATTGCATCATAAGACCAAGTGTTGCAGTCTTTGTGGTTGCCGGTCCAAGTCCGATCATAGAAAGCTGTGCCTCTGCCAGAATTCCGGAGGAAATCTGGAGAATGAAGGCCATAACAACGTAGGATGCAACGTACGGAAGGATGTCGGTAAGGACAATCCGCAGCATGCTGTGGCCGGACAGTTTGGAAAGGTTTACATGGTCACGGTTTCGAAGAGAAATAACCTGGGAACGTACAGAACGTGTTGTCCACGGCCATGCGGTAATTCCGATCAGGAGTGCCACCATCATGATTCCCCTCTGAGACTCACCTACGCTGTAGGAGATGAGGATCAGGAGAACGAAGGATGGGATAACGGTGAACAAGTTGGTAAAGAACAGAATCAGGTTGTCCACAAAACCTCCAAGGTAACCTGCAAGAAGTCCGAGGAACAGTCCGATCACAGTTGCAATGATTCCCGCAACCAGACCAATTTTCAGGGATGAACCTGTTGCAGAGATCAGCTCAGTCAAAACATCACGACCAAAGTTATCTGTACCAAGAACAAAGTTCTGACGGTTAATGACATCTTTTTCATTGATGTACTGCTTGCTGTCGATGCTCTGAACCTCTTCCAGCTCACCGGTCTCTTCATTTTTCTCGGCAATAATGGTTGGAACATCCTCTAAAATACCGTCGATTTCGTTGTCAAGACGCTGATATTTTTTCTTTTTTGCTGCGATAAGGCCTTTCTGTTCTGCATTTGGGTCATATTTTTCCTCCCAGAGAGCAATCAGACCTTCTGCATCGGTAACATCGATTTCACTGGCATCTACACCGCCGTATTTTTCCAGCCATTCTGCCATCATAGAACGGTTGTCCATTGTCAGTTTGCTTTCAACGATGGATGCGGTTGCATCAACATTCATCTTATACGTTTTGCCGGAATTTACGGTGTCCTGAATCGAAAGATAGGTACCCGGTTTGAAAAAGTTTCCGTTTCCGATCATTGCCAGCGGATCTTTTGCCACAACAAGCGGATAGATGATAATAGTCAGGAGAATTGCCAAGAAGATTACAAATCCTGTCACGAATTTTCCTGAATGAAAAATCTGTTTGATTGTATTTTTCATAGCGTATTCTCCTTTCTAATCCTGCTGGGATGCTTTGACACGTGGGTCAATGACTGCATACAGAAGTTCAACAAGCAGGTTGGCCAGCAGAACCATGATAGTAATGATTAACGTACAGGCAGAAAGCAACGGATAATCCTGGCCGGTAACTGCTGAGAGCATCGTTGTTCCAAGTCCCGGATAACTGAATACCATCTCAGCTACCAGGTTGCCGCCTATCATGGTACCAAGGGACATTGCAAGACCGGTGATCTGCGGAAGCATTGCGTTACGGAACACATATTTCACAATCGTATGATCCTTGATTCCAAGGAAACGACTGTATTTTACATAGTCGGCATTCAATTCATAAATTGACATTGAACGCATACCAATAGCCTGGCCGCCGATCGTGATGATTACGATAGACCAGAACGGCAACTGGTAATGTGAAAGCACAGATTTCATAAAAGCAAGGCTCATATGCGGAATCATACTGCTCGCATAGCCGCCTGCTGCAGGTGCAATATGTAATTTCAGTGAGAAAACAAATAAAAGTACGGTTGCCATACCAAAGGCAGGTACGTTACTGATAAACAGGAATGCCGGAAGGATTGCCTTGTCGAAAACACCTTTCATGTAAGCTGCAATTGCACCAAGCAGGTTACCAAGAATCCATCCAACAATAATGGCCGGAAGCTGTAAACATATGGTCCACAGAACCGAACTGGAAATAATATCGGATACGGTACGCGGATACTGGCTGAAAGAAATGCCGAAATCACCGCGAAGTGCATTTTTTACCCAAGTAAAAAACTGGACATACATTGGTTTGTTAATACCAAATTTCGCTGCATAGTCTTCATATACTTTCTGAATTGCAGTCGCATCGGTCATACCTTCTACCGATTTGGACGCAATAGTTGAAACCGGATCGCCCGGCATCAGACGCGGAAGAATGAAGTTCAGCAGCACTGCAAAGACTAACGTCAAAAGATACCACATGATCTTCTGCGTATAATACTTTTTCATTCCTTTCATAGAGGAACCCTCCTTCTGATTTTGTAAAAGCGGCCGGAGCACCCCGGCTCCGGCCGCCTCTGTTACAATTCAGTGTGTGCTTTCTTTCTGTTTGGCAAATCAGCCGTCAATCAGTTCCAGATTGTACAGTGCTGCTACGCCATAACCATCGGTGCAGTCCATCGGAGGAACATTGGTTCCATCGTCTTTCTGCGGATAGTTGGTCCATACGGACTCGTTTACTTCGTGGAATACCTGCGGTCTGTACATCAGCGGTACACACGGGCAATCTTCCAGCATAATCTTGGAAAGTTCTGTATAGTAATCTTTCAGTTTTGCATCATCGGTCTCATGAGGAATTGCTGCAAGGATTTCATCTACACGGTCGTTCTGATAATGACCGAAGTTACCACTGAAGTTAACCTCAAGATCGTTGTAATCAGAGCTCATGAAGAAACGGCATCTCATGTACGGGTTGGCAACCGATGTACCAGGGCCGGACTGCATGGTGATTTCGAAGTTTCCGGTACTGTAATCCGTGCTGTAGTTTGCTGCTTCCGGGAAGTAGGTCTCAATGTTGATACCAATATTCTTTCCTGCTGCTGCTACGATTTCAAGGGTTGCATTCCAGTCAGACCATCCTGTCGGGCACTCAGCCTTATAGGAAAGGTTCTTTCCGTTGTACTCACGGATTCCGTCTCCGTCGGTGTCTACGATTCCGGCATCGTCCAGAAGCTTCTTAGCACCTTCTACATCGGCATTGGACCACTGATACTCTTTTAAGGCATCCTGATCCACCATAGCCTGCTCAGCATCGGTCGGGTTCATGACAGAACGCGGAACATCTGCGAAGGTAGGAGACTGTCCGGACATTGCTGAAGAAATAACCTGATCGTAGTCAACTGCCATAGCGATTGCCTTACGAACAGCTACCTGATCCAGTCCTTCTACTTCTGTATTAAAGAACAGGGTAGGCATTGTCATACACAGCTGATACGGTGCTTCATCAACATAGGTAGAAATCGGAAGATCCTGCTCTAACCACAATTTCTGAAGGTCTGTGATGAATATCTGTGCCACATCAATATCACCATTCTGGAATGCGGTGGTAGCTGCTGCGTTATCTTTAAAGATCGGGTGAGAAATATATTTCGGAACCGGAAGCTTACCCCACATGGAATCTGCCTGTCCCCAATAATTATCATCGCGGATCAGAACTACGTTCTGGTCATTGTCAAAGTATTTTTTGTACGGTCCGGAAGTTACCAGATCGTCCATCTTATCCATTTTAATTGCTTCAGCATCGTTGTTGTTTCTGTCAGCTACGGTCTTTAAATAATTTTCCTGCATGATGTAGAGCATCGGCAGATATCTTTCCGCAAGAACCGGGTTAACTGCTTCGCCGGAGTCATCGGTTGTCAGTTTGAAGACTACGGTACTGTCATCCTGTGCAACAACATCTGCAATGTAGCTCTTCATTTCAGCGCCGGTAGAAGAATTGTAATCTACATGTGCATGATAGGTAGCTGCTACATCTTTTGCAGTAACCGGTGTGCCGTCATTCCATTTTGCGTCAGCTTTGATTTTCACTGTGATCTCGGTACGATTGTCGTTCCATACTGGATCTCCGTCTGCAAGCAACGGATACATTTTTGCATCCAGTGGATTCCACATATAAAGAGTTTCATAAACAAGTACACGTGAAGCATCGCCCTGTGCTATAACCATTGCATTGTTTGAGTTTGCGGACATTGGGTTGTAATCGTTGACGGTACCCCACTGCTGTCCTGCGAAGTAAAGAGTTTCATTTCTTGGAAGCTCTCCTACCACATCATCTGAACCTGTGGTATCTTCGCTGGAAGCATCTGCTGTGCTGGAAGATGCTGCTGTGGCATCGCTTGATGCATCTGCTGTTCCGCTGGAGGATGCTGTTGCTCCTCCGGATGAACCGGTGCTTGTACTTCCGCTGTCTCCACATCCAGCAAGCATCGTTCCTGCCATTGTCACTGTCATTAACAGTGCAAGGACTTTCATGTTACGCTTTTTCATACTTTTTACCTCCTTAAGGTTTTCGTTCTTGCTTGATGAGTTCATTATACACAAAGGCTGTTAGAAAAACAGTGTCTATTTTTTGTTTTTGGTGTTCTTTTTTTGTTTTGTGTTGGTTGAATTGCTCGTTTTTCCCTTTTTAATCTCCTTTGTTCTGCTCATTTTTCACATATCCATTTTCGCAATATCTGCACTGTTTCGTCATTATGATTATTTGTACCATTTTTCCGTCTTTTCCGACATTTTTCCGTTCGCTTTTTCCATCTGTTTGTGCTATGATGAATATCGTATCAATTTCAGGAGGTTTTTTCTATTATGAATACTGTTTCTCATAAGTACCGACAGTCAGCGCTTCTGCTTCTGACCGCTGCGATCTGGGGTTCTGCCTTTGTCGCACAGCAGACCGGCATGGATTATGTCGGACCTTTTACATTCAACGCGGCACGAAACCTGCTCGGCGGACTTACGCTTCTTCCGCTGATTGTCTTTTTCTCCTCGTGTAAAAAGCGAACCCTACCTCCAGATGCTTCGTCAGAAAATGGCACACAGTCAAAAACGCTCTGGGCGGGCGGTATTCTCTGCGGCATCGCACTGTTTGCCGCCTCAGCTCTGCAACAGATCGGCATTCAGTACACAACCGTCGGAAAGGCCGGTTTTATCACCGCACTTTACATCGTCCTTGTTCCGGTCTGCGGCCTGTTCCTCCGAAAACGAGTACAACCGAAGGTCTGGCTCGCAGTTCTCATTGCCGTTGCCGGTCTCTATCTGCTCTGCATGACAGACGGATCCTTCTCTTTGCAGAAGGGCGATCTTCTTGTGCTTGCCTGTGCTCTCGGATTTACCATACATATTCTGGTTATTGATCATTTTTCTCCGCTTGTCGACGGCATCAAAATGTCCTGCATTCAGTTTTTTACCTGTTCGATCCTGTCAGCTGTCTGTATGGCCCTCTTTGAAACCGTAAACGTTTCCAACCTTCTGCACGCCTGGATACCGATTCTCTATGCCGGATTTCTCTCTTCTGGTGTCGGCTATACCCTGCAGATTATCGGGCAGAAAGGATTAAATCCCACCATGGCTTCTCTGCTGATGAGCCTGGAATCCGTTTTTTCCGTTCTCGCCGGTTGGATTTTCCTTCATCAGGCACTCTCCGGTCGCGAGCTCTCCGGCTGTATTCTGATGTTTGCAGCGATCGTGCTGGTACAGCTTCCGGGCTTTTCCAAAACCAGCGCTGTTTCCTGATGCCATTCCTTTTTCAGTGTAAAAAAGATTCCTGTTTTGCGAGCTTCTTTCTTACGACAGCTTGCTTTGATGACATAATTTCCCTCCGCCGCAGTGTGATCCTGCCCGGAGGGCTTTTTTATGCCTTCCGAAAATTTAACCGAATCTAGTAAGTCCCCTGCTTCCATTTCGAATATCCGCTTGCCCAATATTTTCATAGCATAAAAATACAAAATTCTGCATATTGATTGCAGGATTTTTTAATTCGTGCTACACTGTTTTTATTGTACCAATAAGCACTTATTTTATTAGGAGGTTCTGTCATGCCCGTTTTTGATTTCAGCAATTCCCCGGAAAAAGCAAAAGTTTCCGAATGTACGTATACTGTTTTCCGCACAAATGCACCGTTTACTTCTCCGGATCAGCCGATCCTAATTCTGGATACAAAAGAGAAGGCTTTCCCGCATCATCCCTGTGGTATTTTCACAAACCCATCCAAACGGACCTCGTTTGAATTTAAAAACGAAGAAGAAACCTTCATCGCCGATATTCTCCAGATTGATGCCCGTTTTGTCAGCCTTTTAAAATGGCTCGGTGAAAACCATATCAATGTCCGCCTTTCCGGCACACAAACATCCGACGGTTATGCAGTTTACAAAATCCGCGAGATCGCTTTCGGTGGCGGCGCAAAGCTTTCGGCTGAGGATGGATTTTTACAGTTTATGATTGAGCGTCTCCTCGCCAGCAATGCACCGGAAGAAGAAGTTGAGGATGAGGATCAGGAGGAAACCGGTGACAGCATGAAGCTCACCAGCATCCAATCCATCACTGATTTTATGAACTGTGCCGGAAGAACGCTGCCGGATAATATCCGCCTTTGGGCTCGTCGAAACCTCGCTGTTGCCCGTTCCCACGAAGTCTCTCCCGAAGAACGTCGTCACGCGCAGCGCGCCCTCTCCATGATGATGAATATTCAATGGAAAAGCAACTATTTTGAAGCCATTGATCCAGTGGAAGCACGCCGGATCCTCGATGAAGAACTGTATGGCATGGAACGTGTGAAGCAGAGAATTATCGAAACCATCATTCAGATTAACCGGACTCATACGCTGCCGGCCTATGGTCTGTTACTGATCGGTCCTGCCGGAACCGGAAAATCGCAGATTGCTTATGCCGTTGCGCGTATCTTAAAATTACCGTGGACAACACTCGATATGAGTTCGATTAATGACCCGGAACAGCTGACCGGAAGTTCCCGCATCTACGCAAACGCAAAACCGGGAATCATCATGGATGCTTTTTCCATGGCTGGTGAATCCAACCTCGTCTTTATCATCAATGAGCTCGACAAGGCTGCCTCCGGCAAAGGAAACGGAAACCCGGCAGATGTTCTGCTGACCCTTCTTGATAATCTTGGTTTTACCGATAACTATATCGAATGTATGATCCCGACCGTCGGTGTATACCCGATTGCAACCGCAAACGACAAGGACCAGATCAGTGCTCCGCTGATGTCCCGCTTCGCTGTGATTGAAATTCCGGATTACACACCGGAAGAAAAGAAAATCATTTTCTCCCGCTATGCACTTCCAAAGGTGTTAAAACGTATCGGTATGAAAGAAAAAGAATGCATTCTGACGCCGGAAGGACTCGATGCCGTAATCTCCTGCCACGAAAACACAAGCGGTATTCGTGATCTTGAGCAGGCTGCTGAGCATATCGCAGCAAATGCGTTATATCAGATAGAAGTCAACCATGTTTCCTCTGTTACCTTTGATGCAGAAATGGTACGTGAACTGCTCTTGTCCTGCTGATCTGCCTTATTTTCTATTTTGAAGGCGTATCAGGGTACGGCGAAAACCAGTGACGCAACAATTCACGCTCTGTGGTGCTGAAATTTTTTGCATTATTTTAGAGTGTGCTGTAAAATAGTTTCCTGTCCCATCAGTCTGTACTTTCGGGCAGGAAACTATTTTATTTCTCCAGATATTTTCATAAAAGAAAGCCCCTGACACTTTCATGTCAGGGGCTTCCTTTCGGTCAATTCAGAAAATTTATTTCTGCGGACCAGCGGAAACAAGTGCTTTACCAGCAGCGTTTCCTTCATATTTTGCAAAGTTCTTGATGAATCTTTCAGCCAGATCCAGTGCTTTGGTCTCCCACTCGGAAGCATCAGCATAGGTATCGCGAGGATCCAGGATAGCCGGATCAACGCCCGGAAGTTCAGTCGGAACTTCGAAGTTGAAGTACGGAATAGTCTTCGTCGGAGCTTCGTTGATAGCACCGCTTAAGATTGCATCGATGATTCCACGGGTATCACGGATGGAGATACGTTTTCCGGTTCCGTTCCAGCCTGTGTTAACCAGGTATGCTTTTGCTCCGCTCTTCTCCATTTTCTTAACAAGCTCTTCTGCATATTTGGTTGGGTGCAGCTCCAGGAATGCCTGGCCGAAGCATGCAGAGAAGGTAGGAGTCGGCTCGGTAATTCCGCGCTCGGTTCCTGCAAGTTTTGCAGTAAATCCGGACAGGAAATAGTACTGAGTCTGCTCTGGTGTCAGAACAGATACTGGCGGAAGTACGCCGAATGCATCTGCGGACAGGAAGATAACATTCTTAGCTGCCGGTGCAGAAGAAATCGGGCGAACGATGTTCTCAATGTGGTTGATCGGATAAGATACACGAGTATTCTCGGTTACGCTCTTATCATTGAAGTCAATTTTGCCTTCTGCATCAACAGTAACGTTCTCAAGCAGAGCGTCACGTCTGATCGCATTGTAGATATCCGGCTCAGACTCTTTGTCCAGGTTGATAACTTTTGCATAGCAGCCGCCCTCGAAGTTGAATACTCCGTTGTCGTCCCAGCCGTGCTCGTCATCACCGATCAGAAGACGTTTCGGGTCTGTGGAAAGTGTTGTTTTTCCTGTTCCGGAAAGTCCAAAGAAGATTGCAGTGTTCTCACCGTTCAGGTCTGTGTTTGCAGAGCAGTGCATGGAAGCGATGCCTTTCAGCGGCAGATAGTAGTTCATCATGGAGAACATACCTTTCTTCATCTCTCCGCCGTACCATGTGTTGATGATAACCTGCTCACGGCTTGTGATGTTGAATACTACTGCTGTCTCAGAGTTCAGACCCAGCTCTTTGTAATTCTCAACTTTTGCTTTGGATGCGTTGTATACAACGAAATCCGGCTCGAAGTTCTCAAGCTCTTCTGCTGTAGGTTTGATGAACATGTTAGTTACGAAATGTGCCTGCCAAGCTACCTCAACGATGAAGCGGATAGCCATACGGGTATCTTTATTTGCACCGCAGAATGCATCTACAACGAACAGTCTTTTGTTGGAGAGCTCTTTTTTTGCGATCTCTTTTACTGCTGCCCATGCTTCCTGGGTTGCCGGATGGTTATCGTTTTTGTACTCATCGGAAGTCCACCATACAGTATCTTTCGAATTCTCGTCCACAACGATGTATTTGTCTTTCGGTGAACGGCCTGTATAGATACCGGTCATAACGTTAACTGCACCAAGCTCTGTCTCCCGGCCTTTTTCATAGCCTTCCAGCTCTGGTTTTGTCTCTTCCTCAAATAACTGCTCATAAGAAGGGTTGTACACAATTTCTGTGGTACCGGTGATGCCATACTTTGTTAAATCGATCTGTGCCATCTTGTAATTAACCTCTTTCCTTTGATAGTAATACTGCTTCATTCTGCAAAATGCAGAAATTTGAAGGTATCCTTTAGAAGAAACCGGACCAGCCGGCCTCTTCTACTCTAATTATACATAAAAGGCCAAAAAAATCAACTGAAAATCTTCCGTTTTTTTACAGAACGTGTCCCAAAATCTGTAAAAATTTTATAAACTTCGATTTTTCGAAGTTTTCTGACAATTGCATTTTTGTACACTTCATCCTGCAAATTGACATTTTTTGATTTTTTATGTTATAATATTAATAATTATGTTCGGAAAGAAGTTTCTTTATGTATTACGATCTGACCCGCGGGAAAATCTCCCGCTCTCTTATCCTGTTTGCCCTGCCGATGATCGCAGGAAATCTGTTGCAGCAGTTTTACAACATTGCCGACACCCTGATCGTCGGACGCGTTCTCGGAAGCAATGCGCTCGCCGCCGTCGGCTCCTCCTATACGCTGATGACGTTTCTGACTTCCATTTTTCTCGGCCTGTCGATGGGCGCCGGTGCGCTCTTTTCGATTTATCAGGGACGAAAAGATCTTTCTTCTTTAAAACTTTCGATTCTCCACGCGTTTCTGCTGATCCTTGCCGTTACGCTCGTGCTGAATCTCGCTGTTTATGCAGGCATCGAGCCGATCCTTACGTTTCTTCACGTCCCGGATGAAGTCCGTCCCGGCATGCGGACGTATCTTCTGATTATCTTTGCCGGCCTTATTGCAACATCCGTATACAATTTCTTTTCCTGTATGCTGCGCGCGCTCGGAAACTCTTCTGTGCCGCTGATTTTTCTCGCTGTCTCTGCTGTGCTGAACATTGCACTGGATCTGCTCTTTGTCGCTGTACTGCCGTTCGGCATCGCAGGCGCAGCGCTCGCTACGGTTCTTGCGCAGTATGTGTCCGCCGTCGGTATTCTGCTCTATGTGCTGCTCCGCTGCCGCATGTGGCTGCCGTCAAAAAAAGAATGGCGTTTCCGCCATTCCATTTTAAAAGAGATTCTGAATCTTTCTTCGATGACCTGCATTCAGCAGTCGGTCATGAATTTCGGCATTCTAATGGTACAGGGGCTCGTCAACAGCTTCGGTCCGGCGGTCATGGCGGCATTTGCGGCCGCGGTGAAAATTGATACCTTTGCCTATCTGCCGGTGCAGGATTTCGGAAATGCCTACTCCACTTTCACCGCACAGAATTACGGGGCCGGAAATCACGAGCGGATCCGGCGCGGCACGAAAGATGCTTTTGCACTGAGCGCTGCTTTTTCCATCGTCATTTCTCTGCTTGTCAATCTGTTCGCGCATCCGCTGATGCAGATTTTCGTGAAAGCATCAGAAATGGAGGTCATCGCGATCGGCATACAGTACCTGCGGCTGGAAGGCTCGTTCTATCTCGGCATCGGATGGCTGTTTCTGCTGTACGGGTATTACCGCGCTGTCAAACGCGCCGAGATGTCGGTTGTTCTGACCGTCATTTCGCTTGGCATGCGTGTGGCGCTGGCATACCTTTTCTCCGCCACGGCGCTTGGCGTTGCCGGAATCTGGATCGCCATTCCGATCGGCTGGGCACTGGCTGATATGACCGGACTTTTCTTCCTGCGGCGTGCATTCCGATCGCAGAAGCCTGCATAAGTTCCGAATCTTATATCGCAGTACGGTTTTCTGCGGATAAACTGCGGAACTGCCCCGGCGTCTGGTGCATGCGTTCCTGGAAGACGCGGTTAAAATAGCTGATATTTCGGAATCCGCAGTCGCTCGCAATCTTGCTGATCGCCTCCTCGGTGGAAAGCAGCAGCCGGCAGCTCTCGGCAATCCGCAGGTTATTGACATACGTCACGGCGGAAATATGCATAATCGACTTAAAGAAGCGGCAGAAAGCGCTCTCACTCATATGAAACTGGCTCGCCAGTTCCGCGATTTCGAGATCCTCACAGAAATGAGCATTCATGTATGTGAGGATCTCTTTCATTCTGCTGACACGGTAATTCGTCGAGGCATCCGTTTTTCCGCCGTTCTTTTCTGCCGCACTGTAATATCCCTGCCAGATTTTCAGAAGTTCCGCTTTTAACAGCAGCTCCCAGCCCGGTTCTTTTCTTTCCTGCAGATTTCGGATCTCCTGCATGGCCTGTGCCGTTTTTTCTGCAAGGCGTGTCCCCCGCTCTGTCTTGGATGGAAAACGGATCTCGGAGGACAGCACTGGTTCGATATACTGCTGCTGGATCCGGTCAAGCGATGTGCCGGACAGAAAACGCGGCTGGAATACAACGGCAAGAAACGTAAATTCCTGTCCGTCGATTCCCTCTACCTCATGCAGACGGTTTGCATTGACAAAGGCGGTCTCCCCTTCCCGCAGGAGAAAGGTCTCGGTATCCATATGAAAAACAGCTTCGCCCTTTACTGCATAAAAGAGCTCCACTTCCTCATGCCAGTGGCAGTACACCCGCACGGTACTCTGCAGGTCTGTCTCGAAAACGTGAATGCTCAGCGGAAAAAGCTCATCACCGTGGGGCTGTGTTTCTTTTCGGTAATTCATCTGTGAGAGCATATTTTTGTCTCCTCTCTTGTTTTGCTCTGCTGTCCCAATTGTAACACGAACTTTGCGATTCCGGCAAGTTTCCATGTTCTGCCGGCGAATCGCCCTTCCATGACCGTATTTTTCCTTCTTAAATGATAATAATTATCATATTTTATCAGCTTATTGACATTTCTTTTCATCCGCGCTATATTCTAGATACCCCGATAGGGTATGTGATTTCAAATTTTTCATCAAACCCCAGGAATACAGTCCGGCACGCTTTCGTTTCGCTGTATTCCCGGAAGAAAGCAGGTATTGTATGATTAAAACAGTCTTAAAAATTGATGGTATGATGTGCGGCATGTGCGAATCCCATATGAATGATGTAGTCCGCAAGAGCTGCTCTCCAAAGAAAGTAAACTCTTCTGCAAAAAACGGCGAGACCGTTGTCATCAGCGAAGCGCCTCTCGATATTCCGTATCTGAAACAGCAGATCAAGGACATCGGATATGAGCTGGTTTCGTATACGAGTGAGCCGTATGAGAAAAAGGGATTTTTCCATTTCGGACGATAAGCGGATTTCATGCCTTTCCTTTTGCAGTTTGTGCATCGGAAAAAAGCACCGTTTCAGAAGTTTATTTCCTTTTGGAAATCTGCCTCTGAAACGGTGTTTTCTATTTTTTATCTATGATTTGATCAGCCGCAGCAGCATCCGCAGGACGGCGGCGTTTCTTTCTCCTCTTTTTTCGGAGATTCTGCGCCCAGATCGTACCAGGTCGGGTCGATGTCGAATCTGCGGTTGTTTCCAAGATAGATCGGATGGGTCGGGTCTGAGGACAGGTAGGCGCGCTCGGTCGAAACCTTCCACTGTGCATCCCAGTCAATCTTCGGAAGTGCCAGATCGTAGTGTGTGCTGGCGCGGAAGCCGTCTTCCTCTCCCTCAATTCTTCCCTGGCGGATGATGGCTGCAAAATCTGTGTGATGTGCAAATGCCGGAATCTGGTACAGATCTTTTAAGTAATCCGAAACATTTTTCAGATCCTGCACACGGTATTTCACCGGTCCGAGGTAACGGGAATATAAGAGGTCAAAGCGCACAAGGGTAACATAAAGCGCTGCGTCTGCCTCAGTCACAAAGTCTCCTGCCAGGAAACGGGTGGCTCCAAGTGCTGTTTCGAGCTCTTCGAGGGCTCCGTAGAACTGTTTTGCACTTTCTACGTACTGTGCCAGTTCTACGGCATTCAGCATCGTATCCAGCGGCCCGGCGATCTTTTTCTTTACTTCTTCAGCGGCTGCTGTGGACGATTTTGCATTTGCTGTTGGTGACAGCTCCGGTCCGTCCGGCAGTTCGCGGATTTCGGCAAGAATCGTCTGATAATCTTCTTCTCTAGTATCAGCCAGCGGCGGAAGGCTTGCCGGATCTATTCATCTTGTCAATCTCTTCCCGCAGCTCCACCGGATACAGCTCCGGCGCGCCTTTTTTGTGCCATGGGCGGAAGTTGACCTCGAAATAAGTGGTCAGCCAGTTGTAATCGTTGTTGACTACCTTTCCCGTCGTTGTGTCGATCAGCGCCGGAACGGTCGTTCTTCCCTGGTAATCATCATCAGCACGGTAATACGCCTCAGAGATGAACTGATCGCCGAGCACCGGGTCGATGTGTTTTCATTGTAAACGTATTCCCAGCCAAGGTTTTTCTCATACGGGGCATGTTCTACCATATTGACGGAAATCTGATCTTCCAGGCCCTCCAGCTCTCTTACGATCGCCGCGCGGTTGGACCAGTGGCACAGCTTTGCCCAGCCGAGACGGTATCTCTTATTACCTTCTGCCTTCAGATCGTTTTCACCGTCGCCGAACGGAGTCGTGAAGTGATTCGGCTGTCTGCGGAAATAGCCGTTTTTGTCGATCTCCGATACGGTTTCTTTTGGTCTTACGCGGATTTTTCTTCCATTTACAATCTCATAATCATAATTCGCCATTGATTTTCTGCCTCTCTTTCGCATGTTCTATCGAATGAATTTTCAAATAGGAAAGCTTTTGTTTTCCTATTATTTCGCTATGTTTTCTATTCATTGTAAGCGCCAAGTATTCCTGCGGATTTTCAAATCCTTAGATTTCCCCTATAAT